>Ga0209595_100751_pt1 | contig 10620 bp, 11 predicted proteins | sample Porto_4metaG_FD_187427 | JGI IMG/M metagenome (GOLD analysis project Ga0209595, IMG submission 187427) | Marine algal microbial communities from Porto, Portugal - Porto_4 metaG (SPAdes) (version 2) | ecosystem: Host-associated > Algae > Red algae > Unclassified | place: Portugal: Porto...
CTGGATTTTCTGGCTTTGTATGCCGTCCATTCCTTCAAATCCGCTTCGATGCGCTGCCAATCTTCATACGAAATCAAGACTTTAGATTTGTTGCCTGCCTCGTCGGTGAAGTATTCTATGCCGATGCTGTTTGTCATAATTTTTGTTGATTTTTTCCAAAAATACGGGATTTTTTGAAAAAAAGCCCAAAATCACGCCCCTTTTTCCCAAAAAACCAACCATCTTCCATCAACATGAGACAGCGCGACACCACCACTTCACGCCCGTAGAAGGATGCTTGCAGCTCGTCACACCTTGACCGGACAGGCGCGAGGCGCGGGCTGGATGCCGTCATTCGTCGGCACAAGAGCACCACGCTACGGAGCGGTTTCATTCCTCTTCCTCCTCGCGTGATAATTGCCGTTCGATGAGTTGTTTTAATTCTTCGCGGTTGGGGAGGTAGAATTGGTATTTGTTGACGAAGAGTTGGGAGGAGACATTATGGAGGGCGTATTGTATCAAAATATCGTCTTTTTCTTTGGCGAGTACGATGCCTATGGGCGAGTTGTCTCCTTCGGTATTTTCTTCGTTTTCAAAGTAGCCCAAATACATATTCATTTGCCCAACATCTTCATAATCCGCTTCTTCACGTTTCAAATCTATCAATACAAAACACTTCAAAATGCGATGATAAAACACCAAATCGACATAATGATGCCGATTGCCGAGTGTGATGCGATATTGTCGTCCGATGAAGGCAAAACCCTTTCCGAGTTCGAGTAGAAACTCTTGAAGATGTTCGATGATACGGCTTTCGAGTTCGGATTCTGTGAAGTGATAGGGTTCGGGTATTTTCAGAAAATCCAGTACGTAAGGCTCACGTATAAGGTCTTCGGGTTTCTCAATCGACTGCCCTTCTTTGGCTAATCGGAGTATGCCGTCTTTATCTTTTGAGGCAGCTAAACGCAGGAAAAGGGAGGCTTTTTTCTGGCGTTGTAATTCCCTGATTGACCATTTTTCGATATGGGTTTGTTTTTCGTAAAAGCTGCGTTCAAGCAAGTCGTCTATTTTCAGTAGCTCGACATAATGCGACCAAGTCAAAAGGTGCGACACTGTCGCACCTTTTGGATATTCCAAATAAAATTGTCTCATTCGCTTTAGGTTGCTGACGCTAAAACCTCTTCCTAAATTCAGCACCAAGTCACGGCTCAGATTTTTTATCAGTGCATTTCCATATTCTGCACGTTCTTTTCCGCCTTGTTCATATTCTACGATATATTGACCAATCGCCCAATAAGTGTTGACCAAATGCGCGTTGACGGCAATGGTCGCACTTTGTTGACCTTGTTGGTAGGTCGCTGCGATTTGCTTCAACAGGTTTTCGTAATGTTCATTTTTAGAGACTTGTTTCATATCTTGTCAAAGATAATAAAAGCTCATTTAGCTATGTACATTTCCTCCAAAAAAAATAACCATTTTTATCAATATGAGTAAGCGTCGATATGAATAGGCGCGAGACGCGGGCTGGAAGCACCGCGCTACGGTAGGAAAGTATACATTTTTTATCGATGCAAATGGTGTAGGAAGCAAGTAGATGTGAGAAGATTATCTTGCAGTTTCGTCGAATACGCCGTTGGTGAGCCATTCGTTCATAGTGTCGTTTGTCCAGCCGTTTTCTTGCCAAAGTCTGTCCATTTCATCCGATGCTTTGTCGGCAAAATATCGCGCTATCAAACGCTGTATCGCCGTCAAATCTTCGTCGCTGACATCCGTGCTGTACAGTTTGAGCAACTCTATTTGAATATTGGTGAGTGGTGTATTGCTTACTGACATTTTTTATGTTTTAAAATTGGCTTCTCTTTTAAAAATTCAATAACCGCATAGCCACCCAACAGGATGTAATCGACATCATTATTATTCAATGCCTTGATAAGATTTTGAAAATCCGGATTGAAAATATTAGACATCAGCAAGCATGTTTTCTCATAGAAAAAGCCGTCCTATCCATGCGCGGCGGATTTTGAAGGTCGAAATCATAAGCTACACTAATGAGATAATAGGCTGCCCTGAGTCGCTCAATAGGGCTTTTGGACTGCCAATATTCGTATTGCATGTCTGCCTCTTGGAAGGTCTGTTTTTTGAATTGTGTTCTGTCCAGACGATATTCTTGATTATTCATGGTGTCAAATTTACAGATTTTTTCTCAAAAAAAACTCTGTCGCTCCCCTTTTTCCCGAAATACCTTCTTGTCGAACTTGTACATTTTTTCGGAAAAACCGCACATTTTTCATCATTATTTTAATAGCGAAAGCGCGACTTACTCAAGTCTTCAAAACAAAACTTGTCAAGGTTCGGTTGTATGTCTTTACAAAAAACCGAACACAAGTAAATGCGAATCATACTTTTTACGGGCAAAGGTGGCGTAGGAAAAACGACCACCGCAGCAGCTACGGCATTACATGCAGCAAAGCAAGGATATAAAACCCTTGTTATTTCAACAGATCCCGCACATAGCCTTTCCGACGCGCTCGACCTCCAACTGAATCCTGAACCCACCAAGATAAGCGACAATCTCTGGGGGCAAGAGTTTGACGCTTATTACTCTATGAAAAAACATTGGGGCAGTATGCGACAGATGATGTTGACGATATTCAAATGGCGTGGTGTGGACAATGTGGTGGCAGAAGAATTGTCGGTGCTGCCGGGCATGGAGGAAGCCTCCGCGTTTTTGTGGATTGAGAAATATTATCGTGAAAAAGACTACGACCTTATCGTGATAGATAGTGCGCCTACGGGCGAAACGCTTACCTTGCTCACGCTCCCGCAAGTCACCAAATCGTGGTTGACCAAAGCCTTTCCCGGACAGAAATTTGCCATGAAATCTGTCGGTAAATTGGTGCGTAAAACGACTGGCGTGCCGCTCGACAAAGGCTATGAAGAATTGGAAAGTTTGTTTGATAAATTGCAAAAAATACAAGAGGTGATGCTTAATCCGGATGTCTGTTCGATACGTATCGTGGCGAACCCAGAACGGATGGTGATTCAGGAAGCCAAACGTGCCTACACGTACCTCCAACTCTATGGTTATAATGTGGATGCAGTGGTCGTGAATCGTATTTTGCCAAAGGCAGCAAGTGGCAAATTATTTAAGAAATACATCACGTCGCAAACAAAATATCTGGAAGAAATTGAGGAAACCTTCACGCCTTTGCCTATCTTTAAGGTGGAACATCTGGGGCATGAAGTCTTTGGTTTGGATTTGCTAAAAGCGATTGGCGAAACGATTTATGGTGAGGAAGACCCCACGACCATCTTTCACGATAAAAGTCCCTTTCAAGTAGAAGAAGACGGCGATTTTTATACCATAAAAATACGCCTGCCTTTTATAGATGAAGATGATTTTGAGGTCAATAAATACGGCGATGAAATCATTATAGACCTACAAGGACAACGCAAAAGTGTGATTCTACCGCGCTTTGCCAATTTTCTGACCTTCGATAGTCATGCTTTTGATTATCCTTGGTTGAGTGTAAAATTGAAAAAATAATGGTGGGAAATTCCAAATTCCAAGCACCAAAATCCAAATAACAAATTCCAAAAAATACAGTACGAAAACAGATTGGAATTTGTATTTTGTCATTTGGAATTTCAAAACATATTATGGAAAAATATTTAACAATAATCAGAGACAGTTACGCGGGTTACGCGGGGCATCTTTGGAATCAGATAACGAATCCGGGATGGGGGAATTATTTTTATATGTTGGTGGTCGTTTCTGCTTTCTTTTTTCTATTGGAGATATTGCGCCCGTGGCGCGAAAATCAACCGAAGTTTCGAAAGGATTTTTGGTTGGATTTTTTCTATATGTTTTTTAATTTCTTCCTGTTTTCACTCATTATTTATAATGCCGCCTCAAGTGTGGTGGTCAATTTATTTAATGATTTTCTGGGCTTGTTTGGTATAAAAAACCTCGTAGCAATTCAGATAGGAACATGGGCGATATGGTTGCAATTGCTGACGCTTTTTGTCATTCGGGATTTCATTCAATGGTGGACTCATCGTCTGCTACATCGCGTCGATTTCCTTTGGGAATTTCACAAAGTACATCACTCCGTCGAGCAAATGGGATTCGCTGCACATCTGCGTTATCATTGGATGGAAAACGTGGTGTATGGTGCCATTCAATACATTCCACTGGCGATGATTGGTTTCGGGATTGATGACTTCTTTATCGTATATTTTTTCACTACGATGGTCGGTCATTATAATCATACCAATATCACGGTGAGTGGTCGGGTGTCGGGCGCGGTATTGGGTGTATTGATTGGTTGGTACGTTATTTATCAAATACAATTACCTGTTATTCAGGAAGTCGGGGTCATTATTGGTATTATTGCTTTTGCTGCTTTTGTAGTCGGTCCTTTTATGAAAATTATTTTTAACAGTCCCGAAATGCACATCTGGCATCACACCTACAACCTGCCCGAAGACCGCAGATACGGCATCAATTTCGCTTTGACACTCGCGATTTGGGACTATATTTTTGGTACAGCACATATCCCCCACGATGGACGCGACATCAAACTCGGTTTCCCCGGCGTAGAGGATTTTCCGACGACTTTTGTACAACAAAATTTGTATGGATGGGGCAAAGACGGTGAACGACAGACGGTAAACGACAGACGGTGAATGACCAACGCCTGCCGTTTACCGTTTGTCGTTGGTCGTTGACCGTCCATCGTCTGTTATACTTTCCGTTATTAATTCATATATTTTTCTATAATCGGGATGTTTTTCTAAGTAATTCAAATGCCTTTGAATAGTTGTTTCATCATTGCGTTTGGCAGGACCGGTTTGCATCGTGGCTGGTGGGTGTTGTTTTATCTTATTGACCGTCTCATGAATGAGCGGTTTTAAAATTTCAAAATCAATATTTTCTTGTTGTAAAATATCATTCGCAATGGTGTAAAGGTGATTGGTAAAATTATTGACAATGACGGCGGCAACATGGAGAATTTGACGTTCTTCGTTACTAATTCGATAGACTTTTGGTGTGAGTGTTTGAGCGAGTTTAAATAATAAATCAACATCAGAATGTCGCTTTGCATCTACGCATATTGGCAAGGTATTAAACGTAATCGGTCTATCAATAGAGAAGGTTTGAAGGGGATAAAAAACGCCATAATTTTTGAAAAAAGGTTGGAGAACGGTGGTCGGTGTCGCGCCTGAAGTATGCACCACGAGTGGTTCTATTTTTTTATCAAAATACGCATCCAATCGCTTCCGAATTTTCTTTGCCACTATTTCAATTGCCGCATCGCGCACCGCAAGAATATACAAATCCGCATCAGGATTAACCTCTGTTAAATCAGTGATATAATCCACATTAATCTCATCGCCCAGTCGCTTTGCACGTCCTTCCAAGCGACTATACACTTGCAAAACATTCGCTTCCACACCTGACAATGCCCGCGATAAATGCCACCCAACATTCCCTGCACCAACTACTACAATTTTAGTTTCATTTATCATTCAGCATTTACCATTTATCATTGACCGTTTGTCATCTGTCGTTCGTCGTCAACCGTTATCGTCTATCTTTCGCCATTAAATAATGTTTTCAGTTCTCCGGCATCTTGTGGTTTCATTCTGCCACTTAGGATAAGGCGGAGTTCGCGTCGGCGCAAAGCTCCGTCGTAGCGACGTTGTTCTTCTGTAGTGACGGGAATAATTTTGGGAATCTTAATTGGTTTATGCGTCTCTTTATCTATGGCAACAAAAGTGAGATAGGCATCATTGGACTGACGTGGATTTGCACCGGTAAATTGCGCGGTGGATACTTCTACATAAACCTCAACAGAAGTATTAAAAGCTCGCGTGACCATTGCACGAATGGTAATCACCTCGCCGAGTGGTATCGGTTTTTGAAAAGATACGTGATCGACAGAAGCGGTCGCCACATGTGCGCCACAGTGTTTTCCGGCGCATATCCCACCCGCTATATCCATCCAACGAAGTAGATTACCGCCCATCAAATTATTCAAAGGATTGGTATCATTGGGCATAATCATTTCCGTCATGATCGTCTCCGAATCACTTACTTTTTTTTCAGTCATATTAATAATTGATTGGGGAATTGTATGATTGTATGATTGTATTTTGGCTTCGCCAAAATCTGCTTATAAAAGTTTCACAATTCTACAATCTCACGATTACTTTTTTATGAATAGTGTTATTTTCTATTTGAATTTTAATAAAATATAGACCGCTTGAGGTTGTATTCAGTTCAATATTTTTATGATAAATACCGGCGAAACGATTGAGTATTTCATCATAAATTATTCGTCCTGTCACATCCACAACAGCGATATACAAATCTTTGTTTTGCTCTACTTCAAAATGAAGCGTAAAACGTCCATCACTTGGATTTGGATAAACGGACAGACTGTTATTAATCGCCTCAATATCCTGAACAGATGTCGTACATTCTTGCAAAGTAATCATCGCAGATTCGGAAGGGCAGCCCGTTGGCGAAGTCACTGTCAAAGCATAAATTCCGGCGGTATCCGCCTCATAGTTTTGTCCGGTCGCGCCTTGGATGAGTGCGTCATTTAGATACCATTGATTGCCTGTCGCAACACTCGAAGCAAGCGTAATAGATTCATTCGGACAGACTTCGGTTTCATTATCGAGAACGCTGATAACAGGCATAGTCGGTACATCGTAGGATAGCGTCACAGATGACGATTCTGCCTCACAACCTGTTGATGATGTGCTGGTTACATAATACTCTCCCGGCTCGGTAGCTCCGTAAGTGGAGGCAGTAGCATCGGGTATCGGATTTGAATTAAAATACCATTGATTATTGGTGGTTGAATTGGAAGTGAGGATAATATTTTCGCCCGGACAAAAGAGGGTTTCTCCCGTAATCACGGGTGTCATTGGTTCATCATGTGCTAATGTAATCGGATTTGAAGTAGCCGTACAATTGCTCGGTGTAGTGACTATGACGTAGTACTCGCCGGGTTCGGTGGCATCATAAGTAGAGGCAGTAGCATCAGTAATAATATCGGAATTAAGATACCACTGATTGCCCGTAGCAGCACTGGATGTTAGGGTCAAGGTTTCATTCGGACAAAACAAAGTTTCGCCAGAAATAATCGGTTCAGGCGGACCTTGATACACCTCAATAGTATCGGTTGATGTAATGATTTCTGTAAAGTCATTTATCGTTAAATCGACGGTTAGTTCACCATCTATCAAAGAACCGTCAGTGTCTTGGTCAAAGTTGACTCGACCACAAAAATCATCCTGATTGAGTGCTGCGGGGTCTTTGTCCCAAACTTCGAGTGTATAATTGCCCGATGACAGGTCAAGCGAAGTATCAATGCTGATTTCTACAGGTGGATATTGGTCTTCTACGGGTGTAGATTCAGTGCTATAAACTTCGTCGCCATTTTGGTCAAATATTTTAATAAAAAAATCGGGTGCGCCCGTAATAAAGGTAAAATCATCATTGCAGCCAGATTCCGAAATTTTGACCAATGCCAATTGAAGCGGTACGGTGTCAATGACGGCTTCGTAAGTCACGATGTATGCTCCCGGTTCGGTGTAAAGTTGCGTAGGCGGATTTTCGGCAGAAGAGTTGAGACCATTTCCAAAATCCCATGAATAGGTGATGCCCGGATTGCTATTGGAAGGAATATTATTGGTAAATTGAACGGTCAAATCTTCGCAGCCGGCTGCGGGATTCACTGTGAAGCCTTCCGTACTGCTGACTCTCGGCTTAATGAACATATCTTGGTCGAAAGAAGTCGTCTGAGAAATACCCAACACCGTAGCTTTCACGATAATCGTAACCGTATAGTTGCCCGGAAATAAAGGCGTACCACAAATGGTAGCGCAACCGTCTTTTTCGTCCGGCAAATCATAAATACCATCCGGTTGATTGGTTGTATAAGTTACCCCCTGCGGAAGTCCGACGACATCAACGATTTCGACTTGCCCTATACTCAATCCGCAAAAAGCACCGGGAATAAAGCCCGGATAATCATCGCATATCGGTTGAGTCGTTTGTGGCATACGGAAAGTGAGCAGGTCTTCGTAGTATTCGCCTTGTGTACCGTCTTTGACATCGCCGATGTAGAGGTCATCATCGTCTAAACTCGACGTGGGTGGGCTGATTGGGGTGCAGGTGGGGCATTGGGCATAGGTGAGTTGGATCGTTGTGAGGAATATGAGCCACACGAACAAATATCGAAAGATTAGGGACATAATTTTGTATAATTTGTGATTGAGATAAATATTTCTCTTCACAAAGTAAATAAAAATCGGTCTCTAATCCGTCAAATATGATGGAGTTTTTTGGGAAGCGACGGTTTCTTTATCCTTTCAGTATTATGAATTACTCTCTTCTCGCAGAATATCTGCGATAGTGCAGTTTCTGATTTTGCTGTTTATCCATAGGTCGAGCTCTTCCATACCGAAGTGTTTGTTTTCTTTGGCGAAGGCTCTCAAGTCTTCTCTAAATGCTCTGAGTAATGTTTTTTTATCTGCTGGTGGTGCAAATAAAAATCCCTTTAAATGTTTGAATGTCAGTTCTTCAAATTTGTGGGGTTTCTTCTTTTTGAGTTCAAGTTCTCGTTTAGCTGTATTAAAGATGTGCTCCAATACTTTGTCACTTCCGAGTTCGTGATGCAAAATAATTTCTAAAACCCAGGCAAAACGTTTGATGTCCTCTCTTGCGATTCTTTTTTCACTCCGTAGTATTTCATTAAGTAATTTTGAGGCAGTTCTAAATTTTTCTCTACCACCTTGTATAAAGTAGAGAATCACCATATTGTGATAAAAGGTTACTTCTCTGGCTTCATTGATTTTTGGGTAGTACTTTTTGAGTCCCTGTTTAATTACAGGAACAAGCTCCTCTGCTAATCTATATTTATGTGTGTTGGTGTACCAAAGCGATTTATAGAAATACACATTTTGGAAGGTTTCTGCTTCATCACTTAATGTTTTAGTTGGTATATTCTCCATTTCTTCGAGTAGTTTTTCGAACTCACCATACTTACCCATCTCATGGAGGCTGCCCAAATAATTGGCAATGGCTAATTTGTATTCATGCCTCTGATTTTTTCTGATTTTGTCATTAGTACGCCAAAGTTCCAAAACCTTGTGGCGGTAATGGGAAGCAGTTTTGAGATTTTTTTTAACATAGAGATAATACAAAGCCATGAGGTTGTAGTAGTGATTCTCTGCATGAAATGAACTAAAGTGGAATGTTTGGTTCTCGAAACAGTCTAATGCTTCAATTGCATGTAAAAAATTATCTGCCAGTGGTTCTTTCCTCAATCTAACTGAAACAAACAACTGCTTATCAAAGCTCTTCAACTCCAAATATTCTTTTACTCTATTTAATTCTGTATTCTTTTGTCTATATAATTTATCAACATTTTTCTTCAAACCTTTCGGGCGATGTTCTATATTAATATCTATTTCTAAGGCTATTATTTCTAATAACATAAGTAATTTTTCATATTCGGTAGCTATTTTTTTAGCTTTATTGAGTCGCTTTAGAGCCAACTGAAAAAGTCCTTTGCCTCTCAAGGCTTGCACATCGACAAGTAAATTATAGAGCAATATATCTATGGATTCTTTTTCATTATTAAAAATACGAAGACTTCTTAGAACTTGATTATAAAGGTAGTTTTTATTCACAGCAATTTTTCGGCGTTTTTCTCCTTCCGCCATATCAGTACTCTTAAATATCGCCAGCAATTTCCCTTCATCATACTCCTTCATTTTGTCCATTGCCTTAAAAATCTGGAGGTAAATTTTGTCGCCGGTTTGGAAGTCACTATACATAGTAAAAAACCTTTTTTCGGATTTGGAAAGTCTTTTTACCAAATTAAACAGGTTATCTGATGTCTTAAAAGTAGTCATAGCCTTCAAAAAATTTAGTGTTGGATAATCGGTTTTGTAGATATACAAAAACAACTTGTTAAATTGATTATCAATTTTTTACATAGAAATATATTTCCAAATCAACAATAATACACCCTTCATAGCAATCTGATTTTACATTTAAATAGGTATTAAAGCATCAAAAAATAGTGCGCATATTTGTGTAAGAGTTATGGCATCAAAAATTATATCTGAGACAAAGGTATAAAAAACTTTTTTAATTTAGGCAATGAAAAGCTATTTAGCTTTTAAATTTTCAAATAATTTATTTCAATATTTTAAATTTAAAAAAATAAGTAAAATTTTAATAATCAGTCTTTTACAAAGACAGTTATAACAAATTTGATAGTAAAAAATATAAAAAAGCTATTTAGCAACCTGACTTTTAGATAAAGAAAGAATATTTTACATAAAAAATCAAACAATCTTTATGTAAGTACATGGACACAATTATCTTTAATTTATAATGGCTTCTTTTCCCCTGTTTTTCCTTAAAAAACAGAGAAAAACAACCTCGTTCTAATTTTAAACCTAATTGTGTCCATGTACTTAAATACACTGTTTCACAAATTTATTTGCTTTTTTGAGTATTTCTTTTAAAATGACTCTTCACCAAAAAATCCTTAAATACAGTGAGTATTCGCGTCATTTTTGATTCGATTCATTTCAAAATAAACGTCA
>Ga0209595_100753_pt1 | contig 10612 bp, 8 predicted proteins | sample Porto_4metaG_FD_187427 | JGI IMG/M metagenome (GOLD analysis project Ga0209595, IMG submission 187427) | Marine algal microbial communities from Porto, Portugal - Porto_4 metaG (SPAdes) (version 2) | ecosystem: Host-associated > Algae > Red algae > Unclassified | place: Portugal: Porto | collected...
CAAGCTCGCCCGACTCGAGGTAGAACCGGCCAACGCCGTGGCACGCATCGGCGGCAACGCCGGCCCCTTGGCCAAGATGCCGGTGCCCTACCGCGCCATCGGCTACGCCGCCGGCCCCGATGGCAAGGCCGGCAGCGACGACGACCTGCTCCTGGGCTATATGCCGGTGACCTGGTCCATCGCCCCCGCCGACGAGATCGCCGAACACGAACAAGACGCCCAATTTGCGGGCGGCTTCGACGAGCACGGCGTCTTCGTTCCGGGCGATGCCGGGCCCAACCCGGAGCGGCCCAAGCGCGCCAACAACGTCGGCCGCCTGAAGGCCATCGCCACCCGAGAGGAAGGCGGCGAAACCATCACCGCCAGCGGCCGGCTGATCGTCGCCGTGCAGGACTACGTCAAACGCGTGCTCGAGTAGCACAGGCCAACCTCAGCGAAACAGCCGCGAGCGCAACAGCAGCAAGCAGCACCGGGCGGCGCCGAGACACCGGGCCGCCCAGCCCCTGAACGACGACGCCGGCGCGACCGCCCCCGACGCCAGCGCAACTGACGACAACGACAACTCAGACCGAGGTGACCATGGGAGCCATGCGGCTAGTCGAGCCCAACCTGCACCGGGTGGACGTCCACTCGCGGCAGATGCTCTTTCATATTCCGACCAGCGGCCTCTTCGAGCTCGACGCGTTGAGCCGGGACCTGCTGGCCCTGTTCGACCGCGAAGGCAGCGTCGACGAGACGGCGCTGCAGACGCTGGAGCTACGCCACAGCAAAGGCGACATCCGCGATACCGTGGAAGAACTGCGCCAGCTTGAGGTCATCGAGGCCCCCGGCCAGGCGGTCCAGATCAACCCGGACCCGGTCAAGATTAAGCGCTTCCCGCTGACGACCGTGGTGCTCAACGTCAACACCGGCTGCAACCTGAGCTGCACCTACTGCTACAAGGAAGACCTGACCACCCCCTCCAAGGGCCAGAAGATGGCGCTGAATACGGCGCTATCGTCGGTCGAGATGCTGCTCAAGGAGTCCCCCGGCCAGCCGCGCTACAACGTGGTGTTCTTCGGCGGCGAGCCGCTGTCGAACATGGCCCTGATCCGTGACGTGGTGGGCTACTGCGAAGAGCGTTTCGCCACCCTTGACGCCGATGTCGATTTCACCCTGACCACCAACGCCACCCTGCTGACCGAGAAGCTCGTCGACTGGCTCGACGAACACCGCGTCGGCATCACGGTGTCCATGGATGGCCCCAAGGCCATGCACGACAAGAACCGCATCACCGTCGGCGGCCAGGGCACCTACGACGTGGTCAAGCGCAAGGTCGAGATGCTGTTGGCGCGCTACCGTTCCCGCCCGGTGGGCTGCCGCGTGACCCTGACCCGGGGCATCACCGACGTCGAGGCGATCTTCGACCACCTCTATCACGAGCTCGGCTTCACCGAGGTCGGCTTCGGCCCGGTGACCGCCGGCGATATCGCCGCCTACAACCTCACCGACGGCGAGCTCAAGGAGGTCTTCGCCGGCATGCAGCGGCTCGGCGAGCGCTACATCGACAGCGCCATCGCCGGGCGTAGCCTCGGCTTTGGCAACATGCACCAGCTACTCACCGACATGCACGAAGGCAACAAGAAGCTGCTGCCCTGCGGCGCCGGCGTCGGCCTGCTGGCGGTGGATCACCAGGGTGGCATCAACCTGTGCCAGCGCTTTACCGGCTCCGACATGCCGCTGTTCGGCGACGTCGACCACGGCATCGACAAACCGCGCCTGGCCGAATTCGTCGAGGCACGCCTGGACCGCAGCGGCACCGGCTGCGAAACCTGCCGCATCCGCAACCTGTGCTCCGGCGGCTGCTACCACGAGAGCTACGCCAAGGTCGGCGACGCCACCCAACCGACCTACCACTACTGCGACCTGATGCGCGACTGGGTCGACTTCGGCATCGCCGCCTACTCCCGCATCCTGCACGACAACCCGAGCTTCTTCGCCACGCACGTGTCGCCGAGAAGGAGTGCCTGACCATGAAACACCTCAAGTCCCTGAACAACAAAGCCCACCTGCTGGACGCCGCGGAGGGCACCGACGAGCGCGAAGAAGTGGTCGCGATGCAGACCATCGTCGGCTGCACCGCCACCGCCGACCCCGGCTGGGAGATCGACGCCTTCGGCGGCCTGGCCTCGCTGTGCCAGCCGATGGAATCGGACCTCTACGGCTGCGCCGACGCCTGCTGGTGGCCGGCCCAGGTGCCGGACACCATGAATAGCTACCCCGAGTGGGGCAGCGGCGTAGACAAGGTCGACCAGGACTGGCGGCGCATCGATGGCATCGTCGAAGACGACAGGTAACCGGACACGCCCTCGAGGGGCTTAAGCGCCTTCGACGATATTGAAACGCAACAGGGAGTTACGATGACGACCATCATCCCCCCACCCCAACGCGCGATCCACCCGCCGACCGCCACGCTGATCGCCGTGGCCGCCCTGGTGAGCCTGGCCGGCGCCGCGACGATGGCCAGCGCCCACAGCGTCGATGCCAGCGGCGCCGAGATCGACGGCCCCCACACCGGCGGCAAGGAATACCTGCTGACGGTCACCCGGCCCAACGACCTGCAGGTCATCGACATGGCCAGCAACGAATTGGTGCGTAGCTGCGAGATTCCAGGCCCCTTCGGCTCCGGCATCATGTCCCCGGCCCCGGATGGCAGGGTGGTCTACATCCTCAGCAACCTGTGGCAGGACATCATCGGCATCGACATCCAAAGCTGCGAGGTGACCTTCCACGCCGCCCAGTCGAGCCCCGGCGAAACCGTGAAGTCCTTTCAGTCCGTGGCCGTCAGCGCCGACGGCACCGAGGTCTACACGGTGCAGAACCCGACCCAGCTCAAGCTCGACCACTTCGAGGTACTGGAGCCACGGCTTGCCGTGTTCAACGTCGCCGACGGCCTCGACGCCAAGGCGGTGCGCACCTTCCCGGTGGACCGCCGCATCACCAAGATCGTCGCCACCGACACCGGCGACGTCATCCTCGGCGGCGGCGACTTGAAGGCCATCGACCCGAACACCGGCGACACCCGCCTGGTCATGGCGCTGCAGAACTGGGACCGCGGCCCCCGCTGGTCGACCCCGGACGCCTTCGCCATGCACACCCAAGGCGGCCCAGCCCACGAGTACATCATGCCGTACTCCACCGCCGAGTTTGTCGACGACAACCAGGACATGGCCAGCGCCAACTGGTGGTGGGGCATCGCCCGGGTGGACCTTGCCACCGGCGAGGCCGAGCGCATGGAAATCGCCCCCTTGAGCGAAGTCATCATGAACTTCGCCACCGACCCCACCGACGACAACACCCTGTACGGCGTCTTCAACGGCGTGCACAAGATCGACATCGCCAACCAGACCATCACCGAGCGCTACGACCTGCCCCACACCTACTACACCGTCAACGTCTCAAGAGACGGCAAGACGGTCTACGCCGGCGGCACTAGCAGCGACATCTCCGTCCACCGCGCCGACACCCTGGAGAAGATCAAGAGCATTCAACTACCGGGCGACATGTCCACCACAGACATGCGCGTAGCGTATATACCGGACCCTGGGCCTTAGGCGCAACGCGACCTTTTCGGCGTCATTCAGTGCAAGAAAGAACCCGCGGTGGGGGCTGATATTTATGAGGCGAGTCAGAAAAAAGGTAAACGAAGCATCAACGATTAAGGTTTTTTGAAAGCGGCCCTGCATATAGGCCGCTTTTTTGTTCTATATTGATCGGAGTTTTGGGCTTGGATTGCGATGGGCTCTGGTTGTCTCTATATGCGATGTCCGCTTTCGACCCAAAGCGGCCATGCCGGAAAAGGCAGCATGCTAGTTCATCCTTGTTATACGACGAAGAGCCTATTGTAATCATTTTAATCAAAGCGAATTTTAATTAGTCAACTACACAAAAATATCAGAAATGAGTAAAAGGAACTGGCAGGTATGAGCGGAAGTCAAACCGAAAACGCAGCGTTAACAACCGCCCTAGCCTTTCATTATCAGGTGCTGATAGGCTTAGATAAATGTTTTTCACTTGAAGATGGCCAGTCGATTTGGTTCGAAAAAGACGGTGATGTCAGCTTAATTTCGTCAGATGCCTTGACATCAACACAAACTGAAGTAAAAGACTACGCAGCTCCACTGACTGACCACCATGAAAACCTCTGGAAAACGCTGAAGAACTGGCTAGATCCAGCGTTTGACCACACCCAATACAGCGTTTTAGTGCTCCACACCACTCAAAAATTTGGAGCGACGACTCGCCTAAAGGACTGGAATACTCAGAGTGAAGAACAACGCTTGGAAGTGATAAAGACCATTTTTGAAGAACGCACCGAAGATCAACTAAATGCCGAAAATCCATCACAAATAATAAAGCTACAGAAAGCGGTAATGGCAGCTGATGAGCTATTGCTTAAAAGCGTGCTCGGAAAGGTCGTATTATTTACGCAATCAGATAGTGCCCAAGAACTGGAAAAGCAGATAACTTCCCAACCATTAGGCATTCCAAAAAACAATCTGAGAAGTTACCTCCATGGACTTATTGGCTTTGTTTATGCACAAGCAACTCAGCAATCCTGGAGCATCAAACACCAAGAATTTTCAGCGAAGTGCGAAGAGTTAACCACGCTTCTTTGCAAAAAGGAGTTCACCTTTCCGGTGTTTTCCGGCTATGCGGCATCTGAACCAGAGGTTGGATCACACGAATACAGACCATTTGTACAAAAAATTGCTGAAATTGAGCATCACGAAATGATTCCTGATGCAGTAGGTAATTGGCTTGAGCTACAAAACTCACTGCTTGAAGAGCTCGATGAGTTCGCGATCTATAAAGATAAAACAATTAGTTACCAGAGCCAATTGGTCAAAAAATATAAGCTTTCCTATTCAAGTGCACAACTTGAAGCAAGTGATACAATTAAAAGCTCAAAATTGCTTTACAACAAAACCATAGGCGAACATCCGCTGAACCTAGGCAATGATATACCGCCTATTGAATACAAGAATGGCCTAATACATGATGCCATGGATGACGAAGAACGTGACTTAAAATGGAAGGTTGTACCATGAGCAGCATTGTCGATACCCTTTATGAACTAAAATACAACCCGTTTGAATATGGGCCACATATTGCTTCGTTTTATACAGCCACAGTCGAATCAGAAAACAATCTCTTACTCGCCACTTTGGTGATCCCTCTATGCAGCCACCCCGTTTTTGGACAAAAGTTATTCAACTCTAACAGGAGAAGTACAATTTGGTCGGTTTTTTCCGATCGTACCAAGCTCTATGATCTACAAGAAAGAATTGATGGCTTTAAAACATTGACAGATCAATGCATTCAATATTGCTTAATCAATGATTGGTTATCCGTAAATGAACAAAATTTATCCATCCTGCCGTGTGATGGTTCTGATTCAGAGTTTACTTATCAAAAAAGTGCAGAGAAGTTGGGGCGGTTATTCAACGGTCACTCAGTGGTCGAAGTTTATGCGTTTTTAGGAGTGAAGCCGCGATGAAAACATTAGTTTATGAAATTGGCGTTATTGATAAGCAAGGAAACAAGCACCCTGTTGACTTTAAAGAGGGCCTAAATGTTGTCACTGGGAAATCGTCCACAGGTAAAAGCGCCTTAATTGAAATATTTGATTATTGCTTTGGTAGTGGTGAAAATACCATTCCTAAAGGCGTTATTACCACGAATGCAGCTATTTATTATGTTGCGCTTTCTGTCAATCAACAAGACATGGTGATTGCGCGTGATCCTGACATCGCGACTAAGGCCTTTTTCCGCCGCGTTGAGTCGTTTATTTCAGGGGATATTGTTCGCGATTATTTTCACAGCACCTATTTTCGCCCGTTAGACGAGTTCAAGAAGCATCTAAGAGACTTTTTCATGGATATAGATGATGTGGATGAATCTTTGGCCGCCAGAGCCAATAGGCGGTCTAACGCTAAGGCGGCCACTCCATCTATACGCAGTTTTTCATCGTTTATGCTCCAGCACCAAAATCTTGTTGCCAATAAACATGCGTTGTTTTACCGATTCGATGAAAAGGAAAAGCGTGATCAAGCGATTGATCACACCAAAATATTTTTAGGTTTAGTTGACCAGAAATACTTCCACTTGTCACAAGAGAAAGAACGTTTAGGCATTGACGTCAGACGTTTGGAGCGTCAAAAAGAGACAAACAAACGCACCTCTGAAAACTATAAGAAAAATGTCGGCCCGGTTCTAAGCCAACTATATGCTTTGATGGGGTTCAAAGATGAGCCGATATCTTTGGAAAGGGTGCTACGCCACCCGCAGGATGCCAAAGACCAGCTGGACGGAATTATCGTAGCCGAAAGAATCAATCATAATTCTGACACTTCTACCCAACATTACAATAAACTCAAGCTGGCGCGTAACCAAAAGACGGCCGAACTAAGGAAGTTGCAGCGCCAAGCTGCATCAATTAAAAAACATATTCAAGAAGAAAAGCGTTTTGTTGATAACGTAAAAACGTTTAGCTCGCCAGGGCATGTTCATATATCCGCTTCAGTCTGCCCATTTTGCCATACTGAAAATGACACATTACGAGAAAGTGCAGAAAAACTACAGCAAGCCATCACTAAGGTGTCGGGTAACCTTGCGCAAGCACGTCCTATGAAAGCAAAGTTTGAATCGTCCTTGGTAGACGTGCACCGCAGCATTGAAGTTGTTAGTAGGGAGTTAACTGCATTAAACCAGCAAATAACGGAAATTGAGAAAACAGAAAAGCAGTTGGCGGAACAAAAGAGCCTATATGAAAGCATTTTGATGCAAAAGGCCAAACTATTTATGCTTCTCGATACTCTCAACATGGCTGATGATATTGAGCTTGAAAATCAAATCAAAGAGCTAAAAAAGCAGCTCGTAGGTATCAATAGAAACCTTAAAAAATACGATGTGCAAAAAGGACTAGAAACCGCTTCTGCAAAAGTAAATAGGTATATGGCCGAAATTGGAAGCCATTTCGAATTTGAAGCCAGCTATAAACCTATTAACCTTCATTTTTCGTTTGAGACATTTGACCTTTATCATTTATCGCAAGAAAATGAAAAAATCTACTTAAGATCAATGGGTAGTGGCGCAAACTGGCTATACTGCCACGTAACGCTATTTTTATCATTGCATAAATATTTTTCTGAACTGGGTGATAAGTGCGCTATTCCATCGATACTATTTCTTGACCAGCCAACTCAAGTATATTTCCCTAACTTTAATCGAGATAAATCTGAAACATTTGAAGAACAGAAAAGCCAAGAGGCTGAACAGCGTAAGGCGCTAAATGTTGATCAAGATATTGATGAAGACATTAAGGCTGTCGAAAACCTATTCAGCCAGCTCTCGATTTATTGCAATGAGCTTGAGCAGAAGAACGGCTTTAGCCCACAAATCATCGTGACTGATCACGCGGATAATTTGACGTTGTCAAACGGAGTGTCGTTTGAGTCTTTGGTTAACGGCAACAGATGGCGAACGCGCGGCTTAATTCATCATACAGATGAGTAAATACGCGATAACAAGCTTATGGGGTAGTTACGAGCGCCGGGCCGAAGAAGTTGGGCTGTAAGATGTAGTCTACTATAATCCCTCATGTATAATTCCTGAGTTTCGACGCAATTCGACAAGAATGGATCTTGATGTTATAAATTCTTTGAGGGTTGAAAGCGATGGCCGCGCCAAAGAAGCGATAATTAAAAGCTGGGGAAGACAAGTATATGATTCTGGAGTTGAGGCTTATTCAAACGCGACTTTTGATTGTGGGTTAGATGTTTCGAAGTGGCTTAATGAAATGGATGGTTGATTTTATTGATGAGGCAGGAGCGCTTTTGATCCTAAGCGATATGGTGGAAAATACAGCAGATACGATCATCATTGTTATTCAGCACGCACGATGATTGATATTAGGTGACCAAGGATGGTTATTTTTATCAATTTCAGAAGATTAGAGGGAATGTAACGTGAATTATAACATCATTGAACGTGTATGCGCGTTCTCCCGACATCAGGGCGTGCAGTCTAATATCTATTAAGTGCAGGTGATTTTTTATGGGAAAGAGAAAGCAGAAATATGATCCAACGGAATCGCTGCGCCCTACAACCCTAGATTCAGATCTTGAACCAGTTGCGCGTGACCTATACGAAAAAGCGTGCTGTGGCTCTAGAAAATATTGGCCGGATATTAGTTCGGTGTCCGAGTTTAAAGAGGACCAACCTCTCCGAAGAAAGTTTCTTTCGGCAGCACATGAAGGTATGCGCGCTGCGCAGAGTTATATAGTTCAGCGTGTGGAATCTGATTCAGGCTTGGCCTTCTCAGAAGAACTGCTTTACCGAAGCATTGCAGATTCGATTGCTTGGCAATTTCTCGGTGGACAATTATGCCATGCTCGTCGCTTCTTTCGAGGTCATAATCAACCAGATCTAAAGGAATCTAATTTCAGTTCTGTTGTGACCGCAGCCAACTCGATAGTGGAAAATAGCCCGGATTCGATGCCCCTTTTGTCCGACTTGACGTCTTTCGTTCAAATCGGTGATATTTTATCGCTTGATCCTAAGCATGGTCTTTCGATCATTGAAGTAAAAGAAGGGCGAGTTAATCATAGGATCTCCAATTTTTTGGATTTTTATAGTGAAAGTGGGTGCGATAGAGCACTCCACTACTTTATTTCTCAAGAAGGACCTCATACCGTCAAGCAAATGCAACGAATGATGCGGCAAAGCGGACGGATGGCACACATTATTGAAGTTATGTCCTCAGGCACGAGTACTGACCCAGATAGCGGTCAAAAAGTTCACATCCCAGAAGAAGTTATCCCAATAAGTGACTGGGATCAAGAGCTCAATGCTCTAATTGATCGTTCTGAGGACAAAGGATGGGCCTTGGATGTTGTTGAAGATTGTCTTTTTGTGGCATGTTACGCGGATACTCCTATGTTCCCGGGGAGCCACCTAGCTTTTAATCTGTGGTTTGATAAATGTGGTGGAGATCCTGAAAGTCCACGGGCTCGCATGATGGATAGTATTCGTGCCCCACTGGCGTTACCTATATTTTCACGCCGTATTCCGGCAGAAAAAATGTTTGATTTGCTTTTTGGTCGTAAGCATATCTGTATGGCACTTAGCCTAGAGAAATTGATCGCCAAGTGTGAAGAAGACGGTCTTACCGTTCGGCAAGGAACAAATAAGGAAACATCTAGATTAGATCAGGCGGGAGCCAAACCTTACCGGCATAAGGGTAAGTCGATATTTATTGGTGATGGTAGTAATGAGCTTGTATTGATGGATGGGATTTTCATGAGGGCTTTTTTCCATGGGCAAAAGCCAGTTTCTACGATCAAGTCGATCCTGGCGGAAGGCTGGCCCACTTAACCAAGGGCTTCAGCCGACCTGCTTTCCACTGCCGCTCCAAGCTAGCAGCTGAGTCGAAGCGTTATATAAGGACCATCTAAAGATCTGGTTTTCGCCGAAAGCGGCCCCTACACTCTATTCTCTGCCCGCCTCCACGGCCGTCGCCTTCGAATAGGACGGCGAGATCCAGGATTCTACGCCGTGCATGACGACCTGCTGGCGGCGATTTTCGTCACGCCGCTTTCACAGGTGTCGACCCAGGGCGAGGGAACCGGTTCGGCGTTGGTCCAGCGTGCCAAGCGCCGCCGTGGCTCACTGACGCTGTCGGTCTACACCCAGAACGGCGCTGCCGTCGTATACGTCGACTCCTACCGGCATCACGGGGTCTCGGTGATTGGCGAAGACATCGACGAGCACACCGGACACGTCGAACCCCGGATGCTGTGGTCTCACTGACTCGCGTCTGCGGTGGTATCGAAGTAGATGACCATTCTCAGGTGGCGATGCTCATCGACGATAAGCGTCTCGTGATCGAACTCTCGGCGCTTGCCGTTCTCGTCGAGCAGCGTGCCGAGGCCGAAGCAGTCCTTGCCGAGCCCGGGCATGTCCCACCAGCGGCGCCAGTCGGGCGATAGCCGAGACAGGTCGTCGATCAGCCGGCGTATCTCCGGGTCGTCGGGGGTCGCGGCCATGGTGCAGCGAAACTGCGCCAGCAGCCGAAACGCATCGTCCCGCCACTCGGGGAGCCGGCGGCGCAGCGACGGGCTCGAGAACACCATCCTCATCAGGTTGCGGTCTTGGGCCGCCTGAGCCGAGACGTCGAACAGCGCATCGGCGGCGGCGTTCCAGGCGATCAGGTCCCAGCGCAGGTTGATGACGTAGGCCGGACGCGTCATGTCGTCCATCAGCTCCTGTACGCGCGGGGGAATGGACTGCCACCGATAGACATCGACGGGTGGCGGGCGCCGGTGGGCCAGCAGGAACAGGTGGCAGCAGTCGGCATCATCGAGCTTCAGGGCCCGAGCGACGTTGAGCAGGAACGCCTCCGAGACATTGATCTCCCGGCCCTGCTCGAACCAGGTGTACCAGGTCAAGCCGACCCCGGCGAGCGTGGCCACTTCCTCGCGCCGGAGCCCGGGGGTTCGCCGCCTGGTCGTCGAGGGCAGCCCCACATCGGCCGGGGTGAGCTGATGGCGATGCTGGACCAGGAAGTCGC
>Ga0209595_100756_pt1 | contig 10590 bp, 3 predicted proteins | sample Porto_4metaG_FD_187427 | JGI IMG/M metagenome (GOLD analysis project Ga0209595, IMG submission 187427) | Marine algal microbial communities from Porto, Portugal - Porto_4 metaG (SPAdes) (version 2) | ecosystem: Host-associated > Algae > Red algae > Unclassified | place: Portugal: Porto | collected...
TAATCGGACAAATTTCGCCAAATGAACTTATCATAATTAGTTTGACTTACTACTTAGTGAAAGAAAATAAATAACTTGCCCCATTATGCTTGTTCTTTTCCCTTCTAAAAAACACAAAAAATAGTTCGGTAGCTATGGCTATGCAACGATTTTTTGAATTCTTTAGAAGGTCGCACTGAAATATAGCCATTTTTTAATTAATTAAAATTATTTTATAATTTATTTGTGATTAAAAATGAATTATTTATAAATATTTTTTATTTTAAAATAATTTAAAAATATCCTTATTTCAGCAGAACCTTAGAAGAAAAAATTACGCCGCATTATGGAACAATTTATTTAATTTCTTTCACATACGTAGCTTGGCTATGCGCGTCAAATTTAGCCAAACATATAAAAAAAATAACTTCTTCATTTGGGGTAGATTATTTTCTTCCTCTTCCCTGACTTCATTTAAATGTAAAATAAATACATTTAAATAATTTAAATTTAACATACACACTGTACGAATTGGTTAGTTTTTGTAGTCGTCTTATTATTAAAAATTAACATTTAAATCGCACTGATATAACTCTCTGAAGGTCAGTAAATCAAGAGTCTTAACGTAGAATTAGTATCACACGTAATATAGGCTTCCAGCTTATATTACTTTATCGAATCAAGGTCACATCCCCCTGATAAGTTTCCGTATAACCATCCGAAAATTCCACTTCTGCATGCCATACGAAGGTTGCGGGGTTCATATCTTCGCCTCTGAATGTGCCGTCCCAACCGAGTTCGCGATTATTCGCTTCGATGTCGAATTGCTCAAAGACGAGTTCGCCCCAGCGGTCGAATATGCGTAGTGCGACCACGCGCGAAATTTTTTCATCGCCTTGTACGAAAAAGACATCGTTTGCGCCATCACCGTTTGGTGTGAAGGCGTTGGCGACAAAGACATTACGTTCGGTATCTACGTAGATAATGACCTCATCCGTATCTGTACAACCAAATTCATTGGTCACTAAAACCTCATAAGTCGAAGTCGTCGTGGGTCGGACGATAGGGTTTGGACATTCGATACAACTGGGTTGGGCGAGGTCGAATGTCGTCCATTCGTAGCTATAAACGCCAAATCCGTCTGTCATTACTTCGAGTTGAATGGAATCACCGATTTCGATGGTCATATCATCTCCTGCGCTGACTGAAATAGGTTCAGGTTCGTTGATGGTGGCTATGTCCGTGTAGATACAGCCGCCCAAATCTCGCGCCGAAATCGTGTATTCACCTGCCGAAAGTCCGACGAAAAACGGGGATTGAATCCAAGTCGCGCCGCCATTGATACTGTATTCGTAAAAGGGTGTGCCGCCGCTTGTCGTTAAGGTGATTTCGCCGTCTGTATCACCTGGACACTCTACATCTACGCTGGTAGATGTGAAGAAAAACGGCTCATCGGGCTGGTTGACGGTGGTGCTTCCTGTTTGAGTGCAGCCATTTGTATCAGTGACGGTGACGGCGTAATTTCCTTCGCTTAGATTGCTAATCGTCGCGGTATTTTGTGCGGTCGAATCACTCCACATATACGTATAAGGTTGTGTACCACCAACTACGGAAACGCTCGCCGTACCCGTTGATTCGTCATAACAATCCACATCCGTTGCCGACATCGTAATCGCTAATGGAAGACTTTGCCCGATGTTGATTTCGGCTTCGATAGTACAGCCGTTTTGGTCGGTGACGAGGACTTCGTAGGTACCCATTGGGAGGTCGATGAGGTCGGGCGTGGTCGCGCCGTTGGCATTGGTAGACCATTCGTAGTTGTAGGGTTCGATACCGCCTTCCACGCTAACGCTGACCGAGCCGTTGGTATCGCCAAAGCAGTTTGCACCCGTGCCTGTAATCGTAGCAAGAAGGGCTGGCGGCGCAATAATTTCTACCGAAGTGGTCGCGGTACAACCGTTCAAATCCGTGACGGTGACGGTATAGTTGCCTTCGGCTAAATTGATGGCAAACGGTCCATTTTGTCCGTTGCTCCATTCGTAGGTATAATTTCCTGCGGCATTGGGTATGCCGCCTGTTGCGCTCGCGCTGGCTTCGCCGTCTGCGCTATTGGCACAACCTGTATTTTCAGCGGTCGCTGCAATGTTTAATTCGGTGGGTTCGGTGATAGATGCGGCGGCGGTAACGGTACAACCATTCGCATCGCTTACGGTGACGGTGTAGTCTCCAACACCAAGATTTTCAGCCGTTTGTGTGCTTTGACTTCCTGTATTGCTACTCCATTCAAACGAAAATTCACCTGTACCACCTACGGGAATTACACTGACAAAACCATCCATATCACCCGCACAACTTACTTGCGAATCTACGCCCGTAGCCGTGACCGCCGTGGCAGGTTCGGTGACGACGACGCTTGTTGTTGCGAAGCAATTATTTTCATCAAAAACAGTCACCGAATAAGACCCTGCGGCTAAATTGGTCGCGGTTGCGTTTGTTTGGTTGCCGCTTGCTGCGTCCCATTCAAAGGTATAATTTCCTGTACCGCCCGTAGCGGTTACGGTTGCGCTTCCGTCGCTGCCGTTGATGCAATTTACAGGCATCATTTCAATCGTCAATGCAACTATGTCCGGTTCGGAAACTGTGACATCGGTTATGAAGTCGCAATCGTTGGCATCCGTTATAGTTACGGTATAATTTCCTGCGGATAATGTGGTGACAGTTGGCGTGGTTTGGTTGAGGGCGTTGGCATCCCATTGGTAAGTGTAAGGCGGCGTACCATCAGTACCTTCTACGCTAACTGTACCATCACTTAGTCCATTGCAAGAAGTGGCGGTACTCGCTGTATTTCCACTCAAAGCGGAAGGTTCGCTTACCTCAATATTCCCCACAATCAAACAGCCTCTTTCATCCGTAATACTCACGACATAACTGCCTTGCGGTAGATTGGTCGCAGTTGGTGTATTTTGTAAAGAAGGTTGCCATGTGTAGGTGTACGCGCCTGTGCCGCCGCTTATGGTCACGCTCGCACTTCCTGTATTTTCTCCATTACAAATAACTGATGTAGAGTTGATATCATCAATTACAAGTGGCAGAGGTTCAAATAGTTCTACGCTGGATGTGGTGGTACATCCATTGGCGTCGGTTACAGTTAATGTTTGGACTCCTGCGAGAAGATTGTCTATATTTTGTCCGGTTTGACCGGAAGGTTGCCAGGTGTATGTGAGGGGCGCGATGCCGCCTGATGCAACCGCCGAAGCTGTGCCATCCGTACCACCGCCGCAAGTAATATCTGTTCCTGAAATGTCGTCAATAACGAGCGTTTCAGGTTCATTTATGGTGACGGATTCGATGGCAGTACAAGCGTTTTCATCGGTAACGGTGACGGTGTAAGTGCCGGGTTCGAGGTCGGTAGGATTTTCTCCGAAGATGCCGCTTTGTTGCCATTGATAAGTGTATTCGCCTGTTCCACCAGATACGTTTACGGTAGCTGTTCCATCATCAAAACCATTGCAGGTGATGTCTGTACCATTGAGTGCATCTATCGTGAGTACGTCGGGTTCTGTGACTTCGATTTCGGCAGAAGCCGTACATTCATCTTCTCCCGTGATGAGAATATTATACGTTCCTGCGGCGAGTCCTGTGGCGGTGGCGGTGCTTTGTCCGCCGGGTGTCCAGAGGTAGGTGAGATTGCCGACGCCTGTGGCGTCGATGGTCGCTGTACCTGTATTGTCGCCATTGCAAAATAGCGGGGTCATCGTGAGGCTGTTTATCGTGACGGTTTCGGGGTTGGCGACATCTACGTTAGTAGCTTCTTGGCAACCATTGCCGTCGGTGACTGTGACGCTGTACGTGCCAACGCCGAGATTGGTAGCGGTGGCATTGGTTTGTCCGATATTCCAGAGGTAGGTGTAGGGAAGTGTTCCGCCTGCAACGGTGACGGTGGCTGTGCCGTTTGCATTGCCTGTACAATCAGCGGTGCTACCTTGTATGTCTGTAATTATGAGGGCGTTGGGTACGATTAAACTGACGTTTTGTGTCGTCGTACAGTCGTTTTCATCTTGTATTATTATAGGGTAATTTCCTTCGGGTAAATTGTTGAATATATTATTATTCTGAAAAGAAAGTCCATTATCAATACTAAAAGAAATCGCACCTGTACCGCCGGAGGCGAGGATGGTAATTGAGCCGTCACTTTCTCCTGTACAAGAAACATCGGTGGTTTGTACGTCTGAAATAATGAGGGGTGTGGGTTCATTAATTTCGGCAGAAGCCGTGACAATACAGCCGTTATTATCTGTGACGGTGATGGTGTATGTGCCTGCATTTAGATTGGATGCGAGGGGCGTAATCTGTGTCCCCGGCTGCCAAAGGTAAGTGTAGGGTGCTGTGCCTCCTGCGGGCGTTATTTCGGCAGAGCCGTTATTTTGACCATTACAAATAGCGTCATTTATTTCCAAATTATCAACTACTAAAACATTGGGTTCGGTCACTATTACGTTGGTGACACCCTCGCAGCCGAGCGCATCTATGACGGTGACGCTGTACGTGCCTGCCGTCAAGCCTGTAGCTGTTCCGGTGCTTTGTCCGTCTTGCCAAGAGAAGGTGAGTTGACCTACTCCATTGGTGGCGGTGACGGTGGCTGTACCGTTGGCATCGCCGTTGCAAAGGGGTGCGGTGAAGTCGGAGACTAAGAAAAGAGCGTCTGTTTCGGGTAGTATGATTTGTTGGATGAGGTCGCAATTATTTTGGTCGGTAATGGTGACTGTGTATGTGCCTGCGGCAATGTCGCTTATGGTTGGTGTTATTCCGCCTAAATTACTCCAAACATAAGATAATGTGCCTGTTCCGCCAGAGGAGGTGACGGTAATACTACCGTTTGCACTGCCATTACAACTTGGTGGGGCGAGTCCAATATTGATGATTTCTATCGGTGGTGGAGCGGTGATTTGGACGGTCGTTATGGCAGGGCAGAGGAGTGCGTCGGTGATTGTTACGTTGTAAACTCCTGCGCCGAGACCTACGGCAGTTGGTCCGTTTTGGTTGCTGGCGTTGGCGTCCCATTGGAAGGTGAACGGTCCTTCGCCGCCATTGAGGGCTACGGTGGCTGTGCCGTCATTGGAGTCTTCGCAACTGGCTTGGGTCTGGGCGATGACTTGACCATTGACCATGCAATCGACGGCGATACAGGTCTGTGCGCTGCTTGGATTGTCGCTGCAATAGAGTTCGCCACCAATCGCACGAACGAGGATGTCGATGACATCGCCTTGCGTGAGTCCGGCTACGGTGTGTGAGGTGTTGCTGGAGGCGGGTTGCCATGTCGTGCCACCGTCGAGACTGACTTCATAGCCCGTAGCATCGGGGACGGGATCCCAAGCAAAGGAGACGGCTTGTGCCGTGACGCTACCGCAGGAAAGTGGCGGTGGAGTGAGTGGATTTTCTTCGCCGATGGTGAAGGTGAATGTTTCGGATTCGCAGGTGGAAATTTGTACTTCCAAGATGATGGTTTCTATGTCTTCATCAATAGCATCGTCGATGGGATCAAGTATGAGTGTGGCTTCAGTTTGCCCCGCAGGGATGAAGATGGAGCCAGGCAGAGTAACGTAGTCTGTGCCATTGATAGCTGTGCCACTTATGGTAAAGGGGATATTGAAATCGGCTGGTAATGCACTCGGAATATTGAAGGTAATTTCTGATATCAGGTCGCAACCTTCGGCTACGGTAAAGGTATCCGCCTGTACATTGCTTTGAGCGTCAACTGTAACTACATCAACTACAACAGCATCGGCTGCGAAGCTATTTTCTTCGAGAAAAACAGCGGAATCGAGTACGCCGTCGCCTGCATCTGCGATAGCGATTTTGATGTGGTAGGTTTGGCAAGGGATGACATTGGCGAATGCCTCTAATTTATCTGTAAAACCGTCGAATTGTACGGTTGTACCATTATTATTATTATTGTATAAAGAGCTGAAACCGAGCGTTCCTGCCGAGCCAACGCAGCCAAAGGGACTACCTTGTGAACCGGGCTGACCGGGGTTGACCGTGTTGATGGCTACGGGGATTGTGGTGCCGGGGATTCGGGCGATATTGACTTCATTATAATTGCCACCTGCGGGATTGGGTCCGGAGATTAGGAAGGCGAAAACGTCGTTGAAATCAGAGCAGACATATTCGGGGTATTCTTCGGAACCAAAGACGTAATTGAAACGAATGATATCAGATTGTGGAATAAAATCAAATTCCAAAACTGCTGCATCAAAGGTCTGTGTAGAACCCGCAAGGATATTGTTCAGATCGCTATCACCGGGGCGGCAAAGTCCGCCGGGACCTGTGAGTGGCGGTGGGTCGTCAGGTGTACCACAGCCCGAATCTTCGGGTTGGGTGGCATTGTTGAGGTCATTGGGTCCGGTGGCTACGAAGACGTTTCCGGTGGAAAGTATGATTCCTGAATTGATGCCGATATTGCTAGACGCACCGTTGAAAAAACCGCGCTGAACGTTGTTGCCTGTAAAGCTAACATTGTTGACGTCAACGCCTTGTCCGACCAAAACATCTTGTACGAGTTGGTTGGTATTGAAGGTGTTGGAGTTGACGATAAGTTGTGCTGCCAAGCTAAAGGGTAGCATTAAGATACTCAGTATAAACAGGCTGTATTTTGCTTTCATATTTTTTAATGGTGGATAAATGGACAATTTCACCTCAATAAGGAACGAGGCATAAATAAATTAAGGGAAGACGAAAAAAATAATCTACCCGTCTGAATTGTTCTTTTTCTTATATGTTTCACTTAGTGAAAGAAAATAAATAACTTCTTCATTTGGGGTAGATTATTTTCTTCCTCTTCCCTAAGTACAGAGCGTATCCGCGTCATTTTTGGGTTGATTCATTCCAAAATAAACGTCAAAAAATGTAAATAAATTTATAAAACAGTGTACTAAGTTATTGATAATAAAGGTTTTAGTGAAAGAAATTAAATAACATGTGCCATTATACTCGTCTTTTTTCCGTCTAAGAATCCTTTGAAATCCTTATCCCGAATCGGGGTTCGGGACAGGCTGTAGCTAAGGCTATGTGCGGCTTTCAAAAAATCCTTAGACAAAAAAAATATTTCGCATTATGAGACATCTTATTTAATTTCTTTCACTTACCTAATCACCCAGTTTCCTAATTACCGCAATGTGCAAGGTCTAATATAACCGTCTTTACCGAATAATATTTCCTAACGGACACCCCTTAAGGGTGTTTTCCCTGATTTCAGTTATGATATGTAACGTTTTATTCACTTGATGTGTTGTGAAAATAAGTGTTCGGAGGGAGACTTTTTGGCTTTATATGTTTTTTTTGTTTGAAAATTTTGTTACATGGAAATATAGGTGTATATTAGCGTTTGATATGCGTAATCATTCATCCATTCAGACATAACCCAATATGCACATACTGCTCTGATTTTCGCCTGAACTTATCCACACACGACCTCAAAAACGCTGTCTTGAATTTTATTTTATCGGAAATAAAAAACGACGAACTGAAGGGTTCGCCGTGTTTTGATTTTTGTTTTGAAATGTAGTTATTCTGCTAATTTGTAGATGACGTCGTATTTGATGTAGACTATTGAATCGCCCTCAAAAAAGTCTGTAAACAAAAAATTCTCATAGCTAACAGGTAAATGAGTGCCACCGGAGCTGCTAATACCTCGCTTGGTAAAAGTATAGTAAGGAATCGTAATTTCGATAGGTGTTCCGGTAGCTAAAATCTCTTTATTAGAAGGTAGATTAAATTGAAAATTATCATTTGTGAGTGTGTATGAGATGCTGTCTAAATCGGTTTGTGTCGATAAAAAACCTATGTCGGCAGCATCAAAATAGCTCAAATTGTCTGATAATAAAACAATAGAATCCGGGAGTGTCATTCTATTATTAGCAACTAAATCCTCAGTTATTTGGGTGATTGAAAGCCCTGCGTCGGCAGGAATATCGTTTGTCCCGAATGTTTTCAACATAGGCATTTCCGCCTGCCCAGTTTCAGCATAGACTAGCTTGATGGGATAGTCGGGAATTTCGATAGTTTCGTCATCTTTTTTACAAGAAACAATAATTAAAAAGATGGTGACTAAAGTAAAATAAAAATAATTTAACTTCATAATGATTTATATTATTTTGTGGACGATATAATTTTAAAACACACAAAGATAAGAATAAATCAATTCCAATGTCAATCACGTAAAAAATATTTAACTATATGAAAACCGATATGTATCTCTTGAAAGTAAAAATAATTGGTGTTTTCTTCTTTCTTCTGACTGTGTCATTCGTTGAATTAGTAGCACAGCCATTGTGTAATGATGAAAGTTGTATCACTGTGAGTTTAGCGGAGTTTGATATGGGTGTGCAGGTTATTAGTGGCTATGAGGATATTGGAGATACTACCTTGTTTTGTGGTTATGAGGAAATAGGTATTTTAGGTATTTTCGTTGAACTGCAAGCTGGTGGGGGTAATCCAATGTGGTCATTCAATAGTATGCTACCTAGTGACCCATTTTTCACCATCACCTCTGATGGAGTCGTCACGATTGAAGTTACAACTGATGTAAGTAGTTGTAGTTGTCAGGTGATACTCGCTCCTCCTACTTCCCCACAAGCCAACGACATAACAATCCCATTATGTGGTGATAGCAACACAGTCAACTTCAATACAAGTGATATAGATGAAAGTACAATAGCAACAGGTAATATTTCAATATCTTATTATTTGACGATGGGTGCTGCAAACACAGGCAACCAGACGTTTATCATCAATGGTGATATAGACGTTTCTTCAGGAGATAAAATATTCGCTCGTGTAGAAGATGCTAACACCCCTAACTGTTTTTCAATAGCAGAGGTTGCTTTTACTATAAATCCAAGCCCAACAGCTAACCCCACATCCAGTACCCAAACATTAAATTGCAATACTCCACAAGCCACTATCAACGCTAATACAAGTGAAGGAACACCGCCCTACGTTTACGCATGGACGACGAATGACGGAAATATATTAGGCAGTAGTATACAAAATTCTATTTCAGTTGATAGTGCAGGTACGTACATCATTTCAGTGACCGACAATAATGGATGTTCGACCACAGGCGAAGCCATGATTAATGAGAATTTCACCGAACCTGAGTTTGGAGCAATGTCCATCTCTGCGCCCAATGGCACTGAAATCAACTGTGATATAAGCACAATCTCCCTCATCGCCAACGCCTCTTCGCCAGACGGTAGCACGCCTTCCTACGAATGGACGACAGCAAATGGAAACATTAGCGGAGATATAAATCAGGCAATGACTACCGTCAGTGCGGCAGGAACTTATACCCTCACGGCTACTCATCCATCAACCGGATGTACCATCAGTGACAACATCGTAATTACGGAAATAGATGCACCTCCTACTCCCCAAATATTCCCCAATAATCCAACCCTTACCTGCTTACAAACCGAAATCATACTTATCGGAAATTCGTCCGGTGTTATGCCATTGACATTTATGTGGAGTACATCAGCAAACACACCATCTATCACAATTACGACACCCAACACATACACGCTCACGGTCACTGACGCAAACGGGTGTGATGCCATCGCAAGCACCACTGTGGACCAATCCCTTACAGCCCCAACGCCCGTCATAACTACCCCACAAATAATCACTTGCAATAATACAAACGTTCAACTGGATGCAAGTGGCTCAACAACCTTAGGCGCGCCTCAGTACCTATGGAGTACAGGAGCAGTAACTTCCATGATAGGTGTAGAAATGCCGGGAGACTACACGGTTACAGTAACAAATGCTGCCAATGGTTGTACAGCAGAAACCGCTGTAACTGTAACAGAAAATACCACAGCACCTATTTCTAATAATGACGCACTACAAGGTTGCCCCGAATCTGGTACAAATGAAGCATCATTCGACCTCACACAAGCGAATATTACTAGTGAACCCAACATCAGTACGACTTACTACGAAAACAGTAACTTAACCTCCCCGATTAATACCCCAACAAACTATCCGTCCTCCGGCGGAACAGTATATGCGAATGTAGAATTTGACGACAACGGATGTTCTTCAACAGCCGAAATTGAATTATCCGTACTCCCGATAAATGTTCCCGACAATTTATATAACATCTATTTTGGAGGTGTTTGCAGCGCACAAACCATCACCGTAGCAGCACCCAATGACCAATATAACTACTCATGGCGCACCGACGCTACGGGTGAAATACGTCTCGGCGACGAGTGTACTGCCCTCAACATCACTTCAGACCCTTCCAATTTTTTCCTTGATATTAGTGATGATAGTGGATGCTTGGAAACTGTTGAATTTAACATCAACCTCAACGCAGCCCCCACAAATACCAAAGTGTTCTTATTCGGCAATACCAATACGCTATTTTGTAATCGAAGTGACTTTGATAGTTATCAATGGGGAAAGGAAAAAAAAGACATACTTTGCGCCGAACCAATGGCAGGTGAAACATTTCAAGATGTAGTCGTAGCCGACCTCGATACCGACACTTATTATTATTGGGTAATAGTAAATGAAGGGACTTGTACCCACAAAGTTTACCTCAAT
>Ga0209595_100757_pt1 | contig 10581 bp, 6 predicted proteins | sample Porto_4metaG_FD_187427 | JGI IMG/M metagenome (GOLD analysis project Ga0209595, IMG submission 187427) | Marine algal microbial communities from Porto, Portugal - Porto_4 metaG (SPAdes) (version 2) | ecosystem: Host-associated > Algae > Red algae > Unclassified | place: Portugal: Porto | collected...
TAATGCTCCTCGGGACTGGCAAGCCACAGCTGCCTGCTGGCCCCGCGGCCATGTTTTCCTGCCCCGGGTCCGCCAGCAGTGGGAGAAACGGCAGGCAGCAGTCCGGAGAGACGTCGGCCGCGCCCACGGTTCACGTGAGACAGCCCTCCTGCGTAGCGCAAGCCTGACAGCGCGCTCCCAGCGCTGAACACGCAACTGAGTCAACACGCGAAGGCACCTGCCACCGCATCGAGCGACAGTCCTCAGAGAGGGGGGAGGATGAGAGAGCGTGGACCACCTCTACGTTATCACCGCAGGGACACGACAGTGACCGCGACACGCGCCTCATGCCGCACACGGCGACGCGCGCCCACTTCCAGACAGCCGCTGCATTGAGTGGTCAGGAGAGAATCCAGCCTGCGGTGGCTGCCACGAAGAGAATGTGCGCGGATCTCTGGACAACGAGGCTATCATTATTATAGGTAGAGGTCGTATTAAATACCAGTCGACTGAGATTATGGCGGCGTTGAAACGACGTCGGGATCAGATCAGTTCTCCTCCTTGAGAGCACACCCAACAACGTCGGTTGCGAACCGCTTTTGCGTATTATTCGTTAAACGTGGCATATTTGCCAGTTATGGGCAGAGGTATGGGAAAACCGGTCATCCCACCAACGTCGCGAACCAGATCTGCGAACCGAGCTACTGGTGGGCCAGATATAAGTCCAACCGGATAATATGGCGCTGGTTCGCAGGAGGTTCGCATTTTTCCATCGGCCGACCATACCACTGACGTTTGGGCAGACGTTTGTGCATTTCCGAACGTTTTGCGAACCGAATCTGTCTACAATTGTGTCTAAACGGGGGTCAAACACCCAAATCGGGACGATCGCAGACAAACACACGTTGCGTTGACGATCGCACAGGCGTCTCGAGCTCTGATATTCATGAGCATGCGGTCGCGAGTGGCCGCAGATTCCGTTCGAGGCGCAGGCGGCGCTCATTGCCGGGCCCTGTGGGGGGGGGGGCCGGCGGGACACCGTTTTTTCCTGGTGGACATCCGCCGCCACGCGCGATTCTGGGTCGGCCCCCCCACGGCTGAACGGTTTGATTAGGGGGGGGGGGCCGCCTAGAGGCACTGTCGCATGGGTTGGCGCGCGGCCCCAATCGGTCGTCCAGCGGAATTCTTTGGCGGGGTGGCCCCCAGTTGACGCGCTGCTGGTGCCACCAACCTGCGCTGGGAGCCAATCGGGGGGGGGTTCCGCGCAGCGCAACATTGTGTGGCCGGCATGTGCCTGTCCGCGCGCAGCCGCACCCGCGGGAATGGGCCGTGCATGGGGGTTTTCAGGCAGCGCCGCGCAGCCCACATTATTGGTCACGCGGCCGCCCGGGACCTGCCAATCGCGCTTTCTGTGGGGGGGGGGCGCGGAGCAACAGATCGGCGCGGTGCGGCCGCCACCAGCGGCACGTCGACCACACCGTCGTCGTCGGGGGCAGCGCGATTGCGGCACCGCCGTCGTCGGCGTCGTCCATCCCGTTTCTCCGTTCTGCCCGTCTCCTTCGCCGGCGCAGCGGCCGTGAGCGGCCGTGTTGACGGCCGCCTTTGCGGCCGCTTCTGCGGCCGCTCTAGCTCTCGTCACGTCGGCTGCACTGGTGGATGGAGATGGACGCGTCCACTGATGATGGGTCTGGGTCGTCGAGCGATGACGGCCGCGGGCAGTCGGAGGGCTCCGCGGACGAGCTGCTTGCGGCCGTCATCGGAGCGCGATCTCTGTTCCTAATGCGCCGTCATCGCAGGAATGCGGCGCAGCGAGCGCGCAGACGGCGTTTTGTCGGGTCTGTGGCCGGGCGGCGTCCCAACCGGCCACGTGATTTCGACCAGGGTATGCGCGGCATCATGCGGGATTATTTTGGTGTGGATGGGCAGCCGCCTGTGTATGGAGAAGAGACGTTTGAGCGTCGCTTCCGTGTGCCACGGTCTGTTTTTATGCGCATTTATGAGGCCATCCGGGACCGGCCATTTTGGCGGCAGAGCATCAATGCGACGGGGCGGCCACAAGCTTATGCTCTGCAGAAGCTGGTGGCCGCCTTCCGTGTCCTCGCGTACGGGGAGTCGTATGATCGTGCGGATGAGTATGTCCGGCTGTCCAAGTCTACAATTGAGGTGGCCACGAAGAAGCTGATTGAGTTTATTGTTGAGGAGTGGGAGCCCGTCTACCTGCGGCCTCCTAACGACGAGGAGGTCAAGCGCATGCTGGAGCGCAACGCAGCACGGGGCATGCCGGGATGCATCGGCAGCCTCGATTGCTCGCACTGGGAGTGGGCCGCGTGCCCAAAGGGGCTTGCTGGGCAGTATCAGAACCGCAAGAAGCGGCGCTCCATTGTCATGGAGACGGTTTGTGATGAGGACCTTTACATCTGGCATTTCTTTATCGGGGCGCCGGGGAGCCTCAATGACCTCAACGTGTTACGTATCTCACCGTTGTATTTTGATGTGGTGGAGGGTGTGTGGCCGCCGAAGTCTTTCTCTTTCTGTGTTAATGGTCGTTCTCGTCGTTTGTTGTATTATCTTACTGACGGTGTTTATCCCAAGTATCCATTTTTTGTGTCTCCGTACCCCAACCCCATCACACCCGCAGAAAAATGTTTCAACCGGCTCCAGGAAGCGCTGCGCAAGGATGTCGAGCGGCTCTACGGGGTTATGACCGCGAGATTCCACATTCTTCTACACCCTGGCCGATTTGGCTCTGTAGAGCAGATGATGCTTGCCGGCAAGGCGGCCGCCATTCTGCACAACATGGTCGTTGAGCAGAGGCGTGGCCGGTATGTCGCTCATCAGCGTATGGCAGCGGCGGCGGCCGCAAGGGATGGGGAACCTGCGGCCGCCGCCGATGATGGCCATGCCGTTGGCGCAGGCGACGTCGGCTGGGCTGGCAATACGGGAACAGGTGTGGCGGCCGCCGGCGATGTCGAATCGGCGGCGGCCGCCGGCGGAGACCCCTTCGCCGGCGCAGTTGGGCAGGGAGGAGCTGGTGCCGATGACGCCACTGCCGCGGCCGCCGGCCTGGGCGCCGCGGCGGCGGCCGCCGGCGATCGATCGCCAGCGGGCATCGGCGGTGGCGGAGCAGATGATGGAGCGGGCGCCACCGCTGCGGCCGCCGGTCTGGTCGGCCCGGCGGCGGCCGCCGGCGGTGGCTCGCCAGCGGGCGTGCGTGGCGGAGAAGGAGCTGGAAGAGCGGGCGCCGCCGCCGCGGCCGCCAACTTTGGTGGCTCGGCGGCCGCCGCCGGCGGCGACTCGCCAGCGGGCGTGCGTGGCGGAGAAGGAGCTGGTGGTGCGGCCGCCGCCACCGCGGCCGCCGACTTTGATGGATCGGCGGCCGCCGCTGGCGGCAACTCGCCAGCGGGCGTGCGTGGGGGAGACGGCGCTGGGGGTGCGGGCGCCACCGCCGCGGCCGCCGACTTTGGTGGCTCGGCGGCCGCCGCCGGCGGCGACTCGCCAGCGGGCGTGCGTGGGGGAGACGGAGCAGGTGGTGTGGGCGCCTCCGCCGCGGCCGCCGACTTTGGTGGCTCGGCGGCCGCCGCCGGCGGCGACTCGCCAGCGGGCGTGCGTGGGGGAGACGGAGCAGGTGGTGTGGGCGCCTCCGCCGCGGCCGCCGACTTTGGTGGCTCGGCGGCCGCCGCCGGCGGCGACTCGCCAGCGGGCGTGCGGGGTGGAGAAGGAGCTGGCGGAGCAGGCAGCGCCGCCGCGGCCGCCGACTTTGGTGGCTCGGCGGCCGCCGCCGGCGGCGACTCGCCAGCGGGCGTGCGGGGTGGAGAAGGAGCTGGCGGAGCAGGCAGCGCCGCCGCGGCCGCCGACTTTGGTGGCTTGGCGGCCGCCGCTGGCGGCGTCGCGCCAGCGGGCGTGCGTGGGGGAGACGGAGCAGGTGGTGCGGGCGCCTCCGCCGCGGCCGCCGACTTTGGTGGCTCGGCGGCCGCCGCCGGCGGCGACTCGCCAGCGGGCGTGCGGGGTGGAGAAGGAGCTGGTGGAGCAGGCGCCGCCGCCGCGGCCGCCAACTTTGGTGGCTCGGCGGCCGCCGCTGGCGGCAACTCGCCAGCGGGCGTGCGTGGGGGAGACGGCGCTGGGGGTGCGGGCGCCGCCGCCGCGGCCGCCGTCTTTGGTGGCTCGGCGGCCGCCGCCGGCGGCGAATCGCCAGCGGGCGTGCGTGGAGGAGACGGCGCTGGGGGTGCGGGCGCCACCGCCGCGGCCGCCGACTTTGGTGGCTCGGCGGCCGCCGCCGGCGGCGACTCGCCAGCGGGCGTGCGTGGAGGAGATGCAGCTGGTGGTGCAGGCGCCACCGCCGCGGCCGCCAACTTTGGTGGCTCGGCGGCCGCCGCCGGCGGCGACTCGCCAGCGGGCGGGCGCGGAGGTGACGGAGCTGGTGGTGCGGGCGCCGCCGCCGCGGCCGCCGTCTTTGGTGGCTCGGCGGCCGCCGCCGGCGGCGAATCGCCAGCGGGCGTGCGTGGAGGAGAGGGCGCTGGTGGTGCGGGCGCCGCCGCCGCGGCCGCCGACTTTAATGGTTCGGCGGCCGCCGCTGGCGGCCACTTGCCGGCGGGCGTGCGTCTCGGGGAGGGAGCTGGTGGTGCGGGCGCCGCCGCCGCGGCCGCCGGCCTTGTCGGTCCGCGTGCGGTTGCGGGAGGTGGCTCCACAGCCGCAGGACCGGCCGCTGATGCGGCCGCCGCGGCGGCCGCAGCTCCCCGTTTGGCGGCTTTGCCGCACGCTCCCGTGGTTTTGGGCGGCGCGGACCCCCCGCCGGGTTCTTTTCTGTTCCAGTTGCGGGCGCGCCAGACCGCCACGGATAGAGCAGAGTTCTTCTGTCTCCGCGACGACCTCGCGGCCCATATCTTTGATGATCGCGGGTCCCTTCTGGAGCCGTATTTGTAGCGTTCAATGGTTTTTTTTTTGCCATCATGGCTTTTTTTTTTCCTCACACATTGGCACGTCGGCGGACGCCACCACGCCGACCCGGGATAGGAAAGACGCTTGGGCGGCCTCCGTTCCATCTAGGAAGACGGACGAGGCCGCCGCTCTGTATGGCGTAGGCGGATGTCCACCAGTGGCTTATACTTTCAAGCTGCAGCATGACTGGTGTACAAGTGAGAGGATTTTGCCGTGCTCGCTTCTCGGACGGAGTCGCAGGGTCGGACAGAGTCGGTGTGTAGGAAAAAAAACCCCGGCGAAGGGGAAAAAAAAACCGTGTATGATTGTCGTACAATAGTCGATGCAGTAGTCGAGCACTCCACACGCGCAGAGACCCCACCGTCACAAATATGAACAGAGATACAACTCAAGCCAAGTCACCATCCGCGCAATCGCTGCCACTGGTACCACAGGCAGCGTCCTCCTCGTCGTCGCCCGATTCGCCAGCGGCCGCATTATGCGGCCGCGGCGTCATGGAACGGCTTGGACCCGATACGGTGTTCCTGGCCGCCGTGAAGCGGGCCTGCTTGGTCTGCAACGAGTTCCAGCCTCGCCCCTTCCTCCGCTTGACCGAGCCGATACCGGCCGAGGCCGCAGCGCGGCGGGCAACGGCCGCGCTTGCGGCCGCGGCTGGTGATGCGCCGGTACGCGGCGACGCGTCGACGCCGTCACTCGGAGAAGATGAAGACGGAGGCAATGCGGCCGCACTCGCGGCCGCGCCAGACGCCAGGGACCCGACTGTGTTCTCAGCGGCCGGCGCCAACGCGGCCGCTTCGCCGCCGTTCACAGCCACGCCGCCAGGAGTACCGGGCGCTCCACCAGACCCGGGAGACGCGGCCGCACCACCACTTGGAGAAACTGCAGATGCTGGCGATGCGGCCGCACTTGGAGCCCTACCTGCGGCCGCACCCGCCGCCGCCTCAGCGGCCGCGGTAGCGGCCGCAGAGGTGCCCGACATAGACGGCGCAGTTGTTGTCGAGCGCGAAGCGACCCGTGCCTCCGCGGCCTTGGCCTTGCGCAGTCTGGCGTTGGAGAGCAGAAGCCGCCGCTCCATCTCGTTCTTGCGCCACTGCTCCGCCTCACCCGTCTCACGCACGTCCTTGGCCTTCCAAAAGTCAATGTCGGCGCGCTCGATGGCCGTCTCAGATAAGGACTTGAGGGCGGCCGCCGTCGTGGCGGCCTCCCTTTGGATAGCAATGTCAGTCGAGGCCGCCGCTTTGGCGGCCTTCGTACCGATAGGCCGCTCTTGGAAGAGGCCGCGCCGCCTACCGACCGTGGAGCTCGAGTCGTCGTCCGAAATGTCCTCGACGCCCCCGTCTGGCGCAGGACGGCGGCCGCGAGCGGCGGCCGCCGTGGCGGCCGCCCCCGACGCGCCGCTGAACTTGTCCAACTTGCGCATGACCGTCCAACACTTGACCCAATCGGCTCCTCTCGTGCCGCCCTTCTTCACCACCAAGACCGGCGCGTCCCCGTCGTTGTCGTCCGCTTGCACGGCCTCATACAGGTTCTCGGCGTCAAAGTGCGCGGTGGCCATGCGTATCAGGTCCTCGTCGGTCAAATTGCCCGTCATCTGGCGACGCCCGACGGCCACCATAGAGGATGAAAAGCGTTGAACGTTCTTGAAAACTGAATAGCGCAGTTCGCGGTCGATGGCAGTGTCCGTGCGCGCCCTGCGTCCAGGGCCCATCGGGCAATGGGACTTGTACCCGTTGACGATTGCAGCGGCAAAGGTTGCTCGGCTCTGGTCGGTACCGACCACCGGGTCTTGCGCCACCGCCAACCAGGCCTGGCAGAGAGCTACTCGCTCTGCCTCGGTCCATCCTCGGCCGCGTCCTCTGCCCCTGGCGGTGGGGGACTCGTTGTCGCCAGCGGCGACGGCGTCGGCTGTGGCAGCGGCCGCTGAGGAGGAAGGGGGACCGCCACCGTCCCCGCCTCCACCGGCGGCCGCTGCACCCCCTCCATGTCCGTCCCCGCCTGGGCCGGCGGTGGGTGCACGCCCTCCATCGCCGACTCCGCTTCCGCCGCCGCGGCCGCCGTCGGCGGCCGCGGCTCCGGCTGTGTTGCCAGATCCACTCCCGTGAGCGGCCGCTGAGGCGGCCGCTCCGTGACCTGATCGGCTGGGCGACGTGACGCCGCGGGACTCTGCGTCGCCGCCATCGCCTCGTGTAGCGTCAGAGGCCGGGAGACCGGCGGTGGCTGCAGCGACAGCCTGTTCAGCCCCGCGCACCTCTGCAACCCCTGCACCGCGGCCGCCGGGAGGGCAGCGCCCTCCGAGTGCTCCGCGCCTGCCCGCCCCGCGGCCGCGGACTGCAAACCCGGCATCGGCGTCGACGGTAGCGTCTCCGACGCCGCGTTCACCGTGTCCGCCGGCGCCGACTGGTCCCCCGAGTGCATGTCCACGTCCGCGGCCTCGCCCAAGCCCCGATGACCCCCCCGCGACGAGGTTGTATCCGCGGCCTGCGACGCTGCAGCTTGGAGGGGCCTCGAAATCTCCGTCAGCGCGTCGGTCTGCGGCCGTGGCGGCGGCGTCGGGGGCCGCCCGATCGGCGGCCCCGCCGGCCGCGGCCGAGGAGGCGGCAGGTGACCTTGTCTCATCTGCTGCCGCCCGTGCCGCCGCGCCTCCCACCAATTGCTCTCCTGCAGGCAGTCCGGACTGCCCTCCCGCAGCAGCCATTGCGCAGTCCGGTCCCCGTTGTGCGCTCTGCGGGCAAGCTCCTGCAGCTCCCGCAATTCCCCCGCGTCCACCGGTGGAGTTGGTGGCCGCGCTCGCTCCGAGAGACTTGGCGGACTGGATGTTCCGACAGGTGGCCACGTCGGCGCAGGTGGTCCTTGACGCGGCGGGCTTGGGGGACTCGGCGGCCGCTGGGGCGACGGCCGCCGGGTTGCAGAGGGTGGACCTTGACCAAGTGGGCTTGGCGGCCGCGCCGGGGGCGGCCGCCAGGCGGACCCAGATGCGCCTTGACAAGGGGGGCTCCCCAGACCCGATGATGACGGCCGGACTTGGTCACGGGGCGCACTTGCTCGAGGTGGGCTCGCCGGTGGCTGCCAGCCTCGCGACGGCTGGCATGCGCGAGTGGAACTCGGCGGCCGCTGCGGCGACGGCCGCCAATCGGGGGGACGCAGGCCTTGACGGGGCGGGCTCGGCGGCCGCTGCGGCGGCGGCCGCCAATCGGGGGGACGCAGGCCTTGACGGGGCGGGCTCGGCAGCCGCTGCGGCGGCGGCCGCCAATCGGGGGGACGCAGGCCTTGACGGCGCGGGCTCGGCGGCCGCTGCGGCGGCGGCCGCCAATCGGGGGGACGCAGGCCTTGACGAAGCGGGCTCGGCGGCCGCTGCGGCGGCGGCCGCCAATGGGGGGCACGCAGGCCTTGACGAAGCGGGCTCGGCGGCCGCTGCGGCGGCGGCCGCCAATCGGGGGGACGCGGGTCTTGACGATGCGGGCTCGGCGGTCCTGACGGCAGTGGACCGAGGCAAGGAGGGTGTACAGGTTGAGGTGGTGGCGCCTCGGCCCCAGATGCTCGTGGTGGAGCCTCTGATATGGGCCGAGTGCGCGCCGCCCACGGACACGGGCAGGATGGCGCGCACAGGGGATGATCGTCACCGACGCCCAGGGTGCGTCGGCACATACGGCAGAACTGCCGCAGACCGCGCCGGCGCTCCGTTTTTGAGATCGGACGCGGCGCGGGAAGAACCATGCTGCCGCAACGGCCGGTCCTCGCACAGTCCGACGCCTCGTGGGCAGGGAGCGAAAGGCGGCCGCTTCTGCACAGAGCGGCCGCCAAAAAGGTGAGGCAGCCCGCCTTCCGCCGCACCCTCGTCCAAAAACGGTCGGGACCAGCGGCGGGCACAGAGAAAGACGGCCGCCAAGAGCAGCGCACACGCGCACACGGTGCCGCCGCGGCCGCCAACGACAACGGCGGCCGCGAAAAAGCGCGCGGACACGCACGTCCTCCCTCCCGTGATGCAACGCGGCCGCCAACGACAACGGCGGCCGCTACAAAGCACGCGCGCTCGACGTCTCCTCTCCCGCGCTGCAACGGCGGCCGCTGGCGACGATGGCGGCCGCACGCACGAACGCGGATGCACAATGCTCCTCTCTCGGCGCCGAACGGGTCACGGCCCCGGTGCGGTTGCCCCCGGCGCTGCCACCCCGCCCACAAATGGTCCACAAACAGAGTCTGCCCCCAACGCAAGCGACCGTTCGAGACGATGCGCGGCGCCCCCACCCTGCCACTGCCTAGACGATGACAGAGGGGCCCGCAGGGCTCCACCGCGGCCGTTCTCGACGGTCTCGCAGGTGGCACAACCCCACCGTACGCCCCAAAAACAGGCGGCCGCCCTCGATTGCCCCCTCGCTCGGGGGGAATCGGGCGGCCGCCTTTCTTGCCTGTCACGCTCAGGGGCCCTGCAGGCCACGCCAAGCGTGGCACGCGTGGCCCGCCGGCCTCGCTCAAACGCCACAGAGCTCCCTGCGCGACATGTGGCGCCCAGTCGGCCGTTCACGGTGGACGGCCAATCGAGGGTGTGGCCGGGGAGGTGCACAGCGAGAGTGCGTCTGACCAATGAGCATGCGGATCGCTGACACAAAAATCGGAGGGGGTCGCACGATTCTGCGGCTCCGCAAGGGACGCGATCGTGCGTGGCCCCTGCCGCGTCTCGGCAGCCTTGCAGGCCGGGCCGCCCGACCGCCGCAGGCGGCCGCGTGGGAGCCCGCCCTGCGTCACGGTGACCGGCGGACACCACGCGGCCGCCTCAGAGGCGCTTCAGAACAGAATGCTCCAGTGTCGATCGAGGCGAAAGCGCCACCAGATTGCACGCACGCTGTACGTCTGACGGCTGAACGGACCAATGAGAGACCTACAAATCACTGCTGTCGGTCGCGAGATGCGACAGCGCCGCGAGATGATGCGAGATACTGCCAACGTGTCTCCGACATTTGTGCGTTTGACCTCGTCGTGTCTACTCGATCGCAAGAATTTGCAGACATTTGAAGCCTATCGCGCTGCGTGTCTCACTTGACCGTCTTATTTGCTGACGATTGGGGTCCAGATCAGCGTGATCGCGAGGTCGATCGATGGCCTGTTTGCTTGAAATGTCGCACTGGACTGTCGGAATGTGGACATCTCACGGGAAAGCCGCTCGCAAGCTCCAGTTCGCAGGTCGACAACCCAGCAACGTCACCTTCTCCGTTTCCCATACACTGCGATCTGCCGACAGAAGAAAACAAGTACTCTGGATCCGAGCGGAGCGGGTTCGCAGAGCCTGCGCATATCGCTGCCGAAACGCTTTTGGCCACTCATAGGCGCACACGTTGCGCTCTTAAACGGTTCGCAGATCGTTCGCAACCGACGTTGTTGGGTGTGCTCTCAGGCGTCCCGACGGGTAGCAGTGGAACACGGGCTGGCTGTGTGATCACCGGCGCCGGCACCGGGACGCGTCGTGTGCCGCCAAAAAATTTAGCAAGTGCTCCCACAGCAGCCCTGGGACCTGGAGGATGCTGTAAATTTCCACCCACAACGAGCGAGAGCTGCCTCTGGCCGACGCGACTGACCTTTGCGGTGGGGGCTGCAATGGCCACCCCATCGTCGCATAATGGGTACCCCCCAGCAAGCACATTATTTTGTCATTTGGGTACATAACTACGTGTA
>Ga0209595_100764_pt1 | contig 10480 bp, 6 predicted proteins | sample Porto_4metaG_FD_187427 | JGI IMG/M metagenome (GOLD analysis project Ga0209595, IMG submission 187427) | Marine algal microbial communities from Porto, Portugal - Porto_4 metaG (SPAdes) (version 2) | ecosystem: Host-associated > Algae > Red algae > Unclassified | place: Portugal: Porto | collected...
CTGCGTATATGGATATTTAGGAACCAATCCGATAGCAGTAATGCCGATGATTATCTCCTTGGACGGTGCTGTAAGTATCGACGGAAATTGCGCTACGGCAACTACCAATTCTACTACATCGGGGAAAGATGAAAGTGTTTTTGTTGAATTCAACGAATGTATCGACAGAGTAGTGATAGAGTATGGAAGCGGACCGATGGCTCCGCATAATCCGACTTCTTCCAAAATATACATAGGTGATGGCACCGGATTTTCCTCAAATGTTTGTATCTCATGCGAACAAACCTGTACATCCGAAAACACCTTAGACTTTACCGAGTCGGGTATTGACTGGACGGATGAAGCAGTGGCAGGAACTTATACCGTAGGCACTCAAACCTACACAGTCAATATTGACGATCCGGCTGGCATACTCAATACCAATGCGAAAGACGGACCCTATTCGACTGAATCAGATGAAGGTATAAAAATAGGCATTGATCCCAATACTGCAGATGATAAAGTGACGCTTTCTTATTGTCTTTCGGAGATTTCCAATCATGTTTACTTCAAAATCAGAGATTTAGACAAAAAATCAGGTAACTCAAACCAGCAAGAAAAAGTCTGTGTATATGGTTTGCTCGGCGATGATTCGAGCAGGATATTACCAAGCGTGACTTCTTACGAAGGCAGCGTGAAAATTGCAACAGAAGGAGCCGCCTCAATGCAAAGCGTATGCGCTACGGCTACGACAAATTCCGCCATATCAAGGGAAGAAGAAAGTATATTAGTAGAATTTGACGAATGTATCGACAAAGTTATTATTGAATATGGTAGCGGACCGATGGCTCCTGCTGACCCGACTTATTCTGCCATTTATATCGGTGAAGAATTTGGTTTTTATACCGGAACTTGTGGCACAGTATGCGAAACTTGTACTGCCGATGCAGGAACCCTTACCGCCGATGGAACGGATATTTGCCTGACGACACAAAGCGATACCATATCAGCGACAGTCAATGGCGATGCTGTCGTGCCAAGTGGCTATGAGGTATTATATGTATTGACGACAGGCTCGAATTTGACTGTATTACAAACAAACATAAATCCGTTTTTTGTTGTTGATTCTATCGCAGAATATAAGATACACACCCTAGTTTACGAACCCGGTGAACTTGATTTGAATGTAACGCTTGCCGGAGAAATACTCGACCAAATTAATGCAGGGGCTTGTGCTTCGATTGACGTGGAAGGTGCCCCAGTAGCAGTCATCTTATGCTTTGGCTTAGACAATGATTTGGACGATGACGGCATTTCAAATATAGATGAAGGAAATGGAATCGACGCAAGTTTGGATGACGACGGTGACGGTATTATAAATTATCAAGATACCGACTTTCCTAATTTTATTGATATTAATAACGATGGTATCAATGACAATTTCGACCAAGATAAAGACGGTATTCCCGATATATTTGATTTGGATAGTGACAATGACGGTATTGCGGATATTGAAGAAGCAGGAGGTGGCGATTTAGACCAAAATAATGACGGTATTGTAGATGTTTTCATTGATGCTGATAATGACGGTTGGACAGACATTTATGATAATGACAATGACAATACACCCGAATTAAATGACGGACCGGGTACGCCACTCGCCAATCCCGATACGGATGGTGACGGTCGCCCCGATGCAGTTGATTTGGATAGTGATAATGATGAACTACCAGACATCGCAGAAGTAGGTATCAGGGACGAAGACGGAGACGGAACAATAGATAATCTTACAGATATTGATGGAGATGGTTTTGCGGATTTGGTAGATCCAGACAATAACATCATCGAAGGTGGTAATGACGGCGGACTCAATGAAGATGGCGTAATCGCTATCAATTTTATCATCGATTCTGATGGTGATAATGTACCAAACTATCTTGATTTGGATAGTGACAATGACGGTATGGGCGACATCTTTGAAGCAGGTGGTCGCGATGCTGATGCCAATGGAATTACCGATGCTGCCGATTCGGACAATGATGGTCTTGCAGACAGCATTGACCCTGATAATAATGCTATCGTAGGACCAAATGACGGTATGGGCATACCGCTTTACGTCATCGGAGGTGTCTATGTGGGCATTGCCAATCAGGACGAAGACCTACAAGCTGATTATATAGATTTGGACAGTGACAATGACGGTATATCCGACCTTTGTGAAGGTATAGGAAATATGGCAGATGCTATCGTTAGAGATGTTAATAACGACGGAGTCATAGATGGCACTGACGATGACGGTGATGGTATTATCAACGGTATTTACGATAATTTCAATGGTTATGGTGGTACATTATTAATAGCTGCTAATTCGGATTCAGATTTCCTCGCAGATTACCTTGATATTGATGCTGATAATGACGGTATCATTGACATCACTGAGGCTCAACTCACAGCCACATACATAGAGCCATTGGCAGAAGGTACGACCGACCAAGACCGTGACGGAATCAATGACGCTTTTGACAGCAATCCTAATGCTTATGGTGGCTTTTTGATTATGACGATCGATACAGACGGTGACGGCACACCAGATTATTTAGATTTAAATTCAGACAATGATACAGAAGACGATGTGGTAGAAGGTGCTGATTTTGATGGTGACGGGCAGCCCGAAACACTCTTTTTGAACGCCGACGATGATGGTGATGGACTTGACTCCGGTTACGATAATGTTTCGGCGTTTTTCGATCCGACCAATGGTGGTTCTTACGCGATTACATTGCCGGATACCGACGAGAGTACAGACGAAAAAGACTGGCGTTCGCCTTGCCTTTCTGTACAACTCGCCGTATATCTCGAAGGGGCTTTGATTAATCCTTTGAATCAACAGTACCTTCCCGAAATGCGTGCTGACCTCTACAAAAGAGGATTATTGCCCGGTCAAATTCCGATAGACCTTACCTTAGATACCACTGCTGCCGGGCAGCCTTATTACGAATCGCCGTGGAACTACGATGGTAGAGAAGGTGAAAATTGGGACGATACCAACTACGACCAAATCGCTGCACAATACGGAAAACAAGTGGTCGATTGGGTACTCGTTTCTTTTAGAAGAACACCAGAGGCAAACAGCACAATTGGTAAAACAGCAGGACTGTTATTACAAGATGGCACAGTTATCTTTCCCGATAATTGCTACCTATCTACCTTTGACACAGAGCTTTATATTCTTGTCGAGCATCGTCACCACATGGGCGTGATGACTCGCAATCCTGTACCTGTCACGAGTGGACGAATCGCACAAGATTTTCGTGATAACGACCTTACTTATGTCGGTGCTAACCCAGAAATTCCGAATGGTGTGGGCTTATTTGAAACGACAAATGGACTCTTTGCCATGTATGCAGGAGACGGCGAACAGATAAGAGATGCGACCATCGCCGAAAATCCAAGTTACAACATTACCGGAGATGATAAAGCGGTCTGGTTTAACAGAAACGGTATATTTGCGGTTTATCAATCAAGTGACTACAATATGAATGGTGATACCAATGGAGGGGACAAAATTCCGTGGGACAGACACTTCGGTAAATTCTCAGCAGTACCAAGATAATTTTCCGCGCAACGCGATAAAATCGCCTTATTATTACGATAAAAAAATCCTTGACATCGAAAGATGTCAGGGATTTTTTTTGCAAAAAATAAGAGCCCAGCTGGCTTGAGACTATGGCAATCGCATAAAAAATCATGCGACCAAAACTTTGAGTAAATACTCTTCATTCCATCCTACATTCTTTCTTCATCCCTTATAAGAGGTCTCATTTTAAATTTACTCAAGGCGATATGCCTTCCAATGGCAAGGTTTTCGTCAGCGAATCCTTTTCTAATTCTTAAATCATCTTCTCCAAAGAACTGCGGACTAATAGCCATAAAATCAGCATTATAATGATGTTTTTCTTATAAGATATTAGCAGTTTTAAAAATTTCGATAGAGGAGATAACGGGGGTGATTTGAGATTGAGCATAGACATAAAAGTCACTGGTAGCCAGTAATATGGCTAATATTAACGCATGTTTTATCATAAATTTGAGAATTTACAATTAATTAATTTTAAGGTTGGTGATGAATGTTTATAAAATTTATACTTTAGTGCTTACTTTGTCAATTGTCGGTAATTTATATTTTCTATTAGACGATTAAAACCATCTGTAGAATATAAGGCAATCGGCAAACTACTCATTTTCTTACATAAAAAAATAAATAACATGCTAAAATTTTACAAGTATTTGAATGTGAATGTAAAAAATACCATTCAAGCGATTTTATTAACTGCGCTGACATTGCTGCTGCTGACACCTGTTCAAGCGAATGTCATTATTACGGGCGTATATGATGCCACGCTTTCAGGAGGCGTTCCGAAAGGGGTAGAACTATTTGTTACAGCAGATGTAGCAGATTTGAGTATTTACGGTATTGGTTCTGCCAATAATGGTCAAGGCACAGATGACGAAGAATTTACTTTTCCTACGGGTGCGTACTCAGCCGGAACGTTTATTTACGTAGCTACGGATAGTACGAGTTTCTCGACCTATTTTGGTTTCTTCCCGGATTTTGCGGACGGCTCAATGGCTATCAACGGAGACGATGCCGTAGAGCTTTTTATGAATGGAAGTGTCATTGATATTTTTGGTGATATTAATGTGGATGGCAACGGCACAGGCTGGGAATACCTTGACGGATGGGCGTATCGCAAAGACGGTACAGGACCTGATGGCAGCACTTTTGTGGAAAGCAACTGGAATTACAGTGGCGTGGACGCGCTGGAGGGCTGTAGCGATAATGCTTCTTGTGCTTCGGTTTTCCCGAATGGCACTTATAGTGCGATGATGTCCGGTACACCGGAATTTGATTTTACAACGAGTGGTTTTAGTGTAAATGAAGGCGATGATGCGACTGTAAATGTTGCCCTGACGGTTGCCGCAGATTGCGCTATTGACGTGACATTGGATGCAAGCAGTACTGCTCCGGCAGCAGATTACACATTTAGCAATCAGACCTTAACTTTTACCTCCGGTGGCGATTTGATGCAAATGATTACAATACCGACAGTAGATAATGCTGCGTCTGACGGTGAGCGTACGATTGTATTGAATTTGGAAAATACCGATGCAGGATGTGCCATTGGCAGTGTCAATCAAATTACGATTACAATTAAAGATAATGATTATCAAGTTGCTGATATTGTGGATGTTACGGCAGAAGATGCAGATGGCGTAGCTACTTCACTCAATGCTTTGGTGACGCTGACGGGCATCGTATATTGTGGTGATTTCAGAGGTGGTGGCGGTTATGAATTTACTTTGATAGATGCAACAGGCGGTATCGGTGTTTTTTCTTCGAGTGATATTAATGATTATGTGGTAACGGAAGGAGATGAGTTACAGATTTCAGGCGAAATTGGACAATTTAGAGGACTGACACAAGTGATACCCGATGACGTTGTAGTTCTTTCGCAAGGAAATTCATTAGGAAATTATATTCAAGTGAATGAATTAAATGAATCAACAGAGTCTATGCCTATTTTTTTGGATGCAAATATAATAGATCGTTCACAAATAGGAGAAGCCGGAACTAGTTACAGTATAGATGTTACAAATGGTGTGGATACTTTTGTAGTTCGAATTGATGCTGATGTGATTATGAGTGAATTTCCTGATTTTTTTGCAATTAAAGGCATTGGCGGTCAATTCAGTTCGTCTTCTTCTCTTTTAGATGGCTATCAAGTGCGCCCATGTAGTATTGATGATATTATCTATTCGAATATCGACCCTGCCTTTGGTGCAGAATTTTCGATGTATCCCAATCCGGTCAACAACCAACTTATCATTCAAACAGACATCGCCGATTATCAAATCATCATCAGTGATGTGCTTGGACGTGAAGTACTGACAGCTTCTCATAGTGCCAATGCAAGTATCAATATGGCAACTTTAGAGAAAGGCATTTACCTGATTACCGTCGTGTCAGAAGATAAAATGTGGGCAGAAAGAATCGTGAAAGAATAAGAGTGTTGGAGTGTTGATGTGTTGATGTGAAATAGTATTTATACGTCAACACTTTAACACATCAACACTCCAACACTTTCACTTTGCTAATTCAAAGCTCTTTTCAAGTCTTCGAGTTTACCTTGAATGAGTCTGAGGCTGTCGCGCGTTGCTTTACAATTATTGCTATTTTTTTGCTGATACAGCTTTTCAATGCGTGCGTCTTTTTCTGCAAGGTCATCTTCTAATCGGCTGATGCGAGCTTGTAGGGCTTTGACATCGGCACTGACGGGCGCGACATTTTCATTATCTTTAATTGTCGTCTCGCCTTTATCTTTTTTATCCAATTTGTCTTTCAACAAATCCTTCAAATTCCGTTTTTTGTCAGCTTGATTTTCATCTTCCTGATTGGTGCTTTCCTCGTCTTTGTTTTTGATATTCTCGACGAGGTCTTTGATGTCCTGTGGTTTGCTTTCGTCATTTTTGACATCATTATTCGGAATGATTTTGATGTCTTTTTTTTCGTCCTTTACTTTGGGCTTATCTTTTTCTGTCCATTTTTCTGGGTTGGTGATATTATCAAGGGTAATTTCTTCATTATTGAACCAAAGACTACCTACGATAGCAACAGGTATAATAATGAGCATCGCCATTACAAAGCGACTAAATCCGGTTAAACGTCTTCTTGCCATTTTATTCTAATATGATTTGTGGGAAATATTGTCAATTTTGTACAGGCGACTTCAGTCGACATGTTGAAAAAATTATATTATACATGGCGACTGAAGTCGCCTGTACTATTACTTTTCAAAATTATAAAAATAAATATCAGGATAATTTTCATAAAAACCTTCCAGAGCGACTTTTCCTTTTGTACGCTCCAGAATACGCATCAACTCATCTATCTCTTTCACACGAATGTCATTGACTTTGGTAATGATGAAATCAGGCTGCATATTTGTTCTGTCGATTTGACTCCCACGAATGATACTGGTCACACGAATGCCGTCTGTTCCGAGTACACGAACTTCATTTTTGTTGAGATCGCGAAGGTCAAAACCCAAATCAGATAATACCAACAAATTGTCTTTGGACATTAGAGTCGGATTATTATTGCGATTTTTTAAAATAAGATCAACCGATACATATTCACCATTTCTAATGTAATCTACGACAACCTTATCGCCGGGGCGATATTGGGCAACTTGCTCTTGCAGTTCGGGCGTACTTTTTATCGGATTGCTATTGATAGCCGTTACGATGTCACCGATACGCAGTCCTGCATCTTCGGCAGCACTGCCCGGATTGACGCGCGATAGATAGACACCTTTTAAGGAAGGCAATTTGAGCGAACTCGCAATTTCGTCCGATACATCCGTAATACTCACACCGAGGAAACCGCGTTGTACCGTACCAAATTCACGCAAATCATTCACTACTTTATTAACCAAATTGGATGGAACGGCAAAAGAATAACCCTCATAACGCCCTGAACGTGTGATGATTGCAGTATTGATGCCAATAAGGTCGCCATTCGTATCGACAAGTGCGCCACCGCTATTGCCGGGATTGACTGCTGCGTCGGTTTGAATGAAAGATTCGATAGAATACTGGTCATCCAAAATATTTATATTTCGACCTTTTGCACTGATAATTCCGGCAGTAACTGTGGAAGTCAGGTTAAAAGGATTGCCTACGGCAAGCACCCATTCACCTATACTTGCACCATCCGAATCACTGAATTCGAGATAAGGCAGACTCTTGGCATCTACTTTAATTAAGGCGAGGTCGGTGGAGGGGTCAGTGCCAATGACTTTGGCTTCAAGGCTGCGTTGTCCATCAAAAGAAACCTCCAATTTATTGCCTTCCTCTATGACATGATTGTTGGTGACGATATAGCCATCCGAAGAGATCACCACGCCCGAACCGGAGGATACTTCCTCGCGACCGCGACCCCAAAAATCATCAAAAAGAGGTGTAGTGTGGCGAGTCTGCAAGGCGCGAATATGCACCACGGCAGGTGTTGCTTTTGCAGCACCTTTGATAAAGTCGGTTGGTGCGGCAGTGAATTTGGAACTTGGTGTTGCAGGTTTTGAAGAGGTTACAAAATTGGCATATTTTGCCGATTGCATCGGTACTTGTTCACGCACAATAATACTCGGTTTAGAGTCATCGTCATCCATACGTTCATGGATCAACACTGTCGCTAACGAACTCAAGATAGCTACTGCTATCAACAACAACAAATTCTTCATAAGCAAAATCTAATCTTATTAAATCGGAAAACAAAATCACGCTAAGATAGTATATAAAACACTAACTTGCTTTGAATCACAGCTATAAAACGTTTCATTCGCCGAAATGTTATGAGAAAGGCTTTCATTCTACTGACAAAAAATTCGATTCAAACAAATAGTTTTAGTAATTTTACACTTTAATTGATTGTAGAAATCGGCTGAAACGACTCAGTATCGGTTCCTTTGGTTTATATAAAAAAGCCGTTTACCGTTTACCGTTCACCGTCAAAAGAAATTTATGGATGCTTTAGTAGCCGTACTCTCCTCGCCCGAAGCGTGGATGAGCTTATTGACACTGACTTTTTTGGAAATTGTATTGGGAATAGATAATATCATTTTTATCTCTATCGCTGCCGGAAAACTTCCCAAAGACAAGCAAAAACGCGCGACCAATATCGGTTTGGTACTCGCTATGGTCTTTCGGATTGCTTTGTTGTTTGGTATTAGTTGGTTGATCAGTATGTCGGCGGCACTGTTTCATGTTGACTGGTCGTGGCTCAAAGCCGGACCGACGGGGCAAAGCCTGATTCTATTCGCAGGTGGACTGTTTTTATTGTATAAAAGTGTGTCTGAAATCCACCACAAACTTGAAGGCGAAGCCCATCACGCTGATGATGACAAAGGCAAGAAAGGTGTGACTTTACGGAGCGTCATCATTCAAATTTGTATTATCAATATCGTATTCTCATTCGATTCGATTCTTACCGCAGTTGGTATGACAAATGGTGTGCCTAATGCCTTGCTGATTATGATTATTGCGGTGGTTTTATCCGTTATTATTATGATGTTATTTGCTGTACCTGTCGGGCGTTTTGTCAATGAACATCCGACGATACAGATGTTGGGTCTGTCCTTCCTGATTTTGATTGGGTTTATGTTGATTACCGAGGCAGCACATTTATCGCACCTCAAAATACTCGGTTCGGAAGTTGGTGTGATACCTAAAGGCTATCTCTATTTTGCGATATTCTTTTCGATGGTCGTCGAATTTCTCAATATGCGCTTACGCAAAAAATCACCCGATGTGGTGCAACTTCACGGTATTCAAGAGAAGGCAGTAGAAGAAGGAATTATTGAAGGAATTGAGCGGTAAAGCGTAACACAGACATTCCTGTCTGTGCTTGCCTGATTATAGACAGAAATGTCTGTGTTACTCACAAAATTATTTATGCAACGTCTGATTATCAAAAACTTTGGTCCGATTGAAGACCTTGATATGGAAGTCAAGGACTTTATGCTGTTTATCGGTCCGCAAGCGTCGGGCAAGAGTACGATTGCTAAGGCGGTGTATTTTTTTAAGTCTTTGAAGGAGGATGTGTTGAGGTATTTTTTAGAACAATTTGAGAGTGATGAATTTGATGACTTTTCGGCATTTAGGGGGATTGTTCATACAAAGATTTCAAATTTTTTAATTGCCCGCTCCGTACATCAAAAAGGGATAATTGAGTTTTACTATTCTGATAATACATGGGTTAAATATTCAATACATAAAGATTATAGAAACGTTGAAATAAGTGAAAAATTTGAACAGCTATTTTCCTATTTAATTGGTTTAATTAAAAGTTATGTTGAAGAACAAAAGAATAGAATTCTTCTCGCTGAATCACAAATAGAAAAAATTAGCTCTGAAACTAAAAAGAAATTACTCGTTTATGAAATAGGTCGGAAAGTCAATGAACAATTCGGTGACGATAAAGAAACTTTATTCATACCCGCAGTAAGAACGTTTGCAACCGTTTTGTCTCGGCATCTTGATGATTATAAATTTTGGGCCAGGACAGATTATTTAATGAGAGAATTTATGCAAGAAATTAACTCTATAAAATCTTCATTCGACAAAAGTCTCGAAGAACTTGCAGAGGAAAAAATTGTATTAACAAAAGAAAAAAATAGTCATGTTGTTGAACTAGCACAACAACTAATTCATAATATTCTAAGGGGAGATTACACTTTTGATAAATATGAAGAACGTTTGCGTATCAGTGAAGACAAATATCTACCAATAAAGCATATCTCCTCAGGTCAACAAGAATCCCTCTGGATTCTCCTATTAATTTACTTAAAAATACTCTACGAAAAAAACATCTTCCTCGTCATAGAAGAACCCGAAGCGCACCTATTCCCTGAAGCCCAAAAACACATCATGGAACTCGTTGCTT
>Ga0209595_100768_pt1 | contig 10441 bp, 10 predicted proteins | sample Porto_4metaG_FD_187427 | JGI IMG/M metagenome (GOLD analysis project Ga0209595, IMG submission 187427) | Marine algal microbial communities from Porto, Portugal - Porto_4 metaG (SPAdes) (version 2) | ecosystem: Host-associated > Algae > Red algae > Unclassified | place: Portugal: Porto...
GCTTCTGGGAAGCGGCGGTGCTCCTTGAAGAGATGTATGCACTGTACACATGGCAGCCATGCGCTTGAAAGCGTGTCATTTTCATCGTTACTGCCGCTGCCCCTCGCCACGTCCCTCGCACCTCGCCACGTTCCTCGCACCTTGCCACCCCACTCCCCCAACGCTACTTCTACCTCCCAGCGTCACCCCTCTCTCCGAGCACAAACTCCCCCACCCTGTCCTCCACTCCCCCCCTCACCCAGTCCCTGCACCACTGTACGCCCGCGACGCCGCAGGATGTTACAGCCAGAAACCCAGACGTCATGCAGTTAATCATGCAGAACAAGCACATGGGCAGAGCGTCGGCGGTTGTGCCACCGCCGGTTTTCACGCAATACACCGCAATGCACATGCCTTTCAATCATATTCCGGACGTAATACAGAGGCATTGCAAAGAAACGTGGGATCCGCAGGGTTCCTCACAGGGAAATGAGGCTCGGCCATCACCAAGTCCCGTCCGGCAGCGGACTTGGTTGCCGTTCCATCCCCAAACCGCTTCTTTTGGGCGCCGATTTGTCCTTTGCTGCCTCAGAACCGGATGGCTCGGTCATCGAACGGCGCGGATCTGACGGCGTTGAGCACCCAGTCCTCGCGCTTCCGCACGGACCTCCCGCAAACTTCACGGCTTTGAAACATTCTCGCATTTGCAGCCGAGCGTCAGCACTCAGAGTGATGAGAGCACCTGGAAACGGACCACAATCGGGGGGCTACCCTAAATGCACTGTATTTTCCACGCCATCGGCCCGTCCACTGGGTCATCGTCTTGGTCGCCCGCTCAATCTGGGTCGCTGACAGCGGCGAGATCGCTCAGGACGGCTTCCCTACGATGCATGGTCAACTGATGACAGTCGACGACGAGCACATCTATGCGCTGGACCAATGGCACGAAGATAGAAACGCACTGCTAACGGTGTGACCTAAAAAAAGGGACGACGTACGCAGAGCGGATGTGCTGTTCCAATAGTGCTTCGCCACTGCTTCCCCCCTGCAACTCGGGACTTGCGAGACAAACGCAAGCACGCCTCTCGTCTGAGCTAATCCAATGGTGCTGCAGCATCGCCGCATTGCAGCGTCTCGTGCGTGCACGGCGCGCGGCATCCTGGAGTGCTGCGGTGCTGACTTGGTCGCGAGTGCGAGGCGCCTACGTCGGTCACATTACCGGGGTGCCTTGCACGGCACGGAAGCCGTTCGTAATGCGTCAACGGTGGAAGCCTCTCAAACCCGCTGCGACAGTTCTTATGTATTGCGTGAATGAGAAAAACGCATCGCAGTATGACGTACAGACTGCACTCTTTGTCATAAGTCGGACTGAGACGACGGCAAGAGAGAAGACAATCGAGCACAACGCGGCATACTGGAACCTGTTCTCACTCTCCTACAAACGCGTTGACAAACATCCTACGCCGGCGGTACTCAACGTCGGAGCTAGGTGTGGACGCCGGCATTGCCTCGAGGCCGTGCCGACGTACCCAGTCACACCAGTCCACTTCGACACAAAGCACACTGATCACTTTCTCCAGCGGCACGGCTTCCAACTTAGGGGTGCTTGCACCTGGAGCCATCTCCCAGCGAAGACGCTCACAGCCGTATGCCGTGAAAGCGCAATTGTCCACCGGTGTTGCTCTAACGGCGCGCTCCACAACAACAATCCGCTGCGCCAACGAGCTCTTCCCGAGGATGATGACGCGGGCGCGTCCCACGCTCTCGACCCCATGTCGGTTCGTGTACCGAATCCAATCCCACCATGGAGCGCCATAGAAGTCCTCCGCAGCACGCACAATCGCGCGACGCCCATCGCGTCTCCTAGGTGCTTCCGGACTCAACCGAGATCCAACCCCGACGGTCACTTCGTCTGTGTCGTCACGATCCAGCGCCAGCGCCAGGCCCGGCAGGTTCCGCTCCATGGTCACAACGCCGACCTCCATCTTCCGCCCGCTCGCACGGTCTCGAGTGCCCGGGGTTGGAGCGGCGTCCTCCGGCTCGCGGCTGTCCTCCTCCTCGTCCCGCAGGAATGTTGCCACTTGCTCGGCCAGGACCAGCTGCAACGTGTACTCCGACCTGCGATGATTGGTGCGGAGCCACGCGAGCTTGACTGCCTTGTGTAGCGCCTCATTAATGCCCGAGTCCCCGTCGCGGACGTTGCCACGCAGCAAGAACTCGTCGAGAAGGTGGGCGAGTAGACGGTGAAGCTTGGTGGAGTGCTTCTCTCCAAAGATGCGCTGGAAGTCGGATGCCACCCACTCCGACATACGGTGGCACAGGACTCGCGCCCTGGCGACCGTGAAAGACGTCCTTGCAAAGATGTCTCGCGTCAGCGCTGCCAGCTCGCAGAGGCTCCAGGTCAAAACCGAGTGGTTGTCGGGACCGGAATTCTTTCCGACAGAGCCGGCAATCGAGAAAGGCAGGAAGTGCATCACCGAGCGGTGCTCAGCCCCCCTCAGAGTGGCTTGAACCGTGTCTGCCTTGACAAGATATCTGTATGTTAAGATGCAGAGGTACAGACAGGCATAGGTGGGCAAGAAGGTTGCGGAGCGCTCCAATGAAAAGGCCCAGTCAGTTACATTCTTCTTTGCACCTCCCGTCTCCATGGATATTACGAAGTAATCCGTCCAGCTCCAAGTCCATGTGTCGACGGACGGTTCCCTACGTATCGGGTGCGCACAATACGTACCCCGGTTGTGCTGTCGGTACGCGATGCGTGCGGCATGCGTACGAGAAGCGTGTGTTGCAGCTCCGCAAGGTCTCCGGCACTGGACCATGCACCAGGTCGCCGCCGTTGGCCACCTTCTCTGCATAGACGGGGATCTCGTTGCTGATCGTGCGCATGAGTCCGACGTCCAGCACCTGCAGGTGTTCAACACAGGAGCAATGAAAGCACTAAACCAGACAACAGGCATGGATAGCAGTCAGTGTGCCGTCTCGGACGCGACCTATAGTTGCTGGTAGAAGAGTAAACGACATGAGACAGCGTAGACGAAGCACGAAGTGGTAAGGACACAAGCAGCGAAGTAACGACGTACGTGGAGCCGGTCGAAGCCTGGCAACTTGTACAGCATGAAGCAGCCGGAGCCTAAACCAGCCCACCCGGCCAGAGCCGGTACAATGCAATGCACGCTGTAATCCGTCTCGAGGTCCTCAATTTCGCCGCCCATACCGTACACACCGCGCATACCTGCTCCCTTCATCTGCGCTGTCACGGTCTTGAGCACACTTCTTGCACGGGGCCGCTTGTCCCCGACATTCGAGCTTGCGTTGGAGCGGGCCATGCATGGCGTACAATCGTACGTGCTGCCGTGGCGCTTCAAGCCCAGCACCGCTCGTTCTTCCGGTTGGTCGCACACGTAGAGGAGTACGCGAGGAGACACAATGACCTTAGTTCCATCTCGGAGACGCATCTCGGCACCGCAGTGACTCGCGAGCATGCACCGATAAAAGACGAGGCCAATCGTGCGCTGTAACAACTCTGCGCGCGCCTGAGCGGCCTTTGGCTTTGACATGGGCTCGTGCTTCGCGGCGACAGAAGGCACGTATGCGACAGTGTACCAGCCAACCTTGCTGGTAACGATGTTGACCACGCGCATCCTGATGGGGTAGGCGGACACGGCTGCAGCAACCGAAGGTAGCAGCACGAAGCAAACAGCCAAACAAGAGCAGAACGCGATTGAGTGAGGCCAAAAAGAATGCCATCAACATTGCCGGAGAACAAAAGTCCAAAACGTTAGCATGTGGGGCCGGACGAGAGTACTCCAGGCGGCATGTTGTGTGCGCTTGGCATGCTGTAAGACTCTTCTCGCTCCATAAAGAGTAGCAAAGAATGATAACATACCTCCAGAAGTACTCAGAGTCGTGCCATCTGAGTAGAGGTAGACCCCAAGCATGCGTACGTCATCGCCAAACATGCGGCGGACGTCGTCGCGCTGCGCCCTGAACGACTCGCCGTCAAATATGTCGCAGAGGATGCGCTCCTGACGCTCTCCATCAACAGGTGGCACAGGGCTCTGGGGAAATCCGCATGAGCACCGCGTATCGGCCCGGAGACTCCGAGGTCCGCCGCCGACATGTGGTGCATCGCGTCCTTGGCCGACACGTTGCGCGCCACGGCATGCATCACGTGCGCATTGCTCTGCAATGCGCGCAGCTCGTGCGAGCTCCGAGTCTGGGGCCGTGTCATCCAATCCGGAGCTCCCGTCGTCGGCGTCGTCGTCGCCACCTCCGGCATCGGTCGATGCGGTTGATGCCGCCATGCAAGAGCAAAACGGGCCGTGACGCTCCCACATTATCGTCAAAGCGCGCCGCAGCTCATACTGCATGGTGTCGAGGCCGTCCCGGTAGATCACCCTGTACAGCCGTCCTTTGATCGGGAGCTCAGCGGTCTTCCATCCCAGCCGACACAGTAGGCGCCGCTTCTCTGCGCGCACGGCGTTCCAGAAGGAGAACAAGGAGGGAAAGCGCGTAGTGAAAGGAGGCCGCTCCGCACCTGTTGCCTCCTCAATCTCAACTACCACCTTGTACAGCTCACTTGTCTGGACGCGTGAGAGACCTGCCCCCCCAGACGTGCATACGTGCTTGAAGACGCTCCTCAGAGCCGGCGTGTCAAACCCGAGGCCCTCCGCCATCCGCTGAGCAGCGTCGTAGACAGGCTTGCCTCGCTCCGCATCATTCAGCTCCGCAAAGTGCTTCAGGACCTTCCCGCAGAGGGTGTCGCCCGCATCGCCCGGCAGCAATTGAGCGGGCGTGTCGTCGTTGAAGTTGAAGAGGCTGTCTAAGTCGTGCACATCGGCCGCGTCGCCGGCTTTGCTGCTGCGGGGCTCACTGCCGTAGTCCGTATCCAGGTCCAGGTCGCGCTCAAACAAGTCTTCCACACCAGGCAGAGGCGGTGCAAAATGAAATGGAGGGGGGGAGGGGCTCGTCAAGTGTGGTACCCCCTCATCATCCGATGACGAGGCAGTGGGGATGGGTGGTGCGGAGGTAGACGCCCGCGGCAGCCCCGTCGTCAAGCCGTGAGATCTGCGCATATGCCGGCCGACGTTCATGCGTAAAGGAAACGTTCGCCGGCAACCCGGGTACAAGCACCGGAACATGACCAAAAGGAGCGCTCCGCACAGATCACTATATGCATGCAAACAGAAAGCAATGCAAGACGCAATGCACGACAAAGCACGCAGTGCGTGATGTCACATCCGACGCCACGCGCATGTGATTCGCCGGAAATGCAATCAGCAGTGCGACTCGCAGTGACCACCCCCCACCCACGACGACATACACCAATGCGAGGGGGTGGGCCGTCGTTCTAGAGCCCCAGCAGCTGACGGCAGTCAGTGGTGAGGGGAGCGGGCCACCACCAGCTGTCGCCTACGCGAAATAGGGGCACTCGGCGCTCCCAGGAAGAGATCGCCCTACATCTGTGGCTCCAAAAGCCCCAGACCGCCCGCTTCTGGTGCCCTCTTCGGGTGCCCTGTTGGAGGTACAGACCCCGTCGATCAGCGCCCCACAGGCCAGGCTTCGAGTGTCGTCTGCACAGGCCCCCATCGTGTGGCGCAGAGGACGCGGTTTTGAGGCCGACGACTACGCGAGAATCAATCTCGCGCGGAGGCCCAAAGCATCTATTGGACGTTGCCGGCCATGCCATCGTGCCTTACAGAAAAAAATATCTGTATGCTGACACGAATGGGCCCGTACGACCGATCAGCGACGGAGGCGGATCGCAGACCGAGCCAATCACGGTCGATTGTCCCTGGCGCTGACGATCGAAGTTGACCAGATGCTTTGAAGGCGTGGGTGGACCGATGAGTCGAGACATCTTCTGGGGCTCTTCGCACTGTAACCCTGAGAGCCCCGCCTGGCGCTCCGCGTCACGCATTGCCTCGAAGCGACACGAAAGACTCTCATTGATGATGCGCAGGGTCCCCTCCTCTGGCCCACTGCGTGCCCTCGATTGCTCATTGCAAGACCCTGCTGCTTCCGAAAGCGACGTTGAGGACTTGCGGAGGCGGTCAGATGGACGCCGCGGCATCGTGCCTCCCGGGCCGCAGCGGCCGGCAGCAGATTTGCTCTGGGTACCGCTGCTGTGCTCGCTCCGCTTTGGGCTCCAATGGCGATTTTCGCGGCGGCGACGACACCGGAGGGGCTGTCTCCGTCACCGACCCCTCGCCGGCCAGTGTCTCGCTTCCTGGTCGCTGGAGCTGCAGGACCTCAACTTGTCTGTGGCGTGAGCGCATTGGACGTCAACGAGGGTGCTGATGTCCCCGAGCGCAACACTTTCGCGGCCATCTCGCCCTCGCTTCCACCTGTCTCGCTGAAGCGGCTAAGGCGCGCCCGAGGAGGCGCTCCCGGAGGGGGTGTCGGCACGCTTGGTGCGGCCGATCGCTCGCGTTTCGCGACGCTAGACACGGCGAGCACCAGAGCTGTTGACGAGCTCATCCAATTTGGCGTGCTCCTCTCCTCGGCGCGGCCCCCATCATTGACGGAGACCATCATGGCACCCAATGTACGGATCGGCCCGCGTTTCAGGGATGGTCTGGTAGCGCGATGTCTTGCGTTGCGGCTGTATTTTTTGATCCTTGATTGCCTCTGTTTTTATCTGCACGCATCCTGTCGGGGACAACTGTCGTTTTTGTGCAAGCTGCTAACGCGAACGGAGTGCACGACCTCTGTTGCCTCGCTCTGTTATTTTATGGGTTGATACTACAAATGTGCCTCTACAGAAGGCCAATGAGCCTCGTCCTGCTGAAGCGCCATCCAGTACCCACGTACCAGTGCACCTATCGACGGGGAGGGCTCGCACGAAGGTACGTCAATGGACACGCATTGTATATCATCGTCATGCATCGCGAAGACATTCATGCATTACATTCGTACTGCACAGCAATACGCACCGCATGTTATCTGCATGCGACGCGTGTGCATTGCAGACGCCGCTCGTACGGCTCCTAACATCTTTTTCGTGGTTTTGTCTCCGCGCCACGTTCTTGGACGCTTCCTTCACCTCAATGTGACTTGAGCAGAGGTGCGCTCGTCCCGGCCCCCCCCCACCTCCTCGACTGCCTCCACCCATGCCCTCGTCAGACCCCAGCGCAGTGGACGTGCAGTCTAACATGACCCACAACCCGGCTTCTTCCGCGGGATCGGTGCAAGACAAAGGACAACACCGGCCGAAACGGCCGGAGAGCGCGATCCCTCCGACTGCCGGCCGCTCTCGCGGCGCCACCCTGAAAGGCGTAGGGAGCTCTGCTCGTCCCGCTAAGCGTGGGTCTCAGAAGCCGCCGCCTTCTCCGTCAAGCTCCGAGTCTGAGTCGAGCCTCGTGGCAGCGGAGCAGGCGGCAGACCGGAAAGCAGTCCAACGGCTCAAGCAGAGGAAGTTGGCTGCTGAGGAGGAAGCGGCGGCTGCGGCAGCTGCGGTCATTGCGCAAGCAGACGAGATGGAGGACCCTTACCCCGCTTCGGCTCTTGCGCTGCCTCCGCCTCCCCCACCTCCCCGTCGGCTTGCGCCACTTGGACGCTCGTCCAGCGGCGCTGTCGGTCCCTCAGCAAAGGCAGTCGCTGTGGGTACTGGCGGTGGTGGGGTCTCGAAGATTCGTGGAGCTGGGGCGCCTCGCACGGTGTCCCAAAAGTCGTTGGCACGCTCTGCAGACGCATCGCGCAAGTCGCACGCAATGGGTGTGCATCGCGGTGGTGCCGCTCATGCCAACCCGCCGCCCAAGAGCAAGGCTCCAACCTCTGCGAAGGGAAAAGGCCGCCGCTTGTCGCGTCAGGCGGTTGAGAAGCAGGGTGTCGAGCTCACGGACGCTATCCGGGACGTGCTCAGCGAGCGCCTGTTGGGCCTGATGCGCGACCCAGAAGAGCCGGACGACGTCTTCCTGTCGGCGGGCGAGTCGCGGGACTTCTTCATTGGGGTCATCGCCACCGCCGCCCCCGCCACGTTTGAGCGCGCCGAGGAGATCGCCTCGCTCCCTGCTGTGGTGCGACAGAAGGACCAGTCGCCCAAGGAGACGAAACAACTCAAGAAAAAGGCCAAGGGTGCCATCGCCCAGGCAGGTGGCGTGACCAATGCCACGCGAAAGCGGCGGATTCAAGACATCATGGCGTTTTGCGGGGGCGCACGCTCGGCGGAGCACTCTACGCTGGGGCGGTCGATTTGGACGTCCTGGTCCACTGCAGCACAAAGCACCGAGATCTCCAATATGGACGACGGTGACGCCAACCTGCCAGCTGCGGAGCTGGTCAAGAAGCGGGCGCTCTGGTGGCTGCAAGGGCGGCGCTACATCAAGACCGATGCCGGTCGAAAGGGCGTGTATGACGCAATGCTTTACTACTTGAGCCGCACCGGGGCAGGCCAGAGCCGGCACACCAACACGATCAACAATGGGCGGCTGGTGCTGAGGATCCACCTGTGCCAACTGGCTTTCGTGTTGACAAAGGTAAGGACGCGGGCGGCCCACTCACCACGACCTCCTGCAATCGACACGCATTTCACGATCTTGTCACACAGTTCCCACGCAATACGCTACGTATTATGGATGCATTGTCATGTCACGTGTAATACGTGTGTGATGTGTGAGACGTCACGCAATGTGTAAGAAACTGACGCCCTGCATATGCGCTTTTACCCACACTTCGCTAGTCGTGACTCGTCCTCCCTGTAGATTCGAAACAACCTCTGGCGCGATGCGTACGGTGACAAGGCCAACGCCATGTGCTCGGGGGTGACGCCTTCCCACCGGGCTGTCTGGTGCGAGGAGCTCGGCTGGCTTCACGCGGAGGCCAACAAGGACACATGTATTTGGGTGCTCATGTTCCAGACGGACAAGGACGACAAGGACTGCGCCACGGTGAACGACCCCGAGTCCACAACGACGCCGGCCCCCAAGGCACGCAATGGCCGACGGCTGACCAAACGTGGGAGTGGAACGTCAAAAGGCGCCTTGTTGCAGGCGCTGGCCGCCATTCAAGACCCATCCATTGAGGAGGAGGATGAGGTTGACGACGACGACGTCCGTGTCGTCGATGGGCAGCCACGTGTGCGGGGCCGCAACGCCGACAGCGCCAGGCGAGCCCGCCTACGTGGCGGGCTGTACGCTTCTGCCGCAGTCAAGCACAAGAGCACTGTGGTCAAGAAGGAGAAACGCCCGAGGAGCAAGAGCCGGAGCCTGGAAGCTGCAACGTCGGACGGCGACAGCGACGACGACCAGTCCTGGTCTGCCAGTGAAGGTCAAGACGACGGAAGCACAAGCGACGAGGACGGGTCGGAGGACGGGGAGGTTAAGGACGACAAGGTGGACGAAAAGGTTGACGAGGGCGATGAGGAGGGCATCGAGGGCGACGAGGAGGATGACGAGGGCGACGAGGGGGGTGACGAGGGCGGATTGTCGGACGGGGATGTTGATGACGACGAGGTAGACGATGACGTCGATGGTGAGGATGACGAAGCGGGCTACACGGGCGACGAGAACGGCGATGAGGAGGTCGACGAGAGTGGCGACGAGGTTGGCGAGAGCGATGCCGAGGACTGAGAGTGATGGTCGGTGAGTTTGTTGCGGTTCTATTGCTCCACACTGTCCGTGGACGTCGGCAGCCCTGGATTCAAACATGATGCGCAAGTGATATGTCGATACTAATGGTCGTGCATTGGTACCTTGTCGTGTGCGCGTGATGGTTGGATGATCGTGTGTTCATGGCTGTTTTTTTCCTCCGGTTTGTACTTTCTTGCAGAACGTTTGGCCTTTTTCGCCCCGCAGGAGCACGTGTTGCTTTGGACGGCCACGTCGCGCGTACGCTTCGACGTACGCCTTCTTCACGAGTTGCGTGCACGCAATACATCAATCTTCAACGCGTTGCGTTTTTCTTCCAAGTTCCTCTCCCTGCCCTATGCAACACGCCGCGATCTTCGTTCCTAGCTGGGTCTCGTGTGCTGGCGTGTGTCTTGTGCCCCTTCATACTCACGTGCCTCCTTTTTCAACGGACACTCGCGATACGCCCTTGCCCTCATCCGTTGTGCTCTTTCCTGCTCCTTTCTCTTGGGACCGTTGCGCAGAAGGTGAGCTGACCTGTCTTCCGAGCGCCGTGCGAAGTGGCCCGCATGGCACTTTCCGCATGTTTCGGAGTGGACTTCCTCTAGACTTCTTACAACTATCAAACCCGCTCGTTCAATACGCGTTGTACAGAGCATTTATTGCATTTGAAAGAAGTCCTCAGAGGCCCTGAAAAAAGGACGTTATCCGCTTATGGCGGATAAATATACGTATCACAGAATGCACGGCCCAAGCAATGCGTTTCATGCCTTACGATACGCCCTGCGCATGCCCTGCACACGCAATAATGGCTAAAGTGAAAGGCGTTAGTAATGCATTCGTATTGCGTTGTGGCACAACCGCCGACGATACCGCCGACGAGGCACAACGATACG
>Ga0209595_100771_pt1 | contig 10425 bp, 4 predicted proteins | sample Porto_4metaG_FD_187427 | JGI IMG/M metagenome (GOLD analysis project Ga0209595, IMG submission 187427) | Marine algal microbial communities from Porto, Portugal - Porto_4 metaG (SPAdes) (version 2) | ecosystem: Host-associated > Algae > Red algae > Unclassified | place: Portugal: Porto | collected...
TCAAAAAATCGTTGCATAGCCATAGCTACGGAACTATTTTTTGTGTTTTTTAGAAGGGAAAAGAACAAGCATAATGGGGCAAGTTATTTATTTTCTTTCACTTAGGAAGATTTAGTGAAACATATAAGAAAAAGAACAATTCAGACGGGTAGATTATTTTTTTCGTCTTCCCTTATTTCGCAAATATAAGAAAATTAACCTCAGCCCCAAGCCCTAAAAGGGAGTCAACTCTATACTCTATACTCTATACTCTACTCGTTATCCCACAAACTCCCTCAAAGCACCAACACACCGTTCCCGTTCAAAATACCAGCGAGAGTAAGACAGGAAAAAAACCCGCATTCCGACTCGTTCCAGCATCCGCCAGCGTTCGAGTGGGAGGACATCTTCGTACTCGCCGGGGTAGCCTACGAGGTCGATGCAGCAGGTTTGTCCAGTTTTATTGACGACTACGATGTCGATTTCTACGCCGGCAATCGGGTAGGCGCGATAGAGTTGGCGCACGTCGAAATCGAGTATCGTATCTGCCACTTCGAGCATAAAATCATCTGGTGGTGCATCGGGCGTTAGGGCGGTGGTCGGGGCGTTTTGTCGGAGGCTGTTGACGTAATCGAATACGAGGTTTTGGAAGCTGAATTGTGCCGAGTCGAATGACGTATATACGCGCTGCAAGACCCGCGCCCGCGTAATGCTCACATTGAACACATCAGCTCGATTGAGGTATCGAAAAGCAGCTGAATGTGCGTCATTATCTAAGACAAAAGACAACAACATCACGTCGCGTTCTTCGCCTTGAAAATTGAAGGGTGTACCCACCAAAATGCGGTGTCGTTCCAGCTCTTGTATCGAAAATCGTTGGCTGATTTGTTTTTGTAAATAATTGACTTGCTCACGAAAAGGCGACAAAATTCCGATGCTCTGACACAGGCTATCGTGTATCAATTTTTCCTCCGTCATCATGCGTTCTACTTCGTCGAGAATGGCTTCGGCTTCGATTTTGTTGTAGCCGGTTTTATAGCGTTTGCCGTCGGTGGGGTGGAGGAAGATGTGTTGATGGCTTTGGGTGGCAGGGGTGGTGGTCATTACTGTTAGGTGATTGTCGTAGAAACGGGCGTTGCTGAAGCCGATGATGTCGGGCATACTGCGATAATGTTCGTTGAGAAATTGCACTTGCTCCTGACTTGATATTGTATCGAATACTAAATCCAATACACTTTTTTCGCGATAATTAAGTAACTCATTATCAACATCTTGTAAATCGTGTTGCGTGTAAAGTAATTCCTGCTGCTGCCGCGAAAGAAAGGATAAATGCCGCAATTGCTTGGGGTCGCCGACGATGACGACACGTTTACCGCGTTGCAAAAGCGGGAGGATGCTCGCGGTATCGCATTGCGTGGCTTCGTCGATAATCACTAAGTCAAAAACCTCTTTTTGTAGCGGCAAAACAGTGTGTACATCCGCCGTATTGACCGTCCAAATGGGGAGTGTATCCATTACTTTTTTGAAGTCAATATCTCCGAAAATATCAGCCTTTTTATTGCCTGTGCGAGCGCGGAGAGCTTTTAGTAAATTTAGAATTTCAATGCGATAATTTCGTAAACCTTTACTGAGGTAATGAGCAAAAGATTGTTTGACTAACTGCCTTGTCAGTTTTTGTCGTAAGACGACAAGTTGTTCGATGTCGAACATTAATTCCCATAAAGCAGGACGATTCGCCAATCTTTTCTGAATGGTTTTTATCGGAAAATATTTTTCAAAAATAGGTGCATTTTCCATTTTTAAAAAATGAGCAAATCGCCTTGTTCGCTTGCTCAATTGGAGGAGTCCGCGTTGGTCATTATGAAGATTTCGACCTTCTTCACGTTCAATTTTTGCCCTTAATTCGGCTGTGTTTTCTAAGTCATTAAGGTCATTGAGCAAACTACTTAGTTTTTCTTGTAAAGTTTTGATTTTGTAGGGGTTACTTTCCGTAGTCATACCCGAAAGTAGGTTTTGTAAGCGAGCTTGTAGGGCTTTTTTATAGTTTTTATTCGCAGCATTGACGACGACTTGTGAGAGTCCAAAATCGCGTTCTATTTTATTGGCAATGACGTTGACAGCTTGGTCGTTTTTAGAAGCAATCAAGACGGACATGCCGCGTGTCAGCATTTCCACGGCGAGTGCTGCAATCGTAAAAGATTTGCCCGTGCCGGGCGGACCGACTACAAGGGTCAAATCATTTTTGAAAATGGAACGAAAGACCGCTTGTTGGCTTTCACTCAGCGTGACGGGAATCATAAAGTCACCGTCTATTTTGAGGGGTTTTATTTCATTTTGAAGCCCAAAAATACTGTGAATGGGTTGGGAGAAATCATTGTTCTGTACCATGCTTTCCAACTCGGTGAGGATGCCCCGCGATGCGGTTGATTTTTTCATCACACCCACGCCTATCGCCGGAATGAGTTTGAATTTACCTTCTTCGGCTGTCGCAGAACGGATGGCTTTTACCGCAGCTTCGTCATATACATCTGGGTAGCCTTTGAGGTCGTCGAGATTCAAGTCGGGAAAGAAGCGTTGGAGTTGTTCTTCTATCATCGCCATTGCCGTAAAACCGATAATTCCCTTTGGTAATTCAGCCGAAAGTCTATCATAAATATTTGATTGTGAGTCGGTTTCGGCATTTTTTAATAAAGAAACTATCGACGGATTGAGTATGACATTTTCGGTATCAATGCTTATAAATGCGACCTCGTTTTCCCATTTTAATTCGGCTTTATATAAAAAAAGCGGCGCGAATACGTCTTGTTTTTTGCCCAAAAATCGAGCCGCACCACGTACGAAAAAGGCACAGCAGTACAGCGTTTGTTCTTTGGAATATATGGCTAAATGTTGGGTGACTTTTTCTGCCCATTCGGTGCTAAGGGGAGCGGCACGAAGCGTGCCTTCGAGGAGTTCGGCACTGTCGAGGAGGTGCTGGTGCAGGACTTTATTGCCGAAAAAATTGGTGAGGTTGACGGTGCGTAAATCTGCCTGGTAACAGGCGCGGTAGTATGCGGTGATTTTGTCTAACATTATTGACGGTGGACGGCAGACGATTGGTGGGGAACGACAAACGGCTGGCGGTAGGTGTTTTTTGATTTAATTTATACAAATGTAGTTTTTAAAATGGGTTTGGCAAAGTATTTTGTGTTTCGGAATGATTTTTTATTTCGCCGTAAATAAAGTCTACTAAAACACCACGAAATTACAACACTACAACACTCTTCCCTCGAACGCATAACCAGCGTGCCTGATACGCACGACTTAGGTAGCGGTTGAAAACGCAGGTTCGAATCCTGCTGCGTCCACTTAGCCTACTTTTGTATGTGATTATTTTAATATACGAAACTTTCCACCAAACATCTCGTAAAATATTGCTGTATTGAAATGTCACATTTCTTGAATGGTAAAGAGGAAACATCAACCACTTACTAATCAATACTTCATGCACGTTTCTAATTTAATAAAAAACAAAAGGCTAAAAAAATGAATTTGAAATTACACACGATTTCAGGCAAGCAGTTCTTTGCCCTGTTCTTCCTATTATGCACCTATGCTAATGTACATGCCTCTCGCGAAAATGATTCGCTGGCATTGGTTTCCTTACATGAAGCGCTTACTTTTTCTTGGAATTTGTCACAGCCGATGACCACATGGCAAGGCGTACAACTCAATGCAGATGGGCGCGTAGTAAGGCTCACTGCCTCACCAGTTGGCGGCATGTTACCGGATGCTATCGGAGATTTGAGTGAGCTCAATTACCTCGACTTGAGCGATGCAGACCTCGCCGGACGCATCCCAGAAAGTATTACTAATCTAATGAATTTGACTCATCTCAATTTCAATGAAAATGACCTCGAAGGACCTATCCCAACCAACATTGGCAACCTCATCAACCTTGAATACCTTGATGTATCCGACAATTTTCTGGAAGAAGAAATTCCGGTTACGATATGGCAACTCACGCAACTCAAATACCTTTCTCTCGGCGACAGAAGCACACTTTCCGGCATCATTCCGCCAGAAATCGCCAACCTCATCAACTTGGAGCAATTAATCATTACCAATGCCTCACTCACCGGAGGCATTCCTCACGAAATCGGTCAATTGACTAATCTCCGATTCCTGTATCTTGAAGACAACCAGCTCACAGGAAGTATTCCTGCCGAATTTGGCAATCTGTCAAATTTGGAACAAGTCGTCATTTCAAGCAATCACCTCACAGGCGAAATTCCGGCTACTATCACTAATCTGCACAAACTCCAAGCGATATATCTCAACGATAATAAACTCAGTGGAGCAGTCCCCGATTGCTCACAGATGCCTATGTTAGAAACCCTTGCAGTTGCCAATAACCGACTTACTTTTGCAGGTTTGGAAGAAAATCTGATGCTCAACAATTTTTATTACGCGCCACAAGCTACTATTCCATTGGTGCGTCAAGGAGAGCCACTAGTCGTATCAACAGGCTCCGTAAATGACGCATCTACCTTCGATTGGTACAAAGACGGTACACTCACAACTACTATCAACGGCGATAGCCTCTACCAACCCACCGAAAGCGGCAACTATAGCTGTGAGGTTCGCAACGTACCGATTACGTCTAATACGACCGGACGCAATCTCGTATTGACCACAGAAGTCGTTTTTTACGACATCTTTGAAGGCTTGGTTTTTCCCGGCGACCTCAATCGCGACGGGACAGCCGACAATATTGATGCCCTTCATTGGGGACTTGCCTACGGCGATACAGGACCCGAACGACCCGAAGCCAGTACTCTGTGGCAAGCACAAGCAGCACCCGACTGGACAACCGACATAGCAGGTATCAACGGGAAACACCAAGACGGCGACGGCAACGGCGCAATAGCTATCGAAGACCTCAATACAATACTTAATAATTATGGCGAAACCTATCCATACGAGGAAAAAACTTATCAAACTTTTGCCGGAAATCTCTCTGCCAAAGTTGTAGACCTCACAGTAAATAGCACAAATGTTTTGCTGCAATTGGACATCTACCTTGAAGGAAATGACGCCATGCCAACTACCTTACACGGTGTAGCATTTGATATTATTTCCAACGCTGTGGTAGGCGATGGCATCGATCACCTCAGCATTACAAGCGATGCTTCGGCTTCATGGCTCGGTACGCTCAATAGTGATTTAAAACTCGTTAGCAAAGAAGCAATCAATAAAACCGACATCGCACTTACCCGAAATGACGGTCAAAATGCGATTGGCATGGGTAGTATTTGCACGCTTTATATAACCTATGAAAGAGATGCAGCCATTCCGCTTGCCAACGAATTGACGATAGCCATTCAGCAAATTACAGTATTAAACGCCGAAGGCGAAGAATACATTATTAACGATAAAAAATTAACTATTTTTGGATTACAAAATGTCGAACAAAACAACGGACTCGCATTTACGATAGATGCCTCCAATACGGCATGTGACCAATTGGCAAGCGCACAAACCACTATCATTCAAGAAACTATGCCACCTTACCAATACAATTGGTCAACCGGAGAAAGCACCTCTACCGCCAATAATCTTGAGGCTGATGTCTACACATTGACCATCACAGATGCCAACGGCACAAGCTCCGAAGGCTATACGACCATAGAAGGCGATGGACCTATTAACATCATTCCGACCATTATACACACTATAAATGGAAATGATAACGGTAGTATAATTCTTTCTGTATCAGGCGGAAATGGTGACTACACCATCCAATGGGACGACCTACAAACGGGAACTACCGCCACGAGTTTGGGTGTGGGCACGCATAGCGTAGAAGTATCGGACGGCAGAGGCTGCTCACAGACAATAGAACTTTTCGTCGGACAAGAAGCCGTTCCCGCACAAGTTCAAGTCTTCTTACAAGGTCCGTATAATGCCGCCACAGGTATGATGGACGACGGCATACGCGAAAAATTCTTGTTGCCACTCACCGACCCTTACCTCAACACATATCAGGTTGCACCCGAAGTATTCGAGGTCACCGGAAATGATGCAATTGTCGATTGGTTGTTGATAGAACTCCGCGACGATGCAACACCCAAAATCGTGCAGTATCTCCAACCCGTTTTACTACAACGCGATGGCGATATCGTGGGCATAGACGGCGTATCCGCCCCACAATTTAAAGGACTACGACACGGACTTTATAATATGGTCATTAGTCACCGAAACCACTTAGCGATTATGTCGAAAACCCCATTTTTATTGACAAAAACGGGTTTGATTTACAATTTCTCACAAGAAGATTCCTACACAGGCTCTGCCGGATTTGGTCAATATCCGGTTGATAACAATATATGGGTCATGTATAGCGGCGATGCCAATCAAAACTACGAAATTACCGGACCAGACAAATCAGTTTGGGCGCCAGATAATGGTAAATTCCTACAATACGCTGCCGCTGACTACAACCTCGACGGCGACATCACAGGTAGCGACAAAACCTTCTGGTATAATAATAATGGCATCTCCTCGCGTGTACCGCAGGCACAAGAATAGAAATGAAAGAGTAGTATTAAGTAGTGAGACAAAAATAGGCTTAGTGAAAGAAATTAAATAAATTGTTCCATAATGCGCCGTAATTTTTTCTTCTAAAGAATTCAAAAAATCGTTGCATAGCCATAGTTACGGAACTATTTTTTGTGTTTTTTAGAAGGGAAAAGAACAAGCATAATGGGGCAAGTTATTTATTTTCTTTCACTAAGGATATTTTTATCTCACTACTTACAACGTAAAAAAATGAAAACAGTTATCACAGGAGCTACAAAAGGCATTGGACGAGCCACTGCCGAGGTATTTGCACGTGAAGGACACGACCTCGCCGTCTGCGCCCGCAATGAAAACGATTTAAAGAATTTGCAAAGCGAATTACAGGAAAAATACGGCATAAAAGTCATTTACAAAGTTACGGACGTCGCTAAAAAAGAGCAAGTTATCGCATTTGCCGAATATATCAAAACCGAATGGTCTACTCTTGATGTGCTCATCAATAACGCCGGGGCTTTCTTCCCCGGCGACGTGCACAGCGAAGGCGAAGGCATGCTCGAAGCCTTGATAGAAACCAATCTATACAGTGCTTATCACCTCACTCGCGCCTTACTGCCAGTGATGTTGCCGCAGGCGAAAGGACATATTTTTAACATGTGTTCGGTCGCCAGCCTCATCGCCTTACCGGGCGGTGGTTCGTATAGTATTTCCAAATTCGCGCTACTAGGTTTCAATAAGGTCTTGCGCGAAGAAATGAAGGACAAAGGCATCCGTGTCACTGCCGTCATGCCTGGCGCAACCTGGTCGTACTCCTGGAACGCCATGAAAGACCAGCTCCCCGAAAGCCGCCTAATGAAAGCCAGCGACGTCGCCGAAACACTCTGGGGCGCATACAAACTTAGCGACCAAGCCGTCATCGAAGAATTGGTCATGCGCCCACAGTTGGGAGATTTGTAATTCGTAGCCGCTGTAGCCACGTAGCACGGCGCTTCCAGTCCATGCCGCACTAAGAATGCGCATAATGTTACACGAGCTGGAGTATAAGTAGTGGGACAAAAATAGGCTTAGTGAAAGAAATTAAATAAGGATATTTTTGTCTCACTACTTATATAACAAATTGCACAAACCATCTCACGCAGAGAACGCAAAGTACGCAGAGGTATTTGATTATCAGTCCTCTGCGTACTCTACGCTCTCTGCGTGAAAATCACCTACTATGCAATTTGTAATACACACGGTTGGAAGCACCATGCTACGGTTGTTTACATTTGATTATCTTTGTAACTAATAAAAAGTATCAGTCACCCGTTTTATTCCCTAAAATCAAGGCACATGAAAATAATAATTAAAATCATAACGACCTGTTTATTAGTTTTTTGCATGGTTAAAATCAACCATGCACAAACCATCGTCAGCGGTACGGTGGCGGATGCCAAATCCGGTGAAACACTCATCGGCGCAACCGTTTTTGCTAGAGAAAGCGGCAGAGGTGTCACCACCGACATCAATGGCAAGTACGAAATCACGCTTGAAAGTGGTACTTACCAACTCATTTTTAGCTATATCGGCTACGAAGACCTACCCAAAGCCATCACGGTAAATAGCGAAGAACGCCTTATTTTCGATGTAAAAATGGGCGAAGGTACTTCTATTTTAGATATGGTGACGGTCACAGGGAGTCAGGTAGAAAAAAAGCTGACAGAGGAAACGGTGTCCATAGATGTCATTTCTCCCGAATTCATTCAACGCAAAAATAATATTTCGTTGGCAGATGTGGTACAGCGCATACCGGGCGTAGAAGTCATTGATGGTCAGCCCAATATACGTAGCGGAAGCGGCTTTGCTTATGGTGCGGGCAGTCGCGTAGTCTTACTTGTAGATGGGCAACCTTTGCTCTCGGCAGATAATGGCGACGTGAAATGGAATTTTATTCCGATAGAAAACGCTGCACAAGTCGAAATCATTAAAGGTTCATCCTCGGTACTCTACGGTTCGGCGGCACTCAATGGTGTCATAAATGTACGACTCGCACGAGCGACCGAAACGCCTTATACTTCCGTTTCGATGTATTCGGGGATTTATAATAATATGCGAGATACTTCACAAATTTGGTGGGAATCGCCCTTGGAACGCCCTTATCAAACAGGTATTTATTTTGCACATCGACAAAAGTTGAACCCACATTTAGGCTTGGTTTTGGGTGGAAATATTCATTTTTTGAAAGGATATTTAAAAGATGCAGACGAAGAACGCGCTCGTTTTAATTTTGATTTGCGGTACAATCCGCCGAATAAAGAACATATTTCGTATGGTATTTCGGGGAATACGATGTACCACAGTATCGGCAATTTCTTTTTATGGGGAAATGAACCAACGCAGCACTATACTCATATAACTGACCCGATTGAGAATGACCGCTATCACACAACTTCTATTGACCCGTGGATAAATATTTTTGACAAATACGAAAACAAACACGCTATAAAAGGACGTTACTTTAATGTCGTCAAATTGCGCGAACCAGGCAATGCACCCGCACAAATCGGTAGCTTAGAATATCGCTACCAACGCCAATTTGATGGCAACCTAAATGTAACCGCAGGTACATTAGGGCAGCTTTTTTATGCAAAAAGTGCCTTATTTGCACGCGATAGTACAGGCGGTCTGACTGGGCAAGGCGGTCTGACTTATGCTGTTTACGGGCAGGTGGATAAGAAATTTTTCAACAAATTAAATAGCACATTTGGTGTTCGTTGGGAAAGTTTTGAGGTAGCCGGTGAGTCGATTGCTGCGTTGCCTGTGTTTCGTTTTGGCTTGAATTATTCGGCAAGTAAAACCGATTTTTTTCGTGCATCTTTTGGACAGGGCTACCGTGTGCCGAGCCTTGCCGAGCGATATATCGACGATGATATTACGGATGGTGTATTTATTTTTCCCAATCCCCAACTCCGTCCCGAAAGCGGTTGGAGTACCGAGTTTGGGTACAAAAAAGTCATTGATGGAGGCGGCGATAAATGGAATGGCTACATAGATGTAGCGGCTTTTGTGATGGAATATAAAGATATGACGGAGTTTTATTTCGACTTGTATCGTCCTGATTCTTTGGCAGGTGAGCCGATTACACTTGATGAATTATTTACCTATTTGGGCTTCAAGGCGGTCAATGTGAGTCGCGCACGTATCGCAGGTGCAGAATTGACGGTGTTTGGAGCAGGTAAAATCGGTAATATTCCAACTCGTATATGGACAGGCGTGACCTACAGTTTTCCGGGCGATATGAGTGCCGATACTACGCTGGTCAATTTCGGTAATTTTATGGCTACCGCTGCCCGCAATCTCACTGCAGTGGATTCTGCCGATGTCAATAGTATTCTAAAATACAGAAGTCTACATACGGCACGCCTCGACATAGAAACCGACATTAAAAATTTCACGATAGGAGCAGCCGCCAATTATAAGAGTTTTGTATATAATATAGACGATATATTTGAAGCACAAGGGCAGTACGGACCTTTGGTGAGTACGGTGCTACCTGCGGTCTTGGAGGTGCGTGATTATAGAGCCGAACGCTATGGACAAGGCGATTTGATTGTCGATATACGACTCGCATACAGCTTTGAAAATGACCATCGCTTGACTTTTTCTACCAATAATGTGTTTAATCGAGATTATACTTTACGCGCAGCAAAACCCGGTCCACCACGCTTATATAATTTGAAATATCAGATGATTTTTTGACCTGTTTATTCGTGTACTCGTTATCCGTTATCCGTGTACTCGTTATTCGTTGACTCGTTATTCGTATTTTCGTATTTTCGTATTTTCGTATTTTCGTATTTTCGTATTTTCGTATTTTCGTATTTTCGTATTTTCGTATTTTCGTATTTT
>Ga0209595_100774_pt1 | contig 10372 bp, 14 predicted proteins | sample Porto_4metaG_FD_187427 | JGI IMG/M metagenome (GOLD analysis project Ga0209595, IMG submission 187427) | Marine algal microbial communities from Porto, Portugal - Porto_4 metaG (SPAdes) (version 2) | ecosystem: Host-associated > Algae > Red algae > Unclassified | place: Portugal: Porto...
GAATGGGATACAGTTAAACAAATAATGGTGATTGGTTTCCCAAGTTTTACAGCAGAAAGTACAGTAGCAATCGTAACGATTGGTTTTAACATCGCATTCGTTCAATATGCAGGAGAAGTAGGAGTCGCTTCCTATGCAATGGTGAATAGCATTCATGCGATGGCATTACTATTATTCTTTGGTGTTGGAGCAGCATTACAACCAATCGCAAGTTTTCATTACGGTGCAAATTTATCAGAAAGATTGCGTGAAGGATTACAGTTTGCTGTGAAGATTGCGGTTGTACTCGGAGGCATTGCGATAATTGTCGGATTATTCTTCGGGAAATATATCATTGGTCTATTTGATGTCCAATCGCCAGAACTATTGAAGTTAACGTTAACAGGTATTAGCTTGTTCTTTATCCAATACGTATTTTTAGGCTACAACATTGTGTATGGAGAGTACTTCCAATCAGTGCGACAAACGAAGAAATCAGTACTTATTATAATGAGCCGAGGGTTACTATTTATTATTCCGTTGTTATGGATTATGCCAAAGTTATTTGGAATAAACGGAATTTGGCTCGTTATGCCGGTTGCGGAAGTATTGACAGCAATTATCGTATTTACGATGAATCGTATGAAACATCCTGTTCCGTTACATATAGCAGGAAAGAAAGAAGCAATATAATGAAGAAAATCCCCTTGAGCAAGTAAGGGGATTTTTCATTCTTTTAAACTAATTGCAAAAGACCCATCCGTTTCTTGAACAGACGCAAAGGCCACATTTTTAATATTTGTGATGCCTTTTTCTTTTAACTCTTTATATAACCACTTTTCGTCTTTATGGATCAACTTTAAGTTATCGTATTGAATTTGAGAATCGACAATAAGGGCGATTGGTAATCCAGCATACTTAACATGTATATTCATATCCTTTGGAGTCAATGGTACAAGTTCTCGCTTTGGTAAAATGCTAATGGCTCCATTCGCTTCTAAAATAGCGTATTCAATTTCATGAACACTTGGATATCCGGCGACGCGAAGGTTAGAAAGCAATTCGGGTATGGGATATCTACTTTTTTGTAAGTTCTCAAAAATAATATCACCATGTTTAATTAAAATAATGGGGTGTCCGAGAATGAAACGATTTAGTTTGTTGAGTAAGCTTAATTTTGTAAGAAGTAAGTGCAAACATGTAATAACGACCATACCGAGAAATGCTTGTAAAGCACCAGCGACTGGTATGGCTTGAAAAGCTAAATAAGATAAAAAAATAATAGCCCCAAAATCATGAGGAGTTAGTTGTGCTAATGCAGATTTACCGAGTAACTTAAGCGATAGTAAAAATAAAATAAAAAAGAATGATACGTTACATAAAAAGAGAAGCAATAGGGACACTCCTTCGTGCGAAGTTGTACTTACTATTCCCAAAAATAATAGAAATATTACCTTTTAGAGGATAAATAAGGGTTATTTGGAATTTGTCTGTATACAAACGAATAAATGGATATTATGATGAAAGAAGCAAAGAACATAGGAGTATATGGATATGAGAAAGAAGAAAATAATTAAGTATATTATAGCAATTATAACGGTTTGCGCCGTGTACGCGGTTTTTTTACAATATAACATTTATAAGCATGGGCATATGAAAGCTACCGACGATGCTGATTATATCATTGTATTAGGCTCGAAAGTAAATGGTACGAAACCATCGTACTCATTACAATATCGTATTGATAAAGCAGCTGAATATTTAAAATCACATGAGAAAACAATCGCTATCGTATCTGGCGGACAAGGAAAAGGTGAAGATATTTCAGAAGCATTAGCGATGAAACAAGGATTAATGAAACAAAATATTGCAGAAGACCGTATTATAATGGAGGATAAATCAACGAGTACAGATGAGAATATTACATTCTCAAAACCGTTAATTCCAGCCAATATGAAAAAAGGTATGATCGTAACAAACGATTTCCATATGTTTAGAGCGAAAAAAATAGCAGCAAAACAAGGTTTGCAATTAGAAGGGCTTCCTGCCAAAACACCGAAGCCAATTATCATCCCATCGAATGTCCGAGAATATTTAGCCATTACGCAATATTGGTTTATGAATCGAATATAGTGAAAGTAATCCCGCCCGAAATTCGAGGCGGGATTTATTTTGAGGAAAATCTTACAAAACTGTCATCTTAATGAAAGGTAAAGCGATAGTTTCTAGAATGGATTCCTGACATAATAAAGATAACAAAAACTATTTAGAGGTGAATCGGATGAAAGGAAATAATATTCTATCTTCACTATGTTACTTTAGTATCTTTTTTGCACCATTTTTACTGCCAATTATCGTGTACTTCGTTGCGGAAGATGAAGTGAAATATCACGCGAAAAAAGCATTTTGGTCACATGTTTTTCCGTACGCAATCTTATTTGCTGGATTAGCAGTATCAGGCGTATACGGTTTAGGCTTCGATCAATCTGATGGCGCGGGAATTGGGATGGCTATCACATATGCAGTATTCATTCTTGTAGGAATTTACTACTTCATTTGGAATATCGTAAAAGGTATTAAAGTTTTGAAAGCAGCGTAATAAGACAAGAAATAAATTGGTGTAATCCTGTCGTTATTTGTCGATAAATCAATATTTCTTGTCGAATCGTCGATATATTCGAAAAATCGTTGATATAGTGCAAGGAATCGTTGATATATTTAAATTATCGTTGATATAATTTCATTTACCGTATTGATAGACATTTTAAAAAGAGCAATTCAAAAAGAATTGCTCTTTTTGTGCTTATAAGTTGTGAATATTGAAAAAGATATGTTAATTTTTCATTATGAAGAGAAAAAAGGAGTGTTTTTCATGAATGAGATCATACATAAAATGGAGCAACACGTTTCAGTTCGTAAATATAAAGAAGAATCCATTCCGAAAGATGTAGTAGAAAGAATGGTTCAAGCTGCGCAGCATGCCGCTTCCTCGCATTTTGTACAGGCCTATTCTGTTGTATATGTAACCGATCAAGACCTAAAGGCTAAACTAGCAGAACTATCCGGAAATCGTCACGTGAAAGAGTGTGCAGCATTCTTTGTTTGTTGTGCAGACTTAAAGCGACTTGAAATGGCGTGTGAAAAGCATTGTACAGAGATAAAGCATGAAGGGGTGGAAGATTTTATCGTTGCGACGGTAGATGCTTCACTTTTTGCGCAAAACTTAGCACTAGCAGCGGAATCATTAGGATACGGTATTTGTTATATTGGTGGTATTCGTAATAACCCGAAAGAAGTGAGTGAATTGCTTCATTTACCGGATAAAGTATATCCTGTGTTTGGAATGACAGTCGGTGTGCCAGATGAAGAACATGGAGTTAAACCACGTTTACCGGTAGCAGCAATTCTTCATGAAAATGGATATGATGAAAAGAAATATGATGAATTATTAAACGAATATGATGAAACGATGAGCGCATATTACAAAGAAAGATCATCAAATCAAAAAAACATAACATGGACGGAATCAATGAGCTCATTTATGTCCAAAGAGAAAAGAATGCATATGAAAGAGTTTTTAAGTGAGAAAGGGTTAAATAAAAAATGAGTAAAAAGACAAACCTGAGACGTTAGTTTAAGTTATAACATTACTTGTAAAACCGAAGCTGAGAAAGTGGGATTCACTTTTTTAACTTCGGTTTTTTATTTGTTATTATATAAAGTGAAAATAAAAATTAATAAATTTTTACAAAAGTGATAGAAAATGAGAATGAAATGCCAATAGTAAGTAAAGGCAGCTGCTAAAGGGGAACTGAGGAAGGAAGATGCTTATGATTTTCGATTCTGAAGAGGATTTAATTATAGCAATGAAAAAACGTGATCAAGATGCTTTGAAAGAAGTGATTGATTAATATGGAAAATTAATTCTGTACATTATTCATAAATCATTAAGTACCCCTATTGAAAAACAATATGTGGATGATTGTTATAATGATGTATTTACTATCATTTGGTTTCAAATCGAACAATTTGATATAGAAAAGGGCAACTTAAAATCTTGGATGATTGGTATTACTAAATTAAAGGCATTGGAATATAAAAAGAAAGTATATAAAGAGAATAAAATTGATAAAGACGTAGAAATAGATGCAGGTATCCATGATAAGTATGAAATAGAACAAGAAGAGATTATGGAAATCGTACAAGATTTAAATACAAAGGAACGATATATCTTTTTAAAGAGGTATATTGATGGATATTCCATTGACGATATTGCAAAAGAATTAAAAGTAACGGCTGACTATATATACAATCGAATCTCTCGTGGAAAGAAAAAACTTCAAAAACTGTGGAAAGGGAGTGTGTAATATGGATAAAAGATTATTATCGATGTTAAATGAGCTCCAATATTCAGAAGAAGAAATTACACGTTTAGAGAAAGAAGCGAATGAGTCTATAAATATAGATAAGTATTATGTGAGAAATGGAGAATTATTAAAAAAATTAACTTTACAAATGTTAGAAGAATCAATTCGCAACGAATTACAAGCTGGTGAAGAAATTCAGAAGGAACTATTAGTAGATGAAGGATATATGGCAAATAACAAAGTTATACCGAATATATATTACGTAGGATCTACTTTTTATTATTATATCGTTTTAACGAATAAAAGAATGATAATGAAAGGGTTAGATTGTTATTTCAAAAAAACAAATGAACATAGCATGCCAATAGGAGATATACAATCTATTTCGCAACATAAAAAAATGAAAAACGTTTTTGAGATTAAATATAATAACAATTATATACAGTTTGGAAGTATTGCGTATGCACATGAAGTTGCGATGATTATTATGGAGTTGAAAAAACGCGGAGTAAAAGTAGAAAAGTATACAGATTTCGAAAAAGGTTTTTTCTTATTCTTTAATATACTCGTGATAGTAAGTTCAGGTCTTTGCTTTATAAAATATTTAATGTAAAAGGCGGCATAATAGCCGCTTTTTATCGGATGATTTTGTAGCTTAAAAATACAACAATAATTTCATTTAAACCAAGCTGTTATTGCGCAATCTAAAGCATTTTCTATAACAAATGCAAACTATCAATAAGAAGATAAATACCTGTACAGCTCAAAAGGATATATGTAAATATTTTAAAAACTTGTTGATTAAGCCATTTGAAAATAATTTGACCTATAAACAAACCTAAAAATACAATTGGAATTGCATAAAAACTTGATTTCCAAATTGTTATGTTCGTTCCAGTAAAGAGTATTTGAGTTAGTAGACTAATGAAATATATATACAGATAAAAAGCCAAAGTAGTTGCTCTCAACTTCTCTTTTTCAGTATCAGTTCCTGTAAAGTAAAGTAACAAAGGAGGTCCGGGCATACCGATACTCGTCGTTAAAAGCCCTGATAATCCACCAACTACGAAATCTCTAAACGGTGTTGATCTAACTTTAACATTGCATATTAGCAACAATGTTAATAGTAAGAGTAGGATGCTAATTGCTAATTTAAAAGTGTTTATGTTAATGGAGATGAAGAGTAAAATACCAAAAGGTACACCAACTATACTTCCAAAAATAAATCTTTTCAGCAAAATAAAGTCAATGTCCATTCTTATTTTCCAAATGAGTGATATTGAAATAATTAAGGATAGAATAATGTTTATTTGTATAGCTTCTTGTGGCAAGAATAACATGAGTAAGAAAGGTGTTGCCATTATAGAAAAGCCAAAACCTGTACTGGCTTGCAAAACAGAAGCCACCAATATTATACATATGAAAATTAATGTAATCTCCAAAATAGCCCTCCTATTTAATCAAATTCAATACATATTTTATTACTACGAAAATCGAATGTAGCTGTTTTGAGCCTATAGAATAAGTGCAATCTTTCACAATCTTACTTTTATTTTAACATAAATATTTGATTTCCTCTCAAATGGTGTTCAAGTAAAGGGCCTTTTAATGAAATGAAATGACTTGTATTTTATTTAATTTGATTGTTATATAACGATAACAAATGAGAGTAAATAAAAATTAGCAGTGAGCTATATAGTATCGGTAGGATCTTCACTAAGCTTCCCGCGATAAAATAAGAAAAGCCATATAAAACTAACAAAAATACAACATATAGCTAACAGGCAACCAATTACTTGCGGAGAAAGGGTTTCTAAAAGCCAGCCTGTAATAAACATAGATAGCTGAATGAGAGAACCATATATGGAATAATGAAATGAAAAAACTTTACCAATCATGTTTTCTTCGGTATACATTTGTAATAAGGTTGTGTCTAAAGGGACGATAATGCCCCCTGCGATACGCATGCAGAGTAAAGTAATAATACCGATAATAAGCTGATTGGATAGAACGAATCCGAGAAAGAAAAATCCTTGTAGTAAGTACGCCAAGCCAAATGCTTTTTTCATTGTCTCCTTATTTTTACATACATATAGATTAACGAATAGACTACCAATAATAAGACCTAATCCTTGAACACTATATAAAATTCCAATATTAGCATGGAAGATCCTTTTGGCATAAATTGTTAAAAGAAGTTGATAAGCACCACCAATAATCCCCCATGAAATTCCGACAAGAATTAATGCTAATATAATTTTTTTCTGTAATATGTACGTGTATCCATCTTTTATATCCACAAAAAATGACTTTTTTATGTTAAATTTTTTGTGAGAAGGGATATTCAACTTATAAATGATTAAAGCGGAAACAAAGTATGATAGGCTATTAATGATAAAAGCAATTTCTATACTTAAAGCCTGGACGATAATCCCACCTAATGAGGCGCCCATAATTGACATAAAGCCATTAACTGTACTAGAAAGTGTATTTGCAGTTACTAAATGTTTTTGCCTAATAATCATTTTTAAAGCTGATTGTTTAGCAGGCTCAAATAAGCAAGAGAGGACCGACAAACATATATTAGCTACGAAAATAATTTCAATCTTATAGGTTGCTAATAAGTAAGTGAGTACAATAACTCCTCTTAAAACATCGGTGGAAATCATAATCTTCTTTGTTGGAAATCGATCCACAACCCCTCCAATAAAAGGACTAAGAAGAAGTTGAGGTAACCCTTTACTCATAAAAGTTAGTGCGATCATAAACGGAGATTCTGTTACGCTATAAACGAATGTGAATAAAGCTACCGTATGAAACCAATCTCCCAGTACACTTAATGTTTGACCATAAAACAGCTTTCTAAAGTTTGTATTTGTTTTAAGCAGTGTGGAATAAGAAACTGACATAAAAGATTAATCCTCATGTATTAATGATGCTTGAACTTGTCTTTTCCATTCACTTAAATACATGTTCTCTGCTGCAGAAAGTTCAACAGGTAATTGTGCAATCAATTCTAAACTATTTCCATCAGGATCGTTAAAGTATACGGAGGCGTGTGCCAATTCTGGAAAAACGATCGGTTCAATTGGCTCCATTCCAAAGTCTTTTCTTGCTGAAATTCCTTTTTGACTTAGCCAATGTATTGCATTTTCTAAATCAAGCAAGCTTACTTGGAAGGCAATATGTCGCAAAGATGGGTGATAAGTAACTTTGTATTCTGTTCCTTCCCAAAGTCCGAGCCAACTCTCATTTTCTTTAATCCAAAAGAAAGCAATATCGTCACCTCTTTTATATAATTTTAGCCCTAGTGATTCATAAAAAGGTATTGATACTTCTAAGTTACGGACGGGTAAATGTGCCTCATAAAGACCTTTAATCATTGTAATCCCCCTTAGTAAAAATGTTTCTGATTTCATAGTAAACGATATTTTGTTAGATCAAATCAGAAATAAGAGGGATATAAATTCATACGAAAGTATGAAAAAACAGCTCAAATATGAGCTGTTTTCGTATAGTTTTTAATTCATTTGGTAAGGATAGGATGATTAATATCCGTATCCGCCGCCACCCCAGCAGCTACATCCGATAATGATTAGAAGGATGAATAGTACGATAAGCAAAGCAAATCCACCGCCGAAACCAGCACAACTACCACCATAGCTCATGTGTTTTCCTCCTTTTTGTAAATTAATCTATATAATTTATGGACTACTATATACAATATGTTTTTCATGTGGAAAAGGAGCCAGTCTGTATTTGAATTAGACAAATGTCTGTGTGATTCAGGTTTTTCTATATTACATGTGCGGGAAATCTTACAAAATAAAGCGTTTACGGATTAAGAGTATGTTAAAAACGTAAAAATTGTAAAAAAAACCATTTTTATATTTTTTTATGAGGGAATATGTACTATAATTTTACAAGTAATATTATGGGAAAAGGGAGTTTTAGTTTAGAGATGGAGATGGGACGATTACAAAATAAAATAGAAAACAAAAAGAAAGAGTTAATTCAACTTGTTGCGAGACACGGATTGGATCATGATAAAGTTTTGTTATTTAGCCGAGATTTAGATATACTAATTAATAAGTTTATGAATGTAAAAGATAAGGTCCATGAATGAATAATTTATAGTTTTTTATATTAAGATATTCAACGAAAGAAAGGGGAGAAACGTTATTGGAACATTTACAAGATGAGCTTTATAAGCAAATAAAAGAAGAAAAAGGTACTGTTACAGTTTTCTTAAAGAGTGGTGTGAGAATAGTCGGAGAAGTTGCTGGCGTAGACAAATTTACAGTTTTAATGTTAGTAGATGGAAAGCAACAGCTGATTTACAAGCAGGCAGTATCAACAATAATGAAATAAGACACTCTAGTAGAGTGTCTTATTTCATTATTTCTTACAAGATTCAACGTCAATGCCAGCAGCTAATAACTTCTTTTCTCCATCTTGTTCAATAAGTTTTTGTAATTTAGAGAGGAAAGAGTCAAAGTTTGTATGTTTTGCGACTTGGAATGTCATTTTATGTTCAATTGGTAGCCACGTATTAATGTCAGCCTCGTTATGCTGAATTTTTACTTCCAGTTTATCAAGCGCATTAGCAACTTTTGCTTCGTACGTTTCTTTTGCTTCAAACTCCATCCATAAATTATATAATTCCTCACCGAGAGAACCTTTTAATGTTTGTTTAATATTTAAAATTGCTTCTAGTTCATTTTTTTGTTTTTTTAATTGTAATTCGTGACTATTCATTGTATCAAAAGCAGGGATATCGCCAGCTTCAGCTTCGACTAGGTCGTGAATAATAACCATTTTAAGTAACTTTTCAATACTTACTTTTTCATCTAAATAAGGCTCAACTAAAATGGCCATTAGAGACATGCGCCATGTATGTTCGGCAACACTTTCTTGGCGTCCGTTAGAAAGCCAGCTATGTCGCATTTCGTATTTTAGTTTTTCTGCTAATGCAATGACTTGTAAAATGTTATGTTCCATCGTGATCCTCCTCTTATTTCCATACCATAATTCTAATATGGAAATGAAATGTGTCAATTTTATGAGTATATTGCGATAAATAGATGATAAGCGTATAATGAACGTTATATGTGAAAACGCATTATTAAAATAAAAAAATGTTTTATAAAAATGAAAAGGAAAGGGCAGGAATATGGGAGACGAAAAACAAGTATTTGCTAGACCAGAAAGAAAAAAAAGGAAGTTTGATATTTCTAGTCCAATGGGCATTATAGTAGGCTTCGCTATTGTAATAGCGGCGATCGTACTTAGTGGCGGTGGAATAAAAGCTTTTAAAAACTTCTTAGATATTCCATCTATTTTAATTGTCATAGGGGGAACGGCAGCGACAATTGTTGTGGCGTATCGATTTGGAGAAATAAAAAAATATACGAAAAGTATTTTTACTGTTTTACATAGAAGAGAAGAAGATTTAGAACAGTTAACGGATTTGTTCGTTGATTTTTCGAAAAAGTCTAAAAAGAACGGTTTACTTTCTTTAGAAGTTGATGGAGAACAAGTAGACAACCCTTTTATTCAAAAGGGGATTCGTTTAATGTTAAGTGGCTACGATGAAGATGAATTAAAAGAAGTGTTAATGAAAGATATAGAAACAGAAGTGTATGAGCTAAGAAAAGGGGCAACATTATTAGATAAAATTGGTGATTTCGCTCCAGCTTGGGGTATGATAGGGACTTTAATTGGTCTTATCATTATGCTTCAAAATTTGCAAGATACATCACAAATTGGTACAGGAATGGCAGTGGCGATGCTAACGACATTATATGGATCAGTACTTGCGAATATGATCGCAATACCTCTTGCGGAAAAGGTGTATCGTGGTATTGAGGATTTATATACAGAGAAGAAGTTTGTAATTGAAGCAATTTCAGAATTGTATCGTGGGCAAATTCCTTCAAAATTAAAGTTGAAACTTGATACGTATGTGTACGAAACGAAGATAAAAAAAGAAAAACGAGCAGCCTAATATTTCAAGGAGTGGTATG
>Ga0209595_100777_pt1 | contig 10347 bp, 8 predicted proteins | sample Porto_4metaG_FD_187427 | JGI IMG/M metagenome (GOLD analysis project Ga0209595, IMG submission 187427) | Marine algal microbial communities from Porto, Portugal - Porto_4 metaG (SPAdes) (version 2) | ecosystem: Host-associated > Algae > Red algae > Unclassified | place: Portugal: Porto | collected...
GATATAAAAATTGATAATCAGTCTGTTTCCTTTCCTTCGCCACGCGATGCAAAAAAGCACGGTATTTCTTTCGTAACACAAGAAGTAGACCACGGACTTATTCCGGGATTATCTGTATTAGAAAATGTACTTATCGATCATTTAGCAATGCAAAATAAAGTACTATTTTCAAAGTCAAAATTAGTCGCACTCGCTAAACAACATTTGCAAACTGTACAGGCTGATTTAAATATTTTTGAAGATGTTTCAAACTGCTCATTACATGAAAAACAATTACTTCTTATCGCAAGAGCTTTATCCAACAATACAAATTATCTTTTATTAGATGAGCCTACTTCTTCTCTTGGACCGAAAGAAATTGAAACCTTCGGGCAACTATTAAAAGATTTAACATCAAAAGGAATTGGCATCATCTTAATTTCTCATCGTTTATCAGAGATTCGAAATTTCGCGGATGATGTAACTGTATTACATAATGGTAAAGTCGCACTTTCTGATGCGATTACAAAGGTTACAGATCAACAAATTGTAGAATCGATGACTGGAAAACAACTTACACTTCCTATTAATGCAGCACCAAAACGAGGGAACGAAGAATTCTTTAAAGTACAAGAACTTCCATTACACAAAAACCATTCTCCCCTTTCTCTCACCGTACGGAAAGGTGAAACTGTTGTGATATACGGATTAATTGGCAGTGGCAAAACAACACTTGCTGAAACGTTATTTGGTGCTCATCATACTTATCACGCAGAAATAAACGGTCAAAATATAACGATTAAAACACCGCGAGATGCGATTAAAGCGAAAATCGCACTTGTACCAGAAGAAAGAAGAAAACAAGGCGTATTTCTTTCGGAAGATATTATAAGCCACACGAATTTACACCAATCAGGTTGGAGACGAAAACAAACCGAATTAAATAATGCTACTGCGGCAATTTCTTCTTTCAGCATTTCACCGAATGACCCAAAAGCCTTTATTCATTCACTTAGCGGTGGAAATCAACAAAAAGTCTCGATTGCAAAGTGGCATGGATTCAAACCGAATCTCTTTCTTTTAGACGAGCCAACTAAAGGTGTAGACATAGCTGCAAAACAAGACATTTTTCAATTCATTCGTAACATTACTGAAAACGGGAGTTCCGTAATTTACTTCACAGGAGAACAAGATGAAGCACTACATATCGCTGATCGCATTCTTATACTGGCAAACGGAGAATTTGTAGGTGAATACTTACCAAACGAACTATCTCCTGAACAGCTTTTACATTTATCTGAAGGGAGTTATTCCATTGAATCTCGTTCATAAAACAAAAACTAAGAAACTATATTTACCTACTCATCTTTTTTATCAATTTAGTACGATTGCTATCATTATAGGTGTTACAATTTTCTTCTCTATCGTCAACGATTCTTTTTTAACGTACAACAATATTAGTGATATTTTACGCTCCATTTCTATCGTAACGTTACTTGCAATTGGTGTTACCTTTACATTAATTGTAGATGGGTTTGATTTATCAGTCGGCTCTACCGCTAGTTTAGCAACCATTGCAGCCGCTTCCTGTCTCGTTTTATATCGACAAGAACTATTAGTCACACTCCTTGTTCCTATTCTTTGTGGGCTATTAGTTGGATTATTAAATGCACTACTCGTTATCCGAATTAAACTACCAGATTTACTAGCTACATTAAGTATTATGTATATCGTGAATGGACTACACTTAACATTTTCAAAAGGATCTTCTATTTATGAAGGAATGTCTGGTGCCAAAGGACATTTTATTCCATCCTTTTTATTTATCGGTCAAGGTTCTGTCTTAGGAATTCCAGTCCCTGTCATTATCATGCTTATTGTCGTTTTGATTGCATATGTATTTTTAGAAAAAACAACGTACGGTCGTTTCTTTTATATGACAGGTGGGAATCGAGAAGCTGCTAGACTAGCTGGTATTCCTACTGATCGTTACCGTGTATATGCCTATATGATTAGCGGTTTACTTGCCTCTATTGGCGGAATTATTCTATGTAGCCGCGTTGGCACAGGACAAGTTTCAGCTGGCGCCCCATTATTAATGGATGCAGTTGCCGCTGCCTATATCGGTTATGCAATGTTCGGTGCTAAGAAACCAAATGTCATCGGAACATTTCTTGGTTCCGTATTAATCGGGATCATATTAAACGGCCTTACAATGATGAACGTTCCTTATTATGCACAAGATATCATTAAAGGCAGTATTTTAATTGCTGCTTTAGCCTTTTCATTTATTAAAAAGAAGCGTAAATAAAGTGAAGGCTTTTACGGGCAAATAGCGGGATAAAAAGTAGCGCATCGAATTCGATGCGCTACTTTCCTTTTGCAACAATCACACGAACTACTTTCAACGCAAGGAGCAGAAGACCGTTCGCTATTGCTATAACACCTAAGAAGATTGCTATCATCAGCTCTCCCATTCCATTATTAAATACATAAATAATAGAAGAAATGAAAACCTCCTCTACGACCAAACTAATTAAAAGAGGTTAGAAACCTTTAATATTTCTCATTTACCTGTAATTCTTTACTATACTTTTGAATGAACACTGATGAAATAATCATTACCATTCCTATACTAAAACCAATAAGCTGATCTAATAACATTTCATCATGCATGAGCAAACGAAATAAAAATACACCACCAAAAATAAGCAACATAATAAATCCAGTATGTCTAAGTCCTTTATATACATTTTCCATATGTATCACCTCTCTACATACCTTTATCCATATTATACCATATTACGAAAATTTGTATAACCAACATTCGGTATTGAAACCACTAATAAAAAAGACTGCAGAGAAATTCTTCTCCGCAGCCTAATATTTATTTTTGCAAAAACGCCTGTAAATCTGCAAATTGTCTCTTTGCATCCTCATAGCCTTGCTCATATAAACTTTGTAATTTTGCTGTATCTTTTTCCATACGATCTACTTGAAGTGGCACTTCTGGGCGGATCACAAATAAATTACCCGCTTGCTCTTCTTTTTCAATGTAGTGCAGCGTTTCGTTATACACCTCATAACGATTCAGCATCGTGTTAACAAGGTTCGGATATTTTTTATAAGCTTTCGCTGCAACCCATCCAAACTTTGATTTTTTCTTTGCGTAACCATGATTTCTCGTTAAAATAACGACTGATTTTTTAAATCCGTCTTCTTGCGCTTTACGAACTGGAATCGGATCAGAAATCCCGCCATCTAACAATTGCTTACCGCGGTAATTTACTACTGGTGCAATGAAAGGTAATGAACTAGATGCTTGTAATAAATTTAGCGCATCATCATTCGTTCCCTCTTTTTCAAAGTAAATAGATTGTCCTGTTTCACAATCTGTTGTCCCTACAAGGAAACGCTCTGGACTATTGAAGTATGTTTCAAAATCAAACGGCACATGCTTTTCTGGAATTTCATGAAAAATGAAATCCATATCGAATAGTTGACGTTTTTTCCACAAGTTTTTATACGATAAATATTGTGGATGTGATGCATAATCAATATTGACTGTTTTATTTCTATTTCTTTGTCTGGAAAGATACGACGCTGCATGACAAGCACCAGCCGAGACACCAATCACATATGGAAAATATAAATCTTGTTCCATAAAATATTCTAATATCCCGCCCGTATATACACCACGCATACCGCCGCCTTCTAATACTAACCCCGTATTTTCAAGCATGTTACTCTCTCCTCTATATATATTGACTCTTTAATTATTCACTATGTTAAGTATCTTTTTCTATTATATATGAGTTCTTTCAGAAATTATATTCAAAAGGCTTGAGAAAAAAGTATTTTTTCTTCCAATTATATTTCCAAATGATCAGAGACATCCTTTATAAACCTTTGAATAAAATCTTGCTCTTCTTTCGTATATCCATCTAAAAGTAACAGCCACTTTTCTTCCGCTTGTTTATGCAACTTTTCATGAGCTTTATATATTTCATTTCCTCTTTCCGTTAAGCGGAAGAAAATTTCTTTTTGATTATCTACCATTTGCATCTTCTCAACGAACTGCTTTTGAAATAACTTTGTACAAATTTTAGAGATCGCGCCCTTCGTCATTCCCATTTCTGTCGTAATAGCCGTTACATTCATGAGACCATTTTGTCCGATACACTCGATAACATGTAACTCAGATAAAGACATACCACTTACACCTGTTTCACGAAGAAACTTCTCATTATTTTCTTTCAAATGCTCTTCTTTTTTATGAAAAAGTGTACGAATATCCGAAATTATTTCCATTTGTTTCGCTGTACGTTCCAATCCATTCGCCTCCTAAGTTTCCAAAGAAACAATTTAACTATATACCATTTTAAAATCATTTCTCCATCTTTACAAGTGAGAAAATCATGTTAAAATAAATTTAGTTTCCTAGGAAACTAAAAATAAGGAGGTTAGCATTATGGAAAAAACCAAACTGAATTTCATTTTATATGTTGTCTGTATGAGTGCCTTACTCAGTTCCTTCGCTCAAAATATTTACACACCGATCTTACCGATGATTCAAAATTCGTTTCATACTTCTCTTTATCTTGTAAGTTTAACCGTTTCACTTTTCACATTCATTCTTGCGATTATGCAGCTCATATACGGACCTTTAATTGATACAAAAGGAAGAAAATCTGTCCTTATCCCTAGTTTAATTATTAGTACAATCGGCTCAATTGGTTGTGCTTTCTCACCAAACATTTACTTATTTCTATTTTTTAGAGCTGTTCAAGCTATAGGAATAGCGGCTATACCTGTAGTTGCAGCAACGATTATCGGTGATTTATTTGAAGGAAAAGAACGCGGAGAAGCGATGAGCCTTTATCAAATGTTACTTGCTCTCGCACCTGCGATCGGCCCTCTTATAGGTGGTTATCTCGGCAGTATACACGGCCACTTATCTGTATTTCTGTTTTTATCTACAATTGGCATCATATTATTAATTATAAACATTTCACTACTTCCAGAAACAAAACCAAATGTAATTAAACAACCTAAAGTAAAAAAGAATTACTGGCTTATCTTAAAAAATAAAACTGGATTTTCTATTACACTTATTGGCTTTATTCAATTTTGTATGTATTTCTGTTTCCTAGTTTTTTTGCCTAGCATATTAACAAATATATATCATCTACACGCAAGTGAAATTGGTCTTATGTTTGTACCAATGTCCCTTTCTATTATGTTAGGAAGTTATTGCTACAAATTTTTGCAAAAACAGTTCACAACAAAGCAAGCTTTATTCATCACTAGTTTCTTCAATATTATATGTATCACTTTATTCTCTTTAGCATATAGCAACAATATCCCAACCGTCATTATCGTTACCTCTTTATACGGTTTTAGCATGGGACTTTCTATGCCAACTCACACTACTTTATTAACGGAAGAATTCGTACAAGAACGCGCAACAGCTATCGGTATGTACAACTTCATTCGCTATTTTGGCATGGGTACAGGACCTATTGTAGGTGGGTTTCTTTTATTTAATCAAAATTACTTTTGGATTTTCTTTATAGGAGCAGTTACGTTTCTACTTATAGTTTTATACGCAATAAAAATGTTACGTTTCTCTACCGCACAAAAGGCAAAATAGAGCCCCCGAAAGGTGGGCTCTATTTAAGCTCTTTGATCCGCAACAATATGAATATCAATATACTTTGTTTGTCTCATAATTTCATTTACAATAGAACCTTTTCGTATTTCTTCCCACCTTGTTCTTGCAGATTGTCCAAGTAAAATTTGCGTCACTTGTAATCTTTTTGCGACTTCAATAATAACATCCGCTGGTTTTCTCCCTTTCGCCTCTTCTAATACAAAACTCGCATCAAATTGATTGGTTAACGATTTCCACTCTTCAATCATCTGCTTTTTTCCAGCTGAAATAGAATCTATATTTTCCCTCTCAACGTTTAATACGTACAATTCAGCATTTAACCGATCAGCCATGCGCCATCCCCGTCTTATTAATTTCTCCGCTGTTGAACTGTATTGTACACAAACAAGAATTTTTTCTTTTACGCCAATTGGTTCTATTACTGTTTGGCTAATTTTCTCGTCCATATCATCAGCAACTTCTCGAAGTGATAATTCCCTAAGTGCCCCTAGATTATTAAGCGTAAAGAAATTTTGTAAGCTCTGCTGAATTTTTTCTTCCTTATATATCTTTCCATCTATTAATCTCTTCCTTAATACCTCAGGCGTTGCATCAACGAGCTGAATTTCATTTGCTTTTTGTAAAATAAAATCTGGAATACGTTCCCGTACTTTTACATTCGTAATTTGAGCTACAATGTCATGAACGCTTTCTAAATGTTGAATATTAAACGCAGATAATACAGATATACCGGCATCTAACAATTCTTGCACATCCATGTAACGCTTCTTATTTTTAGACCCAGGAATGTTACTATGTGCAAGTTCATCCACTACAACTACTTGCGGGCCACGCTTTATAATTCCTTCTACATCAAGTTCATAAAATACTTTTCCTTTATACTCTATTTCTTTTAAAGGAACTTTTTCTAAATCAGCAATTGCTTCTTCCGTCTCTTTTCTACCATGTGTTTCAATTAAACCAATTACAATATCAATGCCGTCTTTTTTCATCTCTCGTGCATCAAAAAGCATTTTATAACTTTTCCCTACGCCTGGGGCAGCCCCTACGTATAGCTTTAATTTTCCACGATTTTGTTGACGAATGTATTCTAAATATTCCTCTGGCGTTCGCCTTTGAAACGTCGGTTTATAATCATCCGCATACAAAACACTCACAACCCTTCTTGCGAAACAACACTACCTCAATCCGTTAGATTGAGGTAGTACTGTTACTATTTCATTAATTTCTGTAATTCTAAGTTTAACTTTAAGACGTTTACGCGATCTTCTCCAAATAAACCGAGGGCAGCACCTTCTGTTTGTTCCTTAATCAATTGATTTAACTTTTCTTTCGGAATATTCGTTAATTTAGAGATGCGATCTACCTGCACAGACGCTGCCTTTGGACTAATGTCAGGATCAAGCCCTGAACCTGAATTCGTCACTAAGTCTATCGGTACTTCTGTAACTGGAACGGTTGGATTTTGTTTCTTCCAGTCTTCCATACTTTTCTCTACTCGTTTCTCTAAATCTGGATTAGACGGTGCATAGTTATTTGAACCAGATGCTTCTGCTTTATATTCTATACTAGAGACACGTCCATGAAAATAACGTGGATCTGTGAAATTTTGACCGATTAACTTCGAACCAACTATTTCATCCTTATCATTATATATAAGACTTCCATCCGCATTATCCTTCATTACCGCTTGTGCAATACCAGTTACAATAAGCGGGTATACGAGGCCGCACAAAACTAAAAATGTAAAAGTAATACGAATAATTGGTGATAGTATACTTTGTTTCTTCGCCATCTTTTTCCCCTCTTCCTTATATGAACAAGCCGACAATCATATCAATTACCTTAATTCCAATGAACGGAACGATAACCCCGCCAAGCCCGTAAATGAGTAAGTTTCTGCTAAGCAATGCATTAGAGCTCATCGGTTTATATGCGATTCCTTTCATCGCTAATGGAATAAGTAATGGAATAATAACAGCGTTAAATATTAATGCTGATAAAATTGCTGACAGTGGTGACGTTAATTTCATAATGTTCAATGCTTCCATTTGCGGAATCGCAAGTGTGAACATCGCTGGAATAATTGCAAAATATTTTGCTATATCATTCGCAATACTAAACGTTGTTAACGCCCCGCGCGTCATTAACAATTGCTTACCAATTCCTACAACCTCAATAATTTTCGTTGGATTCGAGTCTAGATCAATCATGTTCGCCGCTTCTTTCGCTGCTGTCGTACCACTATTCATCGCTAATCCAACGTCGGCTTGCGCTAACGCCGGCGCATCATTTGTACCATCACCTGTCATCGCTACAAGCTTCCCTTTATCTTGCTCTGCTTTAATAACTGCAATTTTATCTTCTGGTTTACACTCGGCAACGAATTCATCTACACCTGCTTCTTTTGCAATTGTTGCTGCTGTTAATGGGTTATCCCCTGTACACATAACCGTTTTAATCCCCATCTGACGTAATTGTTCAAAACGCTCACGCATACCAGGTTTTACCGTATCCTTTAAATAAATTAAACCGTAAATACGATCATCTACTGCCACTACAAGTGGTGTTCCACCCTCTTTTGAAATGAAATCTGCTTTTTGATTCACATCTTTTGGAATCTTTCCACCTTGTGATCGAACCCATTCAATCACGCTACCTACAGCACCTTTTCTCACTTTCGTTCCGTCCTGTAAATCGACACCACTCATTCTTGTTTCTGCTTTAAACGGAACGAACTCCCCTTGTTCTGCAAGTTCTCGATTATATGATATAGATTTCGTTTGCACATATTCTATAACAGATCGGCCTTCTGGTGTTTCATCTAAAACAGAACTAATAGCAGCCCACTTTCCAACTTGCTCAATCGTTTCATTTCCTACTGGAAGCAGTGTATGTGCCATTCGGTTCCCGAAAGTAATCGTACCTGTTTTATCTAAAATAATTGTATTAATATCGCCCGCAGCTTCTACTGCTTTCCCTGACATCGCTAACACGTTAAATTTTGTCACCCGGTCCATCCCAGCTATACCAATTGCCGATAATAACCCACCAATTGTCGTTGGAATTAAACAAACTAACAATGCTACAAGTACAGCTGTATCAATTTGAAACCCTAAATAATTCGTGAAAATTGGCAACGTCACAACAACGATTAAGAAAATAAGCGTTAAACTCGTTAATACTGTATTTAAAGCAATCTCATTCGGCGTTTTTTGACGAGCAGCCCCTTCTACTAATGAAATCATTTTATCAATAAATGATTCTCCAGGATTACTTGTAATAACAATTGTAATCTCATCACTTACGACCATCGTTCCGCCTGTTACGGAACAAAAATCGCCACCCGCTTCCTTTATAACAGGGGCTGATTCTCCTGTTATTGCAGATTCATCGACAGACGCTAACCCTTTTATTACTTCACCATCATTTGGAATCATTTCCCCTTGTTTTACGATAACAACGTCACCTTTTCTCAGATCAGTTGCTGAAACTTGAACAATGTCTCCATTTTCTTTTACGACATTTGCAAACACATCTTTCTTCGATTGTTTTAAAGAATCGGCTTGCGCTTTACCACGGCCTTCAGCTAACGCTTCTGCAAAGTTAGCAAATAAAACTGTAAATAATAGAATGAGAGAAACTGTTATATTAAACCATCCTGGTACACTACTAGAACTGCTTGGGAGAAAAGATAAAATGAACGTAATGATAAACCCAATTTCCACAATGAACATAATCGGATTCTTTATCATTACTTTCGGATTCAATTTCGCAAAGGATTGTTTCATCGCATGCGTCACGATATCACGATCCAACGTTTTCGCTTGTCTAACTTCATCTTCTACAGCATGTATTTGTGAATCGTTCAATTGTTTTTCTTTTACTACTACCGGTCTCATTATTTACCCTCCATTACTTCAATGTAAGAAATTCTGCAATTGGGCCAAGTACTAACATCGGGAAAAATGTTAATGCACCAACAATTACAATCGTTCCAATAAAGATTCCTCCAAATAAACCATTATCCGTACGGAACGTTCCGACTGTTTCTGGTACTACCGTCTTCTCTTTCAATGAAGCTGCTACAGCTAGCATCGTAATTAAACTGAAATAGCGTCCTAAAAACATAACTAAACCAGTCGTAATATTCCAAAACGGTGTATTATCTGCTAATCCTTCAAATCCAGATCCATTATTCGCAGCTGACGATGTGTATTCATATACAACTTGCGTTAAACCGTGAAAACCGGAATGAGAAATCGCATCCGTTCCTAAACTTGTTGAAAGAGCTAATGCAGAAAATCCTAAGATAAGTAATGGATGAAATAGAATCGTTACTGCAATTAATTTCATTTCCTTACCTTCAATCTTTTTACCTAAAAACTCTGGTGTTCTTCCGACCATTAATCCAGATATAAAGACTGCAATAATTGCATACATAATAATATTAATAAAGCCCGCTCCAACACCGCCGTATACTGTATTCAACATCATATTTACGAGTGGAACTAAACCGCCAATTGGCGTTAACGTATCATGCATCGTATTAACGGCCCCTGTTTCAGCAGCTGTCGTTACTGTTGCGTATAGTGAAGAGAATACTGTTCCAAATCGTACTTCTTTCCCTTCTGTACTTCCTTGTACATGTTCGATACCCATTCCATTTAATGCCGGATTCCCGTTTAGTTCAG
>Ga0209595_100779_pt1 | contig 10334 bp, 5 predicted proteins | sample Porto_4metaG_FD_187427 | JGI IMG/M metagenome (GOLD analysis project Ga0209595, IMG submission 187427) | Marine algal microbial communities from Porto, Portugal - Porto_4 metaG (SPAdes) (version 2) | ecosystem: Host-associated > Algae > Red algae > Unclassified | place: Portugal: Porto | collected...
TTTTGATTTCATTTGCAAAATTGAGTTTCTTATAAACAACTGTATAACAAGGTATTAATGTCCAACAATTGAATGTGGCGATGGCCCGTCAAAAAAGTGTTTCGGGAGCTTGGTACAGTGTACCAACGGAGGTCAGCGGAGGAGTTTTTTTTGACAAGCGTTTTTTAGTCCGTTTTTTTGGCGACTGCAAAAAATGAACAAGAGACCCAGTCAACAGCACAAATTATTAGAGACTGTTATTACTCTGAAAAAACAAAGAACAAAAAGTGTATGGTTTTGAACTTCGTTCACTCGATTTTTGTGTACTTTGTGTCCTTCGTGGTTTCAGCATTACATCTGTGGCACTACCCATTATACTTGTTCTTTTCCCCTCTAAAAAACTCAAAAAATAGTACCGTAGCTACGGCTATGCAACGATTTTTTGAATTCTTTAGAAGAAAAAATTACAGCGCATTATGGCACAATTTATTTATTTTCTTTCTCTAAAATGTTAAAAAAACAGCCCAATGGAGTTAAAAAACCTTTGATAAGTACAAAAAGAGTGTCACAAACGACTATTTATATTATGGTTTGAATTGACATAAAAGTCGCCTTATTTTATATACTTCCTTTTTTATTAACTTCTTTTTTACCATTCAAAATAAAAATAGCAATAATGTTTTTTGTATAAATGCCCTTATTAAACAGTTATTATACATGGTTTTTTACAATTATGCTTTAACAATGACAATAAATACACTGTATTAAAATGGGTATATATCGTGCCTGTTTTTTCATAACTATTTGTTAAGTCATTAAAATTACCATAATAACAAATCTTATAGAATAGGAAGGTTTAGGGTCACATATACCAACAAATACTCTATTCACCTAAACATTTAAACTGACACTTTGGACATGTTAATTTCATTTTAGTCACGGTCAGACGACAATTTCCTCATCAAAACAACAAGCGCATAAATTGTTTTATGACCGCGATACTCAAGCCTCCGATTTTTTTTTATATTATGTCCAGAACAAAAGCACAAGCCATTACGCTTGCAATAGCTCTATTGCTATTGGGCGTACTAAATGCCGCACCTGACAATACTTACCTCTATTCGGCTCCTCCTACTCTTATCGCTCCGGCTGACGGCGCAACCGTCACACTACCAGCTCAATTGCAGTGGACCGGAACATCAGGAAATGCTAATGTCGAAATATACGAATGTTCGGGTGCAACAGGCGTACCCGATGACATTAATTTGAGTGGTTTTCGAAAAACTCTCGGGCCAAAAGCCATATCAAGCATCCCTAATGACCTTTCAGGAGTCACTTACAATCCTCTGACCAATACCTTGTTCATGATTACCAATAAGAATTCAAAGATATATGAAACGAATTTGAGCGGTAATATCATCAGAACGATCAATTTGACGGGTTATGATGACACGGAAGACATTGCTCATTTGTACGGTACTAAATATGCTATTGCGGAAGAGAAAAAAGGTCGGGTATTATTTATCGACATCACTTCTTCTACCTCTTCCATCAATCTCTCAAACGCAACTTACACGCAATTGTCAGGCACATGGAATTCGGGCGACGGCGTAGAAGGTGTCTCTTACAATCCTGCTACGAATATGATGTACGGTGTTGTCGAAGTACCGATGAAATTACATCGTTTTCCGCGCTCATCGTCCAACTCATTTCCATCCTCTACAACTGTTGGTTCGTGCAATTTACAGCTAAATCCTTTCGGAATTGGCGATGTAGCGGCTATTCATCACCTTGGACTCACAAGTGGTTTGAGCAATCTCAATGTCAATAATCATATCCTTATTTTAAGTGACGAAAGTCATGTATTGATTGAAATAGACGAAAACTGCAACGAGCATGGTCGCCTCAATCTTCCGAGTAATGGCTTGAGCGGTTTGACTCAACTCGAAGGCGTTACGATGGACAATAATGGTACTATCTACGTGGTCGGTGAGCCGAATGAATTTTACGTATATTCCAATCCTAATCTCAATTTAAATCCAAGTAATAACGGTACATTAATTCACAATGCTACTGTATCAGGTACGACTTACACTGTGCCTACGGGCGTATTGCAAGCAGGAAAAGAATACTGTTGGAGAGTCGGTAAAAACGGTGAATGGTCGAATACACGGTCTTTCACACCCAAGACACCACCACAGACCGGAGATGTAGTGACAAAATCAAAAATCAGTAGAAGTAGCGATGACGTAGAAGAAGCCAGCAACGGTAGTATGTATCTCAATAGTACAGACCTCGAACTCACGCAAGATAATAGCACACAAACCATCGGTATGATATTTCGTAATTTGAATATTCCGCAAGGCGCGAATATCCTAAGTGCGAAAATCCAATTTGCGGTAGATGAAACCTCCTCCGGCTCAACTAACGTGACGATTCAGGGCGAACTCAATAGCAGTGCAAATAATTTTAGTTCTGCAAATTTCAATGTCAGCAGTCGTCCCAAAACCAGTCAATCCGTACAGTGGCAAATCCTGGCATGGAATACCGCCGGACAACGTAGTTCGAGTCAACAAACGCCTGATTTAAAGTTAGTTATACAGCAAATTGTAAGTAGAAACAGCTTTAATTCAAATAGCAATGTTGGTATTATCATCACTGGTACAGGCAAGCGTACAGCCGAATCTTATGACGGTAGTTCGAGTCTTGCCCCCGAATTGACGGTGACATATAATACCAAATCATGCCCCGCAGTAGGAACGCCTTGTAATGACAATGACGCGAATACCAACAACGATAAAGAGGATGGTAATTGCAATTGCGTAGGCACGCCAATCGCCTGCAATCCACAGGGAACACCTTGTAATGATGGTGATCCAACAACAGAAAATGATATAGAAAACGGCAATTGTGTCTGCACCGGAACACCTTGCCCGACAGCAGGCACAACATGTGATGATAATGATGATACCACTAAAAATGATAGAGAAAATGGTCAATGTGAATGTATCGGTACGCCTTGTCCGGCAGTAGGAACACCTTGCGATGATGGCAATCCGAATACATCGGGCGACCAAGAGGATGGCTTCTGCAATTGCAATGGTTCGATAGCCAGCCAGTTCGTAGAATCCAGAATCGCTACGGGCGATGATGATGTAGAAGAAAATGGTAGAAATGGTAATATGTATATGAACAATTCTGACCTCGAATTGGTCTATGACCGCAGCTACACCGGCAATCAGGTTATCGGTTTGCGATTTACTAATTTGTACCTGCCGCCGGATGCCGAGATTCTGAATGCTTACGTTCAATTTACCGTTGACGAAACGCGCAATACAACTCCTAATTTGACGATTTATGGTGAAGATACGGGCAATTCTGCGCCTTTTGCTAATATGAAATACGATGTCTCCAATCGCAGATCGACTCAAGCACAAGTCGCTTGGATACCGCCAACTTGGAATGTTGCAGGAGCAGCCGGACCGAATGAACGCACGGTCAATATTGCGCCGATCATACAAGAAATTGTCGATAGAAATGATTGGGACGGACTCGGCAGAGCGATTACTATTATGATAAAAGGTACGGGCAGACGAGTTGCCGAGGCGTACAACGGTTCACCTTCGGGCGCACCAATGTTACACATTGATTATAATTATGATGGTCAAAATTTCGCATATAATGATAATGAAAATCCAGAAACGGATGAAAATCATCAGAGCGAGGTAGAAAAACGCACCAATGAATCTGTCATTCGTCAAATCGACGTTTATCCCAATCCTGCGGCTTATGAAATCAATGTCGAAATAGACATTGACCAAACTACGATAGAAAAAGGAACGATGACGATACTCGATATTTCGGGAAAAATATTGTCCCAAACACCTTTCAATCCGCAAATAGATAAAAGTGTGGAACTTGATGTAGAAATGCTATCACAAGGTACTTACATTGTTCATATTCAAGTAGGAACATATACCGCGACAAAGAAATTTATAAAGAAATAGAAAACAGCAAAACCAGCGAGTATATTCGAACCTAAAATGTTCCTTATTTTTAGTATAAAAAAAGCTGCCTCCGGGCAGCTTTTTCTTTACCGTACAGGCGGTTTTAACCGCCATGTTATTTAACTACAAATTAGATATTTTAATACACATGGCGATTGAAATCGCCTGTACACTTACACTAAAGATTCAACAAATTACCGATACTCGAATCAAATAAAGACTTACCAAAAGTATGATAAATGGAGATGTAGGCATAAGGCGAACTTTTTAATTTGATGGTTTTGTTGACACTGCCTCCGGCGCGATCATACTCGCGAAAACGACGAACACCCGCCCAACCGATTTCGGTAAATACCTTTAAGTTTTTACTGAGTTTTTGCTCCAAAATTCCGGTAGCTTTGGCATAAGTATGTGTGAAATTATAGCGTGGTTTGACAAGCTCTTTATCTGGTGTGTCAGGCGTAAAACCACTTGTAAATCCATTATATTGAACCAGTAAAGCATAACGCTTTTTCTTATTTATTTTAAAACTCATTTTTGCCTGAAAAGGCAAAGTCAGATTGAGTCGCATTTTATTGGCTACACGCAAATCCACTCCAACGAAAGGAATCGGAACAGTCCGCCCATTGCTTACATTCAAATACAATCCGTAATAATAATACGTAAAAGGATTCTGAATTTTAGCTTGCCCTGCCATCAAATTAAAGACAGGTCGCAGCTTAGATATCGACCGCTCGTCTTCCATAAAACCCACATCAGCAGAATAAAAAATCGCCCTCATCTTCTGCATATAATACATACCCGTTACGCCTGTGCTGACCTTCATCAAGCCGGAAATTTGGTCGGTAGATTCAGACTCTACGTCGGCTGCCGGATAGTAATCTTTGCCATACATGATGGTGTATTGTGCATTAAAATTCCAGAAGACCTGATAGGCTTTCGGTTGTATGAGTTTGCCGGCTATTTTAGGATAAGTCTTCCAGTCTTTGAGTTTGCGGAGTTCCCACAAATTCTTGAGATTAAACAATTCTTTGGGTTGTATTTTGAGTTTGTATTTACTTTTTATAGGTACGACTACACCTGCCTTCGCTGAATAGAAACCTAAGACCTGCTCGCCTTCAAACAAACCTTCATACATGGCTTCGCCGCCGAGTTTCAAGCCGGGTTTGAACAATTGCCGAGCGATGATACCGCCTTGTGCATTTGACAGTAGAGGGGAGATTGTTATCAGAAATATGAAAATACGTAGCATAAAATAGGTTTAGTGATTGTCAATGTGATTTGGATATTGAATATTATAGGTTCTCAGACTTTATTTGAACGATATTTGAGTATTTGTATTGTCATTTGTCAATATTTTGATTGTATGTTAAAAAACGCCACCAAAGCCCGATACACCCCATTCAAACTCATCAATTCCCGATTTCCCAAAATGACGAGACGCTTACACGTTCGTGTGAGTGCGACATTGAGTTTTCTGTCCACTTTTCCATTGAAAACTTATCACAAAATAAATTTTATTCATATTTTTATGGTATGAAAAAATCCAAAAACCAATCTGCCGAAAGCAAAGACAAGATATTTGATCGGATATTCAAGGAGAATGCGCCGTCAATATTTATGCCTATTATTGAGCGCGAATTTGGCATCAAAATAAAATCTTACAAGCCATTATCTTCTGAATTGCCGCGTACCATTGGCGCAGGGTAGATTTCTTTTGTAAAATCCTTAGAGAAGATGGTGTGGAAGAACTCCTGCATATCGAATTTCAAACCGCAGACGACTACGAAATGGTCGAGCGAGTAGGCGAATATCACGGCATCATGCTTCGCAAACATCGTCTGCCCATTCGACATATCGTTATTTTTCTCGGTAAAGGCAAATCGCGTATGCGTACCGAGTTGCGTGAAGAAGAAGTTTATCGTGGCTTTGAACTGGTGAATATCAGTGAATTAGATAGCAGTAAACTATTGAGTTCGCAAGTGCCGGAGGAGATTATACTGGCAATTTTGGGTAATTATGACAAAGAGGAAGTAGAAACCATTTTACGCTTTACAATCGGTAAACTCAAAAACCTACCCATCACCGAAGCACAACGTAATAAATATCTCCAACAGTTGATATTGCTCGCAAAACTTCGTAACTTAGTGGATATTGTAGACAAAATAATACAAGAAATGCTAATTACTTACGATTATACAGAAGACATTTATTACAAAAGAGGGGGTAGAGGCAGATCAAAAACAAATTGAGCAAGCAGAACAGAAAATCGCTCAAGAACGTGAAAAGGCAAAGCAAGAAAAAATTGCTATCATTCAATCATTATTATTAATAGGAAGTTTGAGTGTTACACAAATTGCAGAAGCTGTGAGTGTTACGGAAGAATTTGTTGAGCAAATTTCAAAAAAGGAAATTGAATAGAGAAGTAAAACAAAAAAAATCCGTGAAAATCTCCCCAATCCGCTAAATCCGTGTTCCATCTCCCTCCAAAAACGCCACCAACTCCCGATACACCCCATTCAAACACATCAAGTCCCGATTCCCCAAAATCACCAAATGCTTACGCGCCCGCGTGAGTGCGACATTCAGTTTTCTGTCCACTTTTCCATCGTCAGACATAGAGACGAGCGTCTCCATTTGATAGGCGGCATTGAGGCAGAGTGAGATGATGATAATATCTCGCGCACCGCCTTGATACCGCTCCACCGTATCTACTGAAATATCGTTTATGCTTTCCTCGTCTATTTGTTCTAAGACGTTGCGAATCTCCGCGATTTGTGCGCGATAAGGCGTAATGATGCCGAGTGTATTTGTATTAAATGGTAAATTATTTTTTTTATAAATATTTTTAAATGAATAAATTAACTCGACAACAAGGCGCGATTCGTGCCGATTGATTTTATTGGACTGTGCGACAGTTTCTATGTCGGTAGGAATATAGACGACGCGATTTTTAGTGATTAATTTTTCGAGTGGAGTAGGGAAGGAGGGCATTTTTTTATACCCCAATCGTTGGTTTTGCCATGCGCCCGCTACGCAATTTTTTGGCAATAATTTTAATTCATTATTATAAAAAAAACGGTTGGGAAATTCCGAAATCTCTTGGTGCATCCTACCTTGATGTGTGAGCATATCGTAAGCCCATGTCCACTTATTTTTTTCGCACAAACGATACAATCGCTCAAAGAGTGAATTGCGTCGATTGTGCAAACCAATGTCCAATAAAGACGCATCACTTACGGCAGATTCTGTTTTGCTTTGCACCACTACGGCAGGAAGTTGTTTGTGGTCGCCAATGAGTACAAATCGTGGCAATCGCGGCAACAAACCCACCAACATCGGCTCCAAAATCTGCGAAGCCTCATCAATAATTACGCGGTCAAATCGCTTCAAGTCAAACAACTGATGACGATTGCCGATAGAAGTTACCGTAGAAACCACAATGCGATGCGATGCAATCACTTCCTTCAATCCGGCGCGAGTCGTTACGTCTTTTATTTTTTCTTTGAACAGGCGCGGACGATACCTCGCCTCCGTAGAGTGCCGCGAACCGATACGCATATAGTCCTCATGAGCGAAGTCGTCAATGGCTTCACAAATTTCATCTACGGCGCGATTGGTGTAGGCAAGTAGCAAGATATTTTCGGAAGTTTTGACGAGTATGTGCTTGACCATTTCTCGTAACATAAACTTCGTCTTACCCGTTCCGGGAGGACCCACCAATAGGAAATAATCCTTTGCTGACAAAGCCTTTTCCAAAATGCGTCCTTGCTCCTCACTTAAATCAGGATTAAACTCAATATCTTGAATATCAGCTTGTTGTGGAGCTTGTAAGCCGAGCAAAATCTTCTTTTTATAATCGGGAAATTGTACGAAAGCAAACAAATTTCGATAGAGCGCGGTGAAGCTACTATCCAATAAATCATGTTCGAGATTCCAATGTATATCTTCTTTAAACAAAGCATCATTGAATTGCTTGGAACGCAATGCCACAACAATTTCTTGTTTATCCATTTTAATAATATTACATTTAAAAATTTGATTGGTGAGTACCGTTGATTCGTCATGATGTGTTGGATACAACACCGCAATATCCCCCTCTCGGAAATTGGCAAGTGGCGTGGTCAATTCCGTTTTTTTAAATACCAATCTTGGTTCGCTGCCGCGCGAATGGTTTGCTGTTATTTTTAAATGATTTATTATATCAAAATTTTCTTGTTTGGATTTGAACGGACTGCGCCACAACGAAGCCAATCCACCCGATTTATCATTGCCTTCGATGCCTGTTTTGGCATAGCGATGTTCACGGGCTGTGAAGCTCACAAAGGCGAGGAAATAGGCCCGTTCCAAAGCATTCATTTTACCCATAACACCCGAAAAATACTCGACATCTTTTTTGGTAAAACCCATTGCACGGTTAAACCTTTCGGGGCGAATACGGTCAAGAATGGTCGGTTCGGCATAGTCATGTTTATCCAATCGAATCAAGGCTTCTTCAATGGTAATCAGGTGATTACGTATGTTTAATGCTTCGTGTTGTAGGACAGATTCGGGCGGTGCAAACTTGAGTGGATTATCGGGTATTTTAGAATATAAAATGTATAAAGCGGTCTTAGTCGCTTCGCCATAAACGGAGCGTACCAGCAAATCGTAAAGCAAGGTTTGGGTATAATGACTGCCACTCAAACCATGCCGATTTGGGCGAAAAGGACTGCCCGATTTGAGTTCTACAATGGCGTATTCGTCTTGTTCGGGATTGTTGTGCCAGATGTCGAGACGACCTTGAATACCGTATTTTTCAGAGTAAAAACCCGGCTCTAAAAAGCAATGTTCGACCTCCAAAGATTGCTCCGGAAAGGTGTCTTTGACGACACGTCGCAGGTTGCTGAAATGCTGTCGTGCTTTGTGTGCCATACCTCTAATTTCTTTGTCGTCGTACATCGAATAATTCAAAGGTGCGAGGTGAAAAGCCTGTTTGAAAGTGCTGATAAAATCGGCTTCGGGGTCGGTTATTAGCTCGTCGAGGAGGTGATTGACGGCATTACCAAGCAAGATAGGTATGGAAGATGCATAGGGCAAAAACTTCTTCATCAAATACAGAAGTGGCTCAGTACCAAAGGATTGGAAGCACTCCGAAACGGCAGTCACATCAAACAAGACATCAGGTTCGATGATGATGATGCGGGGCATATATGTGCCGTCCTCTTCTACCAAAACATCTACGAGATTGAGCGTCACCTGATTTTTCCAGACGGTATCAATGCGATGAACGGTCTCTTCAAAGGCTTCGTTGATGCCGGGTAGATTGTAGCGCACACGTACAGGCGCGACTTGCGCGGGATTGTCCTCGCGGACAAGGAAGGTGCGGTTTTCGCGGTCATTTTCTAAGACAACAACCCGTACTTTTTCTTTGTATTCAACGATGTCGAGTGGTGTGCGTGTGAAGACTTCTTTTTCGGGAAAAATCGCTTGTAATTTGTCGGGTATTTGGGTATTGGAAAATGCTGCTACACACTCCGCAACTATTTGATAACAAGCGCGGTATTCATCATCAGTAAATTCTTTTTCATAATAAAAAATCTCCTGACTCAATCGCCTGTAATGATGTATTTTCCACTGCGTATCGTTGTCTATTCGATGTTTGTGGCATACGTAGGCGATACGCGCAAAGTGGGTGGTGAATTGCAGGTTTTCATCTTTGGCGAGTTGCAAAAAGAAATTGTTGAACCACTGATAGAGTTCGCTGACCGCATCGCGCGGTTCGGTGTGCGATGCGTGGATTTTTAGAAAATATTTATAGAGTTCCGGCGCGAGATGTTGTAATGTCATGTTTAAGTTCGAGTGCAAAAAACAAGTGCAAGTTCAATTGTCTTTTGTGACCGGACTTGCAGCCGACAAAGGTAGCGATTTTTTTTGAGGGTAAATGAGAGAGGGGAAGGTGGTTGATTGAGTCTATAAGTCGCATGAGCGTATCTCGAATTGACCAAGAAACATTTATCATTTATCAAAAAAAATATCGCGATACAATACGTTCAATGATTCCTGATAAACGTTCAATGAAATATCCTACCTAAAATGGATGAGGGTCTAAAGATAATTCATTCATCTGGAAATTCAGTGGGTATTTTTTTAGGGTCTTGGCGAGTGTTAAAAATGTAAACAATGACAATTCTATCGTTATCCGGTTCGATTTTATAGTAAATTCTGTAATGGTCTATCAACCAATAGCGATGTTCATACGAACTGTAAGTTACGGAAAACCTCTTACCTATTTCTGGCATTACAGTGAATCTTTGGGCGGCTTCCAAAATACGGGTACGCAGTTTGTTGGCGTATCTGTCGTAACCG
>Ga0209595_100786_pt1 | contig 10293 bp, 6 predicted proteins | sample Porto_4metaG_FD_187427 | JGI IMG/M metagenome (GOLD analysis project Ga0209595, IMG submission 187427) | Marine algal microbial communities from Porto, Portugal - Porto_4 metaG (SPAdes) (version 2) | ecosystem: Host-associated > Algae > Red algae > Unclassified | place: Portugal: Porto | collected...
GTGCTTGGCTTGCGATGTGTCTGGCACAAGATACCCGTTACCTATTGCTCGATGAGCCACTCGCTGCGCTTGATATGCACTATCAAATCGAAGTCATTCAGCTCATTCGTCGTTTGGTGGATGAGCAAGGCTTAAGCGTGGTAATTATTATCCATGATATTAATTTGGCAGCACAATATGCCGATCGAGTCATCGCGCTGAAAAATGGCCAAATATGTCACAACGGCGATATCGCCAGTACCATGCAACCTACCGTGCTACACGATATCTTTAATGTCGATATGCAGCTGCTCAGTCATCCTATTACTGGACAGCCTGTCGCAGTCGCTTAACGTCTGGTTTCTGCTCCTTCTTTTTAATTCGCCTACAAAGATACGCTTCTATGCCTCCCGTTTTTTATACAGATAAATTATCGAAACATTCACTAGTTACGTCAGTATCAGTAATGACAACAATAAAATGGTGCGCCCTCGCATTGTGCTTGGTATTGACCGCCTGTAATAGTCAGACATCCACTACCTCAGAAGCAGAAAACAGTCATAGCGATAGGATGAATATCGTGTCTCCTGACTGGGGTAATGCGGCGACTTTGACAGCAATGGGGCATGCACCAATTGCGACAGGTGATATAAGGGTTTGGAACAGGTGGGTTGGAAGCCCTAAATTGCCGACATCGATCACAGACTTAGGCATCCGCTATCAGCCCAACGCTGAGCTAATCGCTCAACTGCCTGTCGATATGGTCATAGATAATTATTTTTATGAGCATGCCCGTAATTTATACGGTGATGTCCCTGCTGAGTCTGTGATGTTTGCCGCCAAAGGAGAGACGGCCACGTGGGCTGACTATACCGAACCGACGCGGGATCTTGGCATGCTGATCGATAACCCGAAGATGGCTGAAGACTATATTGTACAAAGTCAAAAAGACATACAGCTGGCCAGTCAGCAATTGCAGCAGCGTTATCCAAAAGCAAAGAAATTCGCAGTGGTACAGTTTGCAGATGCTAACAATATGCGTATGTATGTGGCAAACAGCTTATTTCAACCTGCGTTAGAGCAGATGGGTAGAGAGCTTGTGGTATTGGGCAAGGGCAATCAGTGGGGGTTTGTGCCAATACGAATGGGAGATTTGGCGCAATTAGATAATGAGACCTGTCTATTAATTATCGATCCGCTGAGTCCAATTACTAGAGCTGAAATTGATGACAGCTTGATTTGGCAGCGCCTAGGTTATGGCAAGACTCGCTGTGTGGGAGAGCTACCACCAGTATGGATTTATGGCGGGATGTCGTCATTGGTTAGCCTAGCAAATAACTTGTCAGAAGTTTCATTAAAAGGCGGGGAAGTACTATGAGCGCCAATGTAGATACTAACAACAAAAACAATCATATCAATAACCACACCGACAGTTCTCATAACGACAGTGCTCATACGATGACATCAGCTTCTCAAACAGCAACGGTTTCAGATTCATCGCTATCGTCATCCTCATCAACGTCATTGAAACAGTCATCACCACTGAGTCAGCCACCGAATCAACCCAGTCCCCAAACTTCCTTGTTTGCCAATTTGTCTTGGCGACTATGGGCCATGCTAATCGGACTAGCGGCTTTGTCATTATGGAGTAGTTGGGCGCTGCTAGATCAGCAATGGACGCGCCCAATTAGGGATTTGCTTATACCAAGCTCACAATTGGATATTGCCAGTATGGCGATACAGCTACATATCGTGGCAACCAGCGTAGTGGCGTTGTTGGCTGGCGGTCTATTAGGCGTGGTCAGTATTTTACTACAGCAATTGGTAAAAAACCCCTTAGCATCAGATACGACGCTAGGTGTGGGCGTGGGTGCACAGTTGGCCATGCTCATCGTCACTTTGTTTTTGCCAAGCTTGGCTATTTATGGCGGACTTTATGTGGCCTTTGTGGGGGCTATCATCAGTATGGGTCTGGTCTTTGCATTATCCGCACCCAGTAGATTTAATCCATTGATTTTAATATTGGCCGGTTTGGTGGTCAATATTCTGCTGGCCGCAGTGGCTAATGTACTGGTGCTGTTTTTTGCTGAACGTAGTAATGGCATGCTGTCGTGGGCTGCTGGATTTTTGGCACAAAATAGCTGGCATACCAGTATCGCGCTAGTCATCACTGCTATTTTGATGGCGGTCGTATGTCTGCCATTACTAAAACCATTAACGCTGATGAGTCTAGATGACACGCAGGCAAAACGTCTGGGTGTACCTATTAATGGGATTCGCGTACTTGTTGTGCTGGTTGTCGCCGTCGTGACCGCCTTAGTGATTAGTGAAGTTGGCTTAATTGGTTTCATTGGTCTTGGTGCGGCAAGTTTGGTCAATGCGCTAGGTATTTCTGCTATTGGTAAGCGTTTGGCCATTGCCTTTGGGTTGGGGGCGCTGCTGTTGTTGTTGACCAGTAATGTCGCGTTACTGCTTGAGCCGATACTTGATATGCAGATTCCAGCTGGTGCCATGACAGGTATCTTGGGTGCATCGTTAATTATTTGGCTAATTTTGCGTCAGCGCCGCGCGCGGATAGAGACAGTTACGCCGATGCTTGCGGGTAAGCATACATCCGTTGCCTTTTGGCGATGGGGCGCTGGCGTGCTCGCTATCATCATGTTTGCCTGTTTATTTGTACAAGATATCAATGGTTGGGGACTCAGTACGGACTGGGCACTCACGCAGCAGTACCGCGTACCTCGTAGTTTGAGTGCTGCTGCCACAGGCTTGATGTTGGCAGTCGCTGGCGTGCTACTGCAAACCTTAACGCGTAACCCCATGGCCAGTCCTGAGGTGCTAGGTGTCAGTTCAGGTGCTGCATTGGGGGTTATTTTAGGGTTTTTATTATTACCAAGTTTAGGGCTATCTGCTGGAGCAGGAACGTTGCTGATTTCAGGATTGTCAGGGGCGATGGCCGTGCTGCTATTGATTATTTGGCTAGCACGTAGAGTCAGCTCAGGTTATTTATTGTTAGTAGGTATAGGCATTGCTGCCATGATGGATGGGGTGATGCATATGGTCAAGCTCTCGGGAGACCCGCGTCTAGAAGCGATGCTTAGCTGGTTATCAGGGACAACTTATAGCGCTCAGCCCAGTACAGTATGGTATCTCATTGGCATTGCCGCTATCTTATTTATACTCAGTCTATTGCTGATTAAGCCTTTGCGCGTTCTTGGACTAGGTACAGGTGTGGCGCGTAATCTAGGTGTGGCAGTTACGCCAGTGACTTTGTCGTTGTTGGCATTAGTGGCAGCGCTTAGTACGGCCAGTACGCTTGCCGTTGGCCCGTTGAGTTTTATTGGTTTGATGGTGCCTCACTTAGCTACTTCACTGGGTGCTGTGAAGCTTGAACGGCAATTGCCACTAGCTGCACTTTTAGGGGCAGGGGTGATGGTGATAGCAGATTGGATTGCCCGTTATGTTATTTTTCCTTATGAGCTGCCCGCTGGCACGATTGCGGCGATTATAGGTGGTGGCTACTTCTTATGGCTCATTCGTAAGGTGCCAGCCTCAGCAAATAGATAGCTCATGTCTTCAAGCATTGAATAGCCGACAATTTTGACTTTATTCAGCAGAGGCCTATCGAATCTTATTTGATCAGCATTTTGATGAGAATAACGATGCTAAGTTTCAGCGAGATTGGATGACGTGTTCGATAGGCTAGCAAAATAATAACTAGGAGCAAGTCATGCCGACCGTCACCCAATTTTATGATGCCACTGCTTAATGAGCAACGCCCCTATAAATAAAGCCCTTATAAACAAGGTATCTACAAACGAGTCTCCTATAAACGAAGCCTCTCAGAGTAGTAGTAATGGCTTTACCGACACACAGGTACAGCAGGTGTTACTGACACTACTGCTCGGCGGTACGGTGGTCAGCTTTAGTAATAGCGCGCTCAATCCAGCGATTCCTGTCTTTATGTCGGTGTTTGATGTCGATATCGTGATGGGCGGCTGGGTGCTAAATGCTTATGTCTTGGCCATGAGTGTGGGGCTGATGCTGAGTGGCTACTTAAACAAAAAGTTTCCTTTTAAGCATGTTTATTTGGCGGCAATTTTTGGATTTATGTTGGGCTCAGTTATTGGCATGCTGGCGTCTAGTATGAGCTTTGTCATTATTGCTAGGGCTATACAAGGACTGAGTGGCGGTCTGATTATCCCGCTGTCTATTGGTATGCTGTATCAGATTTATCCGCAGCAGCAGCACGGCAGAGTAATGGCGCGATGGGGCATTGTTATTATGATGTCATTAGCGTTTGGCCCTTTGTTAGGTGCTTATTTGGTTGAGCAGTTTGCGTGGTGGACACTGTTTGCCATTACGTTGCCACTCAGTGCGGCGGTCATGGCGATGGTGTGGTGGTTAATACCTGACATGCGCTCACATGATAAAAAAAGCCCTTTCGATACCATCGGGTTTATCAGCTTACTCACTTGGCTGCTTGCGATGATGGTTTGGCTGAGCACGCTGAAGATAGACTTCACTGGCGGGCTACTCAGCAGTGATGGCTTATTAAAGATAGCCACGTTGGGTTTATTGTCTGTCGGATTTTTACTGTCCGCGGTGGTTTGGTGGTCATATGAGCAGCGGCAGAAACATCCATTATTGAACGTGCGCTTATTCCGTAATAAAACCTATTTGCACAGTAATATCATCAGCATTACCCAAACAGTCGGTTTGATGTTGTGTCTCTTGCTATTGCCCGTGTTAATCCAAGATGTGATGGGTGAGAGTGCTTTATGGACAGGCATTGTCCTGATGGTCGCGACGCTTGTAGCCAGTGTCACCACCCATTACGCTGGCAAGATGGTAGATAAGCAAGGTGCCAGAGGTATTGGTATCATAGGAATTGCGATTAGTGCACTGTCTACCTTGATGCTGGCATGGTGCTTGTATCAGCCCACGCTTTGGCTATTAATGCTAATTATGAGTGTGCGAGGTATTGGGGTAGGTTTGGCATATCTGCCGACTACTACGGTTGGTTTTAGTAGCTTACCTAAAGACGCGGTAACTGAGGGAGCCGCCCTTAATAACATCAGTCGCCGCATCATCTCTACTGTATTTATCACGCTGTCCACCATTTATATAGACAGTCGAGGTGCGCAATTATTAGCAGCAGGTAGTAGTAACAGCACGGCGAGCGCTATCCAAGAAATACTGGTAGTAATCGCGGTGATTTTATTATTCACGATTCCTTCAGCGTGCAAATTACCACGATCCCCATAAACAAATACCCCGTATCGAGGTTTACTTTAATTTATTAAGACGGAAATATCACTGATTTTTGGCACCAGACATTAATCGCCTCAGAGCAGTGGGCATCATTGATCAATTGTACTTTTCGCCCACTGGCTAAAAGTAAGTTAAGCTTCCCTGTATTTATGCAGGGTATCAGCGCTGTGACTATGTTCAAGAGTAACCAAACACAAGGTAAGCTAGCGGCTAATATTGCCTGTCGCTTAGGTGAGCAGATAACGACGATTCGTTCAGGCGACATTGCTATTATGGATAATGACGGCGTATTTATATTATCTGTTGATGTAGCACAGCAGCTATTATCAGACTGTCAAAAAAAAGCATACAGAAAATGAGATAAAGTTTCAGATGTTTTTTGAGGCCTATCGTAATAACGAGTTAGATAAATTATTCAATGACTAATGAAACTATTAAAGGTTAAGTAGTCAACTATACCTATGGAAATAACACAAATAAGGACAGCCAACAAGATATAGATATATCTAGAAATAAAAACGATTATCATTTACAATGCTATTCACAAAGTTAGTACACACAGTATTATTAGCTAAATATTACTCATATCACTGTTTATTTATCCAACTAAGCGAAATAACCTAAGTGAAATAATTATGAAAAGCCATCATCAAGTTGCTTTATCTGTTCTTACCCTTTGTATTAGTCAGCAATTATATGCACAAAACAATATCAATGAAGCGAATGCCGTATTAGATGCGCAGACCTCAGCGGAGCTGGCTTCAAGTACTGTGCCTAATGAGACGCCCAATGTGACTTTAGACACTATCAATGTCACTGCTAAAGCTAGAACGGGCACGGCACTAGCACAAAAAATTAGTGAGATGCCAGCAGTTACTCAAGTAATTACTGAAAATGAGATTCAGATGCAGGCAACGGGTGACCGTACCACTGGTGATATCTTGGCACAATTGATACCGAGTCTGGGTGCTAGTAGTGGTTCTACCAGTAATTATGGTACGACCATGCATGGTCGCCCTGTGCAGTTTCTCCTGAACGGTGTGCCTTTAAGCAGTTCACGTAGTCTTTCACGCGAGCTCAATAGTATCGATCCTGCGCAGCTTGAGCGAGTAGAGGTACTCTCAGGTGCTACCAGTATCTACGGTGCTGGTGCGGCAGGTGGCCTGATTAACCTTGTGACCAAATCTTTAGTAGGTTATGGACCTATCAGACAGACTAGAGTTGGTGTCAGTAGCAGTCGTAATTTTGAGTCAGACTCATTGGGTTATCATGTAGGACAAACCTTAGGATATGGCGGCGAGCGAGTGTATGGTCGCTTAGATGTTGATTATGATAATAAAGGCGGCAAATTTAATAGCAAAGGCAATCGAATCAGCCCAGATGTGAACCAAACGGACCAACAAGATACCGAATCGCTAAGTGTGAATGGTAGCTTGGGTGTAGAGCTCACTGACAGCAAACGTCTTGATCTTGCAGTGACTTATTATAAAGACAAGCAAGATACTGACTACGGCCCAGACTATGGTGATAACTTACAGGTTTTGTTAAAACCTAAGGATGCACCACCGTCTTTGAAAGCTATCGATGGTGCCAACGTAGAAAATGAGCCATATACCGAAAAAAGCTCAGTAAATTTGAGCTATAGCGACGATGATTTTGTAGGCTCAGGGTCTAGCTTAAGCTTGACGGGTTACTACCGAGATGAGAAAGGCCGTTTTTACCCTTCTGGTAAAACTGCAGGAGACCAAGCGACTGAAGTATGGCAAGACAATGGTCTAACTGATACAGCCACACTGAAGAAACTGGCAAGTGCTGCAACATTTGTTACTCAATCAGAAGCTGATATCGAAGTAATAGGCTTACGTGCCGCCATGCAAACCGAAACTGAAATCGCAGGCAAAAAGACGCTGTTTAGCTACGGCGCTGATTTCGAACGCGAAAACAGTGAGCAAACTTACTACGGTCAAGACCTAAATACATTTCTTGCTAGTAATGGCTTGACCGCCCAAACCAATGGACTTACCTATAATGGTGGTCCAGATACTACCATTGATAAATGGGGCGCTTTTGTCAATGCAGACGTAGACATAACCGACAAGTGGCATACCAGTGCTGGTGTGCGTTACCAAAAGCTAAAATCTGAGACTGATACCTTTACGCCCATCTATGAGCAACTGCTTGAAGAGTATTTTAATAGCCCTGCTATCAGTGGGACAAGCGCAGCTTATGGCATTGACTATCAGGCAGGCGACGTAGAAAAAGGCAGCACAGACCACGACAAAACCTTGTTTAATCTCGGTACTAGCTATCAATTAACCCCAAATGATCAAATATTCGCTAATTTTTCACAAGGGTTCACCACAGCGGATATCCAGCGTGCGCTGCGTGATGTACGTGCAGGGTTTGTGGTCAACTCAGACAACGTACAACCGATCGCGATCAACAACTACGAGTTTGGCTGGCAAGGCAAACATGGCGATACAGCAGCCCGCTTGAGTGGCTTTTATAACGAATCAGACAAAGTCGTTCGCTTTACTGACAGCTATACCGTAGAAGTTGTCGATACCGATGAGCGTGTCTATGGTGTAGAAGGGTCGCTTAGTCATGACATTAGTGATAAATGGCAAGTAGGCGGCAGTGTGGCGTATACTCGTGGTCAGTATGACAAAGATGGTGATTGGCTAGAGCTCGATGCAGTACGTCTAACACCGTTAAAAGGTACGGCATTTGCTCAGTATAACTTCGATGAAGGCAGTAATATTCGTCTACAAGCATTGGCAATCGGTGGGGATGATAAAGCCTTTAAAGACCAACAACAAGACCCTGACTCTAGTGCCTTACCTGTCACGGGTTACATGACATTGGATGTGTTGGGACAAGTAAATATGCCAGTCGGCCGAGTAGATTATGGCGTTTATAACTTGCTTAATAAAGACTATCTAACGGTCTATCATCAAACCACATTTGGTGATTTAAACCGCTTACCTGCATCAGGAACGACTTATGGCTTAAGCTATACCGTTGATTACTAAAAAGCGCCACGCATTAAAAACCCTTCAGGCTATGAAAAGTTAGCATGAAGGGTTTTTTAATATTTATAACTTTCTAAAGCATTCATCTGCTCCAAAAGTATTTGCCAATGTTTCCTATTTTATGTTTGATCAGATGCAAAAATTATTTTTTGGCATTTTATGATTGACTTATAGCGTATCAATGCTAATCTAACCTCTCTTTGGGGAGTAGCCTGCTTTCGTACTGCGAAAGCGTTCGTATCAACATACTTGGCCACATGCCATGGTACGAACACCTCTCGGTTGGCGAGACCATCGATATATCTACACTGCAGGTCGGGGGTGTGGCTATGTCGTGGACTCTATACTCGACCAGAGAAAATCACATGAATCCTATCGCACTTCTATTACTTGCTTTTTCTATGTCTACGGATGCCTTTTCCGTGGCAATCAGTAAAGGCGCAAGTCTTAAAAACCCTCGTTTTATTGAAGCTTTCAGAATGGGTGTTATTTTTGGCACCATTGAAGCGATCACGCCTATTATTGGTTGGTTAATTGGTCACTCTGCTACATCCTTTATAGATGCGTCTTTTATTGAGGCATGGGATCATTGGGTCGCGTTTGTCATTCTTGCAGCTCTCGGTCTGCACATGCTATATGAGGGACTGAAGCCAAGTGATGAAATGGCAGAAGCGCCGTCGAGACACTCTTTCCTTAAACTTGCCATAACTGCATTTGGTACCAGCATCGATGCCATGGCTGTCGGTGTGAGCCTAGCATTTGTAAAGGTCAATATTTTACTGGCGGCAGGTCTTATTGGCTTGGCCACTACAGTAATGGTCACGCTAGGGGTGATGTTAGGCAAGGTGTTAGGTTCATTAATCGGTCATAGAGCTGAAATATTTGGTGGTGTGATGCTCATTGCCATCGGTGCATGGATTTTATTAAGCCATCTTCAATAATTATATAAAACTGTCTACTACGAACAGATGGTCATTATGTGTATAGATCTGTTACTGATTTTTGGATGTAAAAAACCTGTTTACCTAAGAAAAGCCGATCTATATTAATAGTTAGGCTTTTTGGGTCTAAAACTAGCGCATTACGCTGTAGCGGCTCGTAAGAGGTCTGAAAAAAATCAGCACTACAAAACTATCAATAATTATCCGTTGTCAGCGAAGAAGCTTGAATAAAGTGCCTATATCTATACTTATACACATGGTTGTTATTTACTAAAAAAACAGCAGACAATAAAAAAGACCTCCAATCTCTTGAAGGTCTTTTTTATAAATACTTAAATATGGTGGGCCCAGTAGGACTTGAACCTACGACCAAAGGATTATGAGTCCTCTGCTCTAACCAACTGAGCTATGGGCCCTAACGTTAGACGCACAATGATACCTGATTTTTTTAATTTTTCAAGTAAAAGATAGGCAGTAATCAAGATATTTTTTATTGAACCATATTTTTGTATTACAGGTGACCTCCAGCTATGGTTAAGCTACGGCCACCATCCACGGTGATAATCTCTCCTGTGACATAATTTGCCTGCACAAGGTACAGCACGCTATGAGCAATCTCATCAGGTTGGCCTATTCGCCGCATAGGGATAGCATCGATGATACTTTTCTGTTGCTCGTTATCAATAGCTTGGTCGCTAGTAGGGTCAGGTAAAATATTGACCCCAGGAGCAACCCCGTTGACCCGTACTGCTGGCGCCATCTCTAGCGCTAGCGACTGTACCATCATTCGATGCGCAGCCTTTGCCATGTTGTAGACAGTATAGTTGTTAAACGGTCTATCATGCGCGTGTATGTCCAATAAACTGACAATACAGCCTTGTTGTTGCTTAAGATAAGGTAGTAGGGATTGGCTTAGTAATAAAGGGGCCTTGGCATTGGTTAAAAGCAACTCATCCCACTGTGCATGATTGATACTACCGAGTGGGCTAGGATAAAACCGTGAGGCATTATGCACCAGTACATCAAGCTGTCCAAACGCCTCTATAATACTTCCAACAAAGCTGTCT
>Ga0209595_100791_pt1 | contig 10204 bp, 7 predicted proteins | sample Porto_4metaG_FD_187427 | JGI IMG/M metagenome (GOLD analysis project Ga0209595, IMG submission 187427) | Marine algal microbial communities from Porto, Portugal - Porto_4 metaG (SPAdes) (version 2) | ecosystem: Host-associated > Algae > Red algae > Unclassified | place: Portugal: Porto | collected...
AGTATTTATCGGTAGCCAAATATCCTCTGATGATAATCAAAATTGCAGAGGTTCGCATGGGGCTGTCGTAACGATTGCTCCATAATAAGAATACATAGTAATAGTTTTATATTGTTTTACTAAAGACAGGTGAGTGCGATATTTAATCTAGCATACTAAGACTGTAATTAATGGAGTGCTTTCCTGCCTTTATTCCCGAAAGACCTTCCACCGAACACCTCAAATCTTTCATACAACGCTTTAATGGCAACCAAAAAAACCTTGTCCTTTCATGAAGGTACAGGTAGATTTTCTATACCCTTATTAATTGAAATTAAAAATATACTTTTTGTTAAAATAAAATATTTTTCATCATATTCAAAATTACAATCAATCATAAAAGTACAAAAATATATTTGCCAAGAAATCGCTAATACATTAAAACAACAATCAAACACAACATACAAAATCTCTGGAAAAAAGAAATTTGATTGTTGTTGGAAAGCGGGACATTCTTATAGGGCAATGTTCCGCTCCATTCCTCAAAATCATTTTTAAATTAAATTATTTCTTAATTATTAAATTATTTATTATGAACACTTTAAAATTAAATTTCACAGCTTACACCCTAATTACTGCATTTATAATGACGTTTTTTATGACCTCCTGCGAACAAGACAACACAATTATCGAAGATAATTTGACGAACATGACCAATGACCATACACAAATCGCCAAACAACGATTTGAACTTGCCAAAAACCTTTCATTAGCTATCCAAGAACCCGAATTTGCAAATGCACTCAAAGTCCACTGTACCGCTTTGCGAGAAGATGGATATTATGAAACAGAATTTTTCTTCAATCTTGAAAAGGATAAATCTAATGACCTTTTGGAAGGTAGAACATTGGACGAAGCACTGACCGAAACGAGTGGTTTGGAAGCACGTAACAATCTTGATTTTCTTTATACGAATGACCCCGGACTCGCCATTCTTATGGTCAATGAAGATGCCGAAGCATTTAACACAAGAGTCTATATCGACAATGGTTATGACGATAACGACCCGAATGCCATCATCAAATATTATGAAAACGGTGAATTAGGTGAACAACTCGCTAATGAAGAACCCAATACGACAACCTTTATAGTCAGAGAAAGTGAAGCCTTCTTGACAAGTGAAAAATTACTTGTAGAAAACCCTGATAATGTGAGCATTATAGGCAACTTAAACGGGCAAGATATTCATGTATTCGGTTTTAATACAAATAACACCTTTGTTGAAATAAGCGAGGAAGAAGGTATCGAATCACGAAATTGTCAGAGAGACCAAGTTTCCGGTAAAGAGCGTCTGTATGCTTTCAAAACTTCAAACAACCATGAAGGATGGGGTAAAGGTTCCGGCGAATTTATATTTCACATCGCATTTGCAAACGATGGTTCGGGCATCTCCTCACTTCGCCACAGACATACCGGAGTAGATGAAAATACATGGTACTATCCCAATAAACAGATTATCACATGGACGAGTAATAATGACTATGAGAGAATGAAATATGTAATACATGAAGATGACGGTGGAAATAATTTTACTTTTAATATTAGTATTCCCGGACTTCCGGGCAGCGTAGGCGTAAACCTTAGAGATGATGACGACTTTGTAGGTGAAAGCATCGTAGAATACTGCGACCCGATACGTAATTTTCAATACTATCCATACTACCCCGGAGCAGTCACCTTTGTATGCAAACAACAATAATTTTGATTGCATATTGATGCAAGACAAACTTTTCATAATGTTTTCCCATAAGGGAGGGGCAAAAACACCTCTCCCAGCTTTTTATCCCCACAAAAAAAGTTTTCATGAGTGCTTCTGGGATGAGGGGAAGCCAACAATGCTTCCTCTCCATTTCCTAAAAGGCACAGAAAAAATTTAAATAAAGTGTGTTTAATCGAGGGAATACTGCTCCAGACGTATTCCCTCACTTTTCCCACACATTCAAAATTAATTGTTGTTTTGTATGCTTCAGAATAGTTTTAAGTATTTATTTTTTCATAATATTATAAAAAAAGGAGAACGCTCCTTTTTTCTCTCCTTTTTAAAACAAGCAAAATGCTCTCATATCCATATTTCCCTAACCCGATGACATAATGAGTTGGATTAATGTCATCAACATACAGGATGCTTCTAAAAAGAAGCATCCTAATTACTTTAGGTGCAAATTTATATTATTTATTTGTGACGTTAAAAAGTAATTAAAAACAAAATACAATATCACAAAAATAAAGAAAGTAAATACTTGTTCAGCTTAATTTTATTTGAAAAAAGTATCAAAGTGGTGAACTTTTTATAATTTCTATGTGTTATATAGGTGGTTTAACGAAACAAAAAGTAAAATAATAACATGAATATCAAGAGAAAATACGTGACATCATTATTAAGTTCAAAATTAAAAAACGCTATCACAAACAGGCGAATCAATCGCTTAAATGTGAAGCCCAAGCCTAAGATGCCATTTACCTCCGGTATTCATAATTTGAGAGCTAAAAATTCTACCAAACGAAAAAGCGTCCGTTCTGTTTTTCATTTTCAAAAGCCACTTTCTGCAAAGAAAGTTATAGCATTTTAAGTCATGGTATTTCCCCTCAAAACCATATAGAAGTATTATTTTTCCATTTAAAAATATTTTCATTATGACAACGGTAAAAGAAAATACCAATGCAGTGCAATCAGATATAGCAGAAGTCCAATTCTCACTCAATCGCTTGCTCGCTAACTATCAAATTCACTATCAAAAATTACGCAACTTTCATTGGAATATTGTAGGACCGAATTTCTTTGAACTACACGAACAATTTGAAGTCGAATACAATGAAGTCCGACAGCAAATTGATACCATAGCCGAGCGAGTTCGTATCTTGGGTGCCAAACCTTACAGCACCCTTAAAGAATACCTTGATATTGCCAAAATCAAAGAAATTCCCGACAAACTTTCTGATTATGGAATGGTTGAAGAAATTATCAGCGATTACACGATGTTATTACCGATGCTCGTTAGCGTACTTGAAGTATCTCGTAAAGCTGAAGACAGCTCAACAGAAGACATGGTCACAGGCATCATACAACGTATGGAAAAACGCAAATGGATGTTCACTGCTTGGATGGAAAAAGCATAATAACCTACCATGCCGTCAAGCGAATTCTTGAATAAATCAAAATATAAGTCCTACAAAAAAACTTCGCTTGCTAATTCATATCCTACTTCAACGTTTATCCCACGATGACTAAGAAATATGAAAAAACTACTGTATTTATTGATACTTTTTACATGGTTTTCCTGCGATTTTGAGCAAGATCCTAATCTCAACACAGAAGGTGAAGATGTGCTGGAAACCAAAGAAGTATATATAGACGCAAAAGAGCTGTCATGGCAAGATACAGTTTATGTACCCATTTATTCACACATATATAGTCGCTCCAAAGAAGTGGAATTTTTCTTGACTGCAACCCTGAGTATTCGTAACACGAGTCTTACAGATTCTATTTATGTCGAAAATATTAATTATTACGATACCAATGGAAAATTAATACGTAAATACCTCGACAAAATACTCTTGCTCCATCCCATGCAATCCATTGAATATGTCATCGAAGAAGAGGATAAAGCAGGTGGAGCAGGCGCAAATTTTATGGTCTATTGGGGCGCAGATGTAAGCCAATTAAATCCTATTTTTCAAGGAATTATGATTTCAGTTAATGGTCAACAAGGCGTTGCTTTTCGTACAGATGGTATTTCTACAAGCCGACGGGAATGAACTGATAGCCCTTTAACTTTCCTAAAAATTGATAGTCACCGAATTGTAAAGACTTGTATTACAAGGACTTAACCAAAAATACGGACTGGTAGCCCCCCAAACTAAACATTCAGACTATTCCTTAATCCTAAATTCAAATTCACTAAAATATATGGAAGAGCAATTAAAATCTTCATGGCAAAATATGCTGGAAAGACTCAGTGAATGGTTAAATGTAGCCATTACCAATCTACCCAATATGGTGCTTGCCTTAATCGTATTTGTGGTCGCCTATTGGCTATCGCAAAATGTACGATATTGGATAGAGAAGCCCATGCGTCGATTCGTCAAACAGACCTCTGTACGTACATTGACCGCCAACATCGCTTCGATACTAGTCGTTGCTTTCGGGCTCTTCCTGGCACTTGGCATCCTCAACCTCGATACGGTACTCAAATCCTTGCTCGCAGGTGCGGGTGTCGCGGGTTTGGCAGTGGGTTTGGCACTACAAGGTACGCTTGCCAATACTTTTTCAGGCGTTTTCTTAGCAATAAAAGATATTCTCAACGTAGGTGATTTTGTCGAGACCAACGGCTACTCCGGCAAAGTAGAAGAGATTACATTACGCAATACCAAAATCCGTGAAGCCGATAATAATATTGTCATTATTCCTAATAAAATGGTACTTGACAATCCTTTTAAAAACTACGGACTCACCCGTAAAATGCGCGTAAGCGTCGAATGTGGTGTATCTTATGAGTCAGATTTAAATTTTGTTCAAAAACTCACAAAAGACACCATAAATAATATTTTCCCCCAAGACGGGGGCGATGGTATAGAGTTTCATTACCTCTCCTTTGGTGGCAGTTCTATTGATTTTCAAGTACGGTTTTGGCTGCCAGCGACCACCGAATTGACAACCGTAGAGGCGCGAAGTAAAGCCATTATAGCCATCAAAAGTGCTTTCGACAAAAACAATATCGACATTCCATTTCCGATACGAACATTGCACACACAATCAGAAAAAAACAGCCTTAATGAAAGACCCACCCCTGCAATGATGTCTTAATCCCCTTCTCGCCTGACGCTTCAAAAACATTCGACGAGTGACATCCAATCCGTTTTCATCCAATCATTAAAAATCCCGAAAAATTACTTAACGGACATCCTTGAGATGTCAGGTGAGATATTATTTCACAATTTAAAAATAAAAATATGAATTTATACAAAGTTTTAAAAATACTCACATTAGCAATACTATCATTCCCCTTTTCAACTTATGCACAATCACAAGCAGACATTCAGCCCGAACGAGATGGCACTCAATTAAACACTGAACAATTACTCGAAAAAGGTATAAACTCAACTTCAAATGTGTATTGTAACCCGAGATTTGATTTTTGTTTTCGCTACCCGTCAGATTTTTTTACAGACAAAAATATAAGTGACAATGACGACGGTATTTTCCTCAATAGCCCTGAAGAAGGCGTACAAATAATAGCGTATGCTTATAATGCTATTGATGAAAATATAGAAGATACTTGGGAAAGTACCATAGAAATCATCCAAGAGAAGTCCAATACCACAGAGGCTTCCGTAAGTATGATTACCAATGAAGATATTATTCAAGCTGAATATTTGAACGATGGATATTTTGTACACACTTACACCCAACTGTACGATGATAAATGGATAACCATTGAAATCCAAGTAGAAAATAGAACAGGTACAAACGATGACCAATTATTCAAATACCTCACCGAATCAGTCATCTACACCTTAGAAACAAACAACGCAATTAATTGAGCATCAGCTCATCAAGATAATAGTTTTACAGGGCTCAAGCCCCTGCGGTTTTCGACTGTGGGGGCTTTTTATTTATTCATAGGAACGAGGTAAAACAAAAAGGGCATCCCTTGCGGAATGCCCTCCTATGAAAAAAAAAATCTAACTATGTGTTAGCTCTGTAGTCTCTCTTTGTCGAATACCCACAATGGCAACGATGCTCATCATTAAAGCGAGAATAATCAATCCCCACTCACCAACAGTAGGTATATTTTCTGCGGTAGCACAGTCATTAAGACTACCACTTGCTGTAGCTGTACAGGTCGGGTCGACACTGTCTGTGATAGTGAATGTTACAGTACTGCCATTCATTGGTGGATATGTAGCAGTCATACCTGTCACACCATAAGTGCCTGCAAGGGCATTACCCATATTATCTGTACCTGTCCAGGTGGTACTCGCACCTGCATTGGTCGCAGTGACTGTGATATTAAACATAATCATATCGTCTGCACCATCGGTAGTATCGTTATCGTCACACAGTTTATCTATCATGACGGTCAAAGTACAGTCATCGTTGCCACCACCATTATCATCGGGCGAACAGGTAGCCGGAGGCATAGCTGAGATAGATGCAGTACACGTTCCAGTCACATCGTCATTATCCGTATAAGTAATCATGGTTGCTCCGGCACTGATATTGAAAGGACCGTAAGCGATAACCGCACCATAAGTACCCATATTGCCGAGATTGTCTGTAAACATATTCGTACCTGCCGTATTCGAGCCATTGACTGTCACGCTAAAGGTGTAAGTATCGTCAGTGGCATCACCTGGCGTGTCATTGTCATTACAAACAGGCATAACACTAATCATTGGTGTGATAGAGCATACCGGATTTGAACAAGTCATCGGCGGTTGTACCGTCACGCTTGCTAAACAAGTATCATCATCGGCATCAGTATAAGTCACCGTAGTTGCACCACCTGCAATTGGAAATGGTCCATAATTAATAACATCTCCGTAAGCACCACCTGCTCCCATATCTGCCGTAAACATATCTGTAGCACCGGCATCAGTATTGTCACCATTCACAGTTACACTAAAAGTATAAGTATCGTCAGTCGGGTCGGCAGGTGTTCCATTATCACTACAAACTGCTGCTGTAGCCATTGGCGTGATAGAACACATCATATTACATGCTGCGGCATCTTGTTCAGGACATATAGACATTTCAGATACATCTGCACAGAAGCCCAAGTTAAAGTCATTCAAATTAATAGCCACCATACCCGTCGCAGGGTCGGTAATAATACCGTTTTCAATAAAATTAATGGCTGCATCTACCGTAAGTGGTCCGAGTGGTGAAGCATTGATCGCATCGAATAAAGTAGCAAAATCAACTGCTTGAGGCGGTCCACAAGCATCGATAAGGTCACCTAAGCACGTACCCGGTGTGCCGGGAGGTACGCAGGTTGTATTACAAAGTACATCAATCACTTGGTCGAAAGTTTCTTGTGTATAAACAACTTGATAGACGCAAGAGCCAATCGGTACATCAGCTACCGTACCCATTGTTACTACACTTGTCAGGTTATCTGTACCATTTGGTCCGTCTGCAATACCGTAATTGACAACGAGTGTATTATCCGTAAAAGAACCACAAGTGAATCCACCCGTAGGTCCGGGATTGGTAAATAGCTGGTCGAAAGAAGTATCAGGACAGTTGATGATTGATGGTGGAGTCGTAATCGGCTCACCTGCATCTGCCGTACACATTGGTTCTTGTACCGTATAGCAAATCGTACCAATATCGTCGTCAAGTTCTGTAGCTGCAAAGCAAATCGGTGTACCGAGTGGTACAAGGACTTGATTGAGTTGGTTAATGGCATCACCTACGCTTTCCAGATTCGTGATTGCGAAGCCAAGCGTAGCCAAAGTCGTAATCACATCACCCAAATCAGCTGCATTACTACCGCCTAATGATAGGAAATCATTACATCCGCCGGGGAAACCGAGCGTTATTAATGTCATATCAAACAAATCTGTCGGGTCATTATTACATTGGTCAATAATCGCTGTAATTGCATCATTCAAACCATCAACGGTGTAAGCGACTGCATTTACACAGACCACATCACCGGGTTGGAGTTGAAGTGTGCTTGCATTACCGGTGAGTGGATCTACGATAGGAATGCCTTGAGAAATAGAACCATCATTATTAATCTCTACGATAGTCTCCATACCCATACCACCAGGTTGTACTTCGATGACGAAATCAACCAATGGAAGATTAGAACCGGGCTGTGTAAAAGTCGGCGTACCAATACCATTTGCACAAATATCCATTTGTGCCGGGTCAGGATTCATAATCGGGTCAATGGTAGAAGGTGGGTCACAGACCATATCATTGATGACATCAGGACACATCGTAGCATCTATGGTAAAGCAAGCTGCCATTTCGGATACATCTGCACAGAAACCCACGGGACCAAGTGGCACAGGCGTTGCTACACCTGCTACAGTTACAGTCAGCATATTATTTTCAAATAAATCAATCGCTTGTTGGACGGTAAACGGTCCGAAAGCCGTATTAACCACATCAAAGAAAGCAGCCAAATCAGTGGCTTGATCATTACAATAACCTGGAATAATATCTCCGGCACAATTTACACCACCTCCGGGTGGAATACAACTTGTATTACAAAGGAAATCATTAACAGCATTGAGTGAGGCTTGCGAATAAGCAACTGCAAAAACACAGTATTGTGTACCATCCATAAGTGCCGTAAGGTCTGCCATACCTTGTGAATCTACTACTTCCAGTATTTCATCACCGAGTGTATTGCCAGTGGCGATTCCGTAATTGACTACCGGATTATCTACATTACCCATATCATCGGTAAATGTACCCGTAGCCGGACCAAATAAAGCCGTTGTATTTAAAGGAAAGTCAGGACAAACCGCCCCAATGTCTGCCATAGTTGGTTCGCCCGCATCAATGGTACATTCTGCCATCGGGCAAAGTGATTGGTCTGCCGTAAAGCAAGCTGCCATTTCCGATACATCTGCACAGAAACCCACGGGACCAAAATCAACAGGAGTATCTACTCCAGCTACAGTTACTGTAAGCATATTATTTTCAAATAAATCAATCGCTTGCTGTACTGTAAATGGTCCAAATGCGGTATTAACCACATCAAAGAAAGCAGCTATATCCGTAGCCGGAGCAGCACAATATCCCGGAATAACATCACCCGCACAACCTACACCGGGCACACAACTTGTTGTACAAAGGAAATCATTGACCGCATTGAGCGAAGCTTGCGAATAAGCAACTGCAAAAACACAATATTGCGTACCATCCATCAATGCTGTCAAATCAGCCATACCTGCCGCATCTACTACTTCCAGTATCTGGTCGCCGAGTCCATTACCCGTAGCAATACCATAATTGACAATAGGCATATCTACATTGCCCATATCATCGGTAAACATTCCGGTAGGTGCACCAAACAGAGCCGTTACGTCCAAAGGCGTTTCGGGACAAACTGCACCAATGTCTGCCATAGTCGGTTCGCCGGAATCAATGGTACATTCTGCCATCGGGCAGGCTACCAATTCGTAGCAAATACCTACTGTGGTAGCATAACAAATATTACCTACTACTGCTCCCGCAGCAGTATTAAGTCCGTCAATAAAATCAGTAGCTTGTTCTACGCTTGCGATATTTACCCCAAGCCCTTGTGCAAAATCAAATACACTCTGCAAATCAGTGACACCACCTGCCGCAATCAAGGCAGTTACGGCAGCACAAGCTCCGGGTGCTGCATCTTCTATAGTGGTCATAAGAGGACCCCCACAAAGAACATCAACTTGATTGATGACATCATTAATAGCAGCTTGGTCATACGTAATAGCCGTCACACACACCGTATTGCCTTCGGTCAGTTCTGTGGCAGGTGGTGTTGGTGCGATTAGTCCATTGTTATTGATAGCCAAAATAGTCGTATCACCATTCGCATCAATGCTTTCAAGTACAAACTCTGTTTCGGGGAGACTTGAAGGGGGGAGTACAAAGGTAGGGGCATCGCTACCGTCGGTGCAAACAGTCGTTTGACCGGGTGCAGGGTCGGTAGTGCCCTCGATCGTAGATGCCGGATCGCAAACTCCGTCGTCCGATTCTTGTTGAGCCATGAGATGACCCACACTCATTAACAACAACAGAATAGTTAAGAATTTGGTCTTCATAGTTTTCATTTATAATTAATTAAATTATGATTAAATAAGAATGTTTTAAGGAGAATTTTGGTAGAATAACTTAATTTACAACAAAAGTAAGTAAACTTTTTTTGCTTAATATAATTTATTTCAAATTTTCCTTGCCAACATATTTTTTATTAGATAAAATACAATGTTATTATTTACGTAGTAAATACATAGATTGGATGACGAAAACCTAAAAATTTTAACTTTTTTTTTAACATTAATAATGAAACAAATAACAAAGCCGTGCGTAGTGTTCGGCTTTGTTATCAACACGGGTGCAGGACAAATTTTTAATTTTATTTTGAAATGCCACTGTACTGACGGCTTTACAGGCTGACCGCGAATACTGTACCGACGACTTTAGCCGTCGCAGGGC
>Ga0209595_100796_pt1 | contig 10176 bp, 4 predicted proteins | sample Porto_4metaG_FD_187427 | JGI IMG/M metagenome (GOLD analysis project Ga0209595, IMG submission 187427) | Marine algal microbial communities from Porto, Portugal - Porto_4 metaG (SPAdes) (version 2) | ecosystem: Host-associated > Algae > Red algae > Unclassified | place: Portugal: Porto | collected...
TATTTGAAGTAAAATCACCGAAAACACCCGCCTCAAAACTCGAAAAATTCGGTGCGCTCAACAAATTCACGAATGATAATGATTACAGGCTTCAACTCGTCGTAGCCGGACCGCCCCTTGAAAAAGATATAAACTTTCCCGAAGTCGAAACCCTACTCGACCACCACTTCAAAAACGACGAACTCCGCAAAATTGCCAAAATTGCCAAAGTCACTTACGAGCGTATTGATTTTGTAGAAATCAACGAACTACACTTCCGCGAAACTGGTGAGATACAAATCATCGGTTATGGTGATATGGAAGTCGAACTGGACTTTGGAGATGAAATCAGCCCCGATGTTTTTCCCTTCAAATTCGATATTGTAATTGCCTATAATGATGATAATAAATTAGAAATCAAAGAAATGCACCAAATGGAATTTAATACCTACGATTACGAACCACAGTTAGAGAAAGTTTAAGCGTACTGACGACTTTAGCCGTCAAGTGTGTGTTTCTGCGAGACGGTTGAAACCGTCTGTACGGGTTCAAAATTAAATATCTTGTTTTCATAATTAATAAATAATTTGCTGTAAATTTACACTCAAAATATTTACATTATGAATAGTCCTACACTAAACAAAGGTGTGTTTATCCAACCAAATATTAGCCTTGAACCTTCTCTACATTCATTTTTGGAGAAAAAGGCTAAAAACACGCGCTCTTCATACATAGAATCACCTACCGAATTTTTAATTGAAAAATCAAAAACGCTTATAGTCGCAGAACCCGGCTTTGGAAAATCAAGACTTCTGAAGGAGTTGATAAAATTGGCTAGTAACGATTATGAATGTGGATTTTTTGACCTTAAAAAATCTGACTCTGATATTATTGCTTATATTGAAAAGTGCATATCAGATACAGATAAGAAAGATGATATTTTAAATGAGAAACTCGTTTACTATCATTCTCCAAATTTCAAATTAAAAAATAATGCTAAAACTATAATTTGTTTAGATGCTTTGGATGAAGTCAAACACGATTTATTTTCCAAGACGGTTAAAGGCATAGAAAAATTCATAGACAAATTTTCCAATGTCAAACTATTTATTTCATGTCGTACACATCATGTAGAAAGAGAAAAAGCTGACTTGAAAAGATTCGATTTCGATGTTGCCGAAATATATGCTTTTTCATCTTGGAAAACGGTTGAGTATCTCAAACAAGTGTGTCCTTCGCTATCGAATACAGATGAGAAAGTACTACTGTCAAAACTTTCTGGAAGAAATACACTGAGTTATTGGGGTAACAACAATGTACTCTCAACTCCGCGTTATTTAGAAATTTTTGCAAAAATTATTGAAAATGAGGACATAGAAAAGGCGTTACAATATGACAGATACGAATTATTTGATAAATTCATCATTGAAAAATTAAGAAAAGAAGAGGAAGAGTCAAGCAAGAATGGGTTTGGTTACATCAGAAAGATTTATTACGTCAAACAAGCTTTAGAACGACTCGCTTTGATATTAGAAATTCAAAGAGCCAATGAAATTTCCAAAGATGACTTTGTTACTTTCATGTTGGACACCAACCTAAATTTAGATAGCCAACTTTTACTGGAAATATTCTATGATAGGACAATTTTAAAAGATAATGGAGACTCGGTTGAGTTTGAAAACACTGAATTTCAAGAATATTTGGCGGCAAAAGCTATTTCAAGATTTAGTCGTTCCGAACAGATTGTTTTCGACGTTGCCGTAGAACAAAAACTTGATGATATTTATGAAAATTGGTTCAGTGTTCTTTCATATCTTGTTGAAATTGAACCAGATTTATTATTGCCAATAATTAAATATGCTATACGAATTAAGAACCCCAACCATTTCATATTAATCAAATATCCAAATCATAAGCATTTTGAGGATAATGAAAAATCAGAGATATTCGAACAGATATTTAGCTTTTTTGTAAATGAAGTCAGGTTTTTCGGTAGTAGTGGTTTGGACTCTATATTAGGTAGATACTTCATAAAAAATAGTAATTACCAATTATTATTGGATTCTGTTAAAGGAGGATATAATGTTAATACCTATATATTGAGGGCCAATGCAGCTAATTTGTTGCAAGAACTTTTTGCCGGTCATAAATACGAAAATATATTTTCCGGGAATGAGCTTAGTGAGTGGAAAATTAAGTTGATGGATTACAGTAATCCCAAAAAATTACCACTTTTAGATAAAGGTGGCGACGCGATGCACCGTTATTCAATATATGCTTTAACTCAAATATGCCAATCAGTTGATGAACTTAATGACATTAAGTCTATGTATGGTGAATATGGTAGCACAATGGATAGTGCTATTGTAGGTCTTTATAGAGAAATTGATGCAAATCACGAAGATTCGATTGATTTGTTTTTTCAAAATATAGATAGTTTTAGCGTATCGCCGGCCGGTTTCTCTAAGATAAATTCTAAAAAAGGGTTCACAAATTTTTTCAAAATATTGTTGAATAATAATCAAAAAATCAAACGTAATGCCTTTAGAAAGAGTTATACTGACACCTTTATGGAAAAGATGGGGAGTACTGATAACTTCTACTCAAATTTAGAAAATAATTGGAGTAAAAGAATTAATGATTATGTTGTAGAATCGATAGTTTACTCAATTGGAAAGCATTACAATGAAAATTATTTTATCGAAAACCTCACGGAAATTTTAAACAGAAAAAATGATGATGCCACATTTCAAGTTCTTAATAAGTTATTCTCAAACGAAAAAGCCTTACGTACTTGTTTGTGGAGAGGGGAATACTTTGGAACGATGCTAAAAGAGCATCAGGTCTCTAAATTTGTTGATATAATAGAGGATAAATTTCCCGGAAAGAATATGGCATTTTCTACTCTTGAAAATAGTTCAAATTCCAAAATTAGTGAGCTTACAAAAAAATATTTTCCCCAGGCTTATGAGCAACGTTATGGAGAAATAGAGCGTGCTAAGAAAAAACAAAAGTATGATATTGATTTAAGGAGAGAAAAAAGAGAGAAGCAACGTTATGAAAAGTTCAAGAAATGTCTTAGTAAGGGGCATCACCATGTTGTAGTAGATTATTTAAAAGACCAAGACTTTTTTGATAAGAGATTTAGTGACTCAAAGAGATTAAAATTTAAAAATGTAGTTAAAAATATACTCAAAGAGTGCGATCCTCTTGAAAGTGAATTGACTAAGAAAGGAACAACTACAACTTTCAGTAACTATAGCTACGGATATGTTATTCAATTAATTAAAAAATTTGAAATTAACATTGAGCCGTATCGGCAAAAGATACTGTATTCCTTACTTTATGATTATCACACAGTGAATGAAATAATATTTGAGGTTATACCGAACCCAACAGAAGAAGAAATAAATAATTTACTTGAAATATATAAGTCAGAACGGGAAGACGATTTACTAAAAAGTGTTTACCCATTAATAAAAATGTGTGAAAAATATACTCCCCAAACGGCAAATATAATATTGAGAGGAATTATTGAGAATAAAAATTCTAAAACAAACGAGATTACTTACGCTATAGATGTACTTAATTCCTTAGGTGTTGATATTTATTACCTTAAAGAATTATACAAAGTGTATGTTGAGGAATATGAAACAGAGGTAGGAAAAAAAGAAGATATGCACGCTGAAAAACTCAAATGTATTGTTCCGATATTGATTAGAAATGGTGATGGCGAGGCATTAGCATGGTTGATTCAGAACATATTGACAAATAAGAAGCTTTCATCTAATGGTCCGCATAGAAATGGTATATCGCATTATGAATCTGACGGACGTGATGAAGGTAAAAACTTATATGAAGTGCGGCACATTCAATTAAAAAACCAGATGCTTGTTTTACTTGCAAAATCATGTGAATTGATTAACAAAGACGGTCTTTACTATGAGTATTTTGCAAATGCAGTATGGTCTCCGATAACAGAGTATTTCATTAATCTGAAGTCTGAAAGACATCTTATAAAAAGCCATTTACAAGAGATTCATGACACGCTCAGTCCTTTTATAGGAACGAAGTCTTACAAATGGTTTCAAGGACATTTTGACAAAATTCGTGAAAACTACATAAAAGAACTAAGTCAACCCGATAAAATTTCAGACGCAATAAAAAAATACAACGAGCTAAAAGCTAAGAAGTACATAGATATTAGCACTCCAATGGAACTCTATGATATTATAAAAAAAGTCATCACAAGAGATTTAGCATATTGGATAACAAATGAGGGAGCGAATAAAGTCATTACAAAATTTGACAGTCAAACAAGAGAAAGAGCAATTCAAGATTACATTGCGCCTAAACTTCAGTATTATCTGATGAAAGAGGGTTTGCGAGATTCAGATATTTCAGTCAAAATATACAAAGAAGCACAAACAACAGGTGATGATAGAATAGATTTGCTAATTACTTATGGTTTGGTAGGTTCAATTTTACTTGAATTAAAACGAGAAGAAAATAAGGATTTAACGCCTAAAAATCGAGTTGAATACATCAATAAAGTAAAGCAATACATGAAAGCGGTATATGCTAATTATTGTATTTTATTGGTTTTCAAAGATAATCCTGATTTTCATAAGAGGATGAAGTTTGAGAAGTTTCTTAAAAATAATAACGAAATATATAGGAATGAACCTAATATCGAAGTGTTGGGGATAAACTGTATAGTTAAAGAGGTTATAAAGAAGTGATTGGATAAGTATAATGATTAAAACTGACGACCGCTTTTCCCATAAAAAATACGATACTGTGAAATAAAATTATTTTAAATACACAAATGCAAAATACAAAAACCGACCTATACGAACTCACCACCGGAACGGACGGCATCGCCATTTTTTCCATCAATCAAATAAATAATCCCACCAACTTATTCAGTACAGAATTTATACAAGAATACATAAAAGTCGCACAAGAAGCCATTGCAGACGAGCAAATTGTGGGTGTCATATTGACCTCTGGCAGAAGCATGTTCATGCCCGGTGCCGACTTGCGCGAACTCAATAAAATGAGTGGCGATGCTGCCAATCGCTTTGCCGGAATGATGGACATGCACCGACAATTCAGGTCGATAGAAACCGGTGGCAAACCCTTTGTTGCGGCGATTAACGGCACGGCAATGGGTGGCGGTTTAGAACTCTGCCTGACTTGTCACCATAGAATTATATTAAATAATATCAAAATAAAACTCGGTTTTCCCGAATCCAAAGTCGGCTTGTTGCCCGGCGGTGGCGGCACGATAAAAGCACCGTATTTGATGGGCATTCAAAACGCATTGATGTACCTCATGCAAGGCAAAGAAGTCCGTCCGCCGCAAGCGGTCAAAGACGGTTTGGTCGATGACACCGCCGAAACCGCCGAAGAATTGATACAAAAAGCAAAGGCATGGATACACGCCAATCCCAAGCCCGTACAACCCTGGGACAACAAAAAACACAGGATTCCCGGCGGTGGATTGTGGTCGCCGAGTGGTGTACAAACCATGATAGGCGCGGCGGGCAACCTCACCAAAATGGCGCATGGCAACTATCCGGCGCAAAACTACATCCTCAAAGTCATACACGACGGACTCCAAATGACCTTCGACCGCGCATTAGAAGTCGAGGCACGTTACTTCGTCAAACTCATTGATTCCAAAGAAGCGAAAAACATGATTCGCACCGGATTTTTCGGAATACAAGCCGCCAAAAAAGGCAAAGCCCGACCGCAAGACCAAGCCAAATACGAAGTCAAAAAACTCGGCATCCTCGGCGCGGGCATGATGGGCGCGGGCATCGCCTACGTATCTGCGAAGGCAGGCATGGAAGTCGCCCTAAAAGATGTCACGATGCAAGGCGCGGAAAAAGGCAAAGCCTATTCCCAAAAACTATTGGACAAAGCCATTTCCCGCAAGCGTTCTACGCCCGAAAAAGCGCAGGCATTGCTCGCCCGCATACACCCGACCGACGCCGCCGCGAGCATGGAAGGTTGCGACTTGGTCATCGAAGCCGTTTTTGAAGACCCGCAATTAAAAGATACCGTCACCAAAGAAACCGAAGCCGTCCTTTCGCCCGAAAAAATCTACGCATCCAACACCTCGACCATTCCGATTTCGCTCTTGGCGGAGTCCTCTGCGCGACCCGAAAATTTCATCGGTATTCACTTCTTTTCGCCTGTCGATAAAATGCCTTTGGTCGAAATTATCGTTGGCAAAAAAACGGAAGATAAAGCCATTGCCGCTGCCGTAGATTACACCGTTGCCATCGGAAAAGTGCCTATCGTGGTCAATGACAGTCGGGGCTTTTTTACCTCGCGTTGCTTCGGGACATTCGTGGCAGAAGGAATGTTTATGCTCGAAGAAGGCGTACCTCCGGCGATGATTGAAAATATCGCCAAACAAAAGGGAATGCCCGTCGGTCCGCTGGCGGTACACGATGAGGTGACGCTCACGCTTTCCTTGCATGTATATGAAAGCGACCCCACGCCCAATAAGCCGAAACATGCCATGCGTTCGTACGAAATCATCAAAAATCTGGTCGAAAATCACGGCAGAACAAGCAAAAAAGACGGCAAAGGTTTCTACGATTATCCGAAAGGCGAAAAGAAAAAATTGTGGAAGGGCTTGGCAGATATTTACCCGCCCGACATCAATACGCTCGACAAGGAAACCATCGCCAAACGCATCATGCACCGTCAGGCATTGGAGAGTTTCAGATGCCTCGATGAAGGCGTTTTGCGAAGCGTCACCGATGGCGATTTAGGCTCAGTACTCGGTTGGGGATTTCCGATTTATACCGGAGGGGCTTTGTCTTACATCGACTTCGTAGGCGCGAAAGCGTTTGTCGCAGATTGCGATGATTTTGAGAAAAGATTTGGCGCGAGATGGGCAGTGCCGGATAGTTTGAGGGCTTTGGTGGAACGTGGGGAGTCTGTGCATGATTTTGGGAAGTAAACTATAAATTAAACCCAAATTCAACCAATCAAAAAACCAAAAAAGCAACCGTCATACCGCACTCGATGCGGTATCTATTGTCGCAAGAGCGCAATTTTAGACGGAAGCTACTGTTTAGTCATCTTACCAAGCCATCACAGATTCCGCATCAAGTGCGGAATGACGGTTGAGTTTAGATTTATTTTCTTTACAGGCAATGAAAAACATTGTCTGTAAAGAAAATAAATCACTGATTATTAGCACATTGTAGCTGAATTATTTTTTATTTAATTTTAGCAAAAAGCACTAATCCTGTCGCCTGCCATTTGCAAAATCTATTGATACCCCACATCTTTAAAACCCAATTTCAACCAATCAAAAAACCAAAAAAGTAACCGTCATTCCGTCCGAGCTAAGTCGAGACGGAATGACGATAGCTTTTGGCATTTTAGAAATTAGGTTTAAATTCATAATTCACTGATTATTAATCAATTAAATTTAAATAAAAATGATAAGAAAAGGAACAGAAGTAAAATGGAAATGGGGAAAAGGATATGCTACCGGTAAAGTAGAAGATACTTTTACGGAGTCTATTACCAAAACAATAAAGGGAAGTGAGGTAACCAGAAATGGTTCAACCGATGATAAAGCACTTTTAATAAAGCAAGATGACGGTACTAAGGTTTTGAAATTAGAAAGTGAAGTAGAACGAGATGATTCATAAAGATCAAGCTGTGTAACGATGTCTTCGCCAAATTGAGAATTAATTTAGGGAAGAGGAAGAAAATAATCTACCCCAAATGAAGCCATTATTTTTTTATATGTTTGGCTAAATTTGATGCGCATAGCTGGGCTACGTAAGGAAAATTTAGTGAAACATATAAGAAAAAGAAAAATTCAGACGGATAGATTATTTTTTTCGCATCCCCTTAAAACATATATTTAACATCGTGAGCCGCCGTAGGGTACAACAGTAATAGGTCTTTAAATTGTTGCACTGTCATCCCTTGTTGAATACCTAAACTGAATAAATTTATCATGTCATCGGCATGGCTTGCCAATATGCTTGCACCTAAAATTTTGCCGGTCTTTTTGTCAACCAATGTTTTGTATCTGGCAAAAGAGTTCATGTTTACACGTTCAATAAACGAACCTTCGTGATTCTCTTTTTTAACTTCAAATTTAACACCCTGAGCGTTCAACTCCTCCTCACTTTTCCCCACTTTGGTCAATTTGGGAGACGTAAATACGCCGAAAGGAACACCCTTATAATCGACACTTTTCCTCTTTTTATTCAATATATTATGGGCAACAATTTTTGCCTCATAGTTCGCTATTTCAGTAAAAGGCAGTTGCCCCGTTACGTCACCAATTGCGTAAATATGTTCATATTTTTTTGTCTGCATAAATTTATTTACCTCAATGCCATGCTGTTCATTCAATTTTAGTCCGATTTGTTCGACCGCCAAATTTTCTACATTAGGCACTCTACCTGCGGCATGAATCACAAGATTTGCTGAATACATAAATGTCGTATCATCATTTCTCTTGCAAGTCACTTCAAAACCATTTTCAATTTTTTCAACCTTATTTACGCTATACCCCAACTTTATATCAATCCCTTTTTCCAAAGTAGCATGAATTAAATCTTGAACAAGGTCAGCATCAAAGGCAGTCAAAGGCATTTCTTGATCGCCTATTATAGTGACATTTGAGCCACAAGCTGCAATAATGTGCGACAATTCAAAAGCAATATATCCACCACCTACAATGGCAATATTAGGTGGCAGTTCATTCAAATTAAAAAATTCATCATTAGTAACCAAGTGCTGTTCACCTTCAATATCAAGTGGTCGTGGTTTAGCACCCGTTGCAACAACAATCTGTTTTGCAGTCACCGTTTTATCACCAACTTTGACAGTATGCTCATCTACAAATTCAGCTACACCTGTCAGCGTTTTTATATTAGAATTTTCAAAATTTGACTTAGTTTTTGTAGGTACCAGGGCAGTATAATGAGACTTATTTGCGACAAGTTGATGCCAATCTACAAATTGCTTTGTAGCCGGAAAACCTGCTTTTTCCATCTTCTTAGCCTGCCAAAAAGTGCTTGTAATAGATTCCATCGCCTTTTTGGGTGTACAACCACGCAAAGCGCAAGTTCCTCCAAATAGCTTATCAATAACAAGCACAGTTTTACCCGCTTCAACGCATTTATGCGCTACTGACGAACCTGCCGGTCCACTACCGATAATTAAAATATCTACCTTCATATTAGCTTTAATTTATAAAAGGTAAAAATAGGAAAATGTTCAGATAAAAGAGTAATTCAAACGGGTGGTTATTCTTATCTTTTCACTAAGCAAAAACAACGATTCAAATAGACAAAAATATGTATGTGATTTTTATGGGAAAAAAGTTGCTCAAAACACTTTCCGTAAAAACAAAACAACAAGCCATTTACACCATTTTTGGGCATACCGTTTTATTCGAAAATTGAAGAGACATTTTACATTTGTGCTTCGTTTGGGGTTACTTTATTTAGTGCTTTACAGTCTCCTTTAAAAAAGGTTTTGACATCGAATGTTTCGCATTGGCAGTGAAACTCAAATTCAAACAATCAAAAAACCTAAAAAGTAACCGTCATACCGCACTCGATGCGGTATCTATTGTCGCAAGAGCGCAATTTTAGACGGAAGCTACTGTTTAGTCATCTTACCAAGCCATCACAGATTCCGCATCGAGTGCGGAATGACGGTTGAGTTTAGATTTATTTTCTTTACAGGCAATGAAAAACATTGTCTGTAAAGAAAATAATTCACTGACTATTAGCACATTATAGCTGAATTATTTTTTATTTAATTTTAGCAAAAAGCACTAATCCTGTCGCCTGCCATTTGCGAAATCTATTGATACCCCACATCTTTAAAACTCAATTTTATCCAATCAAAAAACCTAAAAAGTAACCGTCATACCGCACTCGATGCGGTATCTATTGTCGCAAGAGCGCAATTTTAGACGGAAGCTACTGTTTAGTCATCTTACCAAGCCATCACAGATTCCGCATCGAGTGCGGAATGACGGTTGAGTTTAGATTTATTTTCTTTACAGGCAATGAAAAACATTGTCTGTAAAGAAAATAATTCACTGACTATTAGCACATTATAGCTGAATTATTTTTTATTTAATTTTAGCAAAAAGCACTAATCCTGTCGCCTGCCATTTGCGAAATCTAT
>Ga0209595_100800_pt1 | contig 10130 bp, 4 predicted proteins | sample Porto_4metaG_FD_187427 | JGI IMG/M metagenome (GOLD analysis project Ga0209595, IMG submission 187427) | Marine algal microbial communities from Porto, Portugal - Porto_4 metaG (SPAdes) (version 2) | ecosystem: Host-associated > Algae > Red algae > Unclassified | place: Portugal: Porto | collected...
TAATCCACATCATTCAATTCTCTAATGCCTTTATTCTGATTAAACTGTGCGGTGACGGTTTTCAAATCTTCCTGAATAATGCCATTAAGTGCGGATGATACATCAATTTTGTACAAAGTTACAGGCATGAACGCTGCGATAATCAAATTACCCAAGATAGGGATGATTCTCCAAAACCTTCTCCAAAAGTTTTTGGGTGCAATTTGCCAATAAGTGAAGACCTGACTGGTTCCTAATTTGAAAGTGCAGACGTAGAAAATAACATCATCTTTTTTCACACGTAGGTACTCTCTCATTGGCTTGCCTATTCCACCTTCGGGGAGCGTTTTAATGGTTGTAGTCAGTCCTTTTATTCCATGTGTGTCAAGTTGCTCTTTCATTGCTTGATAATATTCTGCCGAAGCAACCTCAGCGCCTTCCACACTCAGACCGCCTTGGTTCATTGAACGGGCAACAACGGAGGAGCTAAGGACTGCTCTAATGAAGGCAATGAAGAATAGGAGCGTCATTATGCCCGTGAAGTAAGCCCCATAATCGGGACCGCCGCATAGTAAAGTCATAGTATTTAATTTTTTGTTTTGAAATGTAGATAAAGCTTTAACAAGAATTCTTAATCAATTTACATCTGCAAATCAACGATGTTTTTTGGAATTATTCTTGGACAAAAATGACCGAAAATCGGATTGTTTTAAAGTCCTCCAACCTGAATAATTCATTGGTTACTAAGGGGTTAAAAATTTAAAAAAGTTATAAAAATCGAAAAAATAGAACACAATCAGGTAATTTAAATTATCGCCTTTGAACAAAAAATAAGAGGTTGACTACATTGTGTAGCCAACCTCACTTATGAATTGTAAATATCATCAATATTTTAAAACCTTGCTCCTACTTGTACCTCCCAAATATTACCAAGAAAAGAGTAGGCATTAATATTTCGCTCAAAACTTCCTCCGATAGTATATTTTTGATGTATGTGGAATCCTAATGAGGTTACAAGGTGTTGTGATTTTTGATTAAAAGACGATGTTCTTATACCGACAGTTACCCAAGGCATAAAATCATCTTCTGCAAATTTAAATAATGTAACTATATTAAGTTGTCCCTATTGCACCCGTCGAATAAAAACGTGACAGCAGTGTGGGTGTAATGGTGGTATTTTTTTCATTGCCTATCGGAATACTATAGTCAGCTTTAAAATTGTATCGGTGAGTAAATCTGGAAGGAACATATTCTTGTGAATTTTGCCCTATAAAATACTGCATGGCTCCGTCAAGATTTAAACGTTTACTGCTATATCCTACCCCAAACCCAAAACTTAACTGCGTTCTATCGAAATGATTATTATACAAAAATTCATCATCAATATCTCTAATATTACCTTTACTTAAATCAACCCTCTAGTTATTAAATCCCATATTTAATCCCAATGAAACACCGCCCGAATTTGCCTTATTTTCTCCGGCTATATGGTAAGCATATGCTATCTGCGCCCCTGTATGCCTCAATACGTGCATCTGCTCATTGTGTATAACTATACCAAGTCCAATATTTTTATCCGGTAACGCAACATCAGCGGTCAACATCTGCGAAGAATGAAATCCGGGAAGAGTTCCCCATAGATGTCTGCTACTTAAAAAGGCTTTGGTAGTGTAGCTTTCATCAAATTGCCTATCCATGAAACCTGCTCTTGCCGGATTTAATGCAAATGAATTGTACATGTGCACATTGGTATATGGGTCGGTTTGGGCAGTACCAAAATTGAGTACTACAAAAAATACGAAAAAAGTCAGATATATATTTTTCATTATTTTGTTTTGATTAATTATTGGATGTGCTAAATACACTAAGCATACCTGTACATCGCTTACATTGTTTATTGCCTTGACTAATGTTAATTCTGTAGAAATAAGAGCTGTTAGGTACTATCTTTCCACCATTCATAAACCTGCCATTCCAACGATTACTATTGTAGTCATCGCCTTCATACTTAAATACCAGTTGATTGTGCTTATCGAATAAATAGATTTGGTATTCCTTTATATTCGCAGGAAAACTAATAAACCACTCGTCATTTTTACCATCATCATTAGGAGTGATAACATTATAAACCACAACCTCTGTACGAGGCACGACAATCACGGTCGTAGTGGAGATTGATTCACAGTTTCCATCAGAAACACTCACGCTGTATTCATAAATTTCTTCATTAGATGTTACAAGATATGGAGGGGTGAAAACCGGATTTGAGATAGTTGAATCGCTTAAATATTCAGTGGGTGTCCACTCGTAGTCCGTTCCTCCTGATGCCTGTAGCTGTAGTTGTTCCCCATCATGAATTCTTATTGTATCTTGTAATCCTGGATTTGGCGCAGGCGTAATTTCTACAAAATACTCATCGGAAATATTCCGGCATCCTGTCAAAGTTTCCGTAACCTCAAGCTGATAATACCCCATATTACTTATGTCTGAATTGGAAATGATAGGCTCTGCATCAGTAGAATTAAAATCATTGGGACCAGACCAATCATACAAGTAAGTGTTATTAAAACTATTTGTAAAAAGTGCGAGTGAGCTGCCTTCGCATATGACAGATTCAGCAATGATTTCAGGGATTGGAGGGAGTGCATCTATATTTATGGTAATTTCAAGCTGTTCACTGATGCAATCTCCTAAACGTTCTTCTACCAATATCGAATTTGTTGTAACATCCAGTTCGTATTCTATTTGATTACCAACTCCAAGTAATGCCCCTGAAATAGCCTCATACCAATATATCACGCCTCCACTTGATGCCTCAGCACTCAATAAAGCGTTATCACCTTCACAGACATTAATTGAAGTATTAGCAACTGTAGGTGGTGCTAAGTCTTCAACTTCAACGGTAGCAGAACCCAAATCACTCTCACATCCCTCGTCGGTAATCCTTACATAAAATACTGTTGAATTATTTAGTGGTGGTGTGACAAACGTACTGCCGACATGCAAAACACCGTCCACCCCAAGAGGGTCTAAGTACCATTCTACAAGTTGACTACCATCTGTATTCACAACTTCAAGGACGGTAGATTCTCCGGGACATATCACCACATCTGCATTAGCAAAAACAGGAGGAGGCAAGGTTTCTATTAATACCGCAACTTCAGCAGCTACCGGACTAATGCAATCCCCCAAGCGTTCATATACCTGAAAAGTGGTAGGACCTGTTATCGAAGGTGTAGTAAATGATTGACCGACATATAGTATGTCATTCGTGTTTATACCGTCCGTCCAAATCATTTCACCACCTGTATTTTCTGTGCTGTAAGCGGTCAATATTATTTGCTCTCCAGGACACACATATCTGTCTGTCGTATCAACAGTGGGTGTTAGCGGAACAGGGTTTACCAAAATGGAATTTGAGTTTATGGAAAAACCTCCACTCGTTCCACACGGACAAGTTCCATTACTGATACCATCGTCTATCATTTCCACTCTTGCTTCATATTCACCTGCTTCGAGAATGATTCCTTCAAAAGTGTTGGTTGCGGATGTTTGTACTGTGCCGTCCGGGAACGTGAGTTCATAAGGAGCCCCTATGTTGACTTCACAAGAAAAACTTTCCTGTATGCCCACAACAAATGTAACCTCTTCCCCTTCACACAAAGTTATAGTATTTTTTTCATCACTTATTTATTTTGCTAATATGGTGAATCGGGATTTATTGCGTTAATAACTAACTTCTTTCGTGTTCTCTTATCAATATCATTATTTTGGAACTCGCGAACTTGTACCATTATTAACTTCCCAAGGTATTTTATCGGCACCGTTTACATCGCCGTCAAGATTGAAATCGGCAGGTATATAGATGTCGAATTGACCGTTACTTTCTTCCCAGATGATTTTGTCACCACCTGTGATGTCATAACTGAATTCATCCGAAACTTGGTCGTAGTCTCCGGCAAACATCTGGTACATTCCAAAAATAGCTTTTTGCCCTGCACCTACTCCCAAAGCGGTATAGGAATCTTGGGCAGTGAAGTCGTGTTGGAGTACACCGTTTACTACTGCCACAGGTGTAGGTGACATGATACCCATGTGATTACGATGCTCAATAACTATGTAAAAAGGTCCTTGATAACTGGTCGCCAATGGGTGATTTCCAAGCGTTTCAATACAACCATCTTCGTGAAGCAATGCCGCTACTCTTGCGACTTCACTGGCTTTATCCACGCCCGTTCTCAGTGATACTAAGACCCAATCTACCACTGTTGGCTGGTAGTCTGTATCGTTGAAATTTACGCCTTCGCGTCCTGTGTAGTTCCACGGTGGGAGGTTGTAAGGTTGTCCGGCGGGTGTTGGTGCTGCAAGTTCGCTTGATGGCGTTTGTCCGGGAAGTAAACCTCTTTCTGTGTTTAGTATGGTGGTCATTTGGGATTGTGTGGGGTCGTAAGGTCCTTCGAGCATGGCTTTTACGTCGAATTGGATGTTGGTGCATTTACCAGCTTCATTATTGCAAAAATCTTGAAATGGGGCATCGAAGTTATTGCCGTCAGAAACAAATTTGTTTTCAAATTGGCATAGATTCAATAGGTTTTCATCGTAGCAGCCACTTAACTCATTACTTTTTACAGAAAAGAATACTAATGGCAAGTTTCCTAATGAACCGGGTAGTAAACCTGACAACTCATTATTCCCCAAGCCCAAACGAATCAAATTGGGCATATACCCTAATTCTTCAGGTATCTCACCTTCTAAGTTAGTTTGAAACAGCCAAAGGCTTTCCAAATTAGAAAGTTCTGCTATTACAGGTGGAATACTCCCGGATAAGGCAGTTTGAGATATATTCAAATAACGTAAATCACTTAAATCTGCTATTTCAGGTGGAATTTGACCACTGATATTCATACCTGATAGATTGAGAGAATCTACACATACACCGTCATTCATACCTATACCTTCCCATGTACTTATTGGGGTGTCAGTTGGCCAGCCTATGTTGAGGGCGTTATTTATGGCGATTAATGCTAATGAATCCGAGTAGGTGCAGTTTGGTACTATTTCGGCAGGACGGTAGCAAATTTCTAATGACCAAGAGTTTAGTTCACCTCCATCTAATCCAACTTCATCAAAAACCGTTAATATCCACTCTCCGGCAGCACTTTCATTGTCAAAAATGGTTAATGACTCTTCAGGTACATAGGTCAAACCATCTGTCATGGGACATGGCAAATCCGTATTATCAGATTCATCGTTAAATGAAATATAAAAATCATCGTTATCGTTACATTGCCGACTCCACAAAGTTGTAGAAGAACCTGATGGACTTTCAAGCGATACGGTTAAATCCTGAATCCATGTATGTTCTCCAAGAATATCTATTACATTTAAATCCACTATATTTCTATCTTCTGAAACTGAAATAGTAGATATTATAGTATTTGGACTGATTGAATCAATGAATACTGGCGTATCATAACTAAAATACGTAATACACTCGGCAGTAACAAATTGAGCAACTTCCGATTCAACTGTATTTCCACATTCATCAGAAACGATTACTTTCCAGAAATAAGTTGTGTTGGGACTAAGGCTTTCAAGCAAAAGAGATTCTTCGATGACATTATCTTGTTGATAATCAACAGTATAGAATAAAGGTGATTCAGAAACTAATACGGAATAACTCACATCCGTACTGTTTATTCCACCCCAACTAAGCATCACTTGAGTACCTATTATTATTTCATCATTAAATGGCTGAATAGTATTTAATACCTCTTGGGAATTTTCTAACCCTGTCTGTTCAACATTAAAAGAATGGGTAGTTTGACAACCTCCAGAATCCGTTACTGAGAGTATGTATATCCCTGATTGTGCGATAGGAGTAGTTGTTTCCAAGGTCAAATCACCAAGTGACTGCCACTCATATTCAAAAGGTGGATATCCCCCGGATAACACTGGTGAAATAGAGCCTATACCATCACAACCAATATGATTGACAATAGTCAAGCTTGAGTCAACTACCACTTTTACGCTATCATGTAATACTTCACATGGAGCTCCCAGTTGAGTAAACACATAAACCTCATCCCCTACAGTTATATGTCCGTTTCTGGGATATGGATATGGATTTTCTGCAACGGAACAGTAAATTGGACTTAACCCAGATTCATTGTAATTTACAGGGTTATAAATCCAGTTTTCTACTCCATCAGCTACATAAAAACAATCTTCTTCCGACCTAACATGAAATAAATACCCATAATAATAGCTATGCGAAATAGTATCATTTTCAAGATGACCTGGCTCAAAATTATAATAACAATCTACTGAATTAATATAAATAGGTACATGAGCTGTATTATTAGCTTTATCAGATTCGGCTATATCACGGTTTTCATCTAAAGACATATATAAATAAGACAAGCCAGTACTTGTTAGACCACTTGAGTAACCTGTCATGGAAAGATTTATGGTATCTCCTGGATAGATAGTGTCATTTATAGTTGTATATGCATAAACTAACCTTGGGTCTTCGATGCCTGAACCATCACCATGAAAAACTTGATCATCGGAGACAAATAACTCTACTCTTAGGTTACTTACAGGAGCATTTCCTTGATTCCAAATTCTTAAATTAGTAGTAATATCATCCCCAAGAGATGATTCGTATGGATGATAAGATACGAACTCTCCGGTAACATCAGGAAGTGGAGTGTTATTACAGTTATTGATAAATATAGGTACTGTGATAATATTATTTACCTCATTCAGCTCAGCAATATCTTCTCTTTCATCGACTTGTAAAATTATATAATGTTGTCCAGGAGCAAACCCATCGAACAATTTATCGTCACTTATATATATTGGGTCGTTGACATCGTGAGAGCCTGCGTGTTTCCAAGAAAGATCCCAAAACCAATCCGTACCATCTAATATTTGATCCTCAGAAACATAAACTTTGTGATAGACTGAAAATCCTCCACTAACATCCAAGCTCCCAATATTATTTACGCCATAATTAATAATATATGTTTCATTTACACATAAATTTGAAGGAGAAATAATATTATCAGAAAGGTCTTCTATATTTACGTAAAGAGGAACGAGGTCTGGTCCGGCAGGCGTAGTTGTTGATATCTGAACACTATTAGAGTCTTGATTATCTGTCTCATCAGTTTCATTTATTTCATTATTTATATCTGTAATAACGATAATGTCATAGTTACCAGTAGATGGAATATTGGTTGGTAAATACTCATCACGAGTTCTTGTATCGGTATCTCCCTCATCTAATCTTGGAAAAGAGATGGTCACAAGAGGATAATCAATACCTGCATCGTAGCTTCCATTATCGTTTATATCAAATACTACGAGTGTCTTGAAGTCTCCTGCATCGTCATTGCCCTGATTTTTAATTTCTACCTCTACCTCTATTTCTTGCCCTGGAGCTAAGCCTGTACTTGGAGTAATATTTATATCCCTTACTTCTAAATTGGGTCCGTCCGCTACGACATCCCCTATTTGAATAGGAATGTATCCAAGGTCGTTATTGTAATTACTTTGCGGGATTGTATTGAAATGGTCAGGGTCGATGATGATGTAATAACCCCCATCTGCCACGTTAGGAATAGTTATAGTTTTAGTGATGCTTTTAGTACTCCCTGCGCTTAAAGATGACGTAAAGTCCCCTGCATTACTTATTGGCTCATCAGACGAGTCATGTACCAAATCACTAGACAGATATCCTGTTTGGAAGAATGTACTTGTAATATTTAGATTTCCAATATTTCTAACTCTGTAACTCAAAGTCACTTGGTCTCCTGCATCTGGATTGCTATCCGAAATAGAGACGTTATCAACTATAAGGTCAGCACCAGTTACTCCTCCGCCCGAATTGGGAGCAAAAGCACAGACACCGAAATCACCAAAATCATCATTGCCAAAATCGTACACTCTTAACCAAATGGTTTCTCCCGGCGTTCTGTTTGTTAGGTGCAGGAAAGGCATATAATTGGAATTAGGCACTTGGTCATCATTGCAAACGATTTGAGAAAGTGAAGAACATGAATTACCAGAATAAGCAATAAAGACAATATCAGATACAGAGGATTGTATTTGACTTTGGAAGTATATTTCTCCCGATGAAGGTACTGTTGCACTATACCAAACGTCGCCTCCTGAGTAGTCTCCGTTAGAGCTACCAGACGAGGAACTGGAAGAACATCCACTGGGTGTAGGAGCTGTACTGGCAGTTGCACCAAGATTTGTTCCTGTGATATAGTTACAGCTTGTGCCTACATACAAATTATTTGCAGAGCAAGGATTATCGTTTGATACCGAGGGGCTTCCCCCGCCATCACTGACGGTTACAGCTACTTGGTCTGTATCTAAACAACCATCTATATTGGTGGTAGTAAGGGTGTAGGTAGTTGTTATCGTAGGTGTCGCATAAGGATTCCAGATGTTAGGATTACTCAAACTTTCGGTAGGCGACCAAGAATAAGTACTTCCGCCGGAACCGCTTAGATTTACGCCTTGCCCTATATTTATCGTGTGGTTGGGTCCAGCGTTGGCTGTTGGGTCTGTACTTTGTCCTATGGTTACTGTTCCATATAAAACCGAACAACCATCTATACCCAAGCCGACTGCCAAGACCTCCATTCCCGGATAAGCATCTTGGATAGTATATGAAGAACTACAACCTACACACAAGATGTTGTAGTTATTAGTAACATCAAGATAAACAAAATTATCGTGTATGGATTGTACTTGTAGCTGTACATTACCAACATTGCACAAAGCCGCAGGATTGGCAGTAATATTGACTGTTTCATCATTAGATTTGAGGGCATTTGATGAACCTGTATTGAGATTAGAATTAGGGTTACATTTCCAATCTAATTCTACTGTGTAGGGTCCGCCTCCCACAGTATTATTATTGGACACCCTAATGAAGAATTGTCTCGTATTTTCGTCAGGATTATAATAGCTTATCCAATTTCCTACATCGACACTTCCGTAGTTTTGAGACGGTAGGATTTCCTCCAATTCTGTCCCCTCTTGTGCATCTGTATTTTTATAGTGTAGTTCCAATTTGAAATCATTCCCAATGATAATATCTCTCAATTTAATTTTTATCAAGCCCTCTGACGTTGTGGTAAACCTATACCAATCAACGTCACTTGAAGGAGAAATACACGCTTGATATGTTAGGTTTAGAGCATCTGTACCGCATTCAGGAAAGGCATTATAAGCACCTATAGAGGTGTTGTTATTGGGTTCAGAGTCAGTAGCATAGTAACAACTTTCATACTCACAACTATTATCAATGCATGGTAGTGAGAATACTACATTTCTTATTGCATCAATGACCAAAGTATGAAAGTTCATAGACGTAGTCATCGTACAATCATTATTATTATTAAATATACCACAATAACTCATAATTGTACCTGTACTTAACTTTAGATCTTCACAATTAACAGAGTTATTTGAAATATCACTAACAATATCCTGGCATACAATACTGTTATCTATACATGAAGAAGGGGGAGGGTTTTCCGCTAAAAGAATATTACCACAATCATCAATCCTATTTCCATCAATGTTCCAAACACAGTCATGTGTATGCCGCGCACCCAATAGATGTCCCATTTCATGAGTGATTAACTTTAAACGATACGCACTACCCAATCCACCACCATATGTATTTTTAAATCCTGATACACATACTCGTTTTTCGTTACACCATTCATTGAGGTTTGTGCCATAAAAACCATTTGCTTCCCCTCCTTCTACCCTCTTTGTAATCAAATGTCCAATATCTCCGTCTGATTGATTGAATTGATTTTTGAATACTTCATGTAATGGGTTAGTGGGATTACAGCAACCTGAATCGCTATTAAGGTCGCATCCATAATATGGATTACCTATGGCAGTATCCCAAACCATCAAATTAGAAATAATCATATATAATATATTGCTGCCATCAGATATTTGGTTTTCTAATATTGAAAATGAGCTATTAAACTCCGAAAATATCTCTTCAACTACACCTCCACCAAATTGCTGGTAAATGTCATAATCTACTTCTACATATACGCTCACACATTTTGACGCAAGACTTTTCAAATCACCCGAACCGACAGAGT
>Ga0209595_100806_pt1 | contig 10083 bp, 9 predicted proteins | sample Porto_4metaG_FD_187427 | JGI IMG/M metagenome (GOLD analysis project Ga0209595, IMG submission 187427) | Marine algal microbial communities from Porto, Portugal - Porto_4 metaG (SPAdes) (version 2) | ecosystem: Host-associated > Algae > Red algae > Unclassified | place: Portugal: Porto | collected...
ACCTAACGCCCCGAAACTTTCTGCATATTTCACAAGATCAACATCGCCAAATTCTGTAGCTGATGTTCTACCGTATTTCATCATTTGTTGGAACGCAACCATATCATATGTACCGTCTCTCCAAACGAGATGTACAACTGGTGCATTTAAACGTACCGCTGTTTCTAACTCCATCGAAGAGAATAAGAAACCACCATCACCTGACACGGAAACAACTTTTTTTCCCGGTTCAACTAAAGTAGCGGCAATTGCCCAAGGTAGTGCAACACCTAACGTTTGCATACCGTTACTAAATAATAGTCTACGTGGTTCATAAGAACGGAAACATCTCGCCATCCAAATAGAATGGGAACCGATGTCACACGTAACAGTTGTATCGTCACTAATTAAAGAACGAAGTGTGCGAATGACTTGAAGCGGATGCGTAACACCTTCAGAAGCGCGGTTTGGAACTTCTGCTTGCTCTGATAACTTCGCGCGTAATCGTTCTAACACTGCTTCTGATTCCGTGCTTAATACAAGTTTCGGTAATTTTTCTGCAATGCTATTTACAGTTAAAGCGATATCGCCAATTAATTCACGCTCTGGTTGGTAATCATGATCGATATCTGCTTGATGGTCATCAAGATGAATGATCGTTCTGTCCCCAAGTTTATTCCAAAATTTCGGATCGTACTCAATTGGATCATAACCGATAGAAATAACGAGATCCGCTTCTTCTAGTAAAATATCACCTGGTTGATTACGGAATAATCCAACGCGGCCGAAGAAATGATCTTCTAACTCACGTGAAATTGCACCAGCTGCTTGATACGTTTCAACGACAGGAAGTTCTGTATCAGCAATTAATTCACGAACAGCTTTCGTCACTTCATTTGTGCTCGCTCTCATACCGAGTAAAATAACTGGTAATTTCGCTGATTTTATTTTTTCTACCACATATGTAATATCATATGTGGGAGCGATTCCAAGCTGTGGCTTAGAAAGCGCACCGATAGACTCTACAGTCGTTTCCGCAGTCATAACATCTTGCGGAAGACTTACTAAAGTTGCTCCCGGATTTGTGGAGGTAGCACTTCGAAATGCATTTGATAGTGCTTCTGGTACGTTATCCGGATGCTCTACTTCTACGCTATATTTTGTGATTGGTTCGAATAGTGCAGCATTATCCATAGATTGATGGGTACGTTTTAATCGATCCGTACGTGGAACTGCACCAGCTAAAGCAACAACGGGATCACTCTCCGCATTCGCAGTAACAAGACCTGTCGCTAAATTTGATGTCCCTGGTCCTGAAGTCACAAGACACACACCCGGTTTCCCTGTTAATCTACCAATAGCAGCTGCCATAAATGCTGCGTTTTGTTCATGACGACAAACGATTAACTCTGGTCCTCTTTCTTGCAATACATCAAATACAGAGTCAATCTTCGCTCCTGGAATACCGAAAACATGTGTAACACCTTGTTTAATTAAACAATCAACAACAAGATCTGCTCCTTTTGTTTTTGTCTTCACGTCGTTTGCTTTTACACCTGTACTCATCAAACTAATCATCCCTTTATTTCATAATGTGTGTAATAAAGATTTTAATTTCACCTAGTTAATTAACGTGGTGAAGTATCATGTATCATTATATTACAAATGCATTATTTTTCCAACAATATGAATTTGACAGTATTTTGACAACCCTTAAAGAATACGCTTACAATTAATTTGTTTTTTAAAATAACATTTACTTTTAAACTTAATTCCCTAAACAAAAAAGACGCCCCATAAAGGAGCGTCTTCCACTATTACGCTTGTTGCGCGCTATATAATTCTTCAAGTGGCTTCATGATAATTTTGTTAACGTCACCGATTACAACGTTTAGGCGTTGCTCAGTTTCCATTAATTTTGTAATTTTAGCATCTTGTTGAATGCGAGCTACAACTTCTTGTGCTTGTTGGTTGTCTTCTTCAGTGATTTCTTGGCCTTGCATCATTTTTTGTTGTAGGCTAAGTTGCATCGTACGGAACTCTTCAAATAAGTTCTTTGAAGCTGCATCTCCTTGTACTGCCGCATAGCTCTCTTTTAAAGTTTTGAAGTCTTCGTTTTCAGCGATTGCTTTTTGTAATTCATATGCTACATCATGAATGTTTTTTGTCATTTTATTTTTCCTCCTTTAGAAGGCTAGCGCTTTTCGCTCACACTGCCTTTTAAGTGCATTTACATACGCACCTCTTCTTACCATATCAAACTATGCAAGAGATGTGAAGAAATTTCACTCTTATTTCTATGTACTTATCTTTACTACCTAAGGAACAACAGTAACAACCCTTGCACGAGTCCAATCATTCCGCCTAATAAGGCACCTAAATACGTAATCATTTTCAGCTCATTTTTTGTAATGGACAGAACTAAATCTTCTAGCCTCTCTGTTGAAAATGTAGACACTTCTTGCTGGACAATTTCCGCAAGATGTAGATTATTTAGTATGGTCTCTACATTTTCTGTCCCCCACTTCAAGCCTTTCGTTACTGCGCTTGGAACCACTTTTTCAATGATTGTTTCTCGAACTGGCGCACACACTTGCTGTACCGATTGGTTTAAAAACTTACTCACTGTTTCCTCAACTTTAACTACAGACAATATGGAGCTTACAATCATTTCTTTTTCTACAAACGTTTCTAATTCTTTTACATCTCTTCCCTTTAACTTTTCCCACTCTTTTTGCAGTACATTAGTTAAAAGCTTTTCCGTACCATCTTGACCTAAAAATTTAATCACTTCTGGCTGCACACGATCCACTACACTTACATTCCCTAGAAACATCCCGACTAAGTTAAGTAATGTTCCACGAGAAGCAAAGAAATCATCAATCATTTTTGAAAGGCGCGCTTTCCCTTCTTCACTTTCAAAAAATTCAATTCCTCGCTCTAAAATAAAAGCCGAGACATTTGGAATTGCATTCTCTATTTTTTCATGTACAGAATGAGGTAGAGCTTGTTCCCATGTATATGTATAGTACTCCGCTAAAAATTCCTGAACTTTTTCTGTAATCACATGCTCGATTTTCCCGGTCGCCTCTTCTTCTACATGTGCTATATTCCATTTTTCTAACATATGTCGCAGTGATTGTTCATTCGTAATGACTTTATCCACTTCCACTTGCACCCAGCGAATTAAACTTTTTTGAAACTCTTCATTTGTTAGCTTTTTTCCGATTCCTTCTGGCGTTAACAAATGCTCGACTACCATTTTCCCTAATTGAACAGCAAGCTCATCACGTCGCTTCGGAATTAATCCAGGTGTAAATGGCAATTGAAACTTTCCAATATAAATAGGACGATGGGGACGAAATAACATTTTTATCGCTAAGTGGTTCGTATATCCTCCAATAATCGCTCCGAGCCCTGTCGTCGTTAACATATTCAACCATATATTCATTACAATCAACCTTTCGCTTCTCCAAAACTATAGCATATCATCATACGGACAAAAGTATAATGGTATAAAAAAGTATTTGCAATATATAGCTTCGCCTATTATGCCAACACTTTGTTAGTAAAGGAGTGATTTCGTTGGTTCTCGGTATTTTAACTTCCCGGCCTCATTATGAGCAAACTTATTACACCGAAATCGCCAAACGCGCTCGGCTTTATCATAATGTCGTTGCCCAGTTTACACCATTTTGTATTGATCCTAAAACAGACCTTGTTTCTGGTCTTATTTATGATACAGATACAGGAAAATGGAAAGAGCAAACATTCCCTATTCCTTCTTATATATACGATCGTTCTTCTTTTAACGAGGATACAGACTTTGAAAAAGCTAAATCAATTATTCATTCATTACACAACCGTCCTTCCACTACCTTTTTAAATAACACACTTATTGACTTAAGCGAACTACATGATTTATTTCTTACTAATAAAAAATTATCTCCTTATATACCAAAATTTGAAATAGCAACGATACAAAACATTTTCAAACTTTTATTAAAAACAAAAGATATTATTATACGTCCTACTCATACACATTCCAATGAAAGTCTGTACCGGATCGCTTATAAAAATAAAACGTTTCATATCGATACAATACATGACGCATATCATAATTCTACTCCAATCAAACGGACAGATGAGTTTATATCTTGGTACACATCTAACATACAATCAACACGTTATATCACCCATACGATGCTACAACCACCGAATCAACTAACGTATCCACTCCACATTCGAACCATTTTGCAAAAAAATAAAGAACAAAAATGGAACGTTATCGGTCAATTTATACAAAAAAGCTCATTTCCGAACCAATTTTTACTTTCCGTAACGGATGATTCCTCGCTGCATTCATTATCAAAAATTAAATATGTACTATCTAATACCGGTGTGCAACTATTACAAGACGCTTTACACGACATTATAAATGAAGTGTTTCAAACATTAGATCAATCTTATTCTTCTTTATTCGAACTAGAACTTTCCACAATTATGGATCAAAAAGGGGCGATTTGGCTTATGTATGTCAACACGATTCCCCCTTACGAACGTTACATTCATCATAATGATTCGTTAGCTGAAAAGATCTTTCACGGACCACTAAAATTTAGCCGCTTTACACCATAACGAAAGGAGGGAATCCCATTTTGAAAGAGCACATATATACATTAAACATTTCAGATGAGCATCCAAATAGTATTACTTTACCTTACATTTTTTCTATTACACCACCTATTACATCCCTTTCCTTCGGCAGACGCCATGTTGCAAGTGAAGAGGTAAAAATTCATTATTCCTTTACTCGTGAAATTATGATTGGAAAACGAATTGCAGAAAAACTTTTACTCCCTCATTCCACTACCATTCATGCCTTTACACAAAATGAAACAATTATTTTCGGACCATTAGTCGGTATTTTCACAACTGGTTTTAACGATGACTCACCTATTCCTTTAGGAAACCGTTCCACATCTCTCAGTGAGTTACTAACACCACCATTTACATTACGACCGTTCGTATTCGTTTTTGGCGTTCAACATATAAACTGGGAAGAAGAAACGATTGATGGGTATTTCTTTCAAGAAGGAAAATGGCTAAAGAAAAAAGTTCCTTTGCCAAATGTCATTTACGATCGACTACCAAATCGTAAAGCAGAAAATTATAAACCAATCGTTAGAGCAAAAAAGAAATTAGAACATGACTATAACATTCCATGGTTTAACCCAGGATTTTTTAATAAATGGGACGTTCATCAACTTCTCATGAAGGACGATTCAATTGTGCCTTTATTACCAAACACAGAGACATTTCAGCACTTCGAACAAGTAGAACGGTTTCTTGGCACATATAAATCAATTTACATGAAACCGATACACGGTAGCTTCGGAAGAAATATTCATCAACTATTTTATTCTCAAACAGAGAATTGCTACTACTGTCGTTATCGCGAAAATGAAGAGAATAAACTAAGAAAGTATCAATCATTAGAAACACTTCTGAACCACGTATTAAAAGGACATGATTTAAAGAAGTTTATCGTACAGCAAGGTATTTCTTTACTTCGCTTCGACGGGCAACCTGTTGATTTTCGCATTCATACAAATAAAAACCATTTCGGTAATTGGGTCGTCAGTGCCATCGTCGCCAAAATTGCTGGCAAAGGTAGCTTAACAACACATGTAAATAGCGGTGGTGATACAAAATTACTACAAGAACTTTTTCCAGATTCAACGAAACAAGTTCAAATTGAAAATAAATTAAAACAAACAGCCTTGCAAATAAGTTACGCGCTCGATGGGCAAGTAACTGGGAACATTGGAGAAATCGGTTTTGATATCGGTTTAGACACAAAGGAAAATCCGTGGCTATTTGAAGCAAACTCAAAACCTGGGCGAACTGTATTCCAAGATGAAAAGTTAAAAGAACAAAGTGAACTGACGCGCCAATTATTTTACGAATATGCTATCTACTTAACTGAACATTCTTTGCGCGATGCAAAAGAAAAAATGTCCCAAATGAAATTAGGGACTTCATCAAACACCGAACATATCCCTTCTCCTATGATTCACTCACAAATACGAAAACAAAAACTTCCACCTCATTCATAAGGTGGAAGTTTTCTATTTACACAAGTTTTACTACAACCTCAGTTTCCACGTTACATACTCCGCAATAAAAAATATGATTGCAATATTCTTGTGAATGATTATGTGTTAATCCATCTACCTCACTTAATAATTCCTGATCCATATACGCACTATAATCGTCTATGTAATCTACAGTTTTCCCATAATCTTGGAGTATACCTTGGCAATTTTGACAAGAATAGGTTTGTGATTCGAATGCGTTGCAAAGCGGGCAAATCCCCATCATGATTCCTCCATACATTATCGTTTAACATCATTTAAAGTTCTTTCTTTTTAGGTTGCAGAAAGCATCTAGCCATGAGTAGATACGGTCAGTTCCTTTCTTTCCCTTTCCATGCCCCATCCCTAGTTAAACCAGAAATGAGAAGTTAATGCCTTTTTAGTTTTTATATTACTAAGCTGCAATTGTAATGTATCTCACTTTCATAAACCATCAATAAAAAGCTAATTATTAGCCCTAACATAGTAGGGTTCAAAGAGAACACCATATTTAATATCGCTCTTAGTTTAGCCTTCTTTCTTAAAAATACAACGATTACTCTTATTTCATAATTTACGAAATCACTACGTTTTTTTGACAAAATTTACAAATTATTATTTTGTATATCTTTCTAGGTAACATCCATACTATGAGTACAAACTTAATTACCGATGGATTAGCGCCAAACGGGGCGATAATATCTGGTTCAAATCCAGCTAGTCCAACCAAAAAAATTTTTATAACTCTAAGGAGGATATATTCCTATGGCAAACCAAAGTTCTTACAATCAATTAGTAGTACCAGGAGCAACAGCTGCAATCGATCAAATGAAGTACGAAATCGCTCAAGAATTTGGTGTACAATTAGGAGCAGATTCTACGGCTCGTGCTAACGGTTCTGTTGGTGGAGAAATCACAAAACGTCTAGTTGCAATGGCTGAGCAAAGCCTTGGCGGATTCCAAAAATAAATATATATGGCAAAAAGGTCTCAAGGCATATGCCTTGAGACCTTTCTTAATTATTGAAGCATTTGTAAAAATTTCTTCGTGCGTTCTTCTTTTGGATTTGTAAATACATCCTCTGGTGTACCTTGTTCGACAACGACACCGCCATCCATGAAAATAACACGATTCGCAATTTGATGAGCAAAACGCATCTCATGCGTTACAATAACCATCGTCATGCCTTCTTTAGCAAGTTCTTTCATTACCTTTAGAACTTCTTGAACGAGTTCAGGATCAAGTGCTGACGTCGGTTCATCAAATAGTAACACTTCCGGTTCCATCGCAAGCGCGCGAGCAATTCCAACGCGCTGTTGTTGTCCACCTGATAATTGGAACGGATATAAATCCACTTTATCTGCTAAACCAACTTTTTCAAGGAAGTAGTTTGCTTTTTTCTTCGCTTCTTCTTTCCCCATCTTTTTCACTGTAACGAGCCCTTCCATTACATTTTGAATGGCTGTTAAATGCGGGAATAAGTTATGATGTTGGAACACCATTCCTGTTTGTGTACGAAGATTTACAATATCTTTCTTCGATACTTTTTGAGCGAAATCAAGCTCTTTATTGCCGATACGAATGCTACCAGCGTTCGGTGTTTCTAGAACGTTTAGGCAACGTAGAAACGTCGTTTTACCAGATCCAGAAGGTCCGATAATAACAACAACCTCGCCCTTCTCAACTGATAAATCTATATGCTTTAGTACGGTATTATCTCCGAAACTTTTTTGTAAGTGCTGAATTGAAATCATAAAAACAAAAACTCCTTTTGTAAAAGGATTATTTTAATGTGTAGCGTTCTGAACGCTTTTCTAACATCTGTTGTACGATTGATAATAAGAAACAAATAACCCAATAAATAAGACCTGCTTCAAAATAAACAATTAAAAACTCATAGTTCATTGCCGCAATTTCCTGCGCTTTTCGGAACATTTCTGTTACTAAAATTAACGATGCTAATGAAGTATCCTTCACTAAGCTAATAAATGTATTCGAAAGTGGCGGAATTGATACGCGCGTTGCTTGCGGTAAAATAACACGTTTTAATGCTTGTGGATATGTCATCCCAATTGTATAAGCTGCTTCCCACTGTCCTTTCGGAATTGAAAGGATAGAAGCACGAATAATTTCAGATGCATACGCACCAACATTTAATGAAAATCCAATAACTGCTGCTGTATATGGCTCAACTTCAATATTAAGAGTTGGAAGACCATAGAAAATAATAAATAACTGTACAAGAAGTGGCGTTCCGCGAATGATAGATACATAGATACGAGCAATCCATTGTAAAATACGACTACCTGAAATACGCGCGAGCGCTGTTAACGTCGCCAGTATAATTCCGATAATGAATGTAATAAGCGTTAATGGAATTGTCGTAAAGACAGCTTCCTTCAGCATAGGCATGAAGGAAGACTGCATAATATCTATCCAAGTAGACAATCGATCTGAAACCAATGCACTACTTAGATACATTTTCACCGAACCATTTTTTCGCTATTTTGTCGTACGTACCGTCTTTTTTCATATCTTCTAACGCTTTATCTACTTCTTGTACAAGCTTATCGCTACCTTTACGGAATAAGAATCCACTTTGTGAAGCTTCTTTTTCTGTATCTACAATTTTAATTTTTGCATCTTTTTTCGTTTCTAAGTAGTTTAATACTGATAACTTATCATTAATTGTGAAATCAACACGGCCAGTGTTTAATAATTCTGCCGCTTGGCTAAAGCCTTCTACGTTAGTAATTTCCGCACCATTTTTCTTAGCAATATCTGCATAGTTACTTGTTAAAGATTGCGCTGCTTTTAACCCTTTTACATCAGCAAATGTAGCAGGTTTATCTTTATCTTTTGCAATAACTAATACTGCTGAAGATGAAACGTATGGTTTAGAGAAATCATATTTCTTTTGACGATCTTCACGAATACCAACTTCGTTCGCAACCATATCGAAACGCTTCGCATCTAAACCAGCAAGTAAGCTATCCCATTGTGTTTCTTTAAATACAGGTTTTACACCTAAACGTTTTGCAACTTCTTCTGCTAATTCAACGTCAAATCCAGTTAATTTATTGCTTGAATCGTGGAACGTAAATGGTGGGTATGTACCTTCTGTACCAATTACAAGTTCACCGCTTTGTTTAATCTTTTGTAATGCGTCTTGACTAGCTGTATCTTTTTTCTCTTCTTTACCGCAGCCGGCTACAATCCCGATCGCTAATGTAGTTACTGCAAGCACTGAAAATAATTTTTTCATGATGGTAATCCTCCAAGTATTCTGATAGGAATTTAAAAACTATATTGATTGTATGCAATCTTGAACAATTTTTCAATGAAAATGTTCTTATTTAGTTTATCCTTTTTCTTCATAATCAAACAAAATGGAAAAATAACGCTACATACAAAAAATAAGTAACATTTTTTAATATAGCATTAATTGTAGGAAAGGTAAAATAATACTTATTATTATGTACCTTTATCGCCGACATTTTGCCAACAAAAAAGAACTTGCGACAATCGCAAGTTCTTCCCCGCATTAAGCGCTCTGATTCCCTTCCATTTGCGTTTTGTACATATCATAATAACGCCCACGCTTTTTCATTAATTCATCATGAGAACCTTTTTCTAAGATTGTTCCTCTATCGAGTACAATAATTTGATCCGCACTTTTAATCGTTGAAAGACGGTGAGCGATAATAAACGTCGTTCTCCCTTTTTTCACAACTTCTAGCGCTTGTTGAATCATTGCCTCTGTCTCTGTATCAATACTAGATGTTGCTTCATCTAAAATTAAAATGGCTGGATCAAAAGCGAGTGCTCTAGCAAACGATATAAGCTGACGTTCTCCGGTTGAAAGTGTACTTCCTTTCTCCGTAATTTCTTCGTTTATATTGTTCGCAAACCTTTCCGCACCCACATCACGTAATGCTTTTACGATGCGATCTTTTGAAATTTTTTC
>Ga0209595_100808_pt1 | contig 10075 bp, 10 predicted proteins | sample Porto_4metaG_FD_187427 | JGI IMG/M metagenome (GOLD analysis project Ga0209595, IMG submission 187427) | Marine algal microbial communities from Porto, Portugal - Porto_4 metaG (SPAdes) (version 2) | ecosystem: Host-associated > Algae > Red algae > Unclassified | place: Portugal: Porto...
GTATTGATTTTACGAAAAATACCTGCCATTAAAAAACGTCAACTTTCCAATCTTAAAGCTCATTTATACAAACAATTATTGCTGTCTTTGCGCTTGCTGTATCGTCCGCACAACATGGATATAGAGATTCGTGAGCGGTTGGATTATGCGCGGGTTTTATACAATAAAGGACTGTACAGACAAAGTCTTGAAATATTGGATAAAGCGAAAGTAACTGCCCGAAATGTGCGTCTGAATGCACTAACTTTGGAGATCTTAGACTTTGAAAAACTCATTGAAGGTCAGTACATTACTCGAAGTATTGATACTCGTGCAGAGACATTGGCAGAGGAGTCGAAAGAGGAAATTACGCGAGTTTCGCGCACTCACGAGTTTTCAAATTTGTCATTGCAATTATACGGTTTGTATTTAAAAATGGGCTTGGTGCGAAGTCGGGAAGAGAAGGATTTTGTGCATGTTTTTTTTCAGAAAAATTTACCAAAATACGACCTAGATGAATTGGGTTTTTATGAAAAATTATACCTGTATAAAGCCTACGATTGGTACTCATTGATGAATCAGGATTTTCCATTGTACTATAAATATGCGCAACGTTGGGTCGATTTATTTGATGAATACCCTGAAATGGTGAAGCTGCAAACACCTTTGTTTTTAAAAGGTTTGCATAATTTGTTGAACTCCTTATTTATGGTGGGTCGCTACGATAAGTTTGTGGAAGTTTTGGAGCGATTGGAAAGTTTTGATGTCAAAAATACTGACAAACCAACGAATAATATCGAAGGTTTGTTTTTTCTTTTTAAGTATATTCATCGAATTAATTTACATTTTATTGCAGGTACTTTTTCGGAAGGTGTGAATATCCTGCCAAAGCTCGACCAGTTGCTAAGTGACAATCCATACAATTGGGATGACCACCGGATTTTGGTGTTTAGATATAAAATAGCTTGTATGTATTTCGGTGGCGGTGATAATGAACGGGCAATTGATTATTTGAATGAAATTATCAATCGAAGACAGCCGGATTTTCGAGAAGATACGCAGTGTTTTGCGCGTATTCTGAATCTTATAGCGCATTTTGAATTGGGTAATGAAACGCTTGTTACTTATCAAGTCAAGTCGGTGTATCGCTTCCTGATTAAGATAGAAGATTTGCACGAAGTACAAAATGAAATTTTGAAATTTCTACGAAAATTACCAAAAATATACGAGTATGAATTGAAAGATGAATTTACAAAATTGAGAGACACCTTGATTAAATTAGAAAAACATCCGTATGAGAAACGTCCGTTTGTCTATCTGGATATTATTTCATGGTTGGAAAGTAAAATTGAAGGACGGACAGTGCAGGAGGTGATTCGGGAGAAGTTTTTGAAAAGGCAGGGCATAAAGACCATCAATGTGACGGATTGATGCGGGTAAAATCTCCGAACCAATCCGTCAAAAATAATATTTATCGCTTTACAAATTTCTCAATCATCACTACATCTCCACTCATTATTTGTACAAAATAAACGCCTGATTGCAAATGATTTACATTTAAATGAACTTCATTACTATCATCAAAATTACGTGCGTATTGTTGTACCATTTTTCCTGTAATATCCATTATTTGAATCTGAATGTCTTTATTCGTTTCGAGTGAATAGTACAACAACATTTTATCACTTACAGGATTTGGACTAATCTGGATTTGAGGCGTTTGAGAAGTTTTTAACTGTATTCCTTTTCCTTTTAGTCGCTGCATCACACCACCTGACAAACAAAAAGTATTCGCTTCGGAAGCACCAAAGCCACCGCCACCGGAAGCTAGTACAGCACCATTCGCATCATATAAAGCATAATTGCCACACAGACCCGGCGAAACCACCGTTCCCAAAGTAGCAACCACACTGCCGGGCGTAATCAAAGTTCCGGGCGTGATAAATGTGCCGAGACTACTCGCCGTAGCTCGGAAAGGACACATGCCGTTATTGAGTGCATCCATAAAATTGAGTGTATAACAACCATCAAAGAGGCAAGTGTTTTCTGTAAGTGAGCTATTGCCCGAAGTACCGGAATAACTGCCACTTGAAGCCACGACATTTCCACTGGCATCGGTGATATTCCAACTGGTTTGAGCAGGGAAGCCATCAAAGCGAATATCCAAATCGACCGTAGCACAGCAGCCGATTTCGTCAGAAAACTTGTAAAAAATATTCGGTTCGCTGACCACGTAGATATTACCCTGATTGTCCATTGTCACGCCTTCGGCTTGAGGGAGCGTGGCGGCGAGTGTGCCGTTTGCGCCGCCTGCGCTAAGGTCGAGGCGACTGTATTCTGTTCCGGTGTCGTCGGTTTCGATAAGTGCCGCCGATTCGTGGCTGAGAATGAGGTAATTATTACTCACATCCACACCGCAAGGCATATAAGTATTCAGCCCAAGATGATGCAAACCCGCTATATCGGAAAAACCAAAATTATTGGTGGCGATATTGAATGGATTGGTGACGGTGACTGCACCATTATAACTCGCAGGTGGAACAAATGAATAAATCGTCAAAGGTGATTTTTCTTTGATAATTACCAATTCATTGGTCGCGGGATTGTAGCTGACACCTTCCAAGCCCAGATTGTTGCCCCAAGTACCGGGCAATTGCATAAAAGCCATTGGGTAAGCAATCGCTGTGGTAGTTGCTGTAATTGTAATACGTACAGCGCGTCCTCGCCTTTCTTCAATGATAATAAAATCGGTTCCACCTATCCACACCAAGCCTTCCGTATCTTCAAATCCGGTCAGATTGATGGTGCGAAGAACATTGCCATTAAGGTCAAGTTCGTAAACGGTCGGTGTACTATTCAAACAGGCAAACAGCGTGTTCGTTGAGGCATTGTAGGTCAAGCCGGAAAGGTCATCGGGTATTTGTGTGATGGTCGTCGGTGGTGCAGCAAGTGTGTAGTTACTCAGGTTGATAGTGGCGTACACATTCAAGTGGACGAACAACAATAAGTTTGTAATAATCAATGCTTTTAGCAGAAATTTCATTGTGTTAATTTTAAAGATTAAGACAAATATAGCGCGGCACTTCCAGTCCGCGTTCTACGGTATGCGGACTGGAAGTGCCACGCTACTTTATTTTTTTATAAATTTTTCAGTCAACATAATTTCTCCACTGATTAATTGAACGAAATAAAACCCTGATTGCAAATGATTTACATTTAAATGAACTTCATTTCTATCATCAAAATTACGTGCGTATTGTTGTACCATTTTTCCTGTAATATCCATTATTTGAATCTGAATGTCTTTATTCGTTTCCAATGAATAAAACAAGGTAGTTTGGTCGTTGACTATATTAGGGATTATACGCATTTGTTGTAAATTGGTTGCTTTTGGGTAGATTTTATTTTCGTGCGAAAGTCGCTGTATCACGCCACCGGACAAACAAAAAGTATTCGCTTCGGAAGCACCAAAGCCACCGCCACCGGAAGCTAACACAGCACCATTCGCATCATATAAAGCATAATTGCCACACAGACCCGGCGAAACCACCGTTCCCAAAGTAGCAACTACACTGCCGGGCGTAATCAAAGTTCCGGGCGTGATAAATGTGCCGAGACTACTCGCCGTAGCTCGGAAAGGACACATGCCGTTATTGATAGAATCAAAGAAATTAAGGATGTAACAACCATCGGAGAGACAAGTATTTTCCGTAAGTAATGTTCGGCATTTTTTATCAATATTTCAAAAGTGGTCAAATCTTCACTCTCCGGTAAGCTGTTAAATAACCTCAAACCCACTTCTTCAAATAACATTTCATCATAACCTTTTTCAAAAAAATGAAGTGGAATGTCTAAGTAAAAAGTAACGGACTGGTCGGTCATTTTTACTTCTGAAAGTCGCGTCTCGGCAGGTAGTGTACCTGCGTGATGATGTCCGTGTGCATGGTCGTGCTTGAGCATTTCAATGACTTCATTGGCAATACGAGTAGCATCGGAAGTATTTTTTTGTGCATAGATGTAACTTGTACAACATATTAATGGTGAGGCGAGTAGAATTTTTCTCATGGTATTTATTTGTTTACAGGTGTGATGGTTTGTATTGATAATTTTGATTTTTCAATGATACAAAATTTTATCATTCATTTTGTAAATATAATAAAATTGGATGGGAGTTTATGTGAGGAATGTTTTTTTAATTTTGAAAAAATACTAAAATCAACAAGTGGTAGATTACACGGGTTAATTTTTAGTTTGTATATTTGGGGTATGATAAAAACGATACCGGAAAAAGAACTGTCAGCGATTAAAGATAGCTATAATTGTGTGGTGATTCAAACCGCATTTGAGGCAGATGAATTGAACGATAGTCGTATTTTGGCTGCTGATGATGTACGTATCGAGAAGACGATTGATTTGGTAGAAAATGCAGCGAATCGGTTGGAAAACGGCGGGTTGTTGTACATCTATGGCTTGCCAAAGCACTTATCTTTTTATGCAGTATTTTTAAATAAATTGGAACAAGGAGGGCATCGTTTTTTATTTAAATATTGGATTTCAATTGAATGTAAACCCACACAACTCCAACAGCCTTTGCCGAATAGCCATATCGGAATGCTGATGTATCTGAAGACGAGTTCGCTTAAAAATCCGACACCATTTAAATTAAAAACCAAGAAAGTCAGAATACCTTATTCTAATTGCCATTCCTGCGAAAAAAATGTGAAAGATTGGGGCGGGAAGCGACACTTGATGAATCCGATTGGTAGTGCGATTTCTGATGTTTGGTCCGATTTTCAAGTAGATATAAATGACGTAAATGAAATTCCACAGGAAGCTGTGAACAGAATTTACGATTTGCTTCCTGCCGAAAAAATAGCTTGTTAAAAGTAATACATGAGACAAAAAACAATAATATGTATATGTGGGGTTCATGATTCGAGTAAATCAAATACTATTAAAATTCTAAGAGAAGGATTAATAGAAAGGTATGAAGATACAGATATCTACACATCACGACTACCGGATGGAAAAGTTTTAGATGTATTGGTTTGTGATGGTCATAAGGTAGGGATAGAAAGCATAGGTGATAATTCAGGAAATCTGAACCTGCATGATAATCTAAACGATTGTGATATTTATGTCCATCAAGTACGGAATAATGTTACTCGGGATATAAAGCATTTAGCAGATAATTACGGGTATAGAATCATAGAGATGATAAATTATAGAGTAGCAGATAATTCATTTATAATGGATGAGTTGAATCAACTTTTGGCAATTCATTTAGTAGATTTGATTGATAAGATTATAACGGGATCAATCTAAACCAGTCTATTAAGTTTCGATACTGAACCGAATTACTAACGTTGGCGAAAATACCATAGAAACATATATATTTATGTGAGAAAATCATGGAGGAACTGTTGAGAAAATTGGAATGGGGCTCGTTTGTTCTGTGGAAACATTCAAAGGTTGCACAATCAAGATTGTCAAAAGAACGAGTGGATTCAATGGGTTATCAACCTACCAGAACGATTCAATTAGAAAGATTGAATTGAAAACCATGCAGAGATCAGATTATTGGATAGCTATTAACGGCTTTACGGCTATTGATAAATTATTCTTTGACAAAGATTATTGGTTGTATTTTGCATTAGTGCCAGAAAACATTATTGTGATGACAAAAGCACTACCTTTCATAGAGGAACAACTAAACATAGCGGAGAGAAGTGATTACTTAGAAGATTTGAGAAATTGGATAGCTTCGACCAAGGGGTTATCAAAAAAATCAGGTTTAAAATTTATACCAAGAATCAATATAAAATTCTCACTACCAATAAGAAGTATTGTTGAAAAAGTGAAAAGCAAAACTCTTGATGAAGAATGGTCTGAAAGCATTATCGAAATTTGGGAAAATAAAAAGGACTGGAGGCGCATTTTTCCTAACGAGCTAAATCAGAATCATAAAACTGAAAGTTAATTACTGCGTCACATTCTTTTCGCCACGCTCAATAGCACCAATATAACTGATGCCAATGTCTGCTTTGAAGGCTAATTTTTCTTGCGAAAGCCCTTTTTTCAATCTTAATGTTCTGATTTGCTGACCTATCTTTTTTGGTAAATCCATCATTCAAAAGTATTAACTCGCATCACAAACCACCCTATACTATAGTGTAGAATGTGATTTCTTTTTTCTAATTGCAAAACAAAAACAAAAAAAAATCGCCCTTCCGGTCAAGCCAGAAGAGCGATGAGAACATTTAATGCCGTATATTTTTTGTTGAATTATCTTCTATTCATATAGCGCATGAGGAAGTACATCACCATGACCAATGCTGACAATGCTGCTGCTACGTAAGTCATAGCTGCCCATTTGAGCGCATCTTTTGCGCCGTGGTATTCTTCGCCTTGTACTGCGCCTGTATCATCCAACCAAGCCAATGCGCGATTACTCGCGTCAAATTCTACGGGCAATGTGATGAAGCTAAATAGTGCCGTAATTCCGAACAAAACCACACATGCCAACATCAACAAACCGCCTACTTGTCCAGCCATACCCATGCCCATGAAGGCTCCCATAAGGACAAACTGTTGTGCTTTGGAAGAGAACTGTACGAAAGGCACTATCGCAGAACGCATTTGTAAGAAAGCGTAGGCTTCGGCGTGTTGTACCGCGTGACCGCACTCGTGAGCAGCAACGGCTGCGGAGGCTACACTTGTACCACTATAGATAGGTGGACTGAGGCTGATGGTTTTTGTTTGTGGGTTGTAATGGTCAGTCAACATCCCTTGCCCCTCGACAATGCGGACATCATACAGACCATAATGATCCAACATTTGCTTGGCTATTTGTGCGCCATTCTGCCCCGATCGCATCGGTACTTGCAAATATTTATTGATTTTTCGCTGTAACACTTTGCCGACCAGACCACCAATGGCAGCCATGACAAGTGTTACCATCATATAACCCATGTACATAATATAAATGTTTATTTTTATGAATGTGAATCTCTTTTTAGACTTCAACTTATTAATCCGTCACCTACTTGCTTATCGCTTTCGATATCGTACAAATATAAAGGCATTTTTGATACCAAAGGTTAAAATGTCACTCGAAAATTCGATGAATGAAATGTTATTAACGACGAACTGATTTAATGGTTGGGTATTGGATTCAAAAAGAACATTTAAATCATGTTTTTTATTCTACTCCTGAAATTCATAAGCACCAATATCGGGCATCCCACCGCGTGGCACACCGTCCAAATCTACGGGCGAAGGAAAAGCGAGCATAGTCGTACCTGCACCAATGGCTGGATTGATAATGGAATCAAGGCGATAGTCAAATTCGCGAGAATCAAGGAAGCTAAAGTCATTCGTACTTTCTACCAAAACGGGGTTGTTGAAATATGGTAAATCTGTATTAAGCGTATCTTTTTTTATCAAACAATGATTGAAATTATAATTAAAACCGGCGGTGACTTCCTCCGGATCAATCAATAAAATCTCGTCGGGACGTGTGCCGTAGAAAATACAATTTTCAAAAGTCGCGTTCAGTTCATTTTCCCAAATAATGGCATTTCCTTCGGCATCTCTTCCCGGTATAAAGAAGTTGCTCATGCGTAGCACAGGGTCGGAGTGACTCAGGTATCGGTTATTCGTTTCATTAGCAAATGTACAATGTGTAAAATGATAATTTCCACCAAATTCTAACTGTACATTATTGATACTAATATCAAATATCAGGCAATTTGAGCCCGTAATATCAGCGTGAACGCCGAGTAGGGCAGAAGAGGCGGTTTCGTAAATCGTCGAATTATGAATGTTCAATTCGGCAGCAGAATCTACTCGCACACCAATAGTCGAGTTGCGGATTTCGGTGTAGTTCATAAAATTATTGCGACTGCCCGGTGCCAACCAAATCGTTCCCCATTGCCCCGGTACATCCTCAAATTCGGGTTCTATTCTATCCGTCAAAAAACGCACAGGACTGCCCAATTGACCATTGGCTTGCAAGGAAGAAGTCTCACTTATATACATCGTGCCATTCGGCAAATTGAGTATATTGCCGTCAATCGTATCGCGCGATATACCACCTTGAAAATGAATATCCACCCCCGGATTGATGATAATATTACAGTTATCCACAAACAAAAAACCTAAGACGACATAAGGCTTGACATCATCCCAAACCGCCGTACCACCATCGCATGTGAGAACTCCAAGTCGATAAGATTCTCCAACATAATTGGCATCTTGCCCAAAGGCTTCGAGAAACACATATTGCGTATTGCCATTGGTCTCAAAACGAATCGAATCCAGTATAATAAAAGGATTCTCTGTATCCATCGGGTCAATTTCGACTTCTGCAAAGATATATAAGCTATCTTCCGGTGCAATCTCAACATCTTGTATCATGGCAGTCGGTGTGCCATCGACATTGATTCGATAAGATGAATTGCCTTCTAAAGTAATTTCATCAATACGAATCGACCGATTATGACGATTAAATACCTTAATGGTGCGAGTTGCCGAACCACGTTCAGAAAACACGGTATCGAAGCGTAGCGTATCTATCGAAAATTCGAGTTTGTCGCCCATATCTTCCGTAAAACGCTCTTTACGACAACCTGTAATAATGAAAAAGAAAACAATTAGGGTGATAATAAAATACTGAAAATATCGCATGAATGGTGTTTTAAAATATTCGGAGTTATTAACGTTTGATTAAGGTTTGGAATTGCGTGGATAGAACACGGATTTAGCGGATAGCGCGGATTTTACACGGATTCATAATAAAAAAATCCGCGAATATCTGCGTAATCCGCTAAATCCGTGTTCTATCCCGTCTGATTATTTCTTAAATGCCTCGTATTCCTTCTTAATGTGTTCTTGCAATTCACTAACATTATCGAAGCGCGAAAAAAGCTCTTTTATTGCATCTTTATTGGCACTACTTGGCTTCACATAATCGAGTACATCTTGTTCAGTAATTTCTTTATCACTCAAAATAATGAGTCGCTCAATGACATTGCGAAGTTCACGAATATTACCTGTCCAATTGACATCTTGAAGAGCTTTGAGGGCTTTGGGCGTGACTTTTTTTGGTGCCGTACCGTATTCATTACAAATACTCTCAATAAAATGATCGGCAAGAAGTGGAATGTCATCCAATCGCTCATTGAGTGGTGGTACTTGTATGATAATGACCGCCAAACGATGGTACAAATCCTCCCGAAATTTCTTCTCCGCAATCTCTCTGCGAAGGTCTTTATTCGTTGCAGCAACCACGCGCACATCCACCTTAATTTCTTTGTCGCCACCTACGCGAGTGATTTTATTTTCTTGCAAAGCACGCAATACTTTCGCTTGGGCGGAAAGGCTCATATCGCCGATTTCGTCCAAAAAAAGTGTCCCGCCATTGGCTTGTTCAAACTTACCGATGCGCTGTTTGTGTGCCGATGTAAACGCACCTTTTTCATGCCCAAACAACTCACTCTCAATGAGTTCAGAAGGAATAGCAGCGCAATTGACTTCGACGATAGGCGCGCCTGAACGCGCACTTTTGGTATGTAACCAACGCGCTACGAGTTCCTTTCCCGTACCATTCGGACCAGTAATCAAGACACGCGCTTCAGAAGGTCCGACCTTATCAATCGTATCTTTTATTTTTTGCATACCGCCCGATGTACCGACCATCTCTTGGGTCTTCGATTTGGCAACGCGACGCTTCAGCACCTTCGTCTCAGTGATAAGACTCGACTTGTCCATCGCATTACGAATCGTAATCAATAAACGGTTCAAATCCGGTGGTTTGGAGATATAATCAAAAGCACCTTTCTTGACGGCTTCTACTGCCGTTTCGATATTGCCATGACCCGAAATCATCACCGTCGGCGTATCGGGCGCAAGTATCGCCACACGCTCTAAGGCTTCGAGTCCGTCCATTTTCGGCATCTTGATGTCCATAATAATGACATCGTAAGAGTCCTTTTTGAGTTTGGCGAGGGCTTCGAGTCCGTCTCCCGCCTCATCTACTTTGTACTTTTCAAATTCGAGTATATCGCGCAACGTTCGGCGGATACTACTTTCATCA
>Ga0209595_100811_pt1 | contig 10031 bp, 9 predicted proteins | sample Porto_4metaG_FD_187427 | JGI IMG/M metagenome (GOLD analysis project Ga0209595, IMG submission 187427) | Marine algal microbial communities from Porto, Portugal - Porto_4 metaG (SPAdes) (version 2) | ecosystem: Host-associated > Algae > Red algae > Unclassified | place: Portugal: Porto | collected...
CGGAATATCGTGTATGGGCGGTACGGTTTTATTGACTTGTACGCTGACAGGTTCGCTAGGTGTAATGAATCCATATAAGACCAAACTCTTATCTGTAAAAGGTACTTCAAATTCTATGGTTTTTTCTTGTTCGCAACTTATCAGTAAAAGAATAAGTGAAACCGTCAGTAGGATTATACAAAAGGATTTAGTGTGCATGAAGCTATTTTTTGTGTTGAAAATAAGAACGGGATAAAATAACGCAAGCCGGAAATTTTATATTGTATTCCGGCTTGCGATGACTGAAGGGAGTAGCCTTATTTTTTATTGTGATGGAGGTTGTTTTTTTGTGTTAAAATGTTTTTTTAAAAAGGTTGTGTGAGTTTGTGCGAGCTTTCTTATCCTGTTTTGTTTTTAAAAAGTAAGTGAGCCCTATACTCCATGTAGAATGCAAGTACCAAACAAAGGGAGTATTTTCTTTCCAAGGAACAATCTGACTTTTTTGTGGATTAGATAAAATTGTAGCTAAACCAATACCGACCGAGAAATTAAATTGTAGTCGTTCGGAGAGTTCTGGGGCAATACTTATCCCTATACTTTTATTTAGAGATACAACTGGTCTGTCAATTCTGATAGTATCAATAAACCAGATGAAATCCCCTTGTGAAGTCCACTGATGATATGGGGCTTTTCCAAAGCTTAATACTTCCGCCCAAAAAACATCCATATCGGCATAAATGCCTGGGTTGAGGTGATTTTGTGAGAATGGCAATCGACGGGTATATCCTATATTGAGTCCTAAATATTCTAAAATATCATCAGCATAAAAACGATTATTATAGGTATGCAATCTATCTTCTCTGGGTACACGATTGATGAATATATTTAAGCCCCCATGCCACTCGTTTTTATCTTTTAAGTGTACATAAGAAATGGATACATCTCTCCCGATATACGTATCGTTACTCAATAGTTTGATGCCTTGTGTCGGTGTCTGGGCTTGAATTGGTGCGATGAATAAGCCTATCCAACACAAACATAATACTACTCTTTTTATAATCATTTTTACTTTTTTAATTATAATATAGCCTTTGTACAGTCTTCTTATGGAGCAGATAGTTTATGCCGATACTCCAACGCTTACTACTCATCTCACAGTCAGGAGACCCGGGGATGTTGACAGAAGTCTTCTGCATAGTAGAAGATACCAAAACACCATAGCCACCGGTCATACTCAAATAAAAATTATCATATATTTTAGCAGAAAGACTCAATCCTAATATATGGTCAAGTTGAAAATTAGGCTGCTGAATATCTATAGTATCTATGATAAACAATAAATTACCGTTTGAATCTCTACCTAAAAATAAAGGAGCATCCCCATAAAGCCCTATATTAAATATCTCTAAATTGTAAAAAGCATATAAGCTGACCATAGATGACTTATGGTTTAGCAGCTTTCTGGCATAACTCAGATTTATACCCAAATGTTCCCACGGCTTATTTGCCCAAAATCTATCTTTGTATATATGCCCTTGATTATCTTTTGCTTCTACATTGATATGCAAATTAATACCTGCTTTAAACCTATGTACACCATCCCTCCGCATATAGGAAAGCTCTAAATTTCGTCCGCCATGTGTATCATTAAAGCGCACGGTGGCATAATCACCTACTTGTACTGGATAGGTTTCATCTTGCCCATAAATAATACTGGAATAAATCAGCATTACTAATATTAAATAAAGTAATTTCATCATATCGTGTTATTCAAAAAAAGGGCAGAAACGCTTGTTTCTACCCTTTCGTTCACTTACTGAATTTTCCAAAAAGTTAAATCTCCTTCATCTCCTTCATATTCTTCTCCCCAGTTATTAGGATTAACAAAGTAATCTACATCAAGCGGATTTGTTATATTCGTATTATTATAAACATCTGTCTCCCAATAGCAATCTGTTGTAAAACATCGATTACCGCTAAAATACTCTTCGTTACCACCAGTCAGTATTAGTTTACCTAGCACTTTCTTACTGTGCGCCCAGTCTCTCTCAAAGGTATTGAACACTATTGATTCAATGTTATCTTCATAAGGAAACCATGTTGTCCATTTTCCTAAATCTTCTCCAATATCTCTTTTGCGGACTTTTGTAATTTCATTACCATTTTTATTTCCGAGATAAAACGGTATTCCGGGGCTAGTACTAATAGTAAGGCGTGCTGCATAATAAAATTCAGATCTGCCACTACTTTCGTATCTTTTGTCAAGTTTGAACTCATTTGTAGCTATCGAGAAATTTCTGAGTGATATAGGAGCACTGACTACCGATACTTCATTAACTCCTACTACTAAATTTGATATATCCGACTCGTCAAGCAAAGAAAGAACAAAAGTGGGTGCTGCGCCTTCGCTTTTCGCTTGTTCCTCTCCTACTGTAACTTCATATTCATTTCCATTTTCATCAAAAAACCAGAAAAAATAGTGATCATCTACATTATTGACTTCATCGTCAGGAACTTCTACACCTGGAGACAAAATAGGCATTTTCTCAATATCTGCAAAATTGATATTAGGAACATGTATTACTGGATTGTACTCTACATTCTCATACAAAAGCTGCTCAATGAGTTCTTCTAAAGATAAGGTATTTTTCAAATCCCCGGATAATCCCTGAAGTTCAGTGTTAATAATCTCTAAGGATTCTGGAAATTTAATGATAAAATCAGATAATAAAACCGCATCATAAGACGTTTTTTGGGCTTCTGCCAAAATATAATCCTTATAGATGGGTTTCTGTACGATTCCTTTTAGCGACGTTGCAATAATTACCATAGCACTTTTCACACGTTCGTCTTCTTCATCTTCACTATTAACAACTAAGTCAGAGAGGGGTGTTTGATTAAGATGGTCAGGGGGAACGAAAAGTCATTTTTATAATATGACAAAACCCTTGACTTTAAAGGGTTTTATCCATTTTTAATGAAAAAATGTAAAAAATCGCTTCGTAAAATTGGTTCTAATAATCAACGTTTTACGCATTATTAAAACGACTTTTCGTTCCCCCTGTTAAGATGGTAGCCATGAATTGATGAGGCATTTTCCAATAACTCAGATTTATTACAAGAAGTCAAATAAATCCCAAATGCGCCCAAAGTCAGCGCGATTAGCATAATTTTTGCTAATTTTGTCATAATTATAACTTTATTATAGTAAAATAATTGTAGTTCGCACCTGTGCAAACTGCGTTGTTTTATTCCACCGTGTCGTTCTCCTAGCCGAGAAAGGCACGGTATTTTTTTGATAGGTGTTTGTTTATCTATTCGAGGTGGTTCACGGGCATAGGAATTTTTCTCCATCATTAATATGGTTTATGTGTTAAGAAATAAATATACAAATCCTGATAGCATGACGCATTACGTGTCATACTTTTAGCGATTGTGGTATCGAAATGTTGCTGGTATAGTAACTCCCGTTATCCTTAATCGCTTTATCCATAAACATTAGAACGGATTAGAACGGATTATTAATTAGTGTTTTATTTATATGGAACATATATAGACGTTTTATTTTAATATAAAAATATTTTTGAGTTTTTTTTGTATTAAATTTTTTTCACAAAAAAAGGTCGTACAAAACTGCACGACCTCTATTTTTTGACCTTGACCCTTGCGCTCAAAACCTACAACACCTTCCACCCATACTGCACATAATAATAATACACTCGTGGATTGCTCAAAGTACTAATTTCGATACCATCTGCATTCATTAGAATATCTTTACCAAAAATCGTATTCGAGAAAAACTTTTTGGGTGTGAGGTAGCTCGTTGGTACATCGAAATGCTCTAAGGCGTAGAGTTGTTCCGCCATTCGGGGAAGATTGATTTGGTCATCTTGTGGGGCGGCGAGGTACCAGCCCCATTCATTGAAACTCGGAATATTATCGTGATAAGGTAGGACACGGAGCCCTGCGGCGGTCATGGTTTTGCCAACGCAGAGGTAGGCGTGATTGGCATGTACGGGGCTGCTCGCCTGAATAGCCACAAAGCCGCCCTGGTTGAGCAATAGGCGGATGCGTGTAAAGAAATATTTGGAATACAACTTGCCGAGCGACTCATTGCGCGGGTCGGGAAAGTCAATCAAAATCACGTCGTATTGCTTGCCTTCTTGGGCGATTTGCTCCACAAAATTATAAGCATCCTGATGTAGCACGCTTACCGTATCCACGAAATAATACAGTTCATTGCCATCGGTATCCTTGCGATTGAGAGGCAAATAAACGGGTTCTTCGGCGTCGGGTTCGGGCAATTCGGGTATCAAGGTGCGGATATTGCCACCGATGAGCGAGGAGTCGTTAAATTCGAGGAGTTTGGGGTGCTGTGTGGCGAGATTTATCATCGCCGGATCCAACTCGACGAGCGTGATGCTATTGATGTTCGGATATTTTCGGATTTCGCGGACTGCCATACCATCACCGCCGCCCAAGACCAAGACATCCAAAGGCGTTTGCCCTGCATTGGTCATGCTGCGGAACTTCATGGCAGGATGCACGAGGTTTTCGTGGTAGCGGTTTTCGTCTTTGCTACAAAATTGCAAACCGCCATTCAAGTACATCATTACATCACCCGTTTTTGGGTGTTCGGTCATTACAATGCGCTGATAGCGAGTACTTTCTTTATGGATAATTTTTCCGGTATATAATTGTTGCTCTGCAACATCCGCCAAATCGCTCGAAAAAAACATACCGCCTATGCCCAAAATTGTAGCGAGCGCAATGCCGATGAGTGTCCGCCGGGAAGTCTTAAATTCATCCGTTCCGTGGCGCACCAAAAAATAATAGGTCAGCAGGGCAACACTCAAATTAAGCAACGTCACCATGAAAGCGGCATGGTAAATTTCGACTTTTCCCACCAAAAATTTAATCCAAATCAGCGTCCCAATCGCTGCACCCAATACATCCAAACTAATCGTCATGGATATATTGCTACGAAAACCGACAAATTTCTTATTAATGGTCGCAATCAAAGGTTGTTCAAAGCCAATCAGCAAACCAATAATCGACGAAATCGCATAAAAAACCAACTTGAAATGCGGAAAAGTATAAGCATACGCCCACATGATAATCAAAGGCGAGTACCCACCCAAAAAGGACAGCAACAACTCAATCGTAATAAACGCCTGAAGCGTCTGTTCTTCCTTGACAAACTGCGCCATCCACGCCCCAATCCCCGTTGCGAATAACATCAAACCAATCACAATAGGCCATTGATGCGCCGGATTACCGAGTATATTGGAACTCAATTGGGCAAGGATATATTCATCGACAATGCAGCACAAACCACTGCAAATCAAACTAAAAGAGGTGAGTATTAAGCCTATCCTTGATTTCATGTATCGTAGTGTTGCTGTGTTGTTGTGTCGTAGTGTTGTGGTTGGATGGTGTTACGGTGTTATCGTAATTTTGGTATTAATCATTAATCATTGACTCGGTTAATATAATCGCGTTTTCTTCTTGGTATTCGTGTACCGTTTCAATCAGGATGCCCGATTTTGTGCTTTGGATGGAGAGGAGCGTGCGAGAAGAAGGCGTATTTGGGCTTGTTGGTTCAAAGTGATGTTGGAGGAAAATATCGGCTTTGCTTTGTGCTTGTTGCGACCAACTGGTGATGTCGTTTTGGCTATTGGTATAGTGTCGTTTTTTTTGTGTAAAATAATAATTTATTGAGGAATGCTGAATGTGTACGGGCTTGTTTAGTTCTTCCATTGGCAACAAACAAAGTGACTGTACTTCGCTCTCTTTCAAATCATTACAAGCAAACATTTCCGAAAAATAAGTCCCATCTGCATACTGCAATTGTACAAAATGACTCGTCCCAATTATTCCCGCATGAACATAGACTCTCCATTCGGGAAAATAATCTTTTTTTTCCTGAAATATACTCAAGCTCTCTAAGTCAACAGCTTGATTCAGCACTGCTAATTGCAGTTTTTTGTATGAAATATCTTTAAATAATAAAGAGGTCATTTTGTTTCGTGATTGGTTAATTGGTGATTAGGGTGTACTGACGACTTTAGCCGTCACTTTTTTTTATTTATAAAAACAGTAAATTACATATTGCTCTGAGACGGCTAAAGTCAACCTGTGCGATTAAAAATAATCAGGTGCAAATTTCAGTTTGAGCCGCCTAAGATGCGTTAGCATCGACTCCGTTTGTAGCAAGATTTAAGCAACAATTGATTAAGGTACGTAGTACCGACACCGTTAGCGCGTACAAACGGGGTCGCTCCTACGGAGCTTTTGAGAGTGTCGGGGCTTTTGCTACAAACGGGGTCGGTACTAACGTACCTTTTGAATTGCGTAATTTCAATCGCACAGGTTGGCTAAAGTCGTCTGCACAGTCTAAAGAAGAATAATTGCCGCACCCCAAAACAAGGGGTCAGAAAGCGGCGTATATTGATAATTTCCTTGATAATAAATAGGGTCGTCGTAATAGTCGTCGTAGTCAGATTTATGTTCACCGTCGGCAAAGGTCTGTCCGTCTATTTTATTGATAATATCGTTTTGTTTTTTGATGTATTTGTTGAGTTTTTTCTGTTGTTTTTGGACTGCTTCTGCACCGGCGGTGATGATGTTTTGCATGATTTCTTCGGAGGAAGTTTCTTCATCGCCTTGCTCTTCCCATTTGGGTGCGGAGTCGAGTACGACGTAGAGTTCGTGCCACATTTCCTCCATAAAAAGGTCTTCTGCCCATTGGTGGTCGGTATCTTCTTCGGTGGGAACATAACGCCCTTCTTCGACAAAAGAAAAGAAAATATACTCTCGCGGGTCCAAGCCTTTATACACTGCCACAGGCACACGATAATCCACCCAACGCGGATGTTTTTTATAGGTTTTCCATGCTTTTTTACCGTCGTCTCTTTTCAGGATTTTCCAGTACAAGCTCAATGCAAACTCGCCTGCAGTCGGGTCTACGTGTCCATACACATCATAAAAGCTCAAAAAATCGCGGTATTGCCGACGGTATCTGTTTACGAGTTCTTTTCCTGTTTTGGTAGGTTCATAGACCCAATCTACCTCCGATTTTTTGACTTTTACGCCGAGTACTTTTTTGCCTTTCGTTATTTTTTCCGATTGCTTAATCAACTTTTTACTCTCCAGGAAATTGATGGCTTCTTGTGCGTATTTTAATTTGCCACTCAAAAAATTGGGAAATACCACCTTGCCCTCCACCATCAGGTAAAGCACATATAAAGACTGATAACTTAATTTTTGTTCATCGGTCAGTTCCCAACTTTTGGGCGTGGGCTGCCCCACTTTATTGTCTTCTTTTTTCATCTACTGAACTGTTTTTAACCTCAACTTCAAATACAACCTCAACCTCAAATACAACTTCAACCTCAACTTCAAATACAACCTCAACCTCAACTTCAAATACGATGAAAATGATTTGCCTTCGGCAAATTAGTAATTAAATTAAATTTGAGATTGGGATTAAAGATTGAGGTTGACCTTATTATTTTCCTCCAAATCCACCGGAGCGTCCGCCAGAACTTCTCGTGGTTTTGCCAGTTGATTTTTTAAAACCGGAAGCTGCTTTTTTTGCTTGCGTTTGTGCTTTGAAAGAACGTTGTGAAGCGGTCGGATTGCTCAATTTTGATTTGATGCCTTTGGCGGCTGTTTTTTGTTTGACGGCGGTTTGTTTGACTGTGCTTGGGCGTTGTGCGGTTGGTGCTTTTTTGCCGGTGTAGGCGGCATTTCGGGCAGCCTTTTTGCTGTTGTAGGCAGAGGTACTTGCCGTTTTTCGTTGGGTGTGATTGGTATTTGCAAAGCCGCGCCCTGTATTATAGCGTGGCGAAAGTAGCCAATACATCAAGAAAAAATTGCCCAATCCGCTGCTGTGGTAATGGTGTTGTGTACCGTACATTTGTTCGTTTCCGCTGACGGTGAGACTGCCTGTTTCGCCGTTTTTTTCTACGGAAACCGTAGCGATGGTTTGTTCCTGGTCATTTTCCATGCCGGGGTAGTCGATGACTTTTGTGTAGAGTTGAAATCCGGTGGTATCGCCGCCGCCAAAGGGTTCAATGAGAATGGTATCGACATAGCCGTTTTGATTGAGGTCGAGGTTGTTAATATCTTCTCGGTTGACCAATTCGGATAAAAATTTGGCGTCCCATTGGTTTTCATTTTCACCTTCTTCTATCAGCAAGCGGTGAAATTGTTCTAAATCAAAACCTTCAGAGGCAGAAGGCGCATTATCCGCAACGGTGATGCCGACGTTGACGTTGTTCTTTTTGTCAGATGAGCAGCTCCATAGGCTCAAAAGAAAGATAGCAAGTGTAGAAAGTTTAAGAAGTTTAAACATGTTTTGATAGTTTAAGTGAAAGAAATTAAATAAATTGTTCCATAATGCGCCGTAATTTTTTCTTCTAAAGAATTCAAAAAATCGTTGCATAGCCATAGCTACGGAACTATTTTTTGTGTTTTTTAGAAGGGAAAAGAACAAGCATAATGGGGCAAGTTATTTATTTTCTTTCACTAAGTACACCGTCCAAAAAGTTTCTTCACTTTTTAAAGTATTTCTTTTGAAATGACTCTTCCCCAAAAAACTCCTTAAATACAGTGAGTATTCGCGTCATTTTTGATTCGATTCATTTCAAAATAAACGTCAAAAAATGTAAATAAATTTATAAAACAGTGTACTTAGTAGTGAGACAAAAATATCCTTACTTTTTGACGGTTTCTTTTCTCGCTATTTTTCCTTACAAAAATCCTTATCCCGAATCGGGGTTCGGGACAGGCTGTAGCATAGGCTATGTGCGGTTTTTGCAAGAAAAACTATCGAAAAAATAACTACGTCAAAATTGTAAGCCTATTTTCGTCTCACTATTTATTGATAAATAATAGCTCAAGTTGAGCAAATTCCAATTTTCAAATACCAAATTCCAATAAATTCCATACAAAAATAACTCGAACTGGAATTTGGTTTTATAATTTTCAAGCTCGCAATTTAAATGTGATAACAAATTTTGGGGGTTACTTTGTTCCAAAGATAGGGAATTATTCGATAGTAGACATAATTTGTGGGACGAAATAGGATAGACGTATCAAAACGAGAAATTGAAACAACTTGTCGTTCCACTCTTCGATACGCCCTGCAACGGAGCATCTTTTATCCACAAGTAAGGGAAGAGGAAGGAAATAATCTACCCCAAATGAAGCCGTTATTTTTTTTATATGTTTGGCTAAATTTGACGCGCATAGCTGGGCTACGTAAGTGAAAGAAATTAAATAAATTGTTCCATAATGCGCCGTAATTTTTTCTTCTAAAGAATTCAAAAAATCGTTGCATAGCCATAGCTACGGAACTATTTTTTGTGTTTTTAGAAGGGAAAAGAACAAGCATAATGGGGCAAGTTATTTATTTTCTTTCACTTAGGAAAATTTAGTGAAACATATAAAAAAAAGAACAATTCAGACGAGTAGATTATTTTTTTCGTCTTCCCTAAGTATCAGGAATTAAATAAATGTACATTCTTCTCCCGATAGCTATCGGGATTAGCGTCAGGTTTAGTTATTCTTAACTTGTATTTTATTGATTAATAAATATTTACAAAGAATATTGAAATTAGAACGAGAACTAATCTCCCCCTTTGGAGGGGGTTGGGGGGTGGAAAAACAGTCAAGAGTCCACCCCCAGCCCCCTCCAAAGGGGGAGATGTATCGTGCTTTCTTTTTCATTTTTTTTTTGTAAATAATTAATTATCAAAGTTTTATTCATTAAAAAATACTAAACCTGACGCTAATCCGATAGCTATCGGGATTATTTTTTCTTTAGACGAACCAAATTTAGCGCGAATAACGAGTTATTTAAGGAAAATTTGGTGAAGTATAAAGGACTTTATTTAGAAATATTTTGTATGCAGCTAACCTTGTCTTTTTCCGATACTCTTCTCCTATTTTTCGCTCCGTACCGTAGGGTATGCAGCTCAAAATGAGGCTCGATTATCGAAAAAATACAAAATTCCATGCATACAAAATATTCCTAAATAAAGTCT
>Ga0209595_100812_pt1 | contig 10031 bp, 7 predicted proteins | sample Porto_4metaG_FD_187427 | JGI IMG/M metagenome (GOLD analysis project Ga0209595, IMG submission 187427) | Marine algal microbial communities from Porto, Portugal - Porto_4 metaG (SPAdes) (version 2) | ecosystem: Host-associated > Algae > Red algae > Unclassified | place: Portugal: Porto | collected...
GCTTGCGCCACGTACTATTGAGTTTTATTACTCAATCAAAAATCAAAACGATTATGGGCAGAAAATACGTCTTAGATGGGGCTATCGTAAAGTGCAGCATGGGCATGGCACCTGCAAAGCTCATGGTTGTCACCAATCAAAGAGTAAAAATACAGGGTAAGTTCAAAGCCACTCACATGGACAGATTAGTACCTCAAACCTTCATCCAATGTAAGCTCAAACCTACTCCCGGTGGCTTTCTTCCTTGTACACCCATGCTCCTCCCCTGGCAAAAAACTGCCCAAAAAACCAACCTAAGAGGAATACTGAAATTCCTTTACGACGACTCTTACTCCATGTGTGGCTTCGGCGGCAAAGTAACCGTTGTACACCCCATGCAAATCAACGCCGCAGGTGCCGCCTTTGAGCAATATACCAACATCTCGACCACCATTCCCGGCGCGATGCCCCTCGCGGGCTTCGATGAAGGCACGCTCCCCGAAAGCGAGAGCAACAGTTTTCTCGACGGCTTCCAAACCGTACTCGACATCGCCGGACTCGTACCCGGATTTGGCGAAATAGCCGATGGTATCAACGCCGCGATATACGTAGCCAGAGGAGATTATGCCAATGCTGCGCTTAGTGCCGCAGCTATGATTCCAATTGGTGGGCAGGCGGCTACGGCAGCGAAGTTGGGACTCAAGGGTGCAGATGCTGCGAAAACTGCAGTCAAAAGTGCTGATGAAGTAGCTGATTTCGCCAACGCCAGTTATAAAAATTTAAAAAATACAAAACCATGCTTCTTAGCAGGTACACCCATACAGACAGGTGATAAATTAACGCCAATTGAAGAACTTAAAATAGGAGATAAAGTAAAATCCTACGACTTTAATACAGGCAAAACAGTTATTGGTACGGTTTCTCAATTATTTCAAAACTGGACTGAAAATGTATATGAAATACATACCGAAGAAGATTTAATAAAGACAACCGGTAGGCATTTATTTTGGATAGAAAACGAAAACAAATGGGTGGCAGCAAAAGACCTCCAACCTCAAATGAGTTTGAAATCGTTTAACGGTACATTTTTTGATATACAAAAAATCGTAAAACAACCCGAAACACACGATACCTACAACTTTGAAGTTGATGATTATCACAATTATTTCGTATCATCGCTTGGTTTATTGGTGCATAACAGTTCCAAGCCTTCTTTATTTGAAAGTACGGATAAGAAAAGCACAGCAATTTATGAAGTGTACGACCCCACTACAGATAATGTCGAATATATAGGGCAAACCACAAAAGACTCAGTAGAAGATAGATTTGACGAGCATAAGGCAGAAGGAACAAAGAAAAATAACCATAAAAGTAATTGGGATGATTACGAAATCAGGGAGGTAGACAGAGGTGATTGGACGCCCTATGAAGCCCATGTTAATGAGCAACATCATATCGAAAAAAATGGTGGAAAAGACAATCTCCAAAACAAAAAGAATGCAATAACAGAAAAGAAATTTGACAAATATAAAGACCCTAAATATGGTCACAATCCGTGTTAAAGATGAAATTAAAAATAGGCGATGTATTTACCGCAGAAGTTCAACCTGAAAAATACATATTTGGAAGAATCATTTTTGATATAAAAAATCAATATGTAAAAACCCGGGATTCGGAAGTGCCAACAACACATCTATCTACCTTTGGAAAATCCTATATCGTACAAACCTTTGAAGGAATCTATGACTCCCGACAGGCAGAATACGCAACTCAAACCGTTATAGATAGCGCGATAATGAGATCCAAAATATTTAAAAACGGACATTGGGAAATTAGTGGAAATTTGCCCGTTGATGTAGAAAAAGTGAGTTTTCCCGAAACTCTTGCACGCAAAAATAATGTAGTGTACTTTGAGTGTGGAGAACTAAGTTTTGAACTTCCGGTAAGTGCCTCTTATACTGATGAAATAAAGATTTATCCGACTATGATAAGTCCGGTTTCTATCTATGCGGGTACGCTACACTATCAGGGCTTGGATGACTACATTGACAAAGGTCATATCCGTAACAAATACCTTGAAGGTTCAGATTTGAGATACCGCCCCGAAATAAGAACTAAAATTTATGAAATGATAGGTGAAGATATGAATCAAACATATTACGAAATGGCTCTCAAACATGGTTATGACTTAAAAAGATTGTACAAATGAAAAATTATCCGAAACACTTATTACGAGATGTAAGATGGGCATTTTATGGTGGAAAATTTCAGTCTTTCAATCAATTTATAGATGCCGTCTACGAATATAGCAGCAAGAATAAAAATTGGAATCACGAACAAATTATATTATCCACAAATACATATACGATTCAATGGATTTATTGGGATGAAAATGATGAAATGCAAGAACCCGACAAACAGGTTAGTAGCCAAAATGATAATCTAACCGCAGGCGAGTTGTTGTACAACATCCATAATACAGTAGTCACAGATTTAGAAGAAGCAGATAATCATTTTTTTGAAGGATTGGAATTATACGAAGGTGAGCTTGCAAGTGAAATACCTTTATATTTTTTACTACAAGGCAGTTAAAATGAAAAAAATACAAAAATTATTTCGCAAAAAAGAAAAACCACTGCACAAGCAAATCGCCCTCAAAATCCCACGCGATTTTCGGGAAATGACTTTTACCGAAAAAACGCACCACTACCCTATCCAAGACCGAATACCACAAGAAGCATTCATCAACCAAAACCAAGACAGCATCATCGGAATCCGCCACACCAAAGACCACCTCTCGCCCGACCAACTCGAAGACTACAAACAAAACGTATTTGACAAAATCTTCAACACGCCCAGTATCCAAAGCTACCAAAGCAGCATCATACCAACCCGAAAAACACCCTGCATTTTAGTCTCCTACACGCTCATGATGGATGAACCGCTTTTCGTCATGAATCTCGTCGGCAGCCATAAAGAAACCATGTTATTTGTCACTTTTTCCTGTCCCAAAAAAAACAAAGACCAATGGAAAACTATTATAGAAAAGGCATTTGAAAATATCAAGCTCGAAATACCAAAGAACTAAGGAATACTGGACAAATAACTGATTTCAAGGGGAAAAATAAGTGCAAAAGAAGCCGTCCAAATGCGGATTTGTTGAAATTCTGTTCCTAAGTACTAAGTGTCAGGAATTCAATAAATGTACACTCTTCGCGTCGTTATTTTTTCTTTAGACGAACCAAATTTGACGCAAGTACTCACTGTATTTAAGGAAAATTTGGTGAAGTATAAAGGAAAAAGAACAAGTCGAGATGTAGTGTTTATTATTTTTTCATCCCTAAATAGACTTTATTCCAAAACAAGTTGTATTGCATGGAAATTAGGATTTTTTCGCTAATCGAAGCTCATTTCGAGTCGCATACCCTGCGGTACGGGACAAGAAATGGATGAAGAGTGGCGGAAAAAGACAATTTAGCTGCTTACAAATTATTTTGGAATAAAGTCTAATGTAAGTAGTGGGACAAAATTGTAAGCCTATTTTTGTCCCACTATTTATGTCGATTTTCAGATTTTTGGAAAGCTCACTCGTTGGATATTTCTAAAATCTATTGATGCCCCACATCTCTAATATACTCATCACTACATTTGTCGAAGAACCAAAAAAATTAACCATTAATCATTAACCATTAATCATTAATCCCTACTTTTGTGCCAATGAAATTTGGAATCTGCCCATTGAGTATGTCGCCCCTGCGTGCGAAGCCTGATGACACCAGCGAAATGGTGTCCCAACTCCTATTTGGTGAAACCTTCGAGATATTGAAGCGTAAGCGAAAATGGTTTAAAATACGCTGTACCTTAGATACTTACGAAGGCTGGGTAGACCGCAAGCAAGTCCTCGAAATCGACAAGCCCGTGCCAGAAAACGCTGCGTACAGCCTCGAACTTGCGCAAGCTGCTATGGGAAATGACCATTATTTACCGATTATGATGGGTAGTACCTTGCCCGATTATGATGGGATGCGTTTTTGGTTTGATGGAAAACCATATACCTTTAGCGGACAGACGATAGACCCGACCTACACGCCGCCCACACACGAATTGGTCATCAAAATAGCCCGAAAATATCTCTATGCGCCTTATTTATGGGGCGGTCGTTCGCCCTTCGGAATTGATTGTTCGGGCTTTACGCAGGTTGTTTTTAAGATGTTTGGTGTTGCACTGAAACGAGACGCCTCACTGCAAGTCGAACAAGGTGAAACCATCAATTTTATCGAAGAAGTCTTACCCGGCGATTTAGCTTTTTTTGAAAATAAAGAAGGAAAAGTCATACACGTAGGCATCGTACTCCCCGACAGCGAAATCATACACGCCTCCGGTCAAGTGCGTATTGATAGACTTGACCATCAAGGTATTTATAATAGGAAAAAGCGAAAATATACGCACCAACTTAGAATCGTGAAACGAATGTTAACGTAGCATAGTTTTCCAACCTGCACTGCGCCATGCTTGCAGGCTGGAAGGCTGTGCTATGGGATGAAAAAACAATATACGTTACATCCCTATGTGACTTCAATTATAAACTTATTCTTCTTACCGTTTTCCACCATAATAAAACGTTCGTGCAATAGATGCGAAGCATTCACAATCAACTCTTTATCTGTCACCTTCTTTTTATTTACCGAAACGGCATTACCTTTAATGGCGCGTTGGGCTTCGCTGCGCGAACCGACAATCGTGGTCGTTTCTGCCATCAGTGCGATGATGCCAATACCTGCGTCCAGATCGCTTTTTGATACCGCAAATTTTGTCACTTCATCGCTCACCACTTCCAGATTTTTCTCACTCAGTGCCAATAATGCCTCGCGTTTGCCTCTGAATAAAAAATCGGATGCCTGTACTGCTGCTTCATATGTTTCTTGCGAATGCACGCGCACGGTGATTTCTTCGGCGAGTATTTTTTGTGCACTGCGCTGTCCGGGGTCTTCGGCGTGTTTGGTGAGTATCGCTTCGATTTCGCTTTGTGTTTTCAGCGAAAAAGTCTTAAATAATCTATCCAACATCGCATCTTCCGAACCTAACCAAAATTGGTAAAACTGGTAGGGTGAAGTCATCTTTGCATCGAGCCAGACATTGCCGCCTTCTGATTTGCCGTACTTTTGTCCATTCGGCTTGGTGAGTAGTGGCGTGGTCAGGGCGTGAGATTTCTTACTCAACATACGGCGAATAAATTCGACCCCTGCCGTGATGTTTCCCCACTGGTCAGAACCGCCCATTTGTAGCGTGCAGTTGTATTTTTCGTATAGGCATTTGAAATCGTAGCCTTGAATGAGTTGGTAGCTAAACTCCGTGAAAGACAAACCGCTTTCGAGTCGATTTTTGACCGAATCTTTCGACATCAAATAATTTACTGTCATATGTTTGCCGACATCGCGCAAAAATTCAAGTGCGCCCATGTCTTTGTAAAAGTCGTAATTATTCACCATTTGAGCGGAGGCATCACCACAATCAAAATCGAGAAAACTGCTTAGTTGCTGCTCGATTTTCTCCACGTTTCTATCCAATACATCCAAATCCAGCAACTGACGTTCCGCATCTTTGCCCGAAGGGTCGCCGATGCGTCCGGTCGCACCGCCCACGAGTGCGATAGGCTTATGCCCGTGTCTTTGCCAATGTACGAGCAGCATAATCGGCACCATATTGCCAATGTGCAGCGATTCGGCAGTCGGGTCAAAACCGATATAAGCCGTTAATTTGCCGTTTTTTTCGGCTTCTTCCAGTTCGGGCGTTACATCTTGTATCAGTCCGCGCCAACGCAATTCTTCTATAAAAGTCATCTTTTGATTTTTGATTTCGTAACACAGACATTCCTGTCTGTGCCGTGTAAAAACAGACAAGAATGTCTGTGTTATGTTTGATTAGTGGTCTTGTAATGACTGCTTTATCGCCCTCGTACAGGCGACTTTGGTCGCCATGTTGAAAATAATAATATGCAGACATGGCAACTAATACACTGTTTCACAAATTTATTTACTTTTTTGAGTATTTCTTTTAAAATGACTCTTCACCAAAAAATCCTTAAATACAGTGAGTATTCGCGTCATTTTTGATTCGATTCATTTCAAAATAAACGTCAAAAAATGTAAATAAATTTATAAAACAGTGTACTAAGTGAAAGAAAATAAATAAGATGTTCCATAATGCGAAGTATTTTTTTTGTCTAAGGATTTTTTGAAAGCCGCACATAGCCTTAGCTACGTAAGGATTTCAAAGGATTCTTAGACGGAAAAAAGACGAGTATAATGGCACATGTTATTTAATTTCTTTCACTAAGTGAAACATATAAGAAAAAGAACAATTCAGACGGGTAGATTATTTTTTCGTCTTCCCTAAATAAAATTTGGTTCTTTGACAAATCCGGTGAAATGAATAATAATTTGGGCGTATCCCCCTCCTTATCAGTCGGGGGTCGGGCTATCCGGCACTCTCTCCACTCTCGCTATCGCTCCGTTACGTTCAAACAACACCTACTATCCCTTACGCGAGAAACGAGCGAACACTGAATTTATCAAAAAACTAAGTATGTTTAGAGTACAAAAATACTTGTATCAAGGGAAGAGGAAGAAAATAATCTACCCCAAATGAAGAAGTTATTTTTTTTATATGTTTGGCTAAATTTGACGCGCATAGCCGAGCTACGTAAGTGAAAGAAATTAAATAAATTGTTCCATAATGCGCCGTAATTTTTTCTTCTAAAGAATTCAAAAAATCGTTGCATAGCCATAGCTACGGAACTATTTTTTGTGTTTTTTAGAAGGGAAAAGAACAAGCATAATGGGGCAAGTTATTTATTTTCTTTCACTAAGTAGTAAGTCAAACTAATTATGATAAGTTCATTTGGCGAAATTTGTCCGATTACTTTGTTGGAGAACATCCAGCGTAGCTACGGCTATGCTGAATAACCTCCGCCTCGTACTCGAAAAAATTTCACTCAAAGCAACATATCATAATTAGATTGACTTACTACTAAGTACACTGTTTCACAAATTTATTTACTTTTTTGAGTATTTCTTTTAAAATGACTCTTCACCAAAAAATCCTTAAATACAGTGAGTATTCGCGTCATTTTTGATTCGATTCATTTCAAAATAAACGTCAAAAAATGTAAATAAATTTATAAAACAGTGTACTTAAGTAGTGAGACAAAAATATCCTTACTTTTTGACGGTTTCTTTTTCCGCTATTTTTCCCTACAAAAATCCTTATCCCGAATCAAGTACGGGACAGGCTGTAGCGTAGGCTATGTGCGGTTTTTGTAAGAAAAAATATCGAAAAAATAACCACGTCAAAATTGTAAGCCTATTTTTGTCCCACTACTTAGTGAAAGAAAATAACTTCTTCATTTGGGGTAGATTATTTTCTTCCTCTTCCCTAAAGTTCAAGCGTAAGTCTCAAGTTCAAGTTTTGGTTCTTTGATAAATTTATTGGTTGTTCGTTTCTCGCGTAAGGGATAGTAGGTGTTGTTTGAACGTAACGGAGCGATAGCGAGAGTGGAGAGAGTGCCGGATAGCCCGACCCCCGACTGATAAGGAGGGGGATACGCCCAAATTATTATTCATTCTACCGGATTTGTCAAAGAAGCATATTTTTTTCGCGTAGCGAAAAAACTCGCTAACCCGCAACTACCGCTACTACATCTTTTATAGCTCCGTAAGCGACTCTTTTACTTAATAAAAAATCCTTTATTTTGAGCCATTCGGCGGCTTCTATATCTTCTTCGTGTTGGAGTTTCAAATCTGTATTTTTGGTGGTCATTTTGTACCAGTACGTTGGTTTCAAGCACTTTCTATCGTGGCGGTCTTTATAGATGTGATAGGAGGTGTGTAGCAATTCGTGCCGTTTTACTTCTGACAGACCCGTTTCTTCTATGACTTCCCTTACGGCAGCTTCTTCGCGTGTTTCGCCGGAGTCTATTTTCCCTTTTGGTAGATCCCAATTATCGCGTCGGTAGATGAATAAAACTTCGTTTTGAGGATTAAAAACCACGCCACCTGCCGCTTCTACGATTTTGTAGGCACTAAAAAAATCGTTGCGAAGGCGTTCTGCATCTTCGTAATGTAAGACAATTTCTATGGGGCGGGTGCCGCCCGAACCTATCTGTGCTTTTTTGGCTTTCTTTATGAATTTCTCGATATGTTTTTCATTCCCATCATATTCATGTATGGGTACGTTGGGGTAGTATTTTTTTAGTTGGTCGGTCGGTGTAGCAGTTAAGATAAAAAATCTGTTTTTATAATAGATTGTGTACATTTGTGCATTTAATGAGTAATGATTAAAGGAACACGAAGAAAATAATCTACCCGTTTGAATTGCTATTTTTCCTATGTGTTTCCTCAAATCTTCCTTAAATACAGGGAGTATTCGCGTCAAATTTGAGAAAACACATAGAAAAAATAGCTGCGTCAATTCGGGTAGATTATTTTCTTCGTGTTCCCTAACGATAAATGGTTAACGACTGGACTTTGGACAAAATGGAAATTGGGAAATTAGGTTTAATGTCATAAATGACTGACATTCAATACTTTAAATTTAATTAAAAATAAATATAATGCAATAATTTAATTTATGTAAAATCCTGTCAAATAGAAACTTACCTAATTTTAGAGCGTCAGTTAAAAAAGTAGTACCGTTCATTTTGTAAATTCTTAATAATCAACTATTTGCAATGTACAATTTACTACTTTTTATGCTGATGCTCTATTCCTAATACCCCAGTTTCCTATTTTCCAAAGTCCAGTTAATGATAAATGATAAATGAACTATGAATAACGAACTTATGACAGCCGAAGTTGCCAAGAAGCTGCTACAAATTAACGCAATAAAACTCAGTCCGCAAAACCTATTTACTTGGGCGTCGGGCATTCAATCGCCGATATATTGCGACAATCGCAAAACGCTCTCCTATCCGCGAGTACGTACTTTTATCAAAGAATGTTTGGTAGAAAAATCGAAAGCCTTTGGGATGTTTAACATGGTCGCGGGCGTAGCGACTGCGGGTATCGCACATGGCGCACTGCTTGCCGATGCGCTCGATTTGCCTTTTGCTTACGTGCGTAGTAGTAGCAAAGGACATGGTTTGCAAAACAGGATAGAGGGCGATGTGCGCGGCAATGAACGCGTTTTGGTGGTCGAAGACCTGATTTCGACGGGTGGTAGTAGCCTCGAAGCTGTCCAAACACTCGAAGCACTTGGCTGTAATATCGCGGGCGTCATCGCTATTTTTACTTATAGTTTTGACAAATCTGTGCAAGCTTTCGATGAAGCCGATTGTCAACTCGAAACCCTCTCAAATTATGATGCACTACTCACCCAAGCCCTTGATATTGAGTACATCACACCTATTGAAGCCGAACAATTGAAGGAATGGCGTAAGAATTTTTGATTTTTTATTGAAATATGCTCTTAGTGAAAGAAATTAAATAAATTGTTCCATAATGCGCCGTAATTTTTTCTTCTAAGGTCGCACTGAAATATAGCCATTTTTTAATTAATTAAAATTATTTTGTAATTTATTTATTATTAAAAATTAATTATTTATAAATATTTTTTATTATAAAATAATTTAAAAATATCCTTATTTCAGTAGAACCTTCTAAAGAATTCAAAAAATCGTTGCATAGCCATAGCTACGGAACTATTTTTTGTGTTTTTTAGAAGGGAAAAGAACAAGCATAATGGGGCAAGTTATTTATTTTCTTTCACTTAAGTAGTGAGACAAAAATATCCTTACTTTTTGACGGTTTCTTTTTCCGCTATTTTTCCCTACAAAAATCCTTACGTAGCGTAGGCTATGTGCGGTTTTTGTAAGAAAAAATATCGAAAAAATAACCACGTCAAAATTGTAAGCCTATTTTTGTCCCACTACTTAGTACACTGTTTCACAAATTTATTTACTTTTTTGAGTATTTCTTTTAAAATGACTCTTCACCAAAAAATCCTTAAATACAGTGAGTATTCGCGTCATTTTTGATTCGATTCATTTCAAAATA
>Ga0209595_100819_pt1 | contig 9990 bp, 13 predicted proteins | sample Porto_4metaG_FD_187427 | JGI IMG/M metagenome (GOLD analysis project Ga0209595, IMG submission 187427) | Marine algal microbial communities from Porto, Portugal - Porto_4 metaG (SPAdes) (version 2) | ecosystem: Host-associated > Algae > Red algae > Unclassified | place: Portugal: Porto | collected...
TCTAATAATTTGCGAAAAATCTCAAAATCAATACCAGATTTTAATTTCACTAATGGATCTCCCAGTTTACTTAATTTTTCTAGTCGGAAATCTTGATCGAAGAAACCGTAATCTTTTGAGCGTTTGATTTTTTTCATCGACTAAAGATAACTTTTTTATAATTTATTCAGCCTTATTGAGTTTTTAGAAGTGCCCTTTAGTTAAACTTTGAGCAAATCCGAAAAAGTCACTTGGGTTTGTGTAGTTTAATTCAATTACTCTTGTTGAAGTATTTGTAACATTATTTAATGTTGTGCTTATTTTAAATCCCATTAATTGCAATAATAGTCGGTCATTAAATATCGAATAATCTTCTTTCTTTTCTAAATGCATTGGAGCGTAGAACTCTCTAATAAACGCCATACACTGTAAAGGTGATGTATCTTGAAAAATTTGGAAAGCTGACCTTGTTATTAATTTAGTTGATAAAGAATTAATATAAGAGTAAAACAATAGTAAATGTGCTGATTTTGAGTCGTCAATAAATCCTTGTTTGAAGTATTTATATTTTTCAAATTCCGAGTTTGTCACATACTTCGAAATTTTCTTATTAATGAGATGATTTTTCGATGTTTTCGATGATTTTGGTATCTGAACTACCTGTGTTGAAAAATAAATAACTTGTTCTAAAACGCTTATGATAATTCCAAAAATCTCTCTCGTAGAAATCATTCCGTGTTTTGTACTATCGTAATGTTTAATAGTGTTTTGAAGTGTTATTTTAAGTAAGATTATAATAGTGTTACTATCTTTATTCGCATCAATAGATAATTTTTGTAAATCTTTTATTACTTGAGTTAAATACTGCATTTCCTTTAACGAAACCCATTCATTTGTATAAGTTAAAGGTACATACTCATCAATAAGTTCTGTTGATTTAGAAATCAGTTTTTTGTTCGAAATCTGAATATCATTGAGTGCGCTTGAAATGTGATTTTCAAGTAGTTTTTTCTTTAAAATAGGATATGTGATTATAATTGTAATAAGTGCTATTATACTTCCTTGAAAATCATTCAAAAATTTATATCCTATCTTAAGTATTTCTTATGTTTCCAAGTGCTTGTTTAAATTGTGCCTATCAGTATAATATCGATTGGCTAAATTTTCGGAGCTGTAAGGTACGAAACAGCAATGAAATTTAGGTTTTGTTATGCCCTTTTCCTTATGATGTAATATGATGAAATATTTTTATCGCACTCCTCTTCTGATATTTGTAAAGTAATCAAAAACAAAATATTCGATTGAGTAGCTACTATCTTTTTGATACAAAGGCGGAATCCGAAAAGCCTTTTAATAGAGTAGGTAACTCAAATAGAATAACTAAATTATTTATTATGGAAGATTTAATCAAGACAAAAACAAAACCTAACGGTTCACTTACAGAAGAAACAAGTGGATCTATTAACAACATTCAAGAAATGTGGGATGCCACCATTGGGTATTATGCAGAAGGTATACCAGATACTTCAGCAATGTATAAAGTTTATACCAGAATGGTAGCAACGCTAACTTATCAGGATATTTCGAATGTATTTAGTGCTGTATATGCTAATAAATACTGGAATGTTAGTTTAATGGATTATACAATTCTTTCTAGGAGTTTGCAAAGTGCTCTAGCTATTACACCGGCATCTTTAGCAAATTCGTATGCACAAAATGCTATAAAACAATGGAGAGGTATGTTAACTCGTAAAACTACCTCTGATCTCGGACAAATTCCTGTACCGGGAAATGTTACAGCAAGTATTGATATTGTTTGTAATAATAGTACGGAACTGTTACCTGAACAATTAATCCAAAATTGGAACTCTGTTTATTGGCAATATCCTCAAGTGGGTAAAAACTATGTGTATGCTCGATGTCAGAATGTTAATTTTTTGGGAGATCTTAATGATGGTGCTACAAAACCTACAGTACACATGTATTATACTACTGGAGGTTTTAATCAACCACCAACAGCATGGCATCAATTAACAACAACTGATGGTGTTAATTTAGATGGAAAAGTAATCTTATTGAGTGGTGCTCCTGGTGCTATGCCTGTAGGGACTCGTGGTTGCTCACAATCTTTCTTCTTTAATCCTACTTCTACGGATCATGTTTGTCTTATTGCTACTGTAGCAACTGATTATTTCACAAATCCGAAAAATAACGATGGTAATTGGAATTCTAGTACTTGGATTACTCACAACGGTGCTGGTGCATGGAAAAATGTTAATCCACAACAAGGAATCGAAAATAGTCTTGCGTTCTATAATCAAGATGGTTCAAAAGAAAATTTTGTGTTTAAAGTTCATTGTCAAAATGTTCCCAAAGATTCAAAAATCAGCCTTAAAAGCACTGATAAATCATTAGGTTTCGATTCTGGTTATATCATGGTCAATAATCATTCTGCTAATTATGAATTCCCTGTAACTTTACCACCTAATTATAAAGGTGAATTAATTATTAGTATGGAAGACGCAGAAGGGAATATGTTGCCAACTAATGCAGCTATTCACATTGATATGTATTGGAGATTAGGCAAGGGACACAAACAATATATCACAGCAATTGATCTTTATGATGCGCATAAAAAATCAAATAATTTCGAAGATCATGATTTGATTCTTGGTAGTTATACTTTAATGGGTAATAAAGGGTAATATTTAGAGTAGAGATAGTATATCATGCATTGAATAATACGTATCCTTGAAGAAAAGGGGTACGTATTTTTTTAAGAAAGAAATCATATATATTAATCTAACAAAGGCTTACATGGTTTCTGGTCAAGTACCATTTCTCTTATCATATCGAATAATCAACAATTAAGTCTATTTTTTTAGTGAAATTATTAGGAATTATAATGATTGGGCATATCGTTCAGTATAAAACACGTAGGGCAATAAATAAGCACTTTCGTTTCGGTTTATTACTTAGCTAAATATAAAATTTTGCTTTTATCTTTTTATGTAAATGCCAAATTTTATATTTAGCGGACTTTGTTAATATTCACAAAACTTTGGAGTTAACACAAAAGCCCTATGTTTTTTATACCTTGTTGTATACCGTTTTTTTATAGTTGATTTCGGCATATGTGTTTTGTATTCTTGGATCAGTATGTATTTTAATTTCTCCCCAATTAAATTTTCGTTTCTTAGATTTTAATAAAACGTCCATTAGTCTATTAATTTCAGTTTCTATTTTTTTTGCTACTGTTTTAAAATCATCTCCAGAAATATCTAACCTTTTGTTACAATATGCTGGATCCAATGTAATAATCATAGAATTAAGATTAGTCTCAATATCAAATTTTATTCCTTTGTTTTCAAATTTCTTAATTATAAAACTGTCGCGATTCAGCTCTTTATTATTTCTGAAAACTATTCCTGAATAAATATCTATTTTCAAGGACTCAAGAGTTGTATTTAATTCTTTTTTTTCTGCATTTCTTTTTTCAATAATCAACAAAGTATCGAGGTAGACATCTAATATTTCAAGTATATTTTTTGTTAACCCAATATTTGAATCACATTCGTGAAAATCTGTTTTTGGTACAGGTCTATAATTATAATTAAATACGGTTTCACTTCCTTTTACTAATACATCAACTTGTTCTCCACCAAATTCAAATTCAGTCGATTTAGAATTTTCAACATTAAGTATGTCCTTAATTATTGTCTTTAAATCATTTGAATTACACCAATCTATAGATTCGTAAAGTTTGTTATAAGGGTAGTCAGCAACTAAAATTGCTGTTTCTTTATTATCATTTTTTCTAATTAAAACATTATATTTCATAATTATTTTAAGTGGTTCTGAAATGGTATACAACAGTATAATATCGTCTCGGCTATGGTTAGTACGGGATTAAAAAGCGATTAATTTCCGATTAAGCACTTAGCCAAAACTTTTTATTTTGTTTTATCTTTTTTGTTCTAAAGCTAAATCAAAAGTTTTGACGGACTTTATAAAAATACACTAAACTTTGGATTAAGCACTAAAGCCCGTATTAATTATAGCCATTGTTAGCATAAGTACTATTTGTCTTCCATATCAACCCAATATCCTAACTCAATTACCTTTACCAAATGTTCTATAGTTAAATCATAATAGGCTCTATTGTCCTTTTTTCCTGTAATCCAATTATAAATAGCTACAAAATTTATTAGTCCAAAAGCTTCATCATCAAAATGTAATTGCCATTCTCTATTCTCATCATAATCTATTTTAAAATGTTTTAAAAACTTATCTAAAAACTCTATTCCATCTGTCCCCGTAATTCCTAAATCTTTTTCGATTTTAGTTTTAAGAGTTATTTTGTCTTTTTTACCCCAGTATTCATCTATTATGAAACTCACAAGGTTTTCGAAGTTTTTGTTATTACTCATCTGTAATGTGGTTGTAAACAAGTTGAGTATCATATAGAATAACACTTAAATCATAAGCTAATATTCCCCAGCCTACAATAGGAATTGCTCTACCTAAAAACTTCCCAATAACTTTTGTTAATGCCACCCTCATTCCTTGCCCTCCAATAATTTTAGGATAACCTGTCAACATAGGTAATCTAACGGGTGATGTTCCAGGGATTTTAGAAATATATTTTGAGACAAAAGAAGTTCCTTTAGTTGAACCTTTAAATTTTGCTCTAGTGGGAATAAATGCTTGTCCAGACAGTACAGCGATTAATCCAATAACATCTGAAATTCCAAACTGTTCTGCGATTTCATATGCTAGAATAGCTATATACAAATTAAATTTAGAGTGATACCATTTACCTTCGTATTCCCAAGAACCCGGTCGTTCTATATCATTATCCTGTAATAAAAGTTCATTTCTAAGTTCATGTCTAAACTTATATGATTCATGAGTTAAACTAATAGTTTCAAATTCTGATTCAGTCATTTTTTTTATTTATGCTAACGTTTAGTATAAGAAACGTAGGGCAGAGGATAAGCACTGTATTTCGGGTTTGACACTTAGCCAAATATAATATTTTACTTTTATCTTTTTATTATTGAAAACGTCAAATTTTATATTTGGTGGACTTAGTAAATAAACACAGAACTTAGGAGTTAACACTAAAGCCCTATGTTTTTTTTACATTGTTAGCATTAGTTTTTCTTATAACAAATGAAATTTAATAACTTCGAAATTTTGTCAAAAAAATTATATAAAAATTTAAAATCATTAATTTCAAAAAGTAAAATATCAGAATTTATTTCTATACTTAAGTATTTTATATTTTGTATTTTTTTATAATCACTTATTTTTTTTGAAATGTCAGTTTCTTGTATGTGGCTATGAGTTAGAGTATTTCGTAGTAGTGTATGAGAACAGATTTCTTCCCACTCTGCATTTAATGAGGAAAAGTCAATAAAATATTCTTCTTCTAATTTTCTTTTGTAAAACATAATATTACTTTCTCCTTTATTCTTATTAATCCTTATGTTTTCTTGTTTTTCCAATAATTCATATAGATAGGTATTTTAATCGAGTTTCTAAAAATGAATATAAAGAGACCAAAGTTGAGTTATATATTATATTAAGAGCACTTGAAGTGCTTTTATAGTCTAAAAAATCTACATTGCTAAAAATGACTTCATTATCAATAATTATGTCATTTTCCATCTCTCCTTCCATCTTTTGTACGTCTGACTTTACCATTTCTAATGTTCCCTTCTCGATGGAATTTAAAAATGTTTTCATTGAATCTAAATCATTGTCAAGACCAGTAGGGTATAGTTTGTCTATTATATAAAATTCTTGAAATCTATATGATCTTAACATAATTTAATTAGAGTTTATTTATTTGGATTTTTACAATTAATGCTAACGTGTTTGTATATGAAAAGTAGCGTGTAAGTAAACGAATACTTTTCCAACTAAAATAACGTTATTAAATAAACAATACAAATTAAATTTAAAATAGAACAGGGCAGAATCATACTTTTCATTTTCCATAAGAAATATTTAATATTGATATGAAATCAATATTTTTTTGAAATATATTAAAAATGTATATATCATAATTTATGAATAAAACTGGTCAATTTTGAATTTTAAGTGTAATAAAATTCAATTTAACAAAGTATGATTCTGCCCTGTAAAATAGAATTAGCTATTTTTTATACGGTGTTGGCGTTTCGTTTTTTAATTTATATATTTAACACGTTGAAATTATTTATTTTCTAACGTATTGTGTGTTATATAAAATAAACTACTTTTGCAGCCATTAAAATGGAAAAAAAAAACCAAATTACTATACATAATTTAAAAAGCAATCAGTATCGTCAAATCCATTCAGACGGTGCTAGTGCTGGAATAACTCCATCTGGACTTATTAATATAAATTTTTATAGCCATAGAAACGTAATTCCTAAAGGAACTATTTTTGAATTAGAAAGTGATGGACGACTAGGCAAGTTGGTCGGTATTACAGAAAATTCTAAAAGCGGGATTGTTAGGGAATATGATTTTGGAGTTCATATGGATATCAATACTTGTAAAAGTATAAGAAATCTAATGGATGAAAAAATTAAAGAATACGAAAAATTAACTAAATAGAAACATAATGTATAATATCAATAGTACAACAACTTACTCTGAAGACAGAAGAAGTTTATACCTTGCTGTAGGATTTACTAGTCTGTCTTTAATTAGTTATTCAGAAACTAATAATTCAATTGTTGAACATATCGAACCAGAAGTAACAATTCAGATAGATAAAACAAGTGAAGAAGAAACTTCTTCAGAGTTGACACAACACGCAATGAATTTAGCTCAGTCTAGTCTAGCAGAAGATTGGAATGATGAGAGTGATGAACATTGGGAGTCTTTTCTTTAGATGAATTACGAGCAAGGAGATATCGTTTTAGTCCCTTTTCCGTTTACAATGGGAACTAGTTCAAAACCACGACCAGCGATTGTGGTTTCTAATTCTATTGTTAATAAAACACAAGATGTTATTTTAGCTCAAATCACTTCTAAACCTAGAAAAGATCTATTCACTTATGTTTTAGATACTGATAAATTAAGCACTTCTTTAAATCTTGCAAGTCAAGTTAGGTGTCATAAAATATTTATTATTGAAAAATCTACAATTTTTAGAAAGATTTCAAAACTAAATGACGAGGGAATAACTGAATTAAAAAGTAAAATATTTAGTTTATTCTAGTTGCTCAAATGAACGCCAACAGTATAATATCAGTATAACGGTCTTGTATATGGCTCGTAGCGTGTAAATTAGCGATTATTTTCGGATTAAGCACAAGCCAGATTTTTAAATTTTACTATTTATCTTTTTATTGGAAATCGTCAAATTTAAAAATTTGGCGACTTTCCAAATACGCCTTAACTTCGTTTAAGCAACTAATTAGCTATGAGCTATATACGTTGTTGTGCGTAGTTTTTTATTTTTTCTACTTCTAAATCTACTAATTCAAGATGTTCTAAACATTCTTCATTATTCCAAAAAAGAACAGACGATGATTCCGACTTGTTTTTTGAAGAAGGATATACAATTCCTTCAATTATATTTTGTCTGTTTTTATTAAATGGATATCTAAAGTATTCTGTAACAACTTGCGTTGGTACGTATTCAATATGTTCTTTTCCGTCTTTTTTTATTTCTTGCGTAAAATCTCTAACTAAATCATAGAGAAAACGAATTAGATAATGTGTTTTTACTTTTTTGTAATCGAAAATACTTGGCAATTTTGGAAGTCTATTAAAATCTACTACATAGATTTCCTTTTTTAATTTAAACTTTGAAATTGTAATAGAATCTTTTTTTTTGTCTTCTCTACTTATCGTTTCCAAAAAAGCTGTTGCTGGGTCGAATGCAGAATATAACATAGAAATTCCTGATGGACTAAACCTGTTAGGGTAAATCGCATATTCCTCTGGTGGTGCAACTAATTTCTCCTTTTCACTAACAACCTTGCTTGAATGATGTTGTCTACAGCGGTAAATGATTGTTCCTTTCTCAATTTTTTTAATCAGATTCAGAGATTTAGTTATTTGTCCAACTTCTTTTAAAATTGTGAATGCATTTTGACTTTTGTTGGAAGAATGATTTTGTTGAAATAAGTATCTTGATTTATGTTTAATTAAGTTTTTAAAATAACTCCATTGGTACGTTAACTCGTCTCGTTCAGTATCATAATACATATCAGGTTCAGACCAAGCAATGTCTTCTATTGAGCTTACAATATCTTCTGTCAATTCAAATGGGTCAGTTTCCAAACCTATTCTTTCTTGTATTAATTCGTCAGGGTCAAAAGTTTCTCCTAAATATCCTCCTTCCCGACCGTTGTAGCTCATAAAATTAGCTGCATCTTCATAGAAATTTGAAATTCCAAGCATCATAAACTCTAACAAATCCTCAAGACTAACAACTTTTACTTCTTTTTCGCAATAATCGCAATATCCATTTATATAATTTTTCCTTATAAAACGTTTGATTGTGTTGTCATCAATATGTTTTATGCATAAATTTTTATCTGGAACACTACTTATTATATTCCGAGCGTCCATTTCAATCATTCTCTGTTTTACTTGTCCCATTAAATTTTAATGATTTATTGTCGTTTTGTCGTCAGCTCTCAAATTACGCACAACAGTATAATATCAGTATAATATCGTTAAGTATATAGCAAGTTGGGCAGAAAAAAGCAATTATTTTCAGGTTAGCCACAAGCCAAATCTTTTTATTTTGTTTTAATTTTTCTCTTTAATACCAAATCAAAAGATTTGGCGACTTTGTAAATAGAGAACAACCTTTTGGTTAAACACTAATCGCCCAATTTGCTATATATAGTGTTACAAAACGTTATACTTTATTTGTTTATAAAAATAAGGATAGCGTTATCTTTTTTAGACATAATCGTATCTTTTGATTTATAAATTATCTCGTATGACTTATTTTTATCGATAATGTTATTGCTCTTTTTTAAAGTTTCACTTCTATCTAGAGTTATATTATAAGAATCAATTAACACATTATCATCATTTAATTCTTTTCTAGAATATGTTAGCATGCTTTCAGCTTTTGAAATATCAACTTCTAATAAGTTTAATTTTTTATCATATCGTTCAATTTTACTTACAAAAACTTTAATTGTATCAATCTTTATAATTGCTTCTCTATTGTATACAATATTTACACCCTTGGATATTTCCTTACCTGTTATTACGTCTTTAAAATATAATTGTGCACTACAAGATGTTAACATGAAATGCAAGAGTACGAGACTAACTTTTGGTAAAAACAATGTTGTTTGGAATATTTTTCTCATCTCTTTTTTCTATTATAATCCTTATATGATTAGGGTTTGATTTACTTTTTTGTGCTTGTTTCCAAATCTTATCTATTATCTCTTTGGTCATTTTGTCTGATGTATTACTGGGTGAATTGAAGTCATTTACAATACCAAAACACCCCTCAGATGCAGAAATTGAATGTCCATAGTTTTCATTCTCATAACTTCCTCCGACATGAATCATTACCCCTCTTGCAATGTCTTCTTTAAATCGGTAATCAAGAAGTAGTGCATCAGGTCTAGCTTCGGCATACATTTGTTCAGATTTTTTCTGAGTTAACTTTATAGCAGGAGTATCATTTTTTTTTGGATAAGCTGGCATATATTTACCAGAATAATGATTTACATTACCGTCTTTAGGTTCGAAAGACATATTAGATAGAATCATTGTTTGACCTTTATCATTTCCAGGAATAACAGCATTGTATTATACTGATATAGGTTGACCTTTTTTTGTTTTTTTTATACCGTTCAGCTTATTTTTTAGACGTTTAGAAGGCAAAAAATATTATGAACTGCTTTTAGTTTAAATTTCAATTTCTGTCAAATTTAGTTTATTTTTTCGATAAGATTTGTATTTGATATTTGGATTTTGATGCACTTCACTTGGTTTTCTTAAATCCAGACTACAATGTGCTCTTAAATG
>Ga0209595_100824_pt1 | contig 9965 bp, 10 predicted proteins | sample Porto_4metaG_FD_187427 | JGI IMG/M metagenome (GOLD analysis project Ga0209595, IMG submission 187427) | Marine algal microbial communities from Porto, Portugal - Porto_4 metaG (SPAdes) (version 2) | ecosystem: Host-associated > Algae > Red algae > Unclassified | place: Portugal: Porto | collected...
CATTTTTAATAATAAATAAATTACAAAATAGTTTTAATTAATTAAAAAATGGCTATATTTCAGTGCGACCATATAAGAAAAAGAACAATTCAGACGGGTAGATTATTTTTTTCGTCTTCCCTTAGCTCGATAGTACACGGTAATTACGCCACGGTTGAAAACAAAGTACAGACAAGAAAGTCTATTACGTATAAATTTAGATGCGTTTGTCTATCCCATTTCCCTTGCATTTCGTAAGTTTGCATTTATGGCAACGAAAACAGAAAAAAAAGGAAATATCGAATTTAATCAAAATGACGATGCAATGCGTCTGGCGATTTCGCGGATGCAGTTTGAGTTGAACAAAATTTATATAGGCGGTGGAAAAAAACGCCTTGAAAAACTCAAAAAGAAGGGCAAAATGCCCGCTCGTGAACGCATCGCTTATCTGATTGATGATGGGAGTGATTTTTTGGAAATTGGAGCATTTGCAGGTTACGAAATGTATGCGGAACACGGCGGTTGTCCTGCCGGCGGTGTGATTGCAGGGATTGGTTATGTGAGTGGAAAGCAGTGTATGATTGTCGCCAATGACGCTACGGTAAAAGCTGGTGCGTGGTTTCCGATTACGGGTAAAAAGAACCTTCGCGCACAGGAAATCGCTATGGAAAATCGCTTGCCGATCATTTACCTCGTGGATAGCGCAGGCGTATTTTTGCCACTGCAAGACGAAATTTTCCCGGACAAGGAACATTTTGGGCGTATTTTTCGGAATAATGCCGTGATGTCGAGCATGGGCATCCCGCAAATTGCAGCGATTATGGGAAGTTGTGTGGCTGGTGGTGCGTATCTGCCGATTATGTCGGACGAGGCATTGATAGTGGAAGGAACAGGGTCGATTTTTCTCGCCGGACCTTACCTTGTCAAAGCAGCTATCGGCGAATCTGTCGATAAAGAAACGCTCGGCGGCGCACGTACTCAAAGCCAAATTTCGGGCGTGACGGACTATATTATGCCTGACGATCCGACTTGTTTGGATACCATTCGCGGCATCGTTGATAAGTTTGGGCAGTTTGAAAATGCAGGGTTTAACCGAGTCGAAGCCCTGCCACCGAAAAAAGACCCGGAGGAACTCTACGGGCATTTTCCCGAAGGTGGTTTGAAGCCTTACGATTCCTTGGAAATCATTGAGCGTTTGGTCGATAATTCGGAATTAATACAATATAAAGAGGATTATGGAAAAAGCATTATTTGTGCTTATGCGCGAGTTGATGGCTGGTCTGTGGGCATTGTGGCGAACAGCAGAAAGGTCGTCAAGAATGCTAAAGGAGAAATGCAATTTGGCGGTGTAATCTACTCTGATTCAGCAGATAAGGCAGCGCGATTTATTATGAATTGTAATCAGAAAAAGATACCGTTGGTATTTTTGCAAGACGTGACGGGCTTTATGGTCGGCACGCGTTCGGAGCATGGCGGCATCATCAAAGATGGCGCGAAAATGGTCAATGCTGTCGCCAATTCTACCGTCCCGAAATTCACTATCGTCATCGGCAATTCGTATGGAGCAGGCAATTATGCGATGTGCGGAAAAGCCTACGATCCGCGCTTAATTGTGGCTTGGCCAACCGCCAAAATCGCCGTGATGGGCGGTTCGCAAGCAGCAAAAGTATTGCTACAAATTCAAGTAGCTTCGCGTACTGCAAAGGGTGAAGTCGTGACCGCCGCCGAAGAAAAGGAAATCTTGGAAGATATAGAGGCTCGCTACAAAAAACAAACAACGCCCTATTACGCAGCAGCCCGACTTTGGGTAGATGCCATCATAGACCCGCTCGAAACACGCAAGGTGATTTCAATGGGTATCGAAGCCGCCAATAATGCCCCTGTGGCAAAGTTTAATCCGGGTGTTATTCAGGTATAGATTGGGTGAATGGGTGATTGGGTGAACGGATGAATGGGTGAATGGGTGAATGGGTGATTGGATATTTTTTTTATTTCATAAAATAGAATAACGAAAATGACAGGGTTTGAAGATTTGGAAGTATATAAAATTGCTATTCAATTTAGGCAAAAGATTTTTGAATTAGCGAAGTCTTTTCCGCCAGAAGAAAAATATAGATTGATCGACCAAATTATCCGAAGTACCAGAAAATGTCCTGCAAATATAGCTGAAGGCTATGGGCGTTTTCATTATCAAGAAAACATACAATTTTCAAGGATTGCGCGAGGTTCGCTGACTGAAACACAAGACCATCTAAATTGTGTTTCAGAGTGTAAATATATCTCACAAGAACAACACACAGACCTGAAAGCAGATGCAATACAACTCATTAAAATGATAAATGGCTATATTAGACTTTATTTAGAAATATTTTGTATGCAGCTAACATTGTCTTTTTCCGATACTCTTCACCTATTTTTCGCTCCGTACCGTAGGGTATGCAGCTCAAAATGAGGCTCGATCATCGAAAAAATACAAAATTCCATGCATACAAAATATTCCTAAATAAAGTCTATTAAATACCTCGAATCAAGAAAAAAAGGAAGCAAATAACAAATTACCTGATGACCTGATGACCTATTCACCTGATTACCAAATTACCTATTCACCTATTCACCTAATTACCTGATTACCAAATTACCCATTCACCTGATTACCTGATTACCTATTCACCTGATTACCAAATTACCCAATCAACCAAAATGAGAGCAGAAAGAGCCATATTAAAATTTAATAATCGAACTATCGAAATACCTGTCGGAAAGAAGGTTTTCGAAGAAGAATTGTATGTCGATTTTTCGGTGGAAAATACCGACGAAGGGCAACGTCTGCAGCTCACGATTCACCCTAAAGAAAGTATTACGATTGATTATCTTGCCATCGAATTATATCATGCTTATCCGTCAGATGAGCGTATTTTTTGCAATGGTTTTCAATCGTGGACAGAGACACGCGAATTTCGTCCGGATGAAAAAATAGAAGCCATTCGCCCTATCGTCAAAAAGCGTTTTGGGACTTTTGGCGATTATGCTTTTTGTGATTATCCCGACCGCAAAGGTGCGCTGCACTCGTGGACTTACACGTATGTAAGGCAAGGCGATAATATCGTCTTGCTCGGCTCGCTAAATGAATTTACAGGCTATACGCTTTTTCGACACGAAGCCTCAAAAGATGCACTGCTCATACAGAAAGACTGTGCCGGATTGCAACTCGACCACTCCTACCCTGCCCTCGACATTTTCATTGGTAAAGGCACTGAAAATCAGCAATTTGAAAATTATTTCAAACTTGCAAACATAAGTCCACCAAAGGCAAAACCTATTATCGGTTGGACGAGTTGGTATCATTATTATACCAATATTTCTGAGCAAATCATACTGGATAATCTGGCTGCTTTCTCCGAAAAGCAGTTAGCAATAGATATTTTTCAAATAGACGATGGATACGCAACACGAATGGGCGATTGGCTTTCGATAAAGCCTAATTTTCCCAATGGAATGGCGCATATTTCTCGTGCAATACATGAAGAAAATTATAAAGCGGGTTTGTGGCTCGCACCTTTTGTTTGTGAAAAAAAGTCGGAACTTTTCAAACAGCATCCTGACTGGATTTTGAAAGACGGCGAAGGAAATCTCGTTCGCGCAGGTTGGAATCCTTTATGGAGTGGTTGGTTTTACGCCCTTGATTTTTATCATCCTGAAGTTCAAAGTCACCTAATTATTGTTCTCAATACCGTGCTGCAAAAGTGGAATTATGACATGGTGAAACTTGACTTTTTGTACGCCGTTGCACTCGCTCCCCCGCCCAACAAAACACGCGGTCAGGTGATGCACGAAACAATGTCTTTTTTACGGAATATCATCGGCAATAAATTGATTTTGGCTTGTGGTGTGCCGCTTGGTTCATCTTTTGGTTTGGTGGATTATTGTCGCATTGGTGCGGATATACATACGCGATGGGAACACCAACTTTTGAAGTGGCTGCGCGGACGCGAACGTGTTTCGACGATACTTTCTTTGCAGAACACTTTGAGCCGTTGGCAATTGAATGGTAAGGCGTTTTTCAATGACCCTGATGTGTTTATTTTACGAAAGTCAAGACAAAAACTGACCCTTCCACAACAACACACTTTGTTCTTAATCAACGTGTTGTTAGGTAGCGTCCTTTTTACTTCGGATAATGTACGCGAGTACAAAGAAGACACTTGGGCAATGTATGAAGACGTGCTTAAATGGAAAGATAGCCAAATAGAAAAGGTGGTAGGCGAGGACGATTTTTACGAAATACATTTTGCACATAAAAATGAAAAACACATTGCGTATTGTAATTTATCGGACAAAATTCATCAAGTTAAATCTAATGAATTGATGCCTTTTCAGTCGAAAATTGTTTGAACTTGAATGACACTTGCGCTTAAACTTAAGGATGAAAAGATAATAAACACTACTCTTCACGCCGTTATTTTTTCTTTACACGAGCCAAATTTGACGCGTCCCGAATGCTTTCGGGATAAGTGAAAGAATTAAATAAATTGCTCCATAATGCGCCGTAATTTTTTCTTCTAAAGAATTCAAAAAATCGTTGCATAGCCATAGCTACGGAACTATTTTTTGTGTTTTTTAGAAGGGAAAAGAACAAGCATAATGGAAAGTATAAAGGAAAAAGAACAAGAACAAGTCGAGATGTGTTGTTTATTGTTTTTTCATCCATTAATTCAATCTATTCCTCAAAAAATCGCCATCAAAACGAATATAAATCATCGGTCCGCCTTTCTGTGATGCGAGTGCCATACAACCGATTTTGAGGTCATCAAAATAGAAATAACTCACCAAATGTGCAGCCATAAAAAACTGTCCGTGAAAGAAATTATCGGCGCGTTTTTCAAGATAAACTGCTTTGCCAATTATTGCTAAACCGTCCTTAACTCGCAGTACATTTTTCGCCAATTGATGCACCATATCCAGGATATTATCGTCGGTACATCTATCAAGATTGAACATATAATCATCGTTTCCTTCCATAAAATCGTAGAAGCGAGGCATGATTTTGCTGCCGCTGGTTTCATGCTTTGCCATTGCTTTGATTTCTAATAGGGTGGGAATTTTTCCTTTTGGTTTCATCGTTTTCATGCAAATTGAGCGAGGAAATAGTCATCATTTCCTCGCTCATAATTAATAGCTTCTTATCTCGCAATAGATAGCTGTAAACTCTCTACGCCTTCGTCGGATTGGAAGCGAATTGTGTAAAGTCCTTGCGCCAAATCTGTTATATCTAAGTTAGTGTTGTGGTAACCTGCATTATAGTTTGTCGCCGGAATTTCCATGACTGACTGCCCCAATGCGTTGAACAAGCCAATTGTCATATTAGTTGACGTTTCCAGGTCAAATTCGAGGGTAGCTACTTCATTAGCAGGATTTGGGTACGCGCTTATCGAAGATAATTGCACCACGCCCGACACACCAACACCGAATGATACGCCACATGTTTCAGTCAATTGAGAACGAATTTCATTGAGACCTTCAGTCACAGGCCAAGTATCCCAAGCGATAGAACCATCACTACAAATGACAGAATAAGTAGGATATCCGCCGAGATTGAAATTTTCACTATACAAATTCAATACTTCATTACCTCCTCCGTCAGCTCCACCGACTTTAACGTTGTCGTGTGTCGGTGCGAACATGCTATTATTAATGTAAGCATCTGAATCCGTGTAACTTATAGCCCAAATTTCGAAGTTAGAATCTGCATAATCAATAGCCAATTGCTCAAATTCAGGATGCCACAGCTGGCAAGGAGGACAATCTACGAAGAAGAAATCCAACAGAATCACCTTTCCTTCGGCGAGTGATTCCGACAAGGTATGTGTGTCTCCATTGGCGTCTGTAAAAGTAAAATCCGGCGCAGTTTGCGCAAAAGTAGTAGTTGCTAACAGCAAAAAAGAAACGAAAAATGTATATAATTTTTTCATCAATTAATAATTTTATTAAAATGTAATAATTTATATCTGCCAAAAGACACTGTTAAATTTTAAATACACCTATTTACCTTAGTCATTTATATGTCATTTTACCCAGATGACATATAAAATTAGTCTTTTATACGTTTTATCAAATTACTTATTGAGGCTTTTTCTGTCGTGCGAGCCTACTATTTCAGAGCTATTTTTTTTCTAAAATATTCAAACAAACTCATATTCATCAGCAGTAAAAGCAGGCAATATACAAGGTCGTCAAGTGGAATTGTACCCAATCGAGTACCCAGATTTTCGGCATTATTATACACCACTACGGGTGCCTCGGTGAACGCCCCTGTCAGAATGCTATTCACTATAAAAAAAGGTATCAAACTCACCAAATAAGCCAAATAAAATCGACTCAATTGAGCGCGTTTTTCTGCGAAAATAAAATACATTAAAAAGGCGGCAGTCAATAAAAAAGTAGTCGCCGTATACATCTTATCCCAATGAATAATCGCTACGGTCAAAAGTAAAATCACTAACAAATAAGTGACAAATGGTTCGATGTTTTTCAAATAATCTTTTGGAAAATAATAATTCAAACATTCATATATAAAAATACAACCGTAAGGCATTACAATAAAGAACAACCATTCCCCCGCTGGCAGCGTTAAAAACTTCAAGGGCGCATAGTAATAATTCGGATTAAAACCCCACACTCCCGACACCGTAAAAAATATATCCCAAGGGATAAAAACCAAAGCCGTCAAAAAAATAGCCGGAAACAAATACTTCCATTTCTTATAAAAATGTACCCGTTTATCAAAACTCAAAAACAAAGGTCCAGCTAATGCAAAAATATTAATTATCAAATATAAGTAATTGGTTTCAAATATTTTATACGGCTTTACAGCTTCTATGTCATAAGCTAAATTAGCCATTTCTACATCTTGCTCCCCCCACAAAAAAAGGACAGCAATAAGCGGAAATGCTATTGCTGCTATTTGTGTAATTCCTATTTTTAGTCCATAACCCATAGTCGATAGTCAATAGTTGTGCATCCGTAGGAAATAGTCTCTCGTCCTACCTATGGACTATCGACTATTGACTATGGACTGACATTAGTACCAATTCATTTGGTGACGCAGTGCCGAGCTGCATAAGAGATAGATTTTACGCCCGTCATTCACTCGTATACGTTCTTGCACGACGTCTGATGCAGGAGCATTTTTTATTTTTGTAAACAATTTAGTGTAATAAACATACGCTAAATAAACCCCCAATCGCGCACTTTTGGGCAACTGCACTATTCCCTCATGTGCATGGTCAAAATCTGCCTTAATGTCTGTTTCAATTTCTGCCTTCGTCATATTGTCGAATGACATGAAATCGACACCCGGAAAATACACCCGCCCGCGTTCGTCATAATCGCTTTTCATGTCGCGTAGGAAGTTGATTTTCTGAAATGCCGCACCTAGACTGCAAGCGTAAGGTTTCAGCCGCTCATACTCCGCTTCATCGCCTTTGCAAAACACCTTTAGGCACATCAACCCAACCACTTCTGCCGAGCCGTAAATATACGTTTTATATAGCTCATCACTGTACAAACTGTAATCCAAATCCATCTCCATGCTACTCAAAAATGGGTCAATGAGGTCGCGCCCGATATTGTACTCGCGGCACACTTTCTGAAAAGTATGTAACACAGGGTTCAGGCTAATTCCTTCTTCGATAGCCAGATATGTATCTGCACGAAATTTATCTAATAATTGTTTTTTCGGAAAATTATGAAAAGTATCCACTATCTCGTCCGCAAAGCGTACAAAGCCATATATCCCATATATCGGCGGACGAAGCTCTTTGGAAAAAACACGGATGCCCAAAGAAAACGACGTACTGTAACGCTTGGTAATCAAGGCACTACATTCGTCGCAAGTGTCATCGTATAATTTCATGTATACCATAAATCTTAAATTTACGTCCGCAGTTAGTTGGTTCGCTGTCCGCCGTTTTACGTAAAAACGGCGGACAGCGGACTGCTGGGCGGCGGACTATAATGCAAATTCTTTTTTTACCTCTCCTGCTACGACCTGCCCCGAAATCAGCGAAGGCGGCACACCTGGTCCGGGTGTCGTCAATTGTCCTGTAAAATATAGGTTGTTGACTTTGCTGCTTTTCATGCGTGGTTTCAAAATTGCAGTCTGTCGCAGCGTGTTTGCCAAGCCGTAAGCATTGCCTTTATAGGCATGATAATCTGCTTCAAAATCGCGGTGTGCGTAGCTGCGCTTGTACACGACTGCATCGCGGATGCTTTGTCCTGTCAAATCTTCTAACCGATTCATTATCAAGTCGTAATAATGTTTGCGTGTCGCTTCTGTATCTTCCAAATCAGGCGCAAGCGGTACGAGTAAAAACAAATTTTCGCAACCTTCGGGCGCACCCGAAATATCGGTTTTGGTGCTACAACAAGCGTAAAAAAGCGGCTTTTCGGGATAAGCCGGTTTTTCGTAAATATCGACCGCATGTTGCTTGAAGTCCTCATCAAAAAATAAATTATGATGAAGCAAGTTATTTATTTTTTTATTAATACCTAAATAAAATAATAAGGAAGAAGGTGCCATCACTCGCTTGTCCCAATATTTTTCGTTGTACATGCGTGCATCAGGCTCCAAAAGATGCTGCTCCATATGGTGATAATCGCCTCCGGCAATGACAATATCAGCATCGTATGCTCCATTTTCTGTTAAAACTTTTTTCGCAGAACCGTTTGGCGCACTAATGCTTTTGACCTCTTGATCAAGTTGAATTTTTACGCCCAATTCTTCGGCAAGATTTACCATGCCTTCGATAATTTTGTGCATACCGCCCATCGGATACCAAGTTCCGAGTACGAGGTCGGCATAGTTCATCAGGCTGTACATTGCAGGTGTTTTTTCAGGTGTCGCACCCAAAAAAAGCACTGGAAACTCCAGTAATTCAATAAGTTGCGGATGTTTGAACAAGCTACGAACATGTGTAGACATCGAACTGAACATCTGAAGGCGAAAAAGCGATTTGAGTACACGCATGTCCGCAAATTCCAAGATGGAGCGACCAGGTTTGTACACAAATTCATTGATGCCTACCTGATATTTATATTCTGCTTCGCGAAGAAATTTATCGAGGTTTTTGCTGCTACCTGGTTCGTATTGCTCAAAAAGTTCGTAGAGTTTTTCGCGGCTTGCGGGGACATTCATTATGTCATCTTTTCCGAAAAAAATACAATATCCAGGGTCAAGCCGCACAAGGTCATAATAATCCGATACTTTCTTTCCAAATTCCGAAAAATACTTTTCAAAAACATCTGGCATCCAGTACCAACTCGGTCCCATATCAAAGGTAAAACCCTGTGCCTCAAACTTTCGCGCCCGTCCGCCCGGTACGCTGTTTTTTTCAAGTATCGTTACATCGTATCCATCTCTTGCCAGAAAAGATGCTGCCGACAAACCCGCAAATCCCGCCCCTATCACGATAACTTTCTTTGACATTTATTTGTTTTAAGTAAAAAAAAATGAATATAGGAATATTTGGCAGTATTAAGGGAAGAGGAAGAAAATAATCTACCCGTCTGAATTGTTCTTTTTCTTATATGTTTCACTTAGTGAAAGAAAATAAATAACTTGCCCCATTATGCTTGTTCTTTTCCCTTCTAAAAAACACAAAAGGCGAACGCATCAAAATATTTTGTTCCGATGGAACAATGAAAATGAAGTTTTGGTGATGTTTTACCAATATTTTACCTCTACCGAGGCATTGATTACGTTCAAAATGTTCCGTTAGGAATAAAATATCGGTAGAAAAACATTAAAAATACGTTTCGAGTGCCGTCAGGTACTCAATATTTGACAAAACAAATTTCGATGCGTTTGCCCTTATTTTCCTCCTCGAAAACAGTCATTTATCCCGATAAACTCCCGCTTTCAAGAAGAAAACTAAGGACAAAATAACCTCGTCGAAATCGTAAACTTATTATTTGCTCGTTACTTAGTA
>Ga0209595_100830_pt1 | contig 9920 bp, 7 predicted proteins | sample Porto_4metaG_FD_187427 | JGI IMG/M metagenome (GOLD analysis project Ga0209595, IMG submission 187427) | Marine algal microbial communities from Porto, Portugal - Porto_4 metaG (SPAdes) (version 2) | ecosystem: Host-associated > Algae > Red algae > Unclassified | place: Portugal: Porto | collected...
GAGTATTTCTTTTAAAATGACTCTTCACCAAAAAATCCTTAAATACAGTGAGTATTCGCGTCATTTTTGATTCGATTCATTTCAAAATAAACGTCAAAAAATGTAAATAAATTTATAAAACAGTGTATTATACTTATGTTTCGCACCCAATTTTTAATTTTTGATATTTAAATCTTTTTTGGCGTAAAAATGTGAAAAATCAAGTTTTATCATGTCACAATTTTAATAAAAAGTAAAAAACAGTCAAATGCTAAATTTTCCATTCAAAGTATCAAGGTATTTTGCTCATAAAAGCATTAGAATTTTGTTTTTTCGTGCCAAAAATCGTTAATTATTATTTTTTGAAAAGGGGTGCGAAACATAAGTTGCAATAGCCATATCTTACATAACAAGAGCATATCTTCCACCATTTACATCGTCTGCGATGACGAAAAATCCTTTTCCAATCGCAAATCCCCCATAGCACTCGCACGATGAACCTGCAAGTTACGTAAAGATATTGCTATCTCCAATTGATATAGGATCTTGATATTCTCCCTCGTCTGGGTGGGTATGATACATTAAACGTGTTACGGTGTTATAGTGCGAGCGTGTTATCGTATGTAAGAACGACAACACGACAAGACGACAACACGCCTTTATCAGAATTATGTGCCATGAAAAGTTGCACTGAGACATTTTTTCAAGTTGTGAATATCTTTCCTCACCTTATCAGAATTATGTGCATTTGAAAAGTTGCACTGAGACTTATAAGATATGCCGCGAAAGTGGGTGAGGTATTATTCAAAAGCTCTTCTAAAAATGATGCGACTTTACTGCGATAATTTAAAAGAATCGCGGTAACGCAAGCGTCAGGGAATTCACAGATTAAAAAGACTATATAGTACTTAATTGAAAAAGGGATTATACCTCAGAAAACTAATAATTGTTTCGACCTTATCAATTTCAGGTACATACCGCCCCGATTCCTAATGGGCAATCGTGGAATCGCTATATCGCGTTGAGTTAAACCTCTATTAAGGCGTACTTTACGGATATGTTTTCCTAACTTTGCTCTGCGTTGTTCTGCGTATGAATAATGTATTGGTTTTAAGGCGTTTAGCGTATATGGTAAAAAGGGTAAAAATCCTAACGGTTTTCCAGAACAATTTGACTAAAATTCATAAGACCGTTAAAAGTTCGTTGAGCTTTAAAAATGCTATGTGAAAGAAAATAATTTAAACAGATTTTAGCACGCTACAAAAATTGCGTAACATCAATTTTACTTTTATGATTCTTTGACAAATCCCGTGATTGTTGGTTTTTCTGCCTCGCGATTGTTCGTCCCTTGCGTAAGGGATAGTAGGTGTTGTTTGAACGTAACGTAGCGATAGCGGAGTGGAGAGAGTGCCGGATAGCCCGACCCCCGACTGACAAGGAGGGGATACGCCCAAACCATTATTCACTTTCACTGGATTTGTCAAAGAACCACTTTTATTTACATTCGCCTGTAAATTTTTAAAAAGAAATGAAGAAACACAATTTTAGTGCAGGTCCTGCGATACTGCCTGCTACGGTAATTGAACAAGCTGCGGATGCTGTTCGTGATTTTGACGGCATTGGTTTGTCGATTTTGGAGATTTCGCATCGGAGTGCGGAGTTCAAGGCAGTGTTGGAGGAGATTCAACAGGCAACGAAGGATTTGCTTGGACTGGGAGACGATTTTGATGTCTTGTTTTTGACGGGTGGCGCGAGTAGTCAGTTTTATATGACGGCGATGAATTTGCTAAGTGCTGAGGAATCTGCCGGATATGTGGACACCGGAGCGTGGTCGAAAAAGGCTATTAAAGAAGCTAGGGCTTTTGGTGTCATTAATAAGGTAGCAACTTCGGAGGATACGAATTATAATTATATCCCGAAGGGTTTTGAGATTCCTGATGATTTGAAGTATTTGCACATTACGAGCAATAATACGATTTTCGGTACGGAGTTTCACGAGTTGCCAGAGACGCGTGTGCCTATTGTGGCGGATATGTCTTCCAATATTTTTAGTCGCCCGATTGATGTGAGTCGCTATGACCTTATATATGCAGGGGCGCAGAAAAATCTCGGTCCGGCGGGTACGACTTTGGTCATCGTACGTAAGGGAATCACGGGTAAAGTGACGCGAGCGATTCCGACGATGTTGAATTATGATACGCATATTGCGAAAGATTCGGCGTTCAATACGCCGCCGGTGTATCCGATATATGTGTGTTTGTTGACAATGCGTTGGTTGAAAGCGAATGGCGGTCTGACTGCAATGGCTGAACGAAATGCTAAGAAAGCCGATTTGATTTATGATGAAATCGACTCGAATCCGATGTTTAAGGGTACAACGGCAAAAGAAGACCGCTCATTGATGAATGTTACTTTTGTAACGGAAAATGACGCACACACAGCAGCGTTTTTGGACGCTTGTAATGCTGCCAGTATCTCGGGCGTGAAGGGGTATCGTTCGGTAGGCGGTTTCCGCGCTTCGATTTATAATGCGATGCCATTGGAGAGTGTGCAAGTCTTGGTAGATGTGATGCGCGACTTCACTATTAAATATGGGTGAGGACGATAGACAGAGAGTGGTTTATGAATGTAATAATATTTTAATTTATTTTGGATATGTCATTTTCATTTGAGGAGCATACACATCGTCGGTTGAATATTTTGACGGGTGAATGGGTCTTGGTTTCGCCACATCGCATGAAGCGTCCGTGGCAAGGTAAAATAGAAAACATCGTACCGGATATTCGTCCAAAATATGATGCGAAGTGCTACCTCTGCCCGGGAAATGAACGGGCAGGTGGCGTAGCCGTAAATCCTTCATACACAGATACTTTTGTGTTTGATAATGATTTTGGCGCGATTACACCGGATATTCCGAGTGGCGATTTGAATGAAGATGAACTGTTTGTGGCAAAGAGTGAGCGAGGGATTTGTCGAGTGATTTGTTATTCGCCGCGACATGATATCACGATGGCAAATATGTCGATAGAGGAGCTGGAAAAGGTCATTGATTTGTGGAAACGAGAGTATGAGGAACTCGGTCAGCGTGACTTTATTAATTATGTACAAATTTTTGAAAATAAAGGTGCATTGATGGGCTGTAGCAATCCGCATCCGCATGGACAAATATGGGCACAAGAGCATTTGCCGACAGAAGTTGAGAAAGAATCGCATCAACAAAAAAAGTATTATGATAAGCATGGGAAAACTTTGTTGAGCGATTATTTGAGAAGGGAAATGGAAGTCGGTAAACGCATCGTTTGTGAAAATGAAGACTTTGTGACACTTGTTCCTTTTTGGGCGACTTGGCCCTACGAAACGCTGATTATTAGCAAATTACCCGTTAAGGATTTATTAATGATGAGTATTTCGGAGCAAGCGAGTTTAGCTGATATTTTACAAAGAACAACCGCAATATACGATAAGGTTTTTGACACTTCATTTCCGTATTCTATGGGGATTCATCAAGCTCCGACAGATGGCGAAGCGCATCCCGAATGGCATTTTCATATTCATTTTTATCCACCTTTATTACGTTCTGCTACGGTGAAAAAATTTATGGTAGGCTATGAAATGATGGGTGAACCACAACGTGATATTACGGCTGAATTTATTGCGGAAAAGTTACGAAATTTGGTGTGAAATGCGATTCTTACCACTAAGTACACGAAAGGCACTAAAGTCGAACTGGCGTGGAGAACACAAGGAGTTAAAAGCGATTTTTAAAATCGCTTTACGTGTCTTTTGTGTCTAAATTTTGATAACATTCCTTCAAAATTTGCTCTGCTTTTTTGCCTTGTGGCGTGTAATCTCTATAGTTATAACCTTCCCCTCCTTCGCCATTCGGAAACCACTTCCAGAGAAAACCACCTGCCCACCAATCGTACTGTTTGAGTTCGGTCAAGAGGGCTTCGATAGCGTTGGCTTGTGCTTGTTCGTTAATGGGGATCTGTTTTATTTTGGCTTCAAGTTCCCAAGTATTGTAGGCACATTTATCGACGCTGAGATAACCATATTCTGTAAATAAAATAGGCTTGTTTTGCCGACAGGCAAAACGTTGAATTTTATTAATATAAGATTTTAATGATTTTTGTAAATTACTGATTGACGGTGTTTTGTCGTCAATTAAAGGGAAGTAAGCATTGATACCGATGTAATCCATTTCATTCCAAAATGAGATGTTTTCATAATCATCCCAATTGGCACTGTATGTCAATTTGTTGTCGTAAATGTCACGTATTTTTCGGATAAGCTGATGCCAGAATTGAGGGCGTTTGCTGACTGATTTTCGGAACTCTGTGCCAACACAAAACATTTCGACTTGCAGCGAATCGGCAATCTCTGCCATCGTCAAAATGTATGTTTCGTAATCTTTTTCCCATGCTTGCCAATCGCTGTCTTTGTCAAAATCCAAATCTCCGACCCAGCCTCCCGGAATATAGACCTGCGGTTTGAGCATGACCTTCAGCTCGGCGGTATGAGCAGTTTCAATTGTGCTGACAACTCCCTCGGTTTTTTCGCCCCACCACTGCCAGTCAATATTAAAACTGACGTGTGCCTTCGCAGGGCGCGTAAAGCCATAAGGAATAACCGCAATCCAGTCGGCATTAACGGCTTGTACAGCGGGCATCGGATTCTCAGGAAAAGGCTTTGGCGGTGCAGTAAAACTAAGCCCTTTGATGCGCGATTCAGGCTGCCATTCACATTCAGACGAAGGCTGAAGCCCATTGCAAGTACTGGACAAAAACAAACAAATGGCAGGAAGTATCAGATAAAAATATCGCATAAATAATTTATTATTTTTTAAATGTAAGTTTACATTGCGATGTAATTGCATATTTAAAAATTGTTTTTTATCGAATTTTATAAATTAATTATTTTGTAAAATATATTTTACGTAAATTTGATTCATGTAAATAATAGAATCAAATGTCAAATTAAGTATCAATATTTGTTGCTCGTCATTTAAATTTACGTCTCAATAGTCTAAGCATTATTTTAAAAGTACAAACATGGCAAAAAAATCTCATAATTTATTTGGTAGCAGCACGATTATCGGTGCTATCGCATTGATAGTTTTAGCGATAGGAGCGTGGTTTCAAATGGGAACGGGTAATTCCTATACTACGACAAGTAATACCAACATTAATGCCCCAAAATTATCCGGTTACTACGATGTCAGCGATATACGATATAAAGGTAAAAAATTAAAATTAACCAAACACGCGAGATGTCGAATGGGCTGTCGTGAAATAGACGCTTTTGAGGTTGGCGAGATACTCTCAGAAGGGCGCATCAACAATCGCAAAAGCGAACCCGGTGCCAGCCCTTGCCCGAAATATGCCATTGAGGGCGAATCAAGAGACGGACAAACCGTGCGTGCTGTGATAGCCGACTGCAATAGAGAGGTCAAGCTCATCACGGTCATTGATTTGGATAACCATTATAAATGTTCTTGTAAGTAAAAAAAGTTGATTGCAAAATCGTATAATTGCATGATAATTAACATTGTACAATCACACAATTTCCTATAAAAAATGATAGATTATACCCCGCTACGAGATTTGGTAGCGATAGACTCACCTTCGGGTTTTACTGAAAAAGCCGCTCGATTTATTTTTGATTATTTGACCGAATTAGGCTACTCGCCGAAATACACCAATAAAGGAGCAGTCAAATGTGCTTTGGGAAAATCACCGCGCTTGAGTGTTGCCGCACACGCCGATACTTTGGGTGCAGTGGTCGCGTCGATTACCAAAGAAGGTACGCTACGCATCTCGAAAGTTGGCGGTCCTTCACTCAATAGTTATGAAGGTGGGTATTGCCGGATTTATACGCTTGATGACCGCGTTTATACGGGTACATTGTTGCTTGATAATCCATCGGTGCATACCAATAAAGACGAAAAAACGGAACATCGCAGCTTATATAATATGCACATTCGTATTGATGAAGTCGTTGATAATGAAGATGACGTAAAAGCATTGGGGATTCAAAACGGAGATTTTATATGTTTTGAGACTTATTATCAAGAGTTGCCCTCGGGTTTTATTAAGTCGCGTTTTATGGACAATAAAGCCGGATGTTTTGTACTATTTGACATTGCGCGACGGCTCAAAGCTGCCAGAAAAGAAGCACCAGTTGAATTGTATTTTACGACTTACGAAGAGGTCGGACATGGTGGTTCGAGCGGACATTCGGATACGATCGAAGAGTTGCTCGTGATTGATATGGGTGTAGTGGGTGAGGATTGCGACGGGCGTGAAACTGCTTGTTCTATTTGTGCCAAAGACGGCTCTGGTCCTTACGATTATAATTTCCGAAAAAAACTGGTCAAACTAGCTCAAAAAAATAAGATTTCTTACGTGCAAGATGTCTATCCTTTTTATAGTTCGGATGGTTCGGCTGCTTTGCGTGCAGGGAGTGATTTTCGAGTAGCGGTCATCGGTCCGGGAGTTTCGGCTTCGCATGGAATGGAGCGTACTCATAAAAAAGGTGTCGAAGCGACTGTTGACCTTTGTATGGCGTATATTGACAATTTTTGATGAAAAAATATACGCTAATGTATTTTTTATTTCGGATGTTTAAGATTTTGTAAACCAATGGAATAAAATCATTTTTGTAAACTATTTCTTCTTAGAATGTAAATATTTTTCTATAAAAAAATGTATCTAAATATTTTTTTGGCACAGTATATGCTTTAATGTAAGTGTTGCTATATTGGAGACCTAAAAAAAAATTGGCACGGTATATGCAAAACATAAAATAACCACAAAAAATAAAAAAATTACATTCCGTTTTTTATCGGAATAAAGATGGTGTTCTCATAGTGTGGACCGCTCCCAACTCAATGATTTGTGGGGCGGTTTTTTTTATGTCTATACCTGAAAACATACGACGTGTTTTAACGGATACTACGGATTAATTTCTAATCTAATATTTCAACTTTATAAACGGTTTCCGGTATATAATTATACTTGTATTTCCACATCTTCACACTCACACATAGATATTGTCACATTAAAGGGTTGCATATCCCTAAATAATTCTATTCTACTGAACAATAAAAATTTATTATGTATAAAAATGTTGATAAAGTTATTTTTGCCGCGTTCCTTAGTAGTAAGTCAATCTAATTATGATATGTTGCTTTGAGTGAAATTTTTTCGAGTACGAGGCGGAGGTTATTCAGCATAGCCGTAGCTACGCTGGATGTTCTCCAACAAAGTAATCGGACAAATTTCGCCAAATGAACTTATCATAATTAGTTTGACTTACTACTAAGTGACGTAATGCTGCTACCGTTATTTCCGAGAATCATAATATCTCCGAGCAACTCTGTGCATCCCGGATAATTTATAGCAAAATTGTTTACCTCTTGCTGTGTTGTTAAGGTAATATTCCCCTGCGGACACTGCCCACAAATCCCCCCACAAAATAAGATAGAACTAACCAATACCAGTAATAATCTTTTCATGTTGTTAATTTTTTTTGAATTAGTGTAAAAAGTAACCCACCCAACATTTGAAATGTAAGGTGGATTATTATGAAATAATTTGCTTCCTCGTTTTATTTAATCAGAATTTTCTGATAAGAAACGCTGTCTCCAATAGTCATTTTCAGGGTGTAAATTCCTTTGGGAAAAGTGGATACATCAATGCTATTATTCGTCATTTGTGCGTTGATGCTCTTGCCTGTCGTGTCGAATATAAGGGTTTGATTTATAGAGTGTTCTGTATTGATGTATAATATATCGCGCACCGGATTGGGATATACGCTTATTGGCGCATCTCGTTCATAATACAAATCTGCTATATTCGAGTAAGTAAAGTTACCGTCAAAATCCACTTGTTTGAGGCGATAATAGGAGGTACCAGAAAGTGGGTTTTTGTCTGTGTACGTGTAGGCGTGTGGTGTAGAGGTATCGCCTTGTCCGGCTTGCCAACCGATTCTTTCCCATTGTGTTCCGTCTTTGCTGCGTTGTACCTCAAAACCTACACTATTAGTCTCTGTGACAGTACGCCATTTGAGGACAGCGGTTTGATTGTCGAGACGGACACTGAGCGGGTCAGTCATTTCGACGGGCAGAGGCAAGTCGCTGACCATGATGCTCCGTACGGTATTGGTAATGACAGGTGGATTGAGGTCGAAATAAATCCCTGCCGAATTGGTGATGGGCGTACCTTCCGCCAAGCCATCAATCGCACGTATGAGGTAACTGACGTAGCCCTCACTGCCCTCAAAATTGGACGTAGAATCAGGGAGGAAAATGTCTTTAAATTCAAAGGTCAGGATACCATCGGCACTCATGCGGGTGTTAAGTCGTTCGGCGTGGCTGCTGCCAAGCAAGCGGAAGGTCTCGCGGTCAAGATTGGCATCAAGCGTATCAAGTATGACGACATCATAGGCAACATCATTGCCTGTATTTTGAAAACGGACATTGTAAATGAGGTCTTCGTCAAACAAAACATAATTGCCCTCACGTGCAGGGTTGACGAGTTTATCGTTGGGGTCGAAGGAGCAACGGACTTCAGTATTATAGTTAAATGTTTCGGAAGTATGCAATCCGTTTGTATCCGTATAATCCGTGAAAGAAGATAAATTCAGAAAATTACCAATAGGAAAATCCGGCGGTCCGGGAATACCAAATCTTACAGGCACCGTAAACGTCTCACTCGGATACAAATCCGTAAAATACCAACCGTAGTAAACAGGTGAGGTGTTTGTGATTTCATCCGGCGGGGTGATAAAAGCGGTTTGCGTCACGTCATCGTCCATCTGTAGCCACATCGTTCCGCTTGCAGTGGTCGTTGCTGTATTTTGCGTACTAATATTAAAAATAACATTTCTGTTGCATAGGGCATGTGGCAGACTGGTAAAACTCTTCAGTTCTGACACGAACTGTGGAGGGTACACACCAAAAGTACGAGTCACTTTTTCTCCCATACCTATAGACAGAAAGTATGAAGTAGAATCAGTGGTCAGTAGCCAACCTTCATTATCCGCTACATTGTAAGTAACGGTGTAATTGCCCGGCAGCAAATAATACGTACTCGGGCTATGAAATAAAAAAATATCTCCGGGTGTCAAGGTCACTACAGCATCAGCATAGTAGGGTTCGCCTGCATCCTGTATTTTATTTTGATTAATGTCATAAAATGTTTGAACTTCAAGTCTGGAAACATCACAAGAAGTCAATACTTCATCTACAGTATTACATCCAAAGGCATTATTATGTATATTTGCCTGTCCACCAGTTTTTAAGTATTCACATATACTTGAAATATCACAGGCAGACAGTTGCCAATTATAATTAATATCTATTCCTCCTATTGTATTAGGATTTATATTATTTAGTGCACTTAAATCAATTAAATCATCGTTATTATCAATACCTATATTGCCTCCAATGGAATTAAGATTATTTAATCCATTTAAACTGGTTAAAGAATGATTATATGAAATCCATAACCCACCTCCAAACTCACCACCTCCAATGGAAGTAAGATTATTCAATCCATTTAAATCGGTTAAAAAAGTATAAAAAATCCATAAATCACCTCCAATGGAGGTAATCTGATTTAAGGGACTTAAATCATAAATTTCAGAAAAAGTAAGCTCAATATCACCTATGTATAAGCCACCTACTATCTCCGTGCAATTGGGATAAGTGGCAGCAAAATAATCGATATCTTGTTGGGTTAACAACAAAACAGAATAGTCCGGACACTGCGCCCATCCTCCCCCACAATACAAAATAGAACTAAATAAAATCGTTAATAATTTTTTCATATCGTTAAGTTTTTGAATTAGTAATTAGATTTCGAACAGAATGGGAATTATGGAATAAGGCTCTACCTCATTTCCTTTCTAAGTTGAAATATTTAAGTTTTTATTTCAAT
>Ga0209595_100831_pt1 | contig 9912 bp, 6 predicted proteins | sample Porto_4metaG_FD_187427 | JGI IMG/M metagenome (GOLD analysis project Ga0209595, IMG submission 187427) | Marine algal microbial communities from Porto, Portugal - Porto_4 metaG (SPAdes) (version 2) | ecosystem: Host-associated > Algae > Red algae > Unclassified | place: Portugal: Porto | collected...
CGAAATTTGTCCGATTACTTTGTTGGAGAACATCCAGCGTAGCTACGGCTATGCTGAATAACCTCCGCCTCGTACTCGAAAAAATTTCACTCAAAGCAACATATCATAATTAGATTGACTTACTACTTAGCTTTCACAGAAAAATAACAACAGCAACTATATTTCCTATACTGCGTACAAAAAACTATCACATTTTTTTAAACAAAAAGATTACTGATATTCTTTTATCTTTGTACATCCTTAATTCACAATGAAATAAGGCATGAAAACCGATAGGTAATACGATAACATACAACACAAAAAAAATGACGACAAGTGAAAGAGCGATATTGAAAGTAAAAATCGAAGAAGAGATAGGTGATACAAAGGCAAAAATCGAAGAACTTGAAGAATTGAGCAAGCCAATACCGCCTGAAAACTCTTTGGGTAGAATCACACGTATGGACGCTATTAACAACAGAAGTGTAGCAGAAGCCACCCTTCGAGCTACACGTCGCAAATTGGGTAAACTTCAACACGCGCTATCCAGAATTGACAGCCCTGATTTTGGAATTTGCTCAATGTGCAAACGCCCGATTCAACCCAAACGCATCATGCTCATGCCCCAAAGTTCGCGTTGTGTACGGTGCGCTTCGCGTTGATTTGTAGTAAATGAGTGAATATTTATTTAAAAATTTATTGTATAAATATAATTTAATATGAATACATTGAGACGAGTGATATATTTGACTATAATAATAGCGGTATCCGGTTGTGCGAAACTTGGTATCGGCAAAAAAGAGGTTGATGTTTCTACAACCAATCAAGCTCCGACACAACAAAAATTTGTTACTGAAACAGCTACGGAGACAGAAACACTACCGGACGGTACAGTTGTCACAACTGAAACGACGGTGTATGAAGATAAAAGAGGCAATGTAACTACCGCCGTCAATGTACGAGGTAAAAACGCCGGAGAATATATCGGGCGATGGGATAAATCCGAGAAGATAAGCGTGCCTGATACACCGCCGACACAGAAAACCAACGTGGTACCGAATAGCTTGGTGATAGACACAGCACCGCGCGTCGGTGCCGACAAACTCCCCAGACCACGAAGTGTCAGCCCTCCTCCACCTGCTACGAGTAAGAACGCCGATACGGCAAGAGACATACCGTATATGACTGATAGAGAGAAAGATATGATTCGTGAAATCAATATCATTCGCTCCGACCCAAAAGCTTATATCAAGCAAGTGCAGGCTTACAAAACAAGAGTAAAACAAACCACGTATAGTGACCCTGCATACATGGAAGATGAGCTTCGTGCTGCGGATGACCTTATTCGTGAGTTGCAATTAACGAATCCAATGTCTCATTTGTTACCCCACAAAACACTCTATTGGACAACACAAGAACATGGTGTAGAAATACTAGCCAATGGTCTGCCTTCACATGTAAGTAATGACGGAAAGTATCCTTGGGACCGCATCATAGAAGCAGACCCCAAGCTGGAAGACGGCAATGAAAATCTTATTGGCGGTTATGAAAGCGTGAAGGAATCTGTCCTGTCTTTACTCATAGATTCGGGCGTTCCTGGCTACGGGCATCGCAAGATTATACTTAATCCGACTTGGAAATATGTTGCGTGTTATGAAATCGGCGATGTCGGAGAAACACCCTACTACTGGGTGCAGTGCTTTGCAAGATAAGAATAAAGTAACTATGTAAGTACATGGACACAATTATCTATGTGCGGATTTTGAAAGAAAAAATAACAAAAAAATAACCTCGTTCTAATTTTAAATCTAATTGTGTCCATGTACTTAATAGTGAAAAAATAAGGTTTCGATTTGCCCACGCGCACCTTCAAATTTTTAAAGGAAAGCCCACGCTAAATCGAAACCTTATTTTTTAAGTGTTATCTGGATTAATTTTCTAAAAAAATATCCCTCAAATTCCTGCCTAAACTTCATACGAATACACCCACGCTATGAAGCAAATGTTAGTGCAACATGCAGTACCGCCACTTCACTTTTTCATCACCGTAAAGTTAGGCATCATCTCCACCACATCATACTCGGCAATTAAATTTTTGATGAGTAGGCGTTTTTTCAAGTCAGACGTGTCAACCATAAGCTTATGTAATTTGATTTATTGAAGGATAAAACACACTCAAATATAAGTCAATAAAATAATGTGTAAACATCGTATTTTATCGTCACTTATAGAAAGATTAAATGTAAGCATCAATGTAATTATTGTATTATAAAAGGTGTCACTCTTAGATGTTAGAATTCATTTAGTGTCGTGTTGTTTTTCGCAATAAATTAAACCACCATACATAAACACGAATACATTGATATGTAATTCCATTTACTGGAAGTTATTTTACATAATACGTTATAGCTTGATAGATATAATAATATCAAATGAAAAAAGAACATTTCTCGCCTTTCATCCTACCATAAGTTTCATTTATAAAAAAATAATTTTATAGACCGATTCATTGTTTTGTATAATATTTGGAATATTTTTTGTTATTTTTGTATTAACTATACTGTCACAAAAATAGTTTGTGACTATAAGTGTCCGTACTATGATAAGAATCGATTATTAGATAACACAAAAACATTATTTTATAACATCCACTTACTACAAAAATGAAGACCTCCTCACTACTTATCGTTCTTTTATCGTGTTTGTTCATTAATGATACACTTACAGCTCAAACTTTTGAAGGCGTAATCGTGTATAATTATTCATACACCGACAAAACAGGTTTTTTATCAAAAAAAGAAGCCAAAAAACTATTCGGAACCGAACAAACTTTACACATCAAAAACGGCAAATACAAAAGCCGTTTGAATGGTATCTCAAAAAAGACCCATATTTATCCGGGCAATGACACCTTATATATGACCCAAGATGCGGTCAGAGCTGTCATGTGGATAGATGCCAAAAAACAAAAAGGAGAAATCTTATCTCACAACCTGACGCGCGGTGCAAAAAGAGTGAAAGGTGTGAAATGCGATCTCCTGACAGTCAAAACTACAACAGGTACACTATACTACTATTTTAGTGATAAATACAAGGTAGATAGTAGATTGTATGCCAAGCACCAATACAATTATTGGGCGTTTTGTTTGGAAAAGACAGGTGGCGCACTTCCTTTGAAATTTGTTGTTGACAAACAAGATGAGACTATTGAATTAACTTGTAAGAAAATTTCCCTTGCGAAAATTTCTGACAATATTTTCACATTAACACGAGGCGTATCTATTATTCCCGCACCGGAACGCGACTTGTTGAAAATGAGATAGTCAAAAATCGAGTAGGGTAAGATAGGAAGAACTTTTAAACTTTTATACCCGCGTTTACGCAAAGGAGTTCCCTTTCCTATCTTATCCCTCTCATACTACCGAACATACGGTTCGCGTATCACGGTGGTTCATGAGTATTGAGTGTCTTTGATTATATCTCTTTTCTAATGAAACATAACCCCGTTGCTCCAACCCTGCGTTTGTGATAGCCCTATGTAGTATCGGATTTTTCGAGGTGCGCTAATAGCTTTTACGGGTATTCGCCCATTGATAAGCCTTTTGCTTAGGTATGCCCAACCGTATCAAATTACGTATCCGTTTGCCAACTTTCTTCCATTGTTTTTCCATTTACGAAAATATAATTTGCGTGACATCTTCGATGCCATCTTCTACATCACTAGTGGAGGTAATCAGTGACCAACATTATTGATACGCTCTTGGTGCAACAAATTTCAAAGACATACGTATCCTATATGACAGTGAGAGATTTAACAGGAAAGTACGCTTCCTCCCAAGTGTTTACAACTTTCCGTAAATCTATGGCTTTTTATGAAATCGGTTCTAAACCTACTTTTGAGTTTAGTATGCTCCATAATTATCTTCCCACAACTCTATGCACAATGCGAATTTACAACCGCTCGAGTAGCGTTTTGTGATCCATTGAGCGTCAATTTTGAAGTTGAATCACCTTTTGGTAGTGCTTATTCATGGCAATTTGGCGATGGACAAACTGCTATGGGAACGACTGTTACACATACCTATGCTTCGGCAGGAAATTATATCGTTACCTTAATACAAGGCACGCTGTCTTGTGCTACACAAAATATCACCGTATCGCCACCACCTGTGCCTATTGCGAATGTTTCAGCGACAACTGTTTGTGGTTACGATGACATTACTTTGAGCGTTGCCAATCCCAATCCCAACTCAAATTATGTCTGGAATTTTGGCGATGGAACGACAGATACAAGCCGCACGGCAATACACACATATACCGCTCAAGCGACTACTCAAACCTATAATGTAACACTGCGCGAAAACGGTATTTTGTGTGGAGATGTTATCCAGATTACAGTATTGGATTCGCCCGACCCAACGATTAGTTCACCTACGGGCTTTCTCGAATGTAGCGGTACAAAGACGGCTACCGTCATCATTGAAAATGAATCAAGTACCGATGCCTCGAATACAAGTTACACCATTGATTGGGGTGACGGCTCACCAAATATTACCGAAAATTCAGGTTGGACGAGTCTATCACACACCTATATGGGCGAAGGATTTTTTGATATAAGTGTCACAGCAACAGGAGATTATACCTGCCCTTCAGCTACGGCGGTCTATCGCTTTTTTAATGGCAGCAATCCCGGTGGAGGTATCACAAGTCCGGGCGGTACTACGGGACTTTGTGTGTCCGATGTCTTGTCATTTATTATTAGCGGTACGGAAAATAATCCGGTAGGAACGGTCTATGATGTCTATCAAAATGAAGATTTAATTTTCTCTTTTAACCATCCGCCACCACCCTCATTTACCTACTCATTTTCAGAATCTTCTTGCGGAGAGACCTTACTTTTACCACCAAATATTCACGAAAATTCTTTTGGTATTTCTTTGAGTGTCAGCAATTCGTGTGGAAGTACGGGCGGTGTGGTTGGTCCGATTACGATTTCAGGTGCGCCTATGCCCCGTTTTCATTTTGACACTCTCGCTGCCTACTGCACGGGGGCTACGATTCCGTTTGAAAATCAATCTACAGCACCAACCGTTACCACATCTGCGGGCTGTGAGGATGGTGATCCTATATCAGACATCACTTGGTCGATTAGCCCATCAACAGGCTGGACAGGTAATCTAAATAAGGAAGACATAGAAATTACTTTTATTAATCAAGGTAATTATACGATAAAAGTTGCTGCGAATCATTGTGGCATTACGGAAACTACCTCGCAGACAGTAACTATTTCCGATCCGCCTACGGCAAATGCGAACACAACAGATACCGAATTATGTGCTGGAGAAGTCCTTACATTTAATAATACTTCTTCTTTTAATAGTTCGGAATTTGAATGGAAAATATCGCCAAATATAGGTTGGGAATTTCTTGAACCGAGCAACGCCAACTCCGAAGACCTGCAAATACAATTTAATGGACTCGGTGAATATACCGTTACTTTAAATGCTATAAACAACTGTTCGACAGCTACTTGGGAGACTACGGTAGAGGTCGTTTCCCCCACTTTAAATGTTGGTACAGGTCGTGCTTATTGCGAAACCGACCCTATGATTACGCTGCCACAAGCTGCCCCTCTGGGCGGTACGTGGTCGGGTACGGGTATTATAAATGGAGCGTCAGGTACATTTGACCCTGCGGTAACAGGCGTGGCAAATAATATCGTCCTTACCTATACCTACACCGACCCTGCAAGCACTTGTATAAGTTCAGATACGATACACATTCATGTGGATGCTACGCCGACTATCGAAGTGGCGAATGAGTTTAGTTTTTGTACAAATAATGAACCCGAACCGCCCCCCCTCGCTACACCTCCAAACGGTACATGGTCAGGCGCGATTGTTACGGGAAATATGTTAGATATTAGTACAGATGGTACTTATACAATTACTTATTCTTACACGACACTGGGCGGTTGTATGGCTTCAGATGATGTCACAATTATAGTAGGTGATATGAGTATGGCAAATGCAGGTGGGAATAGAGTTTTGTGTATAGAAGATACCGACCATGCTTTGACAGGTACGCCTTCAGGTGGTGTATGGACGGGGACAGGCGTGAGTGCTTCCGGTATTTTTAATGCCAATGCGCCAGGTGTCTATTCGATGAATTATTCGGTAGGAACAGGAACGTGTTATGCAGAAGATGCTATAGAAATTATCGTCATTGACATTGAATTGACTCAAGAAGAAATGAACTTATGTACCTCCGAAGAGTCTATTAACTTAAATAGCTTTGTTAGTATTGAACCGGCTGATTTAGTGCTACTTAGCGACAATGCTGGTCAGTGGTCAGGCGAATATATTGACAATAATGGTCTTTTTACTACGCCGAATGTAACGGAAAGTACGACCTACGAAATCACCTATACTTATCCACTGACGAATGGAATAGCTTGTATCGAAACCTTGCTGATACACGTACATCCGGACCCCGTAGCGTCATTCGAGGAGATAAGGGGCGGCTGTATTAGTACTGATATGAATTTTATCAATGCTTCCGCAGGTGCAGACAAATTTGAGTGGAATATGGGCAATGGAGAAGTCATTTATTTAGATAATTTTAATTATTCTTATTCAGAAATAGGTGATTATACTGTCACGTTAACGGCGAGTAATTCAGTCACAGGTTGTTATCATATTTATAATCAAAATATTACGATCAATTCTTTTCTTGAAGCCAATTTTAATATAAATGAACCCGAAGAATGTGCGCCAATTACCATTAGTTTTGAGAATGAAAGTATGGGCGAAGACCTGACTTATTTTTGGAATTTTGATAATGGTGAAACGAGCGACAGCCCCAATCCTGAACCTGTGGTTTTTATGCCTACGCTGATGGAGACGACTTACCACGTCATACTCACGGTTGAGAATGGCTGCGGTGTGTCCACGCATGTAGAGGATTTTACGGTACAGCCTCAGCCTTTTGCCCAATTTATCGCGCAAGACCCGGTGTGTGATGGCGATGAAGTGGTCTTTAATAATTTGAGTTATGGCGAACCGGATAGCTATCAATGGTTGATAAACGGTGAGCTTTTTTCTACGGCATCTGATCCTTCAGAAACCCTTGTTACGCAGAATGGTGTGGCTACGAATTATATCATCACGCTCATTGCAGAAAATGAATGTGGTAGTCACACTTACGAAGATACGATAAGCGTTTTTAATTCAAATATTACCGGACAATTTGCTGCGAGTAATGCTGCACCATGTGCCAATGAAGCCATACAGTTCAACTCCTTCGACCCGCCTAATGCTGATTTTATTTGGGATTTTGGTGATGGCAATTTTTCTACCGAAGCCAATCCTACGCATAGCTACGCGAATGAAGGCGATTATACCGTCACGCTCTCAGTGGACTATCTTTGTGGCGGAGCGATTGAGACGATGAGTGAGGTCTCGGTATCGAATTTACCTATGATAGATTTTGATTATCCGTCGATAGGTTGTGAGGGCTGGGAAATACAATTTACCAATACCTCTCTTGCCGATAGTTACACTTGGAATTTTGGCGATAATACGCCTGTATCGGCATTGACCGAACCCTCGCATACTTATTTATCTGCGGGGAATTATACCATAGAATTAACAGCATTTCGAGGTGGTTGTGAAAATGTGATGACCAAAGAAATTACAATTGGAACAAACCCGGAAATTAATATTTCTTACGAAAACCCAACTTGTTCGGGCGGTTCGGATGGTAGCATTAGTCTTGTGGCAGGAGGTGAGTTTTCTCCTTACATTTGCAATTGGGATAATGCCTCTGATGTCAAAAATCCTACAAATTTAAGTGCAGGGATGTATAACGTAACTGTTACGAATGTTATCGGTTGCAGGACGCTCGCGGCAGTCGAATTGGACGAGCCTATTCCCTTGACGGTGAGCTTTGATGCTACTGATTCGCTTGACTGTTACGGCAGTAGCGCAGGGGCAATAAACACGATAGTCAACGGCGGTACGGCAGACTATACTTATGCTTGGAATACAGGTGATATTACGGCAAGTCTGTCGGGGCTTAGTGTTGGAGATTATATCGTAACCGTAACGGATATTAATGGTTGTAAATCTACGGCTAATCAGTTGATTACAAGCCCTTTAAACCCATTGATTTACGAAAAAGAAATCTCGATTATTTCCTGTTATGGTGGAAATAATGGTCATGCGATAGTAGCGGCGTATGGCGGTACGCCACCTTATACTTACTCGTGGAATACGGGCGAGACGGGGGCATTATTGGACAGTATAGTTGCCGGAAATTATGCTTTTAATGTCCTTGATGCGAATGGTTGTGAAGAGGCAGATACGGTGTATGTCGGACAAAATTCGCGGATTACTTTTGTGGATACTTTGATGGAAGTTTCTTGTTTTGGAATGTCGGATGGTGCGATTCAGATTGATTCGATATTAGGTGGTGCAGAGCCTTTTCAGTTGAGTTTAACCAATGATTTTTCTAATCCGGGTTGGCTGTTTTCGGAAGATGGGCGACTGTTTGAAGAACTCAGCGCGGACGATTACACCATCTATGTGCAAGATTCGGAAGACTGCACAACGAGTTATGATTATACGATATATGACCCTTTTGAAGTACTGATAGATTTGCCCGAGCAAGTGAATATTTTGACGGGTGATAGTATCGAACTCAACCCTTTTTTAGAGTTGCCGGTATTGACTTATGAGTGGTTTCCTGCCTATGCTTTGAGTTGTACGGATTGCTCGAATCCGATGGCGAGTCCGACAGAAAATACGACTTACACCCTGACCGTCACCAGCGAAAGAGGCTGTACCACAAGCAGAAATATTACTGTCTTGATAGATGATGAATATAATGTATTTATTCCAAATGTATTTAGTCCAAACCACGATGGAGCAAACGATATTTTTATGATATTCGGTGATGTTTGGATGAAAAATGTCAAGGTTTTTCGAGTCTTTGACCGTTGGGGTTCGCTACTGTTTGAAGCCAAAGATTTTCTCTCTAATGACCCTGATTATGGCTGGAACGGCACATTCAACGGACGTGAATTGACTCCAGCAGTGTATGTGTATTACGCAGAGGTCGAATTTCGGGAGACAGATGTGGTGAAGGCTTATATGGGGAATGTGACGCTGATGCGGTGAATGGGTTGGGTTTTATTTTTTTGCCACAACGGTCTCGTGTAAATGGCGTGAGGGCGCATAGCCCTCATGAACATTTTACACAATGTTGTCGGTAGTTTTTTTCTTTTTAATTGTTATTGAATCCAACTTACTTCGCACCAATCTTCAACTATTTTGTCTTTACTTATTTTTATGAAGAACCAATTTCCATATTCAAAATCTCTTTTACTTTCTCTTAGCCAAACGTAATAATATTCTTTGTATGAAATTACGGGTTCAACGGTTAAATTATATTTTACTGGAAATATAGAATGCCAAAATCTTTCTGCAATAAAATGAATTCCTCCTCTTAACTTTTTGTATTTCAACTTCTTTCTTTTCCTTATTGGATTTTTGATAATTAATTTTTCTGAATTTTGTATTAATGGTTCGAAAATGTCAATCTTGACTTGTTTACATATTGAAGTCCATTCCTCCGTTTTTACTTTTATTTTATCATTATTTACTCCTCTTGGGTCAGCTTTACAATAATAAAATCTTTCGATTACGAATTCACTAAGTTCTTGGTATTGACTGTCGATTGGATTTATTATTCCGTCAAAAAAAACTTTCTTATTTTTTTGATTATCTAAAATTTCTGAAGCATAAAAATCTAACGCTATTTGTTCGAAGCTTTGTCCAATTACAATTTGATTTGCAAATAAGATTAGAATTAGTATGCTTTTCATTTTCATTTTTTTTTAATTCCCGACAACGTTCCCGCATATACGGCGTG
>Ga0209595_100836_pt1 | contig 9857 bp, 5 predicted proteins | sample Porto_4metaG_FD_187427 | JGI IMG/M metagenome (GOLD analysis project Ga0209595, IMG submission 187427) | Marine algal microbial communities from Porto, Portugal - Porto_4 metaG (SPAdes) (version 2) | ecosystem: Host-associated > Algae > Red algae > Unclassified | place: Portugal: Porto | collected...
TAATCTTTGAAAGTTAGAGCCATAATAACTAGTTTGCCAATTTTTAATGTCGATATCGGGCCAATTGACATAATCACCTAGCGTATAAGGATCTAAGTTTTCTCTTAAATCTTTAACCCAGTGTATATTTCGATTTTCTTCATCATCGCATTTCCAAGAAGTAATGTATTCTTGCGCAATAATTGCTTTGCGATGGAAATAAGCTGTTTCAGTAGGCGAAATATTTTCCACAGCACCTACGAGCGATTGGTGCCAAATACTCGCATCTTTATTTGGTGCATGAGAAAGAAAATATTGCATAATCTGAATGCCTTTAAGAGGGATAGGTTTATATACGTAGGAACCGGACCGTTTGAAGTTTTCAGGGATGTTGCCACTGTTAAAAAATTCAACAGCCTTTATATAAGGAACTTCATCTATAAAGAGAGAGGGGGTACCAGTTTCAAGAAGCGGTGATAATAAGGAATGGAGTTCAGAGGGAGAGCCAACAAACTCACCTTGTGCCTCAATTTTATTTTGTTGCTTTGCGAATAATTCAATTGATGAAGTGAGACGTTCGTCTATATAAGGCGCCCAGTTTTGCCAAGCTTGAAATGCAGCGATAAAATCTTCCCATTCCCATGTGATGGAGAAGATTGATACATTTTTTATAGGATGTACTCGAAAAGTTAAAGAAGTAACAATTCCGAAGTTTCCACCACCACCGCCGCGGCACGCCCAAAACAAGTTAGGGTTTTCTTGTTCGTTTGCACGAATGATTTTTGCGCTCAATTTACCGCATGCTTGTACCATTTCAACTTCTACTAATTGATCACATGTTAATCCAAATAAGCGTGAAAGCATACCGATACCACCACCAAGTGTTAATCCAACAATTCCAACACTTGCACTTGTACCAGCCGGTATTGTAACATCATAATTCCAAAGCTCTTTATAAACCGTGCCAAGATTTGCACCAGCTTCAATTGTTACTGTTAATTTATTTGTATTAACAGTAATGCGATGCATTTCACTCACATCAATAATAAGTCCTCTATTTAAAAGAGAAAAATTTTCATAGCTATGACGTCCGCTTCTTAAGCGAAATGGTATATGACGTTCACGTGCCCATTTTAAGGCATTACACACATCATTTTTATTTTGGCAAAAAACAATAATACAAGGGAGTTTTGGAATACTTAAATTTAAATTCATTCGGGCTACGTCATAGTCAGGATCTGAGGGAACAACGATACGACCTGTTAATTTTGTTTGTTTCAATTTATCACTCCTTTCTAAAATAAGCAGTGCTTTTTATTAATATATGAAAAGCGTATGTAACGTGCGTGGACAAGAGCAGGTAAGGAATGAGATTTACCTTCACCAATCGGACTTTAACGGGCAGCCCGATCCCCACCGAACTTCTTTACTTTCGCTGAATTTTGAGGTGGGGTTCTTACTGCCCGGCCAATAGCGGGATAAAGCATAAGAATAAGGAATCTACATAGAGTTCAATGAAAACAGTTGCAAACTATTCATATTTTGTTATGATAGTGTTACGAAAACGTTTGCATAAAATTCCGATGGGATGCAAAAGGAGAGAATGACTATGAATAAGACATGGTGGAAAGAAGCAGTTGCTTATCAAATTTATCCACGAAGCTTTATGGATTCAAATGGTGATGGTATTGGAGATTTACAAGGTATTATTGCAAAGCTGGATTATTTAAAAGATTTAGGTATAGATGTAATTTGGATTTGTCCAATGTATAAGTCTCCCAATGATGATAATGGTTATGATATTAGTGATTATCAAGATATTATGGATGAGTTTGGTACAATGGCGGATTTTGATGCTTTATTAGATGAAGTTCATAAGCGTGACATGAAGCTTATTATTGATTTAGTTATTAATCATACAAGTGATGAACATCCATGGTTTATTGAATCTCGTTCATCTAAAGACAATCCGAAGCGTGATTGGTACATTTGGCATGATGGTAAAGATGGTGCGGAACCAAACAACTGGGAAAGTATTTTTAATGGTTCGGCATGGGAATATGATGAAGTAACAGAACAATATTATTTACATTTATTCTCACGTAAACAACCAGATTTAAACTGGGAGAATAAAGAAGTTCGTGAAGTGTTATACGATACAGTTAATTGGTGGCTTGATAAGGGAATTGATGGTTTCCGTGTTGATGCAATTAGCCATATTAAAAAAGAAGATGGCTTCAACGATATGCCAAATCCAAAAGGATTAAAATATGTACCATCTTTTGATAAACATATGAATGTGGATGGTATTCAACCTTTATTAGAAGAGTTAAAAGAAAATACATTTTCTAAGTACGATATTATGACTGTTGGTGAAGCGAATGGCGTTAAGATTGAAGATGCTGAGCTTTGGGTTGGAGAAGAGCAAGGTAAATTCAATATGGTATTCCAGTTTGAACATTTAAGCTTATGGGATGCAGAAAAGAAGAAAGACCTTGATGTTGTAGGATTGAAAAAGGTATTAACGAAATGGCAAAAAGGATTAGAGAATAAAGGATGGAATGCTTTATATATCGAGAATCACGATAAGCCACGTATCGTTTCAACGTGGGGAGATGATAAACAATATTGGCGTGAAAGTGCAACAGCTCTAGGAGCGATGTATTTCTTTATGCACGGTACACCGTTTATTTATCAAGGACAAGAAATTGGTATGACAAATGTTCAGTTACCAAATATTGAAGATTACGATGATGTAGCAATTAAAAATTTATATCGAGAGAAAATTGCAGAAGGCGTATCACATCAAGATATGATGGAAATTATATGGGCTTCTTGCCGTGATAATTCACGTACACCTATGCAGTGGAACGATGAGATGAATGCTGGTTTCACAACAAATGCACCTTGGTTTGGCATGAATCCAAATTACGAAGAAATTAATGTTGAAAAGCAAAAAAATGACGAAAAGTCTATTTTCAATTTCTATAAGACAATGATTGCCTTGAAAAAAGAGCACGATGTATTGAATTATGGTACGTACGATTTACTTTTAGAGGACGATCCACAAATTTATGCATATACACGTACGTTACAGGATGAAAAAGTCATTGTAATTAGTAATATCTCAAAAGAGGAAGCTGTGTATAATGAGCCTTTATTCGCACTAGAACGCAAACGTTTGCTTTTAAATAACTATGAAGTTGCGGAACATGAACAATTAACTACAATCACGTTAAAACCTTATGAAACAAGGGTTTATCGCATTTCATAATAAAAAAGGATGCTCCTTGAGCATCTTTTTTTATGAAAAAAAATAAATTTCTATTGCAATGTGAAAACGCTTTTATTAAAATAGATTTATGAAAACGGTTGCGTAACAAAAAAAAGATAAAGCAATATGAGGAATCGTTTTCATAAGAGAAACAGAAATTATAATTTAAATCATTATGTTGTTATAAATAAAGGGGAGGAAGAACAGATGAAAATTACGTCTTTTGATTTTTGGCAAAAGTTCGGGAAAGCGTTACTAGTTGTTGTAGCTGTAATGCCAGCAGCTGGTTTAATGATTTCCATCGGTAAGTTAATTGGGATGTCTGCTGGGGATGTTAACGCAGTTCATACCATTGCTCGAGTAATGGAAGACATCGGTTGGGCAATTATTACAAATTTACACATTTTATTTGCAGTAGCAATTGGGGGATCTTGGGCGAAGGATCGCGCAGGTGGTGCATTTGCAGCACTATTAGCATTCGTCTTAACAAATCGAATTACAGGAGCAATATTTGGCGTAAACGCTCAAATGTTAGCGGATTCAAAAGCGACAGTTTCTTCAGTATTAGCAGGAGATTTAGTTGTAAAAGATTACTTTACTTCTGTACTTGGTGCACCAGCATTAAACATGGGAGTTTTCGTAGGTATTATCACAGGTTTCTTAGGAGCTACTTTATATAACAAATACTATAACTATAATAAACTGCCACAGGCATTAGCATTCTTTAATGGAAAACGATTCGTACCATTCGTTGTAATTGTTTGGTCTACAGTCACTGCGATTGTATTATCACTTTTATGGCCATTTATCCAAAGTGGATTAAATGAATTTGGTCGCTGGATTGCAGCATCTAAAGATAGTGCGCCAGTTGTTGCGCCATTTGTATATGGAACGTTAGAACGTTTATTATTACCATTCGGATTACATCATATGTTAACGATTCCGATGAATTACACAGAGCTAGGCGGAACATATACGATGTTAACTGGCTCAAAAGTTGGACAAATTGTAGCAGGACAAGATCCATTATGGCTTGCATGGATTACAGACTTAAATAATTTATTAGCAAGTGGAGATACGAAAGCATATAACGATTTATTAAATAACGTTGTACCAGCTCGTTTCAAAGCTGGACAAGTTATCGGCTCAACAGCAGCGTTAATGGGAATTGCTTTTGCGATGTTCCGTAATGTTGATAAAGAAAAACGTGCAAAATATAAACCAATGTTCTTATCAGCAGCATTAGCAGTATTTTTAACAGGTGTAACAGAACCAATTGAATTCATGTTCATGTTTATTGCACCAGTACTATATGTTGTATATGCTATTACAACAGGACTTGCATTTGCATTAGCAGATTTAATCAACTTACGTGTTCACGCATTTGGATTTATTGAGTTAATTACTCGTACACCGATGATGGTTAATGCAGGACTAACAAGAGATTTAATCAATTTCGTTATCGTTTCATTAGTATTCTTCGGTCTTAACTTTACATTATTCAATTTCTTAATTAAAAAGTTCAATTTACCAACACCAGGACGTGCAGGTAACTATATTGATAATGAAGATGAGTCATCAGAAGGAACAGGAAATGTACAAGATGGTTCATTAGCAACAAAAGTTATTGATTTATTAGGTGGAAAAGAAAATATTGCTGACGTAGATGCTTGTATGACGCGTTTACGTGTAACAGTAAAAGATTTAGATGTTGTTGCACCAGAAGCGCAGTGGAAACAAAATGGTGCTTTAGGACTAATCGTAAAAGATAAAGGTGTACAAGCAGTATATGGTCCGAAAGCTGACGTATTAAAGTCAGACATTCAAGATATGTTAGGTGCGTAATAATATGAAATTGCTAACTTTAAACTGTCACTCTTGGCAAGAAGAGAATCAAATGGAAAAGATAAAATATCTTGCTAAAGTCATTCAAGAAGAAGAATACGATGTCATCGCATTGCAAGAAGTCAGTCAGTCGATACAAGCTGAAAATGTATGCGGTAACAAGAAAAAAGATAATTTTGGACTTTTACTATTAGAAGAGTTAAAAGCGTTACATGTAAAAGATTACAATATTACTTGGGATTTCTCTCATATTGGTTATGATGTGTACGAAGAAGGATTAGCGATTATAACAAAGCATACTATTATAAAAGAAGATACGTTCTTTATATCAGAAAATAAAGATACAACGTATTGGAAAACACGTAAAATTGTAAGTGCAACAATTGCTTATAATGGTAAGGATATAACGTTTTATTCTTGCCATCTAGGTTGGTGGAATGATGAAGAAGAATCATTCCAAGGTCAAGTCGATCGTTTGATGGAGCGTGTAGATAGCAATGAGCTTTCCTTCTTAATGGGGGATTTTAATAATAATGCTCGTTTGCAGGGTGAAGGTTATGAATATTTGATGCAAAAAGGTTTGTACGACACATACGAACTAGCGATAGAGAAGGATGAAGGAACAACTGTCCAAGGCGAGATTGCTGGTTGGGATGAAAATAAACATAATTTGCGAATCGATTTAATAGTGTGTAACCAAAGTAAAAGAGTTCGTTCTTCAAAAGTTATTTTTAATGGTACAAACCGAAATGTAATTTCAGATCATTTCGGTGTAGAGGTTCAATTAGATATATAATAGAAGAAATCCTCACAGGTAATAAAAGCTGTGAGGATTTTTTTTAGGAATACAAGTATTTCCAAGAGAAAATACTTGTATTTTTTATGACATTTCCTATATATTTGTTATTATTGAATGTAAAACTAATTTGGTCATTTTGTATGCATACTTTTTTTACTTCGTTATATAATGAAGTAAGTGAAATATTTAATGGAAAAAATAGTGTGTTTTCGTTTAATCCACGATGTAGAAAGTGATATAATTGCAAAATGTATGTATCATTTTCTAAAGAAGGAAAAATATATAATTAGGTGATAACTTCTATGAAACAAATTTGGCGTATTTATAAGACAGATTTACGGAATGTAGCTAAACATTGGGCTGCAATTGTTATTGTTTTAGGGTTAATGATTTTACCATCGTTATATGCATGGTTTAACATTAAAGCTTCTTGGGATCCATATGGAAATACAAAAGAAGTTCCCATTGCAGTTTCTAACCAAGATGCAGGCTCTAATTTAAGAGGGAAAGATATCAATATCGGGGACGAGATTGTAGATTCTCTTAAGAAAAACAAAAATCTTGGCTGGAAATTTGTAGATGAAAAACAAGCAATTTACGGAGTTGAGCGTGGGGATTATTATGCGAGCATTACGATTCCGAAAGACTTCTCTGAAAAAATTGCAACTGTTCTGGATGAAAATCCAAAGAAACCAGAACTGGATTACTATGTGAATGAAAAAGTAAATGCGATTGCACCGAAAATTACAGCAAAAGGTGCATCAGGTATTACAGAAGAAATTAGTAAAAACTTTGTTAAAACAGCAAACGGTGAGATTTTTAAAATTTTCAATGACCTTGGAATCGATTTAGAAACAAACTTACCAAGCATCGAGAAAGTAAAAGATCTTGTATTTAAGTTAGAAGCGCAGTTCCCAGAAATGATGCGACTCGAGCAGAAGATGTTGTGAAAGTAGCACAAAAAGAGTTACCGGTTGTAGAAAGTGTTATTAATGATGGGCAAGAAGCGTTAGGGAATTTAGATAAGTTCTTTGCAAACAACGATCAAACATTGCAAAATGCTCCTGGGACGATACGAAATCATTTAACAACGGCTAAAGATGTAATGGACAAAGCAAATACGTTTACGAACTTTTTAATGAATCCAGGGATAGACCTTTCTGGTATGAAGGGATTACCTGAGTTTCCAGCGCGTCCGGACCTTTCAAAGTTGAATGATGAAGGTTATAAAAATATTGCAAGAAATATTAATCAAACAGTGAATAATGTTTTGAACTCGGCACGTGCAGGAACAACATACGGGAAAAGTGTTGTAAACGGATTGCAAAATGGTCAGTTTGATCCAGAAAAGGCAAAGCAAGATCTTAATGCGGTTTCTGAAAATCTTCAAGGTCGTACAGATAGTGTTGCATACCTTATTAATGTATTTACTGAACTTCAAAAATCGGCTACGACTGATTTTGGTCAAAGCTTTTTCCAAGGGCGAGTGGATCGCTTAACTAAGCTGAAAAGCGGTATGGAAAATGCAAACAACGGTATTAAAGATATTGTAAATGTTATTGGTACAGGACAAGAAGTAAAGAAAGATGTAACAGATGCAGCAAATCAAAAATTAGATGCAGCAAATGGATTAATTGATCAAGCGGAAAAAGATTATAATGAAACATTTGTAGCAGATTATAAAAAAGCAGTTAGCACAGTTGATCAAGCGAAAGCTGATGCAAATGGAGCATACGATACTGTGAAAAATGAATATGATAAGGCAAAAAATACTTTTGAAGGTATTATAGCAGACGTAAATAATAGAGGTGTTAATGGATTAGATAGCACAAAAGTATATTTAAACGATTTAAATGGTCAATTACAAGCTACTAAGAATCTAATTGGTGATGCGATTCCGGTTCTAGAAAGCACAAATAAGGTATTAGCAGATGTAAATAGTGACAAAAACCTTAATAATGGAATTGCAAAATTGAATAAAGCACAAAATGCTGTTCAAAAAGGTATAGATGCAACAAATAAGGCAACTACATTAATTAACAATGGACAGAAGCCTACAAAAGAGGTTGTAGAAAGTATTAATGAAGCAACTAAAAATGCCTCAGCTCAATTAGGAGATTTCTTAGCAACATATGATTCAGAAATCGTTCCAAACTTTAATACAGCAATTGAACGTACGAAACGTATGTCTAAAAACACAACTCAAATTTTAAGCGAAGCAGACAAAAAGCTTCCAGATGTTAAAAAATTACTAGAAGATTCATCAAAAGGCTTAGTAGACGGTAGAAAGAAATTAGCAGACATTAAAGCCGAAATGCCGGAGACTGAGAAAAAGATTAAAGAATTAGCAGATAAAATTCGTGATTTTGAATCTGAAGAAGATTTAAAAGACATCATACGCCTATTGAAAAATGATGTTGAAAAGCAAAGTGATTACTTTGCAAATCCAGTAAATTTAAAAGAGAATAAATTATTTGCGATGCCGAACTACGGTTCAGCGATGTCACCATTCTATACAGTGCTTGCATTATGGGTAGGCGCATTATTAATGGTTTCATTATTAACAGTAGAAGTACATGAAGAGGGCGCAAATTATAAGAGCCATGAAGTTTACTTCGGACGTTTATTAACATTCTTAACGATAGGTCTTTCACAAGCGTTTATCGTATCAATGGGAGATATATTCTTACTCGGTACGTACGTAGTCGATAAATTCTGGTTTGTGTTATTTAGTTTATTTATTGGTGGAGTCTTCGTTTGTATCGTATACTCACTCGTTTCTATTTTCGGAAACGTTGGGAAATCGATGGCGATCATTTTACTTGTACTGCAAGTAGCAGGGTCGGGCGGAACATTCCCAATTCAAATGACACCGGCGTTCTTCCAAGCACTTTATCCGTTCTTACCATTCACGTATGCAATTAGTGCAATTCGTGAAACAGTGGGTGGAATGCTTTGGGATATCGTAACGAGAGATTTACTTGTACTAAGTGCTTTCGTAGTAGTTATGATTGTTGCTGCATTATTACTGAAAACACCAATTAATAAATCAAGTGAAAAATTCGTTGAGAATGCAAAAGGAAGTAAAATCATTCACTAAAAAAAGGTTCCTACCTCCGGTAGGAACCTTTTTGTTTAATCAAATTTTAATTTCTTTAATGCTTCTGCGAACGGGTTATTTAATGGTTCTTCTTCTTTGTTCTGTTGTTTCATATATTTTTGAACGTCACGCTTATCAGCTTTGTTTCCAGATTCTTTTTTACGTCGCTCCTGGAATGTCGATAATTTTTCGCGATAGCCACATTTACATGCAAAGATTTGACCTTCACCCTCACCACGTAGTTCTAGTTTCTTCTTACATTGTGGACAACGAGCGTTTGTTGTACGAGATACATTTTTACGATGACCACATTCACGGTCTTGGCAAACGAGCATTTTTCCTTTTTTGCCGTTTACTTCTAGCATTGGTTTACCACAGTCTGGACAAGACTTCGTTGAAATGTTGTCATGTTTATATTTTTTATCACTTGATTTAATTTCAGAAACAATTTCTTTCGTATAGTTCTTCATTTCAGAAATGAAGACTTCTTTTTTCAGTTTACCCTTTGCGATAGCCTCAAGTTTTTGTTCCCATTCACCAGTTAGTGTAGGAGATTTTAACTCTTCTGGTACTAAATCAAGTAACTGACGGCCTTTTGATGTAATGTGAATATCTTTACCACGCTTTTCAAGTAAAAATGAATTGAAGAGTTTGTCGATAATATCTGCACGTGTCGCTACAGTGCCTAATCCACCAGTCGATTTTAACGTATCAGCAAGTTGTTTATTTTGCGTATCCATATATTTTGTAGGATTCTCCATTGCTGAAAGTAAAGTCGCTTCATTAAATCGTGCAGGAGGCTTTGTTTGACCTGATGTTTGCATAATTAACTTTACAGCTAATGTATCACCTTTTTCAAT
>Ga0209595_100837_pt1 | contig 9856 bp, 7 predicted proteins | sample Porto_4metaG_FD_187427 | JGI IMG/M metagenome (GOLD analysis project Ga0209595, IMG submission 187427) | Marine algal microbial communities from Porto, Portugal - Porto_4 metaG (SPAdes) (version 2) | ecosystem: Host-associated > Algae > Red algae > Unclassified | place: Portugal: Porto | collected...
TTTTAAATAAGCAGCCGTTTTAAAATAGTAACCAATATTTAATTAAGGAAAATTATGCCAAGCGTTAATAATTATTTTGATGATAAAGTGACTTCTATTGCTTTTCAAACGGCTACCAAGCCTGCGACTGTCGGCGTCATGGAAATTGGTGAGTATGAGTTTGGCACTAGTGAATTTGAAACCATGAGTGTGGTGAGTGGTGCATTGACTGTCAAGCTACCAGAGAGTGATGAGTGGCAAACGTTTAACGCTGGCGAGCAGTTTACCGTTGAAGCCAATCAGAAGTTCCAAGTAAAATTAGACGTCGAAACCGCTTATCTGTGTGTATACGGCAAATAACGACTTCTAAGTTATAGCAGTATCAAAACGACAAACGCCAAGTATTTTATGCTTGGCGTTTTTTTTGTGGGCGTCATATTTCGAATGAGTTTTAAGCTATTATACTGAAAACCATGTTTTACACAGCATTACACTTTGTCTGTGCCAAATAAACAGCAAAAACTACCGTCATTAATTATGCTAAAACCATGAATTCTCAAAGGTATATAGGTTTATGACAAAGGCAAAATTACAGACTAGCCAGCAGACAATGACCAAAGACGTGCGTCATGATTACGAGCATCTCGCCCGCCGTGCCAATTTGCGTTATGTGAGTGACGATGAACCAGGCTACGAGCGTAGACGTTGGGGTCGCGGCTTTACTTATCGTGATGCAACGGGCAACACGGTCAAAGACAAAGCATTGCGTCAACGTTTTGATGCATTGGTCATACCGCCCATGTGGTCAGAGGTCTGGATATGCCAAGATGAACGAGGCCATCTGCAATCAACAGGGCGAGACGAAAAATCACGCAAACAATACTTATATCATCCGTCATGGAACAACATCCGTGACCAAGCAAAGTTTGATGCGATGATAGGGTTTGCAGAGGCATTGCCCAATCTACGCGCGCAGGTGGAGATAGATTTGGAAGCAGCGTCATTGTCACGCACCAACGTACTCGCTGCCGTCGTTAAATTGCTAGAGACCACTTTGATTCGTATTGGCAATAGCCGCTACGCCAAGCAAAATAAAAGCTATGGTCTGAGTACGCTACGCAGTAAGCATGTCAGTGAAACCGACAATGGACTGGCGTTTGATTTCGTCGGAAAAAGTGCAAAAGAGCATCATATTGAGCTGCAAGATGAGCGATTGATTGACATCGTGCAAGCCTGTTCTGAGCTGCCAGGTTATCAGATATTTAAATACTTAGATGACAATGGTCATAAGCAAGTCGTTGACAGTAGCGATATCAATGACTACTTACGGATGCATACGTGCGGCATGGACTGTGAAAGCAAACTATACAGCGCAAAGGATTTTCGCACATGGATGGCAAGTGTACTCGCGGCAAGCTATCTATATGATGAGCTACAAACGACGGCAGGCGCTAGCATACTTGCCAGCGCACCAGAAAGCGCTGAGCGACAGCAACTAGTTACTGATATGGTAAAAAGTGTGGCAGCAGAGCTAGGCAACACGCCGACCGTATGCCGTGCCTCTTATATTCATCCCATTGTCATTGAGCGTTTTTTGGCAGGGCAGTTTTTTGAAACTTACAAACAAGCGCGCCGTGGTCGAACCAAAAAATACCAAAGCTGCGAAGAAAAGGCATTGTTAGGGTTTTTAAGAGCTGATGTTTAAGTGTGAGGTTTTAGATAATAATATTGAGGTGTTAATTCTTTAATAGGAAATTGAAAATATGTGGCAGTACTTTGGCTATTGATTGTAGGTGTCTTCGCAGACTTATAGCGAATTAATGATAATTAGTTATAGATTATCTCTATTTCTATAAAATAAAAATGATACGTTATGTATTGAAATAAACGTAAAAATGCGTTACTAATAGAGCATGATAAATACGAACCTATGAAACGGTCTATAGGATGTGACCGTTTTTTCAATCATAAATACCATTTTGCCAGTTACCCGCTATTGCTAAAGGATTAGCTTATGAACACCGCCTCTCAAACTCCTACGAATATTGATACAGATACTACCGTCACACCAAAAAACTATACCGATTATTATAATAATTTTGATATGGATACACTGCTGTCAGAAATATTCGGCGAGCAGGTGGACGATCGTCTAAATGCTTATATGGCTTGTTGTGGTCGTCATGTACGTGATGGCCGCGCTGATAATGCTGCGCTAGTACATGAAGATACGGCAGGAAATATAACGCGCATGAGCTTTGGTGAGCTTGACAAAGCGAGTGCTCAAATCGCTAACTTGCTACAGTCGTATGGGGTAAAAGCGGGCGACAAGGTAGCGACGATGCTACCGCGTACGCCAGAGCTTCTTACTGTTGTATTAGCAACATGGCGCATAGGCGCGGTATATCAGCCGCTATTTACCGCTTTTGGCTATGACTCGATCAAATATCGTATGGACAAAGCCGATACTAAAGTCGTTTTTACTAATTTAGAGAATCGCAGCAAGTTTGAAGACTTGGCTGAGCAAACCAAAATGGTATTGGTCGGCAGTATAGAAGATGCTCAGACATGGGGTGACGATCATTATAGCCAGTCTATGGCAGCACATTCGCAAACGATCAAACCAGTGATGCTCGATACAGATGCGCCATTTTTGCAAATGTTTACCTCAGGTACGGTTGGTAAATCAAAAGGCGTCAGCGTTCCGTTAGCCGCACTACCTGCTTTTTACCTATATATGCGTTATGCCATCGACCTACGCGAAGATGATCAATATTGGAACATGGCAGATCCAGGCTGGGCGTATGGCTTGTACTATGCCATCACAGGGCCTCTACTACTGGGTATCACGACTTATTTTAATGAAGCAGGATTTGACGCGACTAATACCCGTGACTTTATGGTGCGTCATAAGATTACCAATTTGGCCTCTTCACCAACGGCATTTCGAATGATGAAATCTAGTGGTGTGTTTGATAGTGTTAATGAAGGCGCTCATAACGATACTAATACTAAGCTATCTTTACGCTGCGCCAACTCGGCAGGAGAGACGCTGAATACCGAAGTGGTCAACTGGGTGGAAACCTATCTGGCATGCCAAGTCAAAGACCAATATGGGCAAACAGAAACTGGCATGACTTGCTGTGCACATCACGCACTGGCGCATGAATGTCCAGTTGGCTCGATGGGTATGGCGCTCCCAGGTCATACGCTAGTCGTACTAGATGATGATATGAAGGTACTGCCAGATGGTGAGCAAGGGCAGCTAGCAGTTGTGGTCAGTCAGTCACCTGCGTTTTATTTCCGTGGTTATAGCTGGAACGAAAAACAAGCCTTTGTAGATGATTACTATCTGACAGGCGATGTGGTCGAGCGTCATAGTGACGGTAGTTACTGGTTTTCAGGACGTGATGATGACATCATTATTACCGCAGGTTACCGCGTAGGGCCCACTGATGTCGAAAACACTGTGTTAGAGCATGACGCAGTGGCAGAGTCTGCGGCGGTAGGTGTGCCAGATGAAGTGCGCGGTCACACTATTAAGTCTTATGTGGTGCTAAAAGATGGTATCGAAGGTAGTGAGCAAATTGCTAAAGAAATCCAAGAGCTAGTACGCAAACGGCTATCTACTCATGCGTATCCACGGGAGGTCGAGTTTGTGACAGAACTGCCGAAAACGCCAAGTGGTAAGATTCAACGCTTTTTGCTGCGTAGTCTGTCTGCTGCATAATTGAATTGGTAAAGCGTCTATACATTCAATAGAAAAACATCTAATAAAAAGTAAAAATTTAAAGGAATAATCATGCAAGTTAAAGAAAACAGCTTTTTGGTCACAGGCGGTGCATCAGGTTTGGGAGAGTCAGTGGCTCGGGCGATTGTAGAGCAGGGTGGTAACGTCGTTATCGCTGATTTAAATGAAACTGCTGGGCAAGCTCTGGTCGCTGAGTTAGGTGATAGTGCGCGCTTCGTACGCTGTGATATCACTAACGGTGATGAAGTACAATCAGCGGTCGAAATGGCAGAGTCAGCTTTCGGTGGCCTGCAAGGTTCGATCAACTGTGCGGGTATGGTAGTGGTACAAAAGCTGCTGGATCGTGATAATAATCCAGCAAACCTTGAGGAATTTAGCCGCGGGGTCAATATCAATTTGGTCGGTTCATTCAATGTTGCCCGTTTGGTCGCTGCTAGCATTGCCAAGCGTATAGCGAGTGATGGCAGTGCAGGCGACGATGTAGAGAAGAATGTAGATCAAGGCATTATTATTAATACAGCCTCTATCGCAGCCTTTGACGGACAAGTAGGTCAAGCCAGCTATTCATCGTCTAAAGCAGGCGTGGTTGGTCTAACCTTGCCACTTGCTCGCGAGCTGGCACGTCATGGTATTCGCGTAATGACCATCGCACCAGGTGTCTTTGCTACGCCGATGATGGAGAGCATTCCTGAGAAAGCACGAGAGCAGCTAGAGTCAGGTGTGCCATATCCCAAACGTTTAGGCGCTCCCAATGAGTTTGCCAAATTGGTCACTCATATCATTGATAATGCTTATCTAAATGGTGAAGTCATTCGCTTAGATGGTGCGATTCGCATGGTGTAGCAGTCTAGTGAGTGATTCATCACTTTTGCACAAAACGTATCTACAGAATCTGGCATAGTGCTTTGATACATATGATTAATGACAAAAAATTAATTATAGGAATCAAAGTCTATGCCATTTTTTTATAAAAAATCTTATCCATCAAATGAGCAGCGCACACCTTGGTTGCCCGTTATCATTGGTCTTAGTCTGACTGTTATTGTAAGCACCAGCGCTATTGTTTATGTTAAAAGCACCTCAAAACCCGAAAACCCCATTCCTCCTTCTATAATCATTGATAGAGTCTTCGTCGATAAATCAGATCGTGTCTTAAAACTAATGAGCGATGGTAAAGTCATTAGATCGTATCGTATTGCGCTAGGGGACAGTCCATCAGGTCACAAGCAACAAGAAGGCGACCAGCGTACGCCAGTTGGGGTTTATACCTTAGACTATAAAAATGAGAACTCTATTGCGCATCGCTCGATTCATATTAGCTATCCCAATGATGAAGACAAGGCGCGAGCGCAGTCATTAGGGGTCAATCCAGGTGGCGATATCATGATTCATGGGCAAATGAATGGCTTTGGGGATTTGGCATTATTTAATCAACGACGCGATTGGACAGATGGTTGTATCGCTGTTGCCAATGATGAGATGGATGAAATTATGGCAGCGGTGACACTTGGTATTCCTATCGAAATCGTGGAGTAGAATAGTCGGATTATTATCTAATCTATACTAAATAGATGCATTATTCATTACCGTATTTAATGGAGATTTATCTTTTATTTGCATTGATAAAATGGCGTCTTTATCTTTTCATGACCTTTAAATGATGTTAATAACCCATTTAAATATTATTAACAATAAATATCATTGCTTTAAGTAAGGTTTTATTTGGTAATCGTCTTGAAATAGGTGTATATATACCTTATATAAGTGACAGATAACAGTGGGCACTAGACTAAGATAATCCTTAGAGGTGCTACTGAGAATACCAATTATAAAAGGATATAAACATGAGATTTGAGAAGTTTACTCAAAAACTGCAGTCCGCCATTCAAGAAGCACAGAGCCTAGCATTAGGTCGCGATCATACAGGCATTGATCCTGTGCATTTGCTTGCCGTGTTGCTACAAGATGAGTCTAATTTATCTATCTGCCAACAAGCAGGTGCTTCTGTTCCAGCGCTAAAAAATGGCGTTGCTAAAGCATTGGATAATCAAGCAACGATTTCCGAGCCGACAGGTGACGTCAACCTGAACCCAAACTCGGTTAAAATATTGAATTTGGCAGATCGTCAGGCGCAAAAAGAAGGCGATGATTTTATCGCGACGGAATGGATCATGTTGGCACTCGCTGAGCAGGGCGAAACCAAAAAGATATTTGAAAGTGCCGGCGTGACGGCAAGCAAGTTAAAAGTGGTGATTGAGCAATTGCGCGGTGATGATACAGTGAATAACCAAAACGCCGAAGATCAGCGTGATGCACTCAATAAGTACACGATCAACCTGACTGAACAAGCAGAGCTTGGCAAGCTAGATCCAGTGATTGGCCGTGACGAAGAGATCCGCCGTACCATTCAGGTACTATCACGCCGTACCAAAAATAATCCTGTACTTATCGGTGAGCCGGGCGTTGGTAAAACGGCTATCGTAGAAGGCTTGGCACAAAAAATCATTAATGGTGACGTACCTGAAGGTCTGCGCCGTAAAGAAGTGCTGTCATTAGACTTGGGCGCGCTTATTGCAGGGGCAAAATTTCGCGGTGAGTTCGAAGAGCGTCTCAAAAGCGTATTGAGTGATTTGGCCAAGCAAGAAGGCAACGTTATCCTATTCATCGATGAGCTGCATACCATGGTTGGTGCGGGTAAATCTGAAGGTGCAATGGATGCGGGTAATATGCTAAAACCTGCATTGGCACGCGGTGAACTGCATTGTGTTGGGGCAACAACGCTTGATGAGTATCGTAAGTACATCGAAAAAGATGCCGCACTTGAGCGTCGTTTCCAAAAAGTACTGGTCGATGAGCCAACGGTCGAAGATACCATTGCGATATTACGTGGTCTAAAAGAGCGTTACGAGCTGCATCATGGCGTCGATATTCAAGACAGTGCCATTATCGCTGCTGCGCGCATGAGTCACCGCTATATCACCGATCGTAAGCTACCAGATAAGGCAATTGATTTAATTGATGAAGCGGCCAGTCGTCTGCGGATGGAGATGGACAGCAAGCCTGAATCACTAGGTAAGCTTGATAGCCGTTTGATTCAATTAAAAATGCAGCGTGAAGTGCTCAAAAATGAAGAGGATGCTGGCGCGCAAGCCGAGCGTAAAGTGCTCGATGCACAAATAGCGGAATTGGAAAAAGAGTATGCTGATCTCAATGAGGTTTGGCAGGCAGAGAAAGCATTGGTCAAAGGCAGTCAACAGCTAAAAGACGAGCTGGATAAGGCCCGTATCGCGTATGACAAAGCCAGCCGCGAAGGTGACTACGAGACCATGAGTAAGCTGCAATACGAAACCATTCCGCAGTTAGAACGTCGTATTCATGAGTCTGACTTGGCTGAGCAAAAAGAGCAGACAGGTGAAGGTAGCGGTGTCAAATTGCTACGTAACAAGGTGACAGACAACGAAATCGCCGAAGTGGTTGCGGCCGCAACTGGTATTCCAGTCAGCAAAATGATGCAAGGTGAGCGTGACAAGATGATCGCAATGGAAGAAAAGCTCCATGAGCGTGTTATTGGTCAAAACGAAGCGGTCGAATCGGTGGCCAATGCGGTACGTCGTAGCCGTGCAGGTCTGTCTGATCCCAATCGTCCTTCTGGTTCGTTTTTATTCTTAGGACCTACGGGTGTCGGTAAAACTGAGCTGACCAAATCACTAGCAAACTTCTTGTTTGACTCTGAAGATGCGATTGTACGTATCGACATGAGTGAGTATATGGAAAAACACAGTGTCAGCCGTCTCGTCGGGGCACCTCCAGGTTATGTCGGTTATGAAGAAGGCGGTACATTGACTGAAGCGGTACGCCGTAAGCCATATAGCGTCATATTGTTCGATGAAGTAGAAAAGGCGCACCCTGATGTGTTCAACATCTTACTGCAAGTATTGGACGATGGTCGCTTAACCGATTCGCAAGGTCGGGTGGTAGATTTCAAGAACACCGTAATTATCATGACCAGTAACTTGGGTTCGCATAAGATTCAAGAAATGGTAGGTGAAAGCTACGAGGATATCAAAGCGGAAGTAATGGATTCTGTTGGGCAGCATTTCCGTCCAGAGTTCGTCAACCGTATTGACGAAATCGTAGTCTTCCATCCGCTTGGTATGTCGCAGATGGCAGGTATTGCAGATATTCAACTGGATCGATTACGTCAACGTATCCAAGAGCGTGAGATGGATATTGAGCTGTCAGCAGATGCGATGAATAAATTGGTTGCCGTGGGTTATGACCCTGTTTATGGCGCTCGTCCTTTAAAGCGTGCCATTCAACAAGAGATCGAAAACCCATTGTCATTGAAACTATTAGCAGGTGATTTTGTCGCTGGTGATATTATCAAAGTCGACGTAGGCGCTGATGACAAGCTAACTTTTGATAAGCTTAGAATGAGCTAATCGTATTGGCTTTGACGTCTTTATGACCCAACTGTACGTTTAAAATAAACCCCTTATCTACAATCGTAGGTAAGGGGTTTTTATTTATAAGGAGCGTTTTACATTACTGTTCTTTTACCATTTCAATATCTCTTAAGTCTCAGGACTATGCTATAACTAAATCAATGAATAATAGTATAAGTATCAACTGAATGGAGAAACAGAACGATGACAGCCCATATTGAACGTATAAATATACCTTTAACTTCGCCACTAATCATTGCAGCATTGCTGTTTAGCACCGCCGCGTGCTCCAATCCTTCAGCAGTAAGTACTAGTAATAATAAAAGTACCACAACAGAGTCTAAAGAGGTTTCCACTTCAGATAGCGATACTCAAACCATCACACAAACAGATACTAGCAAGCCTGCTTTTACGACTAAAGCAATCGCTACCTTTGATGAGCCTTGGGCCATGACAGCGTTACCCAATACAGGTAGTCAAGCACCAAAATTACTAGTAACACAAAAAACAGGTGAGCTATTTATCGTAGATACCGCGACGGGTAATAAGACCAAAGTCGAAGGCGTGCCTACAGTCGCTTACGGTGGTCAAGGCGGTTTAGGAGACATCAACGTGGCTCCAGATTTTGTGACGTCCAATACCGTCTATCTTAGCTACGCGGAAGCAGGAACAGGAGCTGATAGCAATAAATTTGGTGCCAAAGTGATCAAGGCGACACTCTCAGGATTAGAGACAGCCACACCTACGTTGCAAGATATCACGCCTATCTGGCAACAGTCTCCGAAAGTCACAGGGCAGGGACATTATAGTCATCGCCTGCTGTTTTCTCCCGATGGCCGCTATCTATATATCAGCTCAGGCGAGCGTCAAGACAAAGACCCAGCACAAGACATGAATGGCAATCTAGGCAAGACAATACGGTTGAGTCCTGATGGTAACACCCCGACAGACAATCCGTTTACTGATAATGAGTTGGCCAAACAGTTTTGGACCATCGGACATCGCAATGTGCTTGGTATGGCATTTGACGATAGTGGACAGCTTTGGGCGCACGAAATGGGACCAAAGGGCGGGGATGAATTTAATATTATTGAGAAGGGTAACAATTATGGCTGGCCAGTGGTATCCAATGGACGAAATTATTCAGGCTTAGATATTCCTGACCATGACACAAAGCCAGAGTTTGTGGCACCCAAAATTACTTGGACACCTGTCATATCACCATCTGCTATGAGCATCTATGCGGCTGGTACTCATAATGACTTTCCTAGCTGGCAAGGCAATGCGCTTATCAGTGGCTTATCGTCTAAAGCGCTTATCGTAGTGGGCATAAGTAAAGACAATACCGCGGCTGAGCGTTATCGCTATGACATGGGAGAGCGTGTACGCAGTGTGCTAGCAGTAGACGGGCAAGTGTGGACACTTGAAGACGGTAATGATGCACAATTACTCAGATTATTGCCCAAATAACATCAAAATAATATTGAAACAGCATCGAATTAAGGACGTATTTGCCTACCTGTATATTTAATTATTTTAATAAAACTTTTCAAATCTTTTAGAGTAAATTAATAGTTTTATCAAGTTTTATTTTGTAATAGATTGATAGTTAAGACCTATTTTGTTAAGGTAACGTTCCTTGAAATTTGAGACTTGCACATGGAAGAAGTAAAAGTAGGCA
>Ga0209595_100838_pt1 | contig 9855 bp, 10 predicted proteins | sample Porto_4metaG_FD_187427 | JGI IMG/M metagenome (GOLD analysis project Ga0209595, IMG submission 187427) | Marine algal microbial communities from Porto, Portugal - Porto_4 metaG (SPAdes) (version 2) | ecosystem: Host-associated > Algae > Red algae > Unclassified | place: Portugal: Porto | collected...
AGGGAAGTCTACCGTATTAATAAAAGATGGAAAAATACTTGAAGATAACTTAAAGAAAGAAAAATATACAAGTGACGAATTACTTGAACTACTCCGAGGAAAAAATGCATTCAGCGTAGCGGATGTTGAATTTGCTGTACTAGAACCGAGCGGTGAATTAAATGTATTATTAAAGAAAGATCGCCAACCACTTACAGCAAAAGACGTAGGTTTAAAAGTACCAAACGAGAAGGAACCACAAACTGTTATTATGGATGGAAATGTACTAGATGAACCTCTGTCATCAAGCGGGCATAACCGCGCTTGGCTACATTCAGAATTAGAAAAGCTCGGCGTTGTCATTGAAAATGTTTTTCTCGGTCAAGTTGACTCGTACGGGCAACTTACTATCGACATTTATAATGACAAACTCCAAATGCCTTCTCCTCAAAACAAACCTTTATTATTGGCATCTTTAAAAAAATGTCATGCTGATCTTGAGCTATTTTCTTTAGAAACAAAATCGAAATCAGCAAGCGAAATGTATAGTAAAAACGCGAAACAAATCGAAAAGATTTTAAATAGAGTAACCTATCTTTTAAAAGAATAAATATCGAAAGAACGCTTCAATCAAAAGGCGTTCTTTTCTTTTTTTCTACAGTTTTCATGACGTTTAAATTTATGTAATTCGGTTATGATGTTGAAGATACATAAGCAGGGAATTTCAAAAACATAGCGAATATTTCATGGTACAACTACATATTTTTTTGATTTAAAGTGGTTTCGTTTGACCTTTATTGACCATAATTGTATTATAAGACTAAGAAAGCTTTAGAAGGAGGAAATAACAGATGAATTTAATTCCTACAGTAATTGAACAAACAAATCGTGGAGAACGCGCTTACGATATTTACTCTCGACTATTAAAAGACCGCATCATTATGCTTGGTAGTGCAATTGATGACAACGTAGCTAACTCAATTGTTTCCCAGCTTTTATTCTTGGAATCTCAAGATCCAGAAAAAGATATTCACATCTACATCAATAGCCCTGGTGGTTCTATCACAGCAGGTATGGCAATTTACGATACAATGCAGTTTATTAAACCACAAGTATCAACAATCTGTATCGGTATGGCTGCATCTATGGGTGCATTCTTACTTGCAGCAGGTGAAAAAGGAAAACGTTTCGCTCTTCCTAACAGTGAAGTAATGATTCACCAACCACTTGGCGGAGCACAAGGTCAAGCGACTGAAATCGAAATCGCTGCAAAACGTATCCTATTCTTACGTGAAAAATTAAACCAAATTCTTGCTGACCGCACAGGTCAACCACTTGAAGTACTACAACGCGACACAGACCGCGACAACTTCATGACAGCAGAAAGAGCTTTAGAATACGGCTTAATTGATAAGATCTTTACAAATCGTTAATAGATTTAAAGCGGAAGCGGCTCGTTTAGCTCTGACTGGCTAAGGTTCTTTCGCGTAAAAGGCGCTTTTTGCCTTCTTATGCGGAAGGTTCTTAGACACGAAGAGCTAGCAGCCGGAGCTAGATACACTTAAAAGCAGAAGCGCCCTATTACAGGGCGCTTTTTTATTATCATGCCCTCCGTCTGTATACCCATCCTGGTATCCCCCTAAATATATCAACGATTTTTCAATTATATCGAACAAAACTCAAATTATATCAACGATTTTTTTAATATATCAACGGTTCGACACAACATATCGATTTACCGACAATCTACGACAAGGACAAACCAGCTACATACCCCCTATCCCGCAAACTCCCCTTAAGTAAACAGCAAAAACAAAAAAGCTATCGCACATGCGCGATAGCCATTTTATTGTACATATGCAGCTAATGCTTCTAAAGCCTCTTCTGCATCTGAACCTTCTGTTGTAATTGTTATCATGCTACCAGTTCCGATTGCTAAGCTCATAATCCCCATTATGCTCTTTGCATTTACTGTCTTTCCATCTTTCTCGATAAAGATATCTGCATGAAAGCGATTTGCCTCTTGTACAAACAACGCAGCCGGACGTGCTTGCAAGCCGTTTTTTAATGAAACTTTAACCTGTTTTTGAACCACAGCTCCATTTCCCCTTTAACCTCTTATTTTTTTGCTATCGTTTCCCCCGCGCGTAATTTCTCTGCAATATCATCGATTTTACGCAAACGATGATTAATACCCGATTTACTAATTTTCCCCCCGGATACCATCTCACCTAACTCTTTCAATGTTACATCTTGATAATCTCTTCGTAGTTGCGCAATTTCTCTTAGACCAACTGACTCATCAATATAGCGGATATTTTCAATCTGCCTTAGCGCTGCACCAATTGTTTTATTTAAATTAGCTGTTTCGCAGTTCACTAGTCGATTCACTGAATTACGCATATCACGAACAATTCGAATATCTTCAAATCTTAAAAGTGCGTTATGAGCACCTATAATATTTAAAAATTCCGTAATTTTTTCTGCTTCTTTCAAATACGTAATGTACCCTTTTCTTCTTTCCAACGTCTTACTATTTAAATCAAATCCGTTCATCAGTTCACATATAGCATCATTATGTTCCTTATATAACGAAAAGATTTCTAAATGATAAGATGATGTTTCTGGGTTATTTACTGAACCACCTGCTAAAAATGCACCTCGTAAATACGATCGTTTACAACATTTCTTCTCAATTAATTCTTGTGATATATTTCGAATAAATGAAAAGTCGTCCCGGACAATATGGAGATCTGCTAATATTTCACGAGACTTCTCAACAAGCCGCACAATATATACATTATTTTTCTTCAATCGCATTTTTTTACGAACAAGTAATTCTACCGTTACGTCATATCCTTTTTTCAAAAGCGTATAAATCCTTCTTGCAATTGCCGCATTTTCCGTTTGAATATCGATAGATAGACGACGATTTGAAAAAGAAAGCGACCCGTTCATTCGAAGTAATGCTGATAATTCTACTTTCTCACAGCATTCCTTCACCTCAAGATTCGTCAACTCTTTCTTTGTTTCCGATGCAAATGACACAGTCAACACCTCCTTATACGATTATTATGGAACAAAAATCTTGTCCTATATGAATGAGGAGCGTTACCTCAAAACGAGGTAACGCACATTTATAACAGTGAATATAAAATAGAAGCTAACTTTAACGTATCATGCCTTACAACACGCTCATCATACTTCGCTAATCTATCTTGAATGACATCAATATTATTTTCAGTAAAACGCTCTTCATCCACTACAACTGGTGTCGACATTTCTTCCTCATATAACTTGCGTAATTCACAAGGAATATCACGATTATTTACAATTGCAGTATCGATAAATGGTTGCCCTAAATGATCATGTAACGCCTGCACATGATCAAACGCAGTATACCCCATCGTTTCACCCGCTTGTGTCATAACATTACATACATATACCTTCTTTGCTTTTGCAGCAAGAACAGCGTCCCCAATTTTATTAACAACTAAATTCGGCAATATACTCGTATACAAACTTCCTGGACCGAAAACAAGTAAATCAGCTCGTTTAATCTCAGCTAACGTTTCATGTAACGGCTCTACATCTTCTGGAGTTAAAAAGACACGGTTAATCTTCTTTCCGAAATACGGAATCTTTGATTCACCTGTTACAATTTCTCCATCCTCTAGTTCTGCATGCAGTACTGCACTTTGATTCGCTGCTGGTAATACACGTCCTCTGACATTTAATACTTTACTCGTTTCTGTAATTGCATGGAAAAAGTCTCCTGTAATCGAGGTCATACCTGCCAATAACAGATTTCCTAACGCATGACCTTTCAGTCCGTCTCCCGTTGTGAAACGATGCTGAAATAAAGCTTCCACCAGGGGCTCTACATCCGACAGTGCAACAAGTACGTTACGAATGTCACCTGGGGGTGGAATTTCTAGCTCATCACGTAATCTACCTGAACTGCCACCATCATCAGCGATTGTAACAACTGCTGTAATATCAACAGGATATTGCTTTAATCCTCTTAATAAAACAGAGAGTCCAGTTCCTCCTCCCATGATGACAATTTTAGGTTTTCTCTCTTTTTTCATCCCCTAATGGCCCTTTCTCTTCTCCACATCACGATGAGATACATGAACGCTATACTCTGGTTTCAAATGTTTCCCAAGGTACTCTGTAAGCGTAACAGAACGATGCTGTCCACCTGTACATCCAATTGCAATTACAAGTTGACTTTTGCCTTCTCTTTTATAATGAGGCAGCATGAAAGTAATGAGATCTATCAGTTTCTCTAAAAACTTATGTGTCTCATTAAATTTCAGTACATACGACGAAACTTCTTCATCTAGTCCTGTTAATGGCTTCATATGTGGAATGTAATATGGATTTGGTAAAAAACGAACATCAAATACTAAATCTGCATCAATTGGAATACCGTACTTAAATCCAAAGGACATAACATTTACACGAAATGCTTGCTCAGTTTCAGTAGAAAACAAATGAACAATTTTTTCACGTAATTCTTTCGGTTTTAAATCCGATGTATCAAGCACAATATTCGCTCGTGCCTTCATATCTGTTAATAAACTACGCTCCGCTTCGATTCCCTTTAACGGCAAACCAGTCGGCGCAAGCGGATGCGAACGTCTCGTTTCTTTATAACGAGTTACAAGCGTACTATCTTTCGCATCTAAAAATAAAATATGAGGAATAATCCATGTACGTTCTGATAAATCATCAAGCGCTCCCCATAAATGTTCGAAAAACTCTCGGCCACGTAAATCAACGCCAAGCGCTACTTTATTCATTTTCCCTTTTGAATCCGACATAAGCTCAATAAACTTCGGCAATAACATCGGCGGTAAATTATCTACACAAAAATATCCTAAATCTTCAAAACTTTGTAAAGCTACTGTTTTTCCGGCTCCAGACATTCCTGTAATAATCACCATTTTTATATCATTATTCTCTGTCATCGTATCCTCTCCTTGGCAATTTAACTCGGATCTAATCGATATGAAAGCAGCTCAAAATCTGGGGTATATACAAATGTACCGTAGATTATACCATTCCCTTTAATTAAATAATCAATAATGTGATAATCTCCTGGCGCCATTGCTAAATCATCAATCTTATCAAATGTATGCCAACCAATGATGCCTTCTTCGCTCTCTAGTTTGTTTTCTCCTGCAAAATCTGTCGCTAAAAAGGAGAACATCATCCATTCAGAAACAACTTTATCACCTTCTTGGATGACAAAGGTGAAGACCCCTTTTAACGCTGGGTTCTTTAAATAAATACCTGTTTCTTCACGATACTCGCGAACAACGGAATCTCTTACTGTCTCACCACGCTCCATCTTCCCGCCTGGTGCAACCCACCAATTTCGGCGAGGTTTTTGGAGTAAGAGTACTTCATTATCTCTAATTAACACACAGTTTGTCACTCTTTGCATGTTTCTTCACCTCAGCTACTTGCAGCAAAATTTATCACTGCATACTCATTTCATTATACTATCAAAAACAGTTTGCTACAACGAAGGAGCCAGTCCTCTTTCGCTAAACACATAGTCCTCAACAATTGTAAAAAAGCTTTCTATAACAAGCAATCTAAATGCTTGCAATTACAATGAATCACACATAAAAATCCCCTTAACGATTTTTATCGCTAAGGGGATTACATTCTTTATTTCTTACCGAAATAAGTAACAATCGTAAATCCTAAAATGAAGGTAATGATCGAACTTACAATTGAAAATCCGCCAGTTGGAATACCAGGGAAAACAATTACAATCGAACCGATAACAAGTCCAATAATTACTGCAAATGTCATATTTTTATAACGATCTAATAAAAAGCTAATTCCTTTACTACTTACAACAAATCCGACCATAACACCAGCACCAATAACCATAATTAATGGTAAATTAAGTGTAGTTAAAGCGTTAATTGCCGTTGGATAAACACCAATAATTAATAAAATAAACGATCCGCTAATTCCAGGAAGGAGCATAGCCATACTAGCCATCCATCCTGCGAAAAATAAACCGATTGCATTTAAAATTGTTAACGTCGTAATTGGATCTGCTGCCTTATCTGGCTTAAAGAACGCTGTTATCGCAACAAGAATAGCTGCAATTATTAATAAAGCGATGTGCTTACCTTTAAACGTCGCCTTTGCATCAGCTTCTCTCATTAACATCGGTAATATACTAATAATTAAACCGAGGAAGAAAAATTGAGTCGGTTCATAATGATTTGCAAGTAAATATTTAATAACGTGACTTAACGTTAAAAACGCTGCCGCCACACCAGCTGCAAGGGGAATTAAAAATCCTAAATGTTTTTTCCATTCACGACTAAAGAACCCGCTAATTGCCGCAAGCAATTGTTCATAAATCCCTAACACTACAGCGATTGTACCGCCGCTCACACCAGGAATTAAATCACTAACTCCCATACAAAATCCACGATATATATTACGCCATTCCATACTGAATAAATTCCTCATTTCTTATAGTGATTTTTTCCGTAAAGTCCAGTATATCAATAAGAAAGCTTATAATCCTAATTGTTTTTGACAAAACTTTGACATTTTTACATAAAAAAAGAAAGCTCCTATCGGTAGCTTTCTTCTCAAAAGGAGTATTACCCCTTATTTTTCTGTTACAGTTTTTAATTCCTCTAATAATTCTTCTACGTAATGTTGTGCACTTTGTGCAGCAATACTACCGTCACCTGTTGCCGTTACAATTTGACGAAGCATTTTTTCACGAACATCACCTGCTGCGAAAATACCAGGAACTTTCGTTTCCATACGCTCGTTCGTTTCAAGGTAACCATTTTCATTTGTAATACCTAGTTCAACAAATGGTTTTGATAAAGGTAACATACCGATGTATACGAAAACGCCATCAGTTTTTACTTCTTTCTCTTCTCCACTATTTACGTCTACAAGTGTTACACTTCCTACTTTACCATTTGCATCATTAATTTCTTTTATAGTGTGATTCCAAATGAAATCCACTTTCTCGTTTTGGAATGCACGATCTTGTAAAATTTTCTGTGCACGAAGAGTATCACGACGGTGAACGATTGTTACTTTTGATGCGAAGCGCGTTAAGAACACACCCTCTTCAACAGCTGAATCTCCGCCTCCAATAACAACGAGTTCTTTTCCTTTAAAGAATGCCCCATCACATACTGCACAATATGATACACCGCGGCCGCCAAGCTCTGTTTCACCTGGCACACCAATTTTTTTATATTCTGCACCGCTTGCAACGATAATTGCACGTGCTTTATATTCTTTTTTACCAGCAATAATTGTTTTATATTCTTTACCATCGATGACTGCTTTCACATCACCATATGCATATTCAGCACCAAATTTCTTCGCATGCTCGAACATTTTATTTGATAAGTCCGGTCCTAAAATAGACTCATAACCTGGATAATTTTCTACATCTTCTGTGTTTGCCATTTGGCCACCTGGAATACCACGCTCAAGCATTAATGTGCTTAAATTCGCACGAGATGTATATACTGCAGCTGTCATACCAGCTGGTCCTGCACCAATAATAATGACATCATAAATTTTTTCTTCTGACACACCATTCACTCCTATCCATTCCTACACAATTAAGTTACCCTCATTATACTGTTAGCATCATTTTTTTCCCAATGATTTGCTTATACTATGTGTGCGTACGCTTAACAGCTTGCACATACTTTCGAACAGTCGCTACAGATACATTATATACATCTCCAAGCTCCGACTGTGTCATCTTATTTCCTTGTTCGCCGCGCACAATATATTCAATTGCCGCCGACCAACCGTACACGTTTGTAAAAACAGACCCGGATGTATATAAACGTATGAACGTACAAAACCAAAAGTGTAAACACTCTTCGATTAGTTCATCGTCCTTTTTCGTATAATTATATAATGCGTCCGCGATTCGCGCGCATTGTTCAAATTGCTGTAAATCAGCAGGAATACCTTTATGACTATTAAGTAAAAAGAAATACTTTGCAAGTTGCGATACAATTGGAACACCATTTTTCACTTGCGTTACATCAAAAAAGAATCCGACCTTCTCTGGTGTTGACAATTCATTCATTAAATATAAAGCTAGCATTTGCTCCTCTAGCGTCGCACTTTGCTGAAATGACTTTTGTAATTCTTCAAACAACACGTTTTGCCCTTCATCCGCTAAATTTAGTGCGTTCCACGGCTCTTTTCCTTTTTTATCAGGGTGCAATTCTACTACATGTTGCCACATTTTTTCAGCTACTTGCTGATTTTTCACCATATACGCAGAATACGCAAACCAATAATAAAAACTTACGTCTCCCTCATATCCTTGACGCTTTAATACTTTGAACCACTTATATGCATGCTCGAAATAACCAATTGTTGCAAGGGTCGTTCCAAGTTTCAAACGATGTTCAAATGAAATCGGATATACTGAAACTAGCTGTCCCGCTAATGCTTCTACTTGTTTATGTTCCCCAATTGAATATAGAAAAATAAGCGTATTACAAAGCGCATGTATATTACCAGGATTTTTCTCTAAAATCATTTCCGTTAATTTCAACGCTTTGTCTACATTACCAGATTGAAAATGTGCGATGGCTAAATTATTATGACCCGACCAAAATTCCGGATAATCTTTCGTAACAATTTCTAATGTAGCAATTGCTTCTTCTAATTGTCCATTACGAATATAACGATTTGCCTCTTCTTGCATAACAATTAAATCATCTTCATCCTCAATCTCTTCCGCACCCATTGCTTCTTCTTCCATAATCTCAAGCAATTCTAATGTATCTTCTACAAATTCCTTCTCTTTCGCAACTTCTAAATATCGATCCGCATACTTCTTCGCTTGTTGAAATAAACCCATATATGCATAATTATTTGCAATAAAATAATAGCATTGTTCAAGTTCAGGGTTGGATCTAGCAAGCTTTAGAAATATCTGATTCGACTCTTGGTATTCACCAGCCTCAGATAACGCTATTGCTAATTGGCATAAAATAAACGGCTCCTTCTCGCTTTGTGCCGCTCTTCGAAAATATTTAATTGCATCTTGCAATTTTTGCCCTTTGTAAGCCCTCATCCCTTTTTTATAAAAGAAGTCCGCTAATTGGTTAAAAGAGATAACTTGTCCGTTCTCCTTATATATCCTTTGATTTTTCCCCATATATCCTCCAGTTTTTTGTTTTCTTCGCTCACACATTCTTCTATCTATAAGTATAAACGATTCCGTAAAAAACAAAACAGTATATTATACTCAATTATTTCCTTTTTATTCATAAAAAAAGAAAAGAAATGTTACATTTTTAGCATCAACCTTCTCGAGCCGCCATTTCCTCTTTCGTATAAATAATACGCATTGGATTTCCACCTACGAAAGCGCCGCTCGGTACATCTTTATGGACAAGTGTTCCAGCCGAAACAATGGCGCTATCTCCAATCCTTACCCCCGGTAAGATTGTCGTGTTCGCTCCAATCATCACTTCATTTCCTATGACAATCTCTCCAAGTCGATATTCACGAATCAAATATTCATGCGCTAAAAGCGTTGTATTGTATCCGATAATTGAATTGTCACCCACAGTGATTTTTTCGGGAAACATAATATCGGGCATAACCATAAGTGCAAATGATGTTTTTTCTCCTACTTTCATTCCTAAAAACGTACGATATAACCAATTCTTCACAGATAAAAATGGTGTGTAACGTGCAATTTGAATAATAATAAAGTTTTTCATTACCTTCCAAAAAGACACGGTTTTATACACATTCCATAATGAATTCTCTCCTGAAACAGGATAGCGCGTTGTCCGTCGCACTTAATCCTCTCCTCTA
>Ga0209595_100839_pt1 | contig 9840 bp, 6 predicted proteins | sample Porto_4metaG_FD_187427 | JGI IMG/M metagenome (GOLD analysis project Ga0209595, IMG submission 187427) | Marine algal microbial communities from Porto, Portugal - Porto_4 metaG (SPAdes) (version 2) | ecosystem: Host-associated > Algae > Red algae > Unclassified | place: Portugal: Porto | collected...
TGTATCGTTGGTGAGCCCACTAACATGGCTATGGTAGTTGCACATAAAGGCATCGCGGTTTATCGTTGCCGTGTACATGGCAAGTCGGCGCATTCGTCATTGATTGCACAAGGTGTCAATGCGATTAGCTACGCTAGCAGATTGGTCGGCTATGTAGATACGCTTGCTGAAGAGCTGAGCGCTCGTGATGATAACGATGCCTTATTTACAGTGCCTTATTCGACATTGTCAGTAGGTACCATCCATGGTGGTACAGCGACCAATATCGTACCCAACCTATGCGAGTTTACTTTTGACTATCGTAACCTGCCGCACATGACACAAGACGATATACTAGCGCCCATTCAGGCAAAAGTTGCTGAACTAAACGCCCAGATGCAAGCGCGTGCGCCAGAGACTGGTATTGAGCTGATGCAAGAAGAAAGCGTCCCAGCAATGACAGATGACGATAGTGCTGAGCTACAATCGTTAATCGCTGCGCTGACAGGAGATGATGAGCGTCATAAAGTGGCTTACGCGACTGAAGGCGGTCAGTTTACCAATGCAGGTATCCCAACGATTATCTGTGGCCCTGGTAGTATTGAGCAGGCGCACAAAGCGGATGAGTATGTGGAGCTTAGCGAAATTGAACGCTGCGATGCGTTTTTAAAGAAGCTGTTAGATAGCTGTACGATTCAGCCGTCCATGCAATCATAATTATTCAGTAGAAGGCATGACGTTCCTTTAATAATTTCTGCGAGACTTTTTGATATATAAGTATAAATGACACCGTCTTGATGGCGGTGTTTATTTTTTAGTCGCATATTTAAGTCGTATAGCCGTTTGTATTAGAACCATTTACACATGACAAAGTAGGGGTGGGTTGATGTCTTGGCATCTGTTTGCAGTGTTTTTCGCAAGTACGTTTTTTATCTCAGCGACCCCTGGTCCTAATATGCTGCTAGCGTTTCAGTATGGCATGAACTATGGCGTCAAACGAACCTTATGGACGCTGGCAGGTCTGAGCCTTGGCTTGTTTGTATTACTGCTATCGACACTGCTTGGCTTGGATGTAATCAGTCGCCAGTCACCGTGGCTACTGACCATTATCAAAGCCGTGGGTGCAGCATACTTAATCTATTTGGGTATCAGCTCTTGGCGCGATGCTGGCGACGGTAGCTTGATGAGTGATGCCAAAGAGTTGAGTGCCGAGGTAGCAGCAGACTATGCGGTTTCTGATGCAGCGCCTACATCGCAGCCGCGTTCGCTCTCTAGTGCTGCTACTAAAATAGCGCCGAGCAATACGACCTTATTTCGTACTGGTGTTTGGGTGTCATTATCTAATCCGAAAGCTATTTTGTTCTTTGCGGCCTTTTTCCCTAAATTTATCAATTTCAGTGCGCCACTATGGCCACAATATGTCCTATTAACCATCGGCTTATTTTTGAGCGAAACGATTTGGCAAATCGTATATACGCTAGGTGGCAAAAAGCTAGCAAGTTGGCTCGATGTTGGTAATCGCTTAGCTTGGCTCAATCGTGGTTGTGGGGTAATATTTGTAATTATCGCTGCTGCTTTATTGGCTGAAGTGATAAGTAGTTTTATAGCTTAAAAACTACCGATAAGATTTCAAATTAAAGTGATTAATTAAACACACGTTTATTAAATTATTTTCTATACAAGCCAAATTAATTATTGACTTTAATTTTTAAATCGTTATTATTGTCTCATTGATTTATATTGCTTATCTTTCATAAGCGATAAATCGTTTCAATTAACCTGCTATTGTCGCCCTGACATTGGCCATAACCTATGGAGGAATCATCGTGTCCTATATAACTACCAAGACGTTTTTAAAGATTGAATGTGTAAATCACATGACAGCAATGACACCTTCGAAAAGGTTTGGCTAAATTTTTATATAAGCTATTGAGTGATATCCCATCTATCGATATCAACGAATAGCCTTCTGTATCTACTTGCGCTATCTCTTTTCTAAGTCTACTGTGCCAAATTTGCTCTGCGATTGTGCTAAGCCATATTGCGCTTGCTATTATCTGTTTACCTAACATTTTTCTTTACCGTTATTGCTAATAAAGCGACTCAGGCTATGATTTAGCTAAAGCTTTTCTATGCGTATAATATTTACGCTGTGGCCGACGGTTCTGATCTATATTATCTTTCTTTAAAATGTCTATAAAAAATCAACCATGAATTTTTATTGATTTTTTAATTAATAAGAATACGGTTTTTTATTGCCTAAATTTTATAATTTATTAATTTCATTTCTTATTAAACGTTTCGTTTAATCGAGACAGATAAGTAATATCTAAAAATTATAAAAACTGGTAATTATAAAAAATGTATGGTTATTAAAATAATAAAATAGAAATAATAAATTATGAGCATTCAACTAGTAATAAATGAAAATCGAAGACACGGCGTACCCGTCAAGATTTATACCTCGGATGTTGAGCAAGGTGCGATGCAGCAACTACGCAATTTAGCTCAGCTAGAGTTTGTACACTCACACATTGCGGTGATGCCCGATGTGCACGTTGGCAAAGGTGCAACCGTTGGCAGCGTGATTCCGACCAAGTCCGCCATCATTCCTGCCGCAGTTGGGGTAGACATTGGCTGCGGTATGAACGCAGTACGTTTGTCCCTGACGGCGAGCAATCTACCTGATAGCTTAAGGTCATTACGCTCAGTAGTGGAGCAACAAGTGCCAGTCGGCTTCAACATGCACAAACAAATCCAAGCCAAAAACTCAACGCTTGATCCGTTGGGCAAACGCCTAAAACCGATTACTGATAAACACCCAGGTTTGCTTAAAATGCTTAAAGGTTTTGAGCGTACTTGGGCAAAGCAGTTGGGTACATTGGGCGGTGGTAATCACTTTATTGAGCTGTGCTTGGACGAAAACAAAGATGTCTGGGTAATGCTGCATTCTGGCAGTCGCGGTATTGGTAACTGTATCGGTCGCTATTTCATCAACCTTGCAAAAAAAGAACGTCAATCGCGCTTTGGTCATGTGCCAGATCGAGATTTGTCTTACTTTGCCGAAGGGTCTGATAGCTTTGCCGATTATGTCGAAGCAGTAGGCTGGGCGCAGGACTACGCGTTAGAGAACCGCCGCGAGATGATGCGTCTCGTCATTAAGTCTTTACAGTCGCCACAAGCGGGATTACCACGGTTTCAGCTGACTAAAGAAGCCATCAATTGTCATCATAATTATGTCAATGAAGAGGTGCATTTCGGTGAGAAAGTCTATGTGACCCGTAAAGGGGCTATTAGTGCTTATACAGGTGAGCTTGGTATTATTCCAGGCTCTATGGGCGCAAAATCCTTTATCGTACGTGGTCTGGGCGAAGCTGAATCGTTTTGCTCATGTTCACATGGGGCAGGGCGACAGATGAGTCGAGGTAAAGCCATGCGCGCGTTCACCATCGATGAGCTAAAAGCGCAGACGGATGGCGTCGAGTGTCGTAAAGACAAAGGTGTCATCGATGAAATACCCGGCGCGTATAAAGACATCGATGAAGTGATGGCCAATCAAAAAGACTTGGTTGAAGTGGTGCATACGCTAAAACAAGTCATGTGTATTAAAGGCTAATACCAAGCCTGCAAATCATCTTAGCATCGTCAAACTCGTTTAATGTACTGAATGTACAATTAGCACTCCTTTTCCTCGCTAAGATGATTTTCGGCGTTGGTATCTCAAGAAAATCAAAGAATAGGTAACAACATGAGTTTAAAACAAACCTTAAAAAAGGCCAAGCAGATTGAACGGCAGCTAGATCAACAGGCTGAAACAGGTACACAGCACTCACTAAATACAGTCAAACCGCGTAATTACTTGGCGCTTGATCCGCTGTTAAGAAAGGGTGGTATTCATGAAAAGGAGGATATCGATATTGTCCGAAAAAAACGTCGTCGCGAGACCAAGCAGCAGTTACGGAAGACAGATTGGCTATCGGAGTAGCAACCGTTCATCTTAATCTTAAATTTAAACAACAAAAAAGCCATTCGCTATTATAGTGAACGGCTTTTTCTTATTCTTACTCAAACTTATAACTTAACCAATGTTACCTTAACCACTATGCCAATACTTCAATTAGCTCACCTTTTACCATATGTGGACTGACGAAATCGGTAATACGTACGCTCACGAGTTTACCCAATAGCTCATCCATTTTCTCGACATCATGAGGGAACATAACGGTACGAGTGTTATCTGCTGTACCGATTAAGCAGTCAGGGTGGCGGTTGGCAACTTGTTCAACCAAGACGCGTGTCGTCGTACCGACCATCTCATGGGTTTTCGCAAGCGTTGAGTCAATGATGACTTTCTGAAATTCGGCCAAGCGAGCTTTTTTAGTGGTGAAGCTTACATCATCTGGTAACTCAGCGGCTGGCGTGCCTGGACGTTTAGAGTAGATAAAGCTGTAAGAGTGATCGAAGTTCAATTCTTTCGCCAAGTTCAAGGTATCTTGGAAGTCTTGATCTGTCTCACCAGGGAAGCCAATGATAAAGTCACTCGACAAGTGAATATCTGGACGAATGGCTTTTAGCTTATTAATCTGATTGATATAAACGTCGATTGTATGGTTACGTTTCATCGCTGCCAAGATAGCGTTTGAGCCACTCTGAACCGGTAAATGTAAGTGTGAAACCAGCTCTGGCAGTTGTGCATAGGCATCAATGATGTCATCAGTGAACTCTAGCGGATGGCTGGTCGTATAGCGAATACGCTCGACACCGTCGACATGCGAGACATAATGCAATAGCTCAGCGAAACGGCAAATGCTGCCATCGTCTTTTTCGCCGCGATAGCCGTTGACGTTTTGACCCAATAGGTTAATTTCACGGATACCTTGAGCGGCAAGGCTATCAATCTCAGCCAATACATCATCTAGTGGACGCGATAATTCTTCACCGCGTGTATAAGGAACGACGCAAAATGAGCAATACTTTGAGCAGCCCTCCATAATAGAGACAAATGCTTTGTAGCCTTCTACTCTTGGCTCTGGCAAAAAGTCAAACTTTTCGATGCTAGGGAATGACACATCAATTGTGCCAATACGATTTTTAGGTGCGATTTCACGTTGCTCATTTGATTGGTCATATAGCTCTGGCAGGCGATGCAAGGTTTGCGGGCCAAATACCATGTCGACATAAGGCGCACGCTTTTGAATATTATCGCCTTCTTGTGAAGCGACGCAGCCACCAACGCCAATGACGAGGTCAGGGCGTTTTTCTTTTAGCTTGCGCCAGCGACCCAATTCCGAAAAGACTTTCTCTTGCGCTTTTTCGCGGATAGAGCAGGTGTTCATCAGTAGTACATCGGCCTCATCGATATCATGAGTCACTTCCATACCATGTGAGTCGCCTAGCACGTCTAGCATTTTGCCAGAGTCATAGACATTCATCTGACAGCCTTGAGTCGTGACAAAGACCTTTTTTGTCGCTACTTTTTCGACGGGTGCTTGGGCTGAACTTGCTTCTTTGAGTGCAGTGACAGCACGTGCGGTGACAATCGTCTCAGCAACAGCATCGTCATCGATGCGGGGATTGAATACAGTAACACTCATAAGGATAAGTCCATGATTGACCAAAAATATAGCGGAGTAGCCGATTAGCAGGTGGCGTATTTTATCACAACCCTGTGCCAATGTGAAAAATTAGCACGAGCGATAGGGTATCAATATGATAAATAATTCATAGCAGTATCAATTATTTACTGTCGTTCATATTACTATTCATAAAAACTGCGGCTCGTTATCACTTCTATGTTACACCGTGCTGTCCTATTTATTAACAAAAGGTAAAGGAGATAGTTGAAAGCACAATGAGTATAGTATGATGATTGCTATACCCTTGGCGGTACTTAGCGGACCGTTATTCACATATTTGTAGAGATATCATAAAGAGAGTCAGTATGACAAAGTTGCGTGTTGCGCATAGCATCAAGGATGAAGAGTCTATCAGTCAAAAACACGCGTCAAAGCGAATCACAGTAGGTACGCTACGGCTGAGCGCGTTGAGCGTGGCAACAGCGGTAAGTGCACTTGGTGTGTCACAAGTCGCTTGTGCCGAGTTGACGTGGGGCGATGAGGAAAGCTACCAACAAGAAAGTAACTATCAACAAGATTATCAGCAAGACAGTAGTATTGACTCATTTATGGCAGCCGCTATCGCCGCAGACCGCGGTGATGTGAGTGCGCTCTATAACTATGAGCAAGTCATGAGCGGCGGCTTGTTTGCGATGTATCCGACCTATTGGCGTATGAATCTAGATCTCAATTCACAGAGTTCAGCGGCGGTCTCGCAGTTTGTGCGTCAGTATCCAGATACGGTTATGGCTGAGAAATTAGTGGCTGATTTTGCGGAGACCAAAGCAGGATCGAATGATTATGCCTCGGTTAGACAGGTAGCCAATCTGATTACCAATGCCGATGCCAGTGAGCGCTGTGCCGTTGCGCTTGGGTTTAACAATGGCGGTGATACTATGCGTGCCATGGCAGCCAAATCTGATGTGTGGCTGACAACCAAAAAGCAACCAGCATTGTGCGATCAGCTAGCGATGGAGATGAACAACAATGCACTGATTAGTAACCAAGATCGTGCGGCTCGTCTCAAGCGTATGCTACGTAAAGGCAAGACAGGCGATATTATGGCATTGTCATCACGCCTTGGTACGCCAATTGCTTATTCGGCGCTCAGTGAAATTCAGCTAAACCCATCTTCTTTCTTTAGCCGTTTTGGTCGTGAGCCTGCTAGCCAAACCAATCAATACCTATATATGTACGCAATCGGCCGTATGGCTGACAAGTCTTATCGTGAGGCGGCGTTACAGTTAGATTTTGATATCAAACAAGATAATCAGCGCGCGGTCAAATTGTTGAATGACGAAACCCGGCGCTATGCTTATCGTACGCTTGGCGTACAGCGTATGAATCACAACACTGACGATGGCTTTAACGCTGAAGCAGTCGATTGGTTCCGCAATAGTTTGGACAATGACTTTAATTTTGAAGAAGCAGAAGATTACGCTATGGCAGCGATTCGCTTCGGTCGTTGGGATGATGTGGTAGAAGCTATCTCAAAAATGGATGGTGAAACCCAAAAAGAAGCCCAGTGGCAGTATTGGCTAGCTCGTGCGTATGAGCAGTCAAGCGATAGTAGCAAGCGCAATACGTCCAAAAAAATGTATCAGAACTTAGCAAAAAGTAATGACTACTATGGCCTGATGGCAAAAGACAAAATAGGGCAGCGTTTTGATGCTAGCCGTTTAGGTGGTAGTAATTTGCCTAATGTCAGTACTGCTGACCGCGCGCGCGTCATGCAAGATGCCAACTTTGCTCGTGCGTTTGCGCTGTATAACTCTGAAGCTAGTCGTGCTTATGCCAATCGCGAGTGGAACTGGGCGGTGAAGCAAGCTCGTGACAATCGTGATGACAATTTAATCATTGCCGCTGCTCGTCAAGCCTATGATATGGGCTGGCTCGATCGAGCGATTTATGCAGTTGATAATACTGATAGGGTGGATAGTCTCGCACTCTCGCATCCGATGCCGCATCAAAGCGCAGTCGTACGTTATAGTGAGTCAGCAGGTATTGATCCAGCATGGGCGTACGGTATTATGCGTCAAGAAAGCCGTTTTGTATCTTCTGCGCGCTCAAACGTAGGCGCGAGCGGACTGATGCAAGTTATGCCTGATACCGCAAAATATATCGCTCGTAATCTAGGTGAGACGTATAGTGCGAGCCGTGCCAACAGCGGCGATACCAATATTCGCTATGGTACGTGGTATATGGGTGATATTTTGGGTAAACTTAATTATCAGCCAGTATTGGCAACCGCAGGCTATAATGCTGGTCCCAATAACGCCAAACGCTGGCAGCCAGTTTATGGCTCACTTGCCGCAGATCAATATGTAGAGTCGATTGCATTCCCTGAGACACGTAACTATGTCAAACACGTGATGGAAAACGCCACTATTTATAGCAGTCTGTTGGGTCGTGGTCAGCCGATTAGTCAGCGTATGGGTACGGTGCCAGCTGGATTTTAATCACTGAACTGGTATTTGATAAACCACTAATGATTTATTATTAGTGGTTTATTTTTATCTGCTAATTTGCTTTGTCAATTGATCAACTCTGATTTGCTCAGGCATCACTCATCTAACTAAGGTAAATTTCACGGCCGTTATCCTTCAGTGCTTTATCAACATTTATCGAGACTCCTGACGATGTCGTCAACGTTTACGTTTTTGCTATAGATTAAAAAAAACGTTTTGTTACCATTGCCTTAATGGGAAACCCTATTTTTCAGTCTTGTTCTTAGGTCAATGCGTGTTTTATGTATCGCGTATAATGATTTAAGTTATAGCCTATGTCTTATCATTGCTAACTAACTGCCTTCAGTCCTATGATCAAAAAATATTTTAGTCTGTCTACGTCGCCAAAAACCAAATATTCGTTATCTAATCGGATATGCTTTTTATCGAAGGCAAATACAAAGACAGATACAAACCTGAGCAACAAGGCTGCTAACTCTATGATGCGATTGCGTGCAGGTTTGGCTAGCAAACACAGTGTAGGTAGTATTAAAGCGACGATGAGCTTCGGCGCTTTAATACTTATACAAGGCGTTATACTGCTACCAGCACAGGCGGCTAGCACGGTTAAGACTGGTCAGCGCGTATTGATGATTGAGATGACCCCAGCATTATGTAATATGCAGCCGACGCGGGCACGTATGCGCCAGTGTTTAGAAGGGTACTCGTTAACCGTATCTGGTCTAGATATGGGATATGGTGAGCGCTGCGGTCGTGGTAGTGAGCCACGTCTTACCCCGCTACAACTAAAAGTCGTCAACCGAATCATGCCTGACACAACGGTACGTAGCCAAACGTGGCAACGTTATGGAGCTTGTAGTCCGCTTAGCGCCAGCAGTTACTTCCGCCAGATTACCAATTATGCAGGTGGATTGAAATTACCGAATGAGCTAAATACGGGCAATAGTTATACCGTTTCCAAATCACGATTTATCAGTCAAATGACCCGTCTCAATAGTGGTATGTCTTCAAATAGTGTGGACCTCATCTGTCAAGAAGGCAGCCGTCGCCAATCGATACTTACTGATATACATGTGTGTTATGAGGGTAGTGATTTTGGGACTTGTCATGACGTTGTAGACAGCTGTGGCAGTAAATTTATCATTTCAGGTGGACGATAACCTTCACTTAGTCACCTTCCTAAACTTCTTTTTTGATATCGTTTTCAATGCAATTCAATCTAATCTAATAGTAAAAATTGCCTATTTTGGCCATTATATCTACGTATAATACAATGAAAACATGCTTTAGTTATCATGTGCTAAAACCCTCTAGCGCTTTATCTATAAGCGCTTAGCCTCTATATAACTCATCTCGTATAAAATGTAACAATATAATCCCTGACGGGTCTATGACTGTATCTAGACGGTCACTGCGATGAAGTGCTACACTAGCTCTCGGTTTATACATGCTGCTATGCGGCAAACAAGTCGATATCTAAAATGATAATCGTTCATTAGAATTATCTAATAATTAATTAGGGAGTATTCAATGTCAATGAAACAGCCTTTACGTGTTGCCGTCACTGGTGCCGCTGGTAATATCAGCTACGCGATGCTATTTCGTATTGCATCTGGCGAGATGCTAGGTAAAGATCAGCCAGTTATTTTGCAATTACTTGAAATTACGCCAGCTCTTGACGCCCTAAAGGGTGTGGTCATGGAACTAGAAGACTGTGCATTCCCATTGTTGGCTGGTATCGTCCAAACTGACGATGCTAATGTCGCATTCAAAGATAT
>Ga0209595_100849_pt1 | contig 9758 bp, 10 predicted proteins | sample Porto_4metaG_FD_187427 | JGI IMG/M metagenome (GOLD analysis project Ga0209595, IMG submission 187427) | Marine algal microbial communities from Porto, Portugal - Porto_4 metaG (SPAdes) (version 2) | ecosystem: Host-associated > Algae > Red algae > Unclassified | place: Portugal: Porto | collected...
ATAACCATACAGCCCCGTACAGCGGAATTTTCTGCCAAACCCGCTTTTTTTACGATGTCATTGTACCATTTGGAGTAGTCTTCGGAGCGTGGTGTTATTTCTTTTGCCATTGTTTAGTGATTGGTGAATTGGATAATTAATATTAAAAACATCACATTTAAATAATTAATATATCATCCTTTATTTCATCTTTATACCGCGATTCAACTAGTTCCATAGGATTAAATATGGGCAAGGCAGCCGCATTCAATTCGTTACCTTTCGTGAGACTGTCGTAAAACCCTTTTACCATAATAATGGAAGTACCAAGCAAATGCGCTAAGTATTCTACATCAAACCCTTGTGAAATATCTTGATTTTCTTCAAATTCAAAATCTATCAAGTGGTCTGAATGTTGTAAAGACAGCTTACCTTCCTCTTCATTTTCATCAGTAGTTTTATAAAAATGTTGAAGGTGAATAAATATTTGTAATGTGTTTTTTTCTTTTAATTCAAAGAAAAAACTAAAACTTAATTCAAGATTTTCGATATTAAACTCACCATCAATGTAAGCATCAAAGTCTTTCAACTCCAAGTTGATTGTATTTAATCTTGGTGTTTTATGAGCAAATTTTCCCATGTTCTCTTTTTCTAAATATTTTAGGTTCCATCTTAATTATATTATCGGCTTTTTCATGCTTACACATTTCGGGTATATTAGTGGAGAGTTCGAGTGTATGCATAGCTGATGTATTTAAGTCTAAATAAGATAATTTGAAACCTTCATCATTGCAATATACTTTCGCCTTTCTACTTTCCTCCACACATTCTACTGCGTTGACATCAAATTTCTTTCCGAGTGCCAAACCAAGTGCCGTTAATATTCGTAAGTTAGGCACTTTATTACCTCTCATTATCTGAGTGATGTAGCTTGCTGAAGTACCAACTAGTTTTGCTAATTCTTTTCTTTTGATACCTTTTAAGTCGGCTTCTTTTTCTACTTCACTCAAAAAAGTCAATGCTAGCATATTGGTTTCAAATTCAACTTCTTCTTGAAAATCTTTTTTCTTGAAGACGTTTTTAAGCTGGTTGATACCATTCTTTGTAGTCATAAGATTTGTTTTGAATTGATTTAAGGATACTTTTCTCTTTATTGGATAATTCTTGGTTTTTCTTGTGGTGAAGCTCCACCATTGTAATTCGTTGTATAGGGTTATTTAAGTCATCAACACTATCTTCAATTTTGCAATAAATTCTAAGATTCTCTTTACCTTTAGATAATTTCATGGTTGCCGTACCTTTGTAGTCAGAATATCTTTCATAAATATCTCTAGTGACCATATTACGAAATATACATTCGGCAATCATCTTAAATTTCTTTTCTCTTTGAGTGAGTATTTTTTTAGAAATTTCTTTGATACCGTCGAGGCAAACATAAATTATTTTGCTGCCATCTTTACTCTCCGTTATTTTCACACATGTTTTTTGAACCACAAATTAAGCTATTGGTTAACAAAAGTAGGTGTTTATTTGTTCTAATGCAAATTTGATTAAATAATAATCACGTTTTCTGTTTTATAATTTATAGTAAGGGTAGAGGCTATCACTTGCTATATCACCTCCCCATTCACCATTAACAAAATTTGGTACATTATTTGATTTATAGTAAACGTATTTATTTCGTTAAAAAGTTCTTTTATATCAAAAAATGTTAGCGGTTTCACTTTGTGGGAATGTTAAATTTGTTAAAAATTTTGTAAGAAGGACAATTATTGCCTACCTTACATGAACCTTTTTAGCATAAAAAGCGTCACAAAAGTAGTAAATTAAAAAGTAAAACAATAGGATAAAATGTAGTACGCTCTTTGAATTCAAATATAGCCACTACATCCTAACACATACATTCAAAATTCTAATAACTTAGAGTCTTCTGATTTACACAAAATAAAATATTTATAAAATATGAAAAAAGCAATTTTCTCTCTCGTTGCTATCATGTTGGTAGCTTTCGTAAGTACGACTTACGCACAAGATGATGTATATTACGACCCGGCTGATGATTACTTCAAGGAAGAAGTTGAAGTTGTTGAGGTTGCCGAAGAAGCAGCTCCACAACAAAAAACAACTTGTTCGCAGAGAAGAAATATAGATGATTGTAGCTACTGCTACACATCACGTATTCGTCGTTTCAACAATTCTTATCGTGGATTCAATTACTACGACCCTTGTTATACAGACGGGTATTACTATAATTCAAGACCGGGCACAAATATCTATTTGACCTCCGGTTCTCCTTATTCTAATTATAATTCTTACCGACCAAATGGTAGCTGGGTGACTTGGTTCTCTCCATATTCTACTTTTGGTTCTTCGTATAATCCGTACTACGCTTTTAATAGTAATTCTTACGGTTATAATTCAGGCTATAACGGATACGGCAACTACGGTGGCTACAATAACTATGGTTATGGTAACAGCTACAACAATGCTTACTGTCCGCCTAATGCTTATGGTGGAAGCTATTATGCTTCTTCTACGCCGGGTAGTACGAATACAGCACCTCGCGGTACTCGTACATCAAATACGGGTAATGCAACAACAGGTCCACGTACTAATGGTGGTCGTAGCACAGGTAATGTCGGTAGCGGTAGAACACAAGGCAGAAACACTGCTACTCCGAGTAGAGTTACAACACAGCGTCCAACTCGCAGCAGTGCAAATACAGCGAAGCCTTCGCGTAACTCATCAGCTACCAAGCCTTCTCGTACACAAAAGCCACGTCCTTTCCGTAACATGATGAAAAACGTAGGTAACAGCGTACAAAAAGCAACTCGCTCAGGCAGTCGCAGCAACTCAAGCACTCGTTCAAGTGGCAGCCGTAGCAACTCAAGCTACAAATCGTCATCAAGTCGCAGTAGCTCAAGTAGCAGAGCGACTCGTAGCAGCAGAGGTGGTAAATAACATACAGCCGTAAGGCATAAGATATATTTGAAAAGGCGGAATTAAATAATTTTAATTCCGCCTTTTTTATATCAAAAATTGAATGATTATTGAACTCTGTGATTGTGAAATTGTATTATTGTGAACAAATAGTTTGGCAAAGTCAAACTCATCCTTACAATAACCATTTACTAATAAAATATGCTTAAGTATCTTTTTTCTCTTATTCTAATCCCACTATCGCTTACCGCTATCGCGCAGACAGATATTGATGCACTCAATTATTCTCGTTGGTCAAGCGGTGCTACAGCGCGTTCCCTTGCTGTGGGCGGTGCTTTTGGTGCATTGGGTGGCGATATTTCTACCATGAATACCAATCCCGCCGGATTGGGTGTCTTCAGAAAATCTGAAATCGCACTTACACCGGCTTTCAACCTCAACAATATCTCGGCTGACTTCAACGGTAATATTGTAGATACCGATAAAAATAAGTTTCGTTTTGCGGGAGTCGGTGCCGCTTTTGTACAGCTCAATGACGACCCTGGAGTAGATTGGAAATCCGTGACTTGGGGAATCAGTTATAATCAGTTGGCAAATTTGGATAAAAAATTTGTTTATGAAAATACTACGACCGGTTCTATCGTAGAGACCCTTTTGGAAGCCAATGGCTATCCAGAGAATGAACTCTTAGACTTGGAGTGGTTGGCTTTTAAAACAACTTTAATTGACACTATAGAAGGTTATACAAATCAATATGTAAGCCCTCTAAATGAAAATAGTACTCTTTTAAAAACAGAGAACTTTCAGTCCAAAGGTTCTGTGTATGATCTCGCACTTTCAGTAGGAGGAAATTACAGGCATAAGCTGTACGTAGGGGCTACGCTCGGACTTCCCATAGTCAATTATAAGCAAGAAGCCACTTATCGTGAGGAAGATGAGAACGGAATGTATAATGATTTTGATGAGATGCGTTTAACATCAGGTTTTACAACAACAGGTATCGGAGTCAATCTAAAAATAGGTGCTATTTACAAAATTAATCGCACTTATCGAGCCGGACTTGCCGTTCATACACCGACCAATTTTGGCTTAACCGATACGGAATATTATATCGAAATGTCCAAATTTCCAAGTGACAATCCGCAAGAAAGGATAGATTACGGAACACTTGAATACAATTTAAAAACCCCATGGCGAGTCATCGCGAGTGGCTCGGCAGTTGTTCGTAATATGGGTTTCTTTTCGGCGGAAGTTGAATGGCTTAACTACGGTAAAAACGAATACTCTTTTTCATATACAGAAGAGGAATGTGAAACCTGCCAAGCAGATGCCATACGTATTAATGACGTTATCAGTTCAAAATATCGCTCTGCCATCAATGCCCGTCTCGGTGCAGAATACACTTACAACAAACTACGCGCCCGCATCGGTTATGCCTACTATGGTGACCCGTTCGAACCAAATCCAGATATCAATATAGTGAGCGGTGTACGGCACAATGTCAGTTTTGGCTTAGGTATCCGTCCCAAATCGGTCTATCTCGACCTCGCTTTTGTGCGTAATATTCAAAAAGAATTGTATGTTCCTTATGTGGCGGAACGTTCACCGGAAATCACCAATGACATTGGCAATAATAGTATCGTCCTCACAGCAGGATTGAAGTTTTAATTTACTGATTATCAAAATTTTATAAAAAAATACCCGTAGGGACAAGGCATGGCTTGTCCCTACGAGTGAGGAAATAATTTTTAAAAAGAGGTATTGTATTTTGTGTTGTAGGTACTAATGTAATCTATCAAAATCTTCCACCACACTCACGATATTATACAAGTCATTGTAAAATTCTTTGACCAATTTAAAACTTGCATTAGAATCAAAAATACGCGGTTCGAGAATATCTTTGGGTTCCCACACTCCAATATAAATGTAGCCCTCCACAAAGGACATATAAACCTTTTTGTCCAGTCTTTTCGCAAAATCAAATAGTACACCGAAAAAAGCCTCGTGAATGATGAGTTCCACATTCGCGTCGGTGCTAACGTAAGTCAAAAATTTATCTTCAAAACCTTCATGTTTGACAGGCAACACTCTATCGCCGCGCCGGAGCAAATCTTTGATTGTTCGGGAGAGATAAGGGCGTTCTGATTTTGGTAAAATGACAATTTCTCCGTTAAAAGCATTTTTTGTTTTTGCAATAAAAAAAATACCACGAAATACGGGTATCATACTGCCACTTCCTACTTTTGAATTTTCGCGCACATCCAGTTCGCACATCTCAAAATGAAGTCTGCCGATTTCGCCTGCGATATAATCTTCTCCTTTGTAATAAGGAGCTTCGGTAGTAAAAAATCGACTTTGCAAAAACCGCGTTTTGGGCAGAAAAGCCTTGTGGCTATACGTCATCGGATGAACGATGAAATCAAGTATCAACTGTACAATTTTGGGTTTAAAATCTGCCCTAAATCGTTGAATCTGCCAACCTAAAAAGGAACTCCACGCCACTATCGGTATCCATGTCAAAAGAATAATAACAGGCATTTGTACCCGATATACCACCAATCCACTCAATATCAATATCGAAATGGACATGATAAAGAAAAATATCAATTGCTTGCGCGTGCGTTCTTGCTTCCGCAGTTCGGGATGTAAAGTGCGATTATAAAACAGTCGAAATTCGTGTAGGTTTTGCATCGGTTTGGCTACATTATACGGCAATATAGCTAAAAAATTAAAATTTACTCGACTTTGGACAAAAGTATCAAGTATCAGGACTAAAAAGTATAAAAACTTGATTATCAGCAATTTGAATCAAAAAATATATTTAAAAATAAGTATTAATAAAAATGTATTTATAGTTGAAAATCAGATAATTAAAACTCATTCGGTCCCGATAGGAGCATCAAGGCGATAAAAATTCGCCTTATTCCCGATATTTTTTGTACTTTTAAATCATGACTAACATTTATATCATTGCCCTATTATTTGCATTGCCGATGACACAGCCAAAATCAACACTCATTTACATCGGAGACCCGATGTGTTCTTGGTGCTACGGCATTACCGACGAACTTAGCGGAGTTAAAGAAAAATTTGATGACTTCGATTTTGAACTCATCATGGGTGGACTTCGTCCATATAATACGCAGATGATGAGCGAGTTAAAAGATTTTTTGGAACATCATTGGGAAGAAGTCAATCAGGCAAGCGGACAGGAATTTAAATATGACATATTAGACGATACGAAGATTACTTACGATACCGAACCGCCTTGTCGTGCGAATGTGGTGGTCAGACAACTTGCGCCCGAAAAGGCTTTTGCCTTTTTCAAAGGTACACAACGTGCATTTTATTTTCATAATAAAAATATGCACTTGAAAGAGAGTTATCACGATATATTGAAGGAGTTGGAGATTGACACGCAGCGGTTTGACGACTTATTTGAGTCGGACAAAATGAAGGAACTCGTAAGGGGAGATTTCGAACAGTCTGCCGAATGGGGCATCTCAGGTTTTCCGGCTTTGATACTCCAACATAGAGGGAAACTCACATTGGTAGCTAACGGCTACTCTACCAAAGAAGATATTATATTACGCATCGAAACGGTTATTAAAAAAAGTGAAGGGAGTACAGAAAAAAATTGAACCACCAAGCGCACTAAAAGCACTAAAAACGAACTAACAGGCCATGATAAGCGGAGGTCATCCCAAAGGGTGGCTTCCGTCTTATCTATTGTTCTGCCTAGTTCTCTTTATTTATTTGAGAAAATCAACACTTCCATCGTCCATATCATAGACAGCTCCTACAATCTTGATTTCTCCCTTTTCTTCCATTTCTTTGAGTATTGGACTATCACTTCTGATTTTTTTAATCGTATTTCGGACGTTGCTTTGACTTGCCAGATGTACAAACTCTTGATTCTTTGAAGTTCTTTCTCCCTGATACTCTATGGACTCTACTGCAGGTCTAATTTTGGCAAGCATAGGTGTTATATTACCCAACTTGACATCGTCAACCGCAGCTTTGACGGCACCGCAATGTTCATGTCCCAAGACAAGTATCAATTTTGAACCTGAAACTTTACAGGCAAACTCCATACTTCCCAAAATATCCTCATTAACAAAGTTTCCCGCAACTCTTGCGACAAAAACATCACCTATACCTCTATCGAAAACATCTTCAACGGGTACTCGGCTATCTACACAAGACAAAACAATTGCTTTTGGATATTGCGATTTGACGCTTTTTCTTACCTGTGCCGAGTGGTTACGTGCTGTGAGGTCATTTCGCATAAAACGTCCGTTACCCTCTTTTAAGGATTGTATTACCATGTCAGGTGAAAGCGCATCCTGTTGTGCCTTGGTTAGAACATTCTCCACTACTCCGACAATACTTTCTTCTTGTTGTTCGGGTTGGGTATTTACAATTGGCTCTTTTTGTTGATTTCCGTTGCTACAAGAACCGAAAAATATAAATGCTGAAATAATTGCACTAAATTTGATTTTATTCATTGTTTAATATTTTAAAATTAATAATTATTATTAAATTAATTTGGTCTCTTTTCTCATTACTTAGTACATTGTTTGTTTGTTTATTTATTTTCTTTCACTTATCAGGCAGAAAAAATTTGAACATGCTCTTAATTGGGCAGAACGTAAAAGAAAACGAAGGGCATAAAATATTCATAATCAAGTTTTTACAAAACATATTACTGTTCTTTGCGTTAATTCGTTTTTCGTGTACTTTGTGGTTCATTATTTTTATCATATTACTAATCCACAATCATAGTAACTGTATCCAATTCTTGTTGGATAGTATTGACAGGAAGTTCGCGATATTCGTACTCTTGCGTGCGGAGTTGAGGCGTAAAACCAGCATCGCGGATAGCCTGCTGAATACCGTCAGCCGTAAATCGAAAAGCTGCACCTGCCGCCGACACCACATTTTCCTCAATCATAATACTACCAAAATCATTCGCCCCCGAATGTAGGCATACCTGCGCGACCTGCTTACCGACAGTCAGCCAAGAAGCTTGAATATTGACGATATTAGGCAGCATGATACGACTCATCGCAATCATCCGAATATACTCATCACTCGTAACGGTATTTCGAGCGCGTTTGAGGCGTTTGAGCATGGTATCTTCATCTTGGAAGGGCCAAGGAATAAAGGCTAGAAAGCCTTTGGCATTATCAGGTTTTTCGGATTGTACTTCGCGCAGACTCACGAAATGCTCAAATCGCTCCCGGTCGGTTTCTACATGTCCGAACATCATCGTAGCGGAAGTCGTAATATTTAATTGATGCGCTGCTCGCATCACATCCAACCACTCTTGTCCGCCACATTTACCTTTAGAAATCAGACGACGTACACGGTCGCTCAATATCTCTGCACCGGCTCCCGGCAGTGAGTCCAGTCCTGATTCTTTGAGGGCTTTGAGAACTTCTGTATGTGTAGATTGTTCGAGTTTGGTGATGTGAGCAATTTCGGGCGGACCAAGTGCGTGGAGTTTTAAATCGGGATACAATTCCTTGAGTTTGCTAAATAATTTACAATAATAATCCAAACCCAAATCGGGGTGATGTCCACCTTGTAGAAGCAATTGATTGCCACCATAGCGGAAGGTTTCCTCTATTTTTTGTTTGTATTGTTCTATCGTCGTGATATAGGATTCTTCGTGTCCGGGCTTGCGAAAGAAATTACAAAATTTACAATTTGCAATACATACATTGGTCGTATTCGAGTTGCGGTCAATAATCCAAGTAACGGTCTTGTTCGGAACATGATGATTCCGTAATACATGTGCAACGTGCATCAACTCCGCCGTCGTCGCATGTTCCCAAAGGTGTAATCCTTCATCGACAGTCAAAAATTCGAGGTTCAAAGCACGTTGTAATAGGTGATTTATTTGCATGGTAGCCAACTTTTTCAATACAACAAACAAAGTAGCATTAGGTTCGCTTGTTTTTCTTCATTTTAATTGTAGTTTTGAAAAAATTAAATTTTCTCAGAAACGATAAAATGATATAATTTTGAATACAAAAACATTATACGACATTACCGTCCCCACGCACCCCGGATTACCTGTTTGGAAAGACGACAATAAAGCCAAAATATGGCAGTCTGCCAGAATATCACAGGGCGATATTTGTAATGTTTCTAACCTCAAGATGGGTGTACATACAGGCACACATATCGACGCGCCACTCCATTTTATTGACGGCGGAAAAACGACGAATGAAATACCTCTGCATCAACTTATCGGAGCATGTGTTGTCGTAGAATTAAAAGGGCGTAAGGAAATTACCGCGCAAGATTTGGCTGCCTTAGAAATTCCTTCGGGTACGACAAAACTTTTGATAAAAACGGATAATTCTGACTTGTGGAAAGATTTATCGCATCCTTTTTATGAAGATTATTGTGCATTGACCCCAGATGCTGCCGAGTGGGTGCGCGATGCAGGAATTAGTTTGATAGGCATTGATTATCTGTCGATTAGCCTATTCAAAGACCCACCAGAAATTGTCCATCAAATCTTATTGAAAGCTGAAATTGTCATCGTAGAAGGCTTGAATCTGACGGATGTCCCTACGGGAAATTATCGCTTACTTTGCTTGCCAATGAAAGTGGAAGGTGTAGATGGTATTCCGGCGAGGGTGGTTTTGGAAAGGTAGGGACATTTATTTAAATGATAGTCAAGAACTTCGTACTGACTGCTAAACAGGTTGACCGCGAACTCGTACAGGCGAATTTATTCGCCATGTCGCAATAATATTAATGCGTAATTTTTTGATTTTAAAATTTTTATAAATAAAAATTTAAAATCACATGGCGACTGAAGT
>Ga0209595_100851_pt1 | contig 9741 bp, 8 predicted proteins | sample Porto_4metaG_FD_187427 | JGI IMG/M metagenome (GOLD analysis project Ga0209595, IMG submission 187427) | Marine algal microbial communities from Porto, Portugal - Porto_4 metaG (SPAdes) (version 2) | ecosystem: Host-associated > Algae > Red algae > Unclassified | place: Portugal: Porto | collected...
GGCTTACGATTCGGGCTTTTATCGCATCCCCGAACTGGCGTTTAAATCCGGCGGACAAACCTTATATTCCAAGCCTTTTGAACTGAAAGTCAATACTTTACAAATAGACAGTACCTTTATCGCACCTATCAAACCCATCATGGGCGTACCCATTACAATGCGCGAAATCGCTACGATGATAGGTACGTTTCTCGTCATCGTGGCATTGATTGCCTTATTGGTGTGGTGGCTGCGACGACGCAATCAAAAAGAACCCGAACCAGAAGTCGTCTATGTGCCACCCGCGCATATTACGGCATTGGAGAAGCTGGGTGTTTTGGAAAAAGAAAAATTGTGGCAGCAAGATAAAACGAAATTATATTATACCAAATTAACATACACATTTAGAGAATATCTCGAAAACCGCTATGGCGTAAAAGCTCTCGAATCCACCACCGATGAAATCGTCGGTTGGCTCAAACGCGAGAAATTTTCCGATGACCTGACCACCAAATTACGCAATACTCTACAAGCATCTGACTTGGTGAAATTCGCCAAATCAAAGCCCGGTGTTGACATTCACCAAAACGCCTTGGATACCGCTTACGAATTTATCCATGCGACCAAAAAAACATTGACAGAAGAAGATGAAAAACAACTAAAAGAAATGTAAAATGTAAAACACAAAATGTAAAATGTAAAAGTGTCGACAAGACGTGATTTTTTTTATTTAAAATAAATATATTTTTACTTATGTAAAGTAAATTATTACGAAAAATATTCGCATCATACATTTTCAAATTTTACATTTATTATTTTACATTTTACATTCTCTAATACAGAAGAATGTTTGACTTAACCAATATATTCAACATATTTAATCCAAATGTAGCTTTCAAGCATCCTTTGCTATTATTGCTACTTTTGCTGATACCATTACTGGCGGCGTACTACTATTTCCAACGTCGTAAACGACATGTCACAGTACGCATGTCGAGCCTATCTGCGTTTGAAGGTGCGAGTTCTTTGCGCGGTAAATTGCGGATGATACTGCCCATTTTGCGGGCTTTGGCTTTTACGGCAATGGTCGTCGCATTGGCGCGTCCGCAAGCGACACTCAAAGAAGAAGACATTACGGCGGAAGGGATAGACATCTTTTTGGTGATGGATATTTCGAGTAGTATGCTGGCGCGAGATTTCGCGCCCGACCGACTCGAAGCCAGTAAAGAAGTCGCTATCGAATTTGTCGATAAGCGCGAACATGACCGCTTGGGCTTGGCAGTTTTTGCCGGAGAAGCCTTTACCCAATGTCCGCTCACCACCGACCGTAGTGTAGCAAAAACCTTCCTCTCCGAACTCAAATGCGGACCACTCGAAGACGGTACTGCCATTGGTCTTGGCTTGGCTACTGCCGTCAATCGCCTTAAAGACAGCGAAGCCAAAAGTAAAATCGTCATCCTACTCACCGACGGGGTCAATAATGCCGGAGAATATGTCAAACCCCTGACGGCGGCAGAGGTCGCACGCGAGATAGGCGTGAAAGTTTATACCATAGGTGTGGGTAGTAATGGCGATGCTTATGCCCCCATCGGCAGACGCGGTGACGGCGAATATGTCTTCGGCTTTGTGCGCGTAGAAATCGACGAAAAACTCCTCCAACAAATCTCTGATATGACAGGCGGACGCTACTTTCGCGCTACGAACAAAGAAGCCCTCGCTCAGATTTATGGCATCATTGACCAATTGGAAAAAACCAAAATCGAAGTGACTACTGTGAAGCGATATAGTGAGGAGTTTTATCCGTGGGTGGGGCTGGCTTTGCTGTTGCTGATTATTGAGTTGTTGTTGCGTTATACGGTTTTTCGGGTGGTTCCTTGATTTATTGCATAATTCCTCTGTTTTATCTATATTGTGTATATTTTTAGCAAAATTCACTTACATTTAATTAAATAAAAATAGCTTATGAGTGTAGCAGTGTACATTGAGTATGATGAGGATATACAAAAGCAAGAACGGTATCTTGAAGAGGAAGATGATACTAACGAAGTTCCTCCAACAGACATAGTTGCTTTCAATGAATTGAGGTCTTGTGCAGACATCGCAAGAATGTATAAAAACGGACAACTTAATATTCAACCTGATTTTCAAAGAGATGTTGTTTGGTCAAATGCTTCTAAAACACGGTTTATAGATTCTTTGATTAAACAATTACCTATTCCAAGTATGTGCATCAGCTTGGATTATCGAACTGATGAACGACTCGTAATTGATGGTTTACAAAGAATTAGCTCAATCATTAGTTTTCTTACTAATGATAATTGGAAATTATCGAAATTGGATGATATAGACCCAAAAATATCTGGTAAAACAGTTGAATACATAAAAGACAAATTTGCATCAATATTTGATAGGGTTGAAAATCTTACTATTCCAATTACGGTATTAAGGTGTGATTATTCAAAGAAAAGTCATAAGCAGTATTTATTCACTATTTTTCACAGGCTTAATACAGGTGGAAATAAATTGACCAATCAAGAAATTAGAAATTGTATTTATGGAGGCAAATTAAATACTTTGTTACGCGAATTAGTAAAATATGAAAATTTCCGATTGATGTTGAATTTGGAGGATGAGGCTACGTATAGATTTGCTTATGAGGAATTGATTTTAAGATTGTTTGCATTTAGCGAAGAAAGAAAGCGTTATAAAGGAGGTTTAGCTAATTTCCTGAACAATTACATGGATGATAATAGAAGTCTTGATGATGTTGAAATAGAACGAAAACGACATAATTTTGAAAGAACAATCAATTTATTTTACTTGCGAATTTTAAACGCGCAACCATTACCCAAAATTAGTAAAACCACAACGGAGGCTATTATAGTTGGTATTTACAGTAATATAAATAACCTTGAAACTTTGGAAGATAGTCATTTGAGAGGAATGTTTCATAATTTAAGGAATGATGAGTTATTTTCATTAGAAAATTTAAAAGAAGGTCTATCCGGGAGAGAGAAAGTCCAAAAACGCCTTGAAAGAGCAGTCAATATTTTTAATCCGAACCACAGCACCGAATGATTGTCAAGCACTACATCGAATCTACAATCGATGAACTCGAAAAGATGTATAATAACTCAAACAACCAAAAGCAATTAATCTACTATTCAAAACTGGCTTTAATGGAATTGTGTGGGTGGGTAGAAGGCTCAATGGATGATATTGTTGAGAAATACTGTAATCGAAAATTGAGAGAGCGGAGAAACAAAGTGTATGCTAAGAAAAAAATTATAAAACCCAATTATGGTTTTCAATATGACGACAACTTCCGTCCAATGCTCATGGAAGCAATTGGAATCGTAGCGATTGAACGGGTAGAAAAAAAATTAGAAAATAACGGGGCAAGGATTACAGTTTTAAAGTCAACATTAAGCAATTTAAGAATTCCAAGAAATGATGCTGCCCATACTTTTATCAAAGGAACGACAAGTATATTTGACACCCCCTCTGTCACAAAAAATAATTTCAATATCTTGTACCCGATTTTGAAAGAAATTGATGCCGAAATTAGAAGTATGTAAATGAGTTTTGTCAATAAAATTGCCGAAATCGAATAAAAACGGTCAAACATTCCTTCCCATCTTAGATTCAAATCAAGTGTCCGCGATGCTTTGATTGCATTAAATTTGCTACAACACAATTAAAAACGATGTAATTTAATGAATCCTACCCCACTACCGACTCACCATGCTGCACTACGGCGGTATCATTATTTTTAGACCGTCGCCACCGCCAGCGTGTACCAATAATCGTCGTCAAACCAAGTAGCACCAATATACCTATCAAATAACTATTGGTGCGTCGTTGTTGGGCTGCCTTTTGAATTTCTTGCTCGGCAACATAAGAAGGATTGTCTATACCCGGCGTACCGTATCCGCCGAGAATATCCCAACTATCCAAGAGGCTGTTGTCTTGATTGGGCAGATGAAGGCTAAGTGTAAATATAGAATCGCTGGGTTCGAGTGCGTACTTCAAACTATCTATTGGTGCGCCTTCATTGGTATAGAGTTGGATACGTTCTTTGCGTTTGCTCAAGCCGAATGGAAAATTACCGATGAGTCTTTTTTCATCTCTGAAGACCTTTTTGAACGCCGAAGTATCTTCGCACAAAATGATATGGTCATTCGCATAGAGTATCGAGTCGGGCAGTCGAAATTCGTTTTTAGTGTCCAAAAAATACCAATCTTTGAGGTTGACATCTTCGTTAGAGGTATTAAAAAGTTCTACCCAATCGCCCGTCGTTTTATTATTACAGCTGATTTCGTTGAACATCACTTTATCGACCATCGGGTCGGTCGCTTTTTCATAAATTGCCTTTACTGTATGATGTTCGCCTTTTGAGAGGTCGAGATAGACGGTTGGTAATACAAAGGTCGAATCAGGCAAGCCTTCCCATCCTACGAAACGATAACCGAAGTGTGGCAAAGCATTGATTTTGACCGGAAAATTCTGAAAATACAATCCTGTATAATCTTCTTCTTCTATTTCAATATTATCATTAAAAATAATTCGTCCATGCGACGAATTTTCGATACTCACGCGCACGGTATCTCCCGCATTAAAACGTTTTTGCAAATCTTCTCGCATATAAGCCGGACGCTTTTCGGCAAACTCTCGGATGCGGTCAAGGTGATGATTTCGTCTTGTCCGACTCAATCCCCAACGTTTCATGTGCCGTTTCATTTCGGGTTCATAGACCGTCAAAAGTGTATCCAGATGATTCAGTGTACGTTCTGTATCAAAATAAGTATTCAGGTGGTCGCAAAAGCGATTGACAAATTGCAGTCTAAATTCTTCATTCCGCATCAAGTTTCGCAAAATAAATGTACTCCACGGCGGATTGGGCCATCTTGGACCTTCCGGTTCGAGGTGAAAATTGAGCGAATTGTGTTTGTAAGCTCTCTTATCATGCAATCCGTAGCCCCAATCTGTATCATACAATATCCAACGCCAACGCCCGTTTTCGGTACGAGGTCGCCAAAATTTGATATTCCCACCAGCATCTTCATTATCAATATAAATTTGCACCACTTGGTGGTCGATATAATTTTCGACTTCCATCAGCGTCTTGACATGCTGATAGGCTTTATGGTCGCGCAAATCGTTGTCGCGCATATATTGAAGCATGGCATTATAGTGTTTCGTGTCGCCGCGACGTACACGATTTTCATGCTCAATCAAGTCCATGCTATCTTTATGGACATCGGTGTGAGATGCCACAAAATAGCGATTGATTTTCTCTCGAATATTGTACAAACCCCAATATTCGCCATTCAAAAAGACATGTGATCCACGAAAACTCTGCTTTTCAAGGTCCATCCCATCAATGAGTGAGTTGAGGAATACATCTCGAAGGTGTGATTTATTAAAATCGCTACCCGTGTTTCGCAAGACGAAGTATTTGTAAGTAGAAATATCTTTTTCAGGAAACATTTGATGCCTAAAACGAGTCGGTCCGTAGCGACTACGGGTCATTATTGCCATTGATTTTTGTGGAAACAAACGGCTCATTCCTCCAAAGAGGCGCATACCTGTATTCGCACCAAAAACCCGTTCTTTATTGGATTCAAATATCTCTGTATGGATTTGTATTTCTTTTCTTGACCAAAAATTTGCGCCAAAATAAGGTGAGAGCGAATCGGCATTTGGACCCATCTGAAATAGTCCGATCTCTTCGTCAAAAAGGTAAGAGGAATTGAGGGAAAGAGAAACAACCGGAAAAGTTGTCTTAAAGTCAATGAGATACGTATTACTAACTGTATTACTTTTTCTATCTCCTTTGACCGCGACCGCGCGGACTACGGTAGTGTTTTTGAGTTTAAATTCTTCTTTATAACGTATGGAGCGTGTACTCGGCACCGAGCCATCCCGTGTATAATATATGGTGGCTTCAGGGTCATTACAGGAAAGTTCGATTTTTACACTTCGCTTATAAAAACCTGCCGCACGCGAAAACTTGACATACAGCCTTTCGCTCTGCCCGAAGCACATCGTCATCATCAACAATCCCAAGATACTTAGAACTATATGTCTCATTTTTCTGTTCGATAGTCAGTCCATTATCCACAGTTCAGATGAGTGAACAGGAATAAATAACTTAAACCAATTTGCTGTATCTTTTTTCATTATACTTCATCATTTTTTCGTCACGTAGCCCTGCTATGCTCCTCAAAAATGATTTCGTCTAACAAAAAAATATTTCGCATCTTGGTCTAATTTATTTATTTCTGTTCACTGATGGTTTTTGAATCAATTTTTATCATTTTGCGCTGTTTGTGGTTAGATAGCAGACAGGCAATTTGTGGATTTATTAGAATCGAACACCAAAGCTACTCAAATTTTGAATTACGGCACACGAATTTTTTGTTTTTTTACTTAAAAATGAGTGAGGAAGCTGATTTTTAACAGTTTGAGCAGATTATTAATACTATTTTATCGATTTTTCTTATATAAAATATATGAGATTGTGTATGTATTTAGTGGGGTGCAGGACAAATTTTTAATCTGCCTCGTACCGACGACTTTAGCCGTCGCGGGAAAGTACCGAGCCACTTGACGGCTAAAGTCGTCCTAAGTGCCTGACCGAAAACACTGTTTACTTCATTTACCTGCTTTCGGCACTGCTGCCAATGTATCTGCGGGGCTTGTCAAAAAACTATGATTTTCAGTTTTTGATTGAATTCGGCTTAAAATTGTGCGTGCGAAGCCAATTTTAAGCCGATTTTTTGATGTCAGGGCACAATTATCCTGCGCTGTTGCACCGCTACCGCACTAATCTTATCTAAAGTTTCCTCGTCCAACAAGACCACATTATCTTTCACCGTTTGAATTGGATATACTTTACCTTCTCCAATACTGCTCGCGTATGAACCCCCAAAATATCTCGCAAGGCACTGTGGTGATTTGCCTCGTCGCGTAAACGGTCATAGTCTATATCCATGCACAAACGTACCGTTCCTAATACCAATATTTCACAAAGGCTCATCCCCAAACGCCCCGTCTGCTGTTTGCTGGATAATATACGTTCTTCCAATATGGCAAATACTTCTTTGTTCAACTCCGGTGTGACAAAGGTGTATTGTAAAGCTGCCAGCAATTTCGGCAGTTCATCCCGACTTTTGCCGTCTATCTTGACTTCTGGTATCAGCGTCGCGTCTAAGGTGTTTTGTCGCTCAAATCGCTTTCTCATTAATCGAATCGGTAGTGGTATAGATATAATGCTACTGAACCACTAAGCACACCAAAGACACTGAAATCGAATAGACGTAGAGTTCACAAAGCTTTCTAAGTAGTAAGTAATTAATAATGAATTTCTTACACTATCTTAGTTTTCTCACTTCGTTCATTCGACTTTTGTGTACTTGGTGTCCTTCGTGGTTTCAGCATTACATCTGTGGCACTACCATCGAATCTTTATCAATCAGCTCAACTCAGATGGTAGTCAATTTTATTAAACATCTAATAAACAACAAGATACAAATTTTATTTTGAAATAAGTGTAAATTTTTAACAATTTATTCAACTTAAAAAGAGTGTATAAAACATTGATTATCAATGAGTAAGAAGTTCTCGATCAGACACTAACTACCAATTACTTAAAATCCATAATATTCAACTGCCGTTCACAAAAATCATAATCGTGTTCAATATTGGAAGCGATGATGAGAGTACGGTCATTGGCGTAAGTATCAATGAGTTGCCGATACCATGCAATGCCTTGATTATCAAGGTTGGTCGTGGGTTCATCTAAGAGCAAAAGGCGGGTATCCGAGCAGAGGGCGAGGGCGAGTTTGAGGCGTTGTTTCATGCCTGAGGAAAAAAACCGAACTTCTTTATTTTTATGTTTTGAAAATTGAAGAATATCAACCAAATTTTTCGGTTGAAGCTCGCTCAAATAGGGTTTGAATTTTTGATGAAAACGCAAAGACTCCAATAAAGTAAACTCCTCAATGACATCCATATAAGGTCCTGCCATGCTTACCTGACGAAAGACCTCTTCCCGTTCCGTTTTTTCTTTATTTAAATAAAAATCCACCTTGCCTTCGGAAGGCGACAAATGACCGGAAAGAATTTGCAACAAAGTCGATTTGCCCGAACCATTCGGTCCGAGTATGGCGTATTTTTGCCCTTTTTCAAATACATAATCCACTTGCCGGAATATCCATTCGAAGCGATAACGTTTGCCTATGTTGTTCAGGTGTAGATTCATCGATTAGTTTCAATCAATCTTATCAAATCTCGTGTAAGCGCGTAAGGCTTCAGGAATATTGACACCATCTGCAACTTGGTGGTTTTCCAACAAACAGGCGACAATACGCGCCAATGCCAAAGCACTGCCGTTGAGTGTGTGCGCGAGTTGGTTTTTCTTATCATCATTGCGAAAGCGCAGTTTGAGGCGATTACTTTGGAAGGTCTCAAAATTAGACACCGAACTGACCTCAAGCCATTTTTTTTGTGCAGCAGAATAGACCTCAAAATCGTAAGTCAGCGCAGATACAAAACCCAAATCGCCACCGCAAAGTCGCAGGATTCGATAAGGCAGTTCGAGTTTTTGAAGCAAGCCTTCTATATGCGCGAGCATCTCATGGAGGGTATCGTAAGACGTATCGGGATGCGTGATTTGTACGATTTCTACTTTATCAAATTGATGTACGCGATTGAGTCCGCGCACGTCCTTGCCATAAGAACCGACTTCACGACGAAAGCAAGGCGTATGCCCACACAAACGAATCGGGAAATCGTTTTTATCGACAATCACATTGCGATAAATATTGGTAATAGGAACTTCGGCTGTCGGGATGAGGTAAAAATCGTCAACGAGTGCGCCGTCCTTGCCTTTTGCTTGTCCGGTATAATACATTTGTCCCTCTTTATCAGGGATTTGTCCGGTTCCGAAGGCAGATGCTTCATTGACAAGATGAGGTGGCATTACCTCCAAATAACCTGCTTGAGAAGCTTCGTGTAGAAAAAAATTGATGAGTGCGCGTTTGAGTTGCGCGCCTTTTCCTTTGAACAAAGGGAAGCCCGCACCGGTGATTTTCACGCCCGTCTCAAAGTCGATAATATCGTGTTTTTTTGCCAATTCCCAATGAGGCAAACTGGCATCAGAGCTGAGTTCTGGGAGGCTTTCATAACCGATTTTAAAAACCTCATTGTCTTCGTCACTCTGCCCGGCGGGTACGCTTTGGTGCGGTACATTCGGAATGAGATAAAGGACTTCCAGAAGTTCATTTTTGGTGTTGTCGAGTGCCGTCTGAAGGGTTTTTATAGCTTCTTTATTTTGGGTGACTTGATTGCGAATTTGCTCGGCTTCTTCTCGCTTACCCGCCTTCATCAATTGCCCGACTTGCTTGGATGCAGCATTGCTTTCTGCAAGCAAATTATCCAATTCGCTTTGCGTTGCTTTACGCTTATCATCTAAAACAACGGCTTCGTCGATTTTATCCATCAACTTAAAACCACGTTTGGTAAGTCGTTCTTTGATAAGGGCTGTATTTTCTCTGATATAATTGACTGTGAGCATGATTGGTGATTAATTTTTTATCTAATTCCTGTTCTTAATCGCCCAAAAGTATGTTTTATTTTTGAATTTTACAACGTTGAATAGAGTAGAGGGATGAAAAAACAATAAACGCTACATCTTGACTTATTCTTTTTCCTTTATACTTCACCAAATTCTCCTTAAATAACCCGTTATTCGCGTCA
>Ga0209595_100852_pt1 | contig 9739 bp, 8 predicted proteins | sample Porto_4metaG_FD_187427 | JGI IMG/M metagenome (GOLD analysis project Ga0209595, IMG submission 187427) | Marine algal microbial communities from Porto, Portugal - Porto_4 metaG (SPAdes) (version 2) | ecosystem: Host-associated > Algae > Red algae > Unclassified | place: Portugal: Porto | collected...
CACCAGCTTGACTGTCATACGCAATTACTGTCGTATGTTCATCAATACCAACTTCCGAAAGCTTGTCCGCAAACTCTTCAATGCTTGGCAACGGATGGCGGCCACCATGTTCTGCTATAGGACTTGATAAATCTAAATTCAAATCAAAATATAACGCATGAGGAATATGTTCTTCTTCATACTTTTCTCTACCCCAATTAGGATTCGCTAAATCAAAACGACAATCGATTACACGGACGTTCTCATCTTCTATATGCTCACGTAACCATTCGACTGTAACTATCATCTTTAACGACCTTCTTTCTCTTGTAAACGACTTACATACTCCATAACCATTTCTTCTGTAACATATTTACGCTGTAAGGTAACACCATTTTTTGCAAGATCATTAATTTGCTTTGTTACAACATTAATGACATCAACCGAAAATTCTTTCCCATTTGACGCAAGAGATACGGCTGCTTCAATAGCTGCTTCACGCTGCGCATCTAATTGTAAACATGCTTTTACACTTTCATTTTGTTTACGAGAATGTGCTGTAATTGCTTTATGTACTTCCATCTTCTCTTCCCCCTAAATAAGTTATACGTTCTAATTCAATTCCATTGCAAGCCGAATCATATCACAGCATACAATGCCATTTTCAATAATCTCTTCTTCATAATGCTTCGAAAAGTAATCAAAATCAATAGAAAAAATACGAAATCCACATTTTTGATATAAAGCAAGTTGTGAAACACTAGAATTGCCTGTACCAATTTCAAGTTTTGACATACCATATCCTTTAGCAGTTTCTACGGCATGCCTTAATAGCTTCTTCCCAATCCCTTTTCCTTGCAAATGCTCTGCAACCGCAATATTCATGATTTCCATCGTCTTCGGCCTTGTTTCCAAAAGAACATACACACCGATGACGCTGCCCCCTTGCTTTGCTACGTATGTTAACCCTCTTTGTACATATATAGCTATTTGCCGTTCACTTGGATCAGCAAGTAGCAATAAAGACTTCGGTATAGCCTCTTTTAAAATACGTTCTATTACAAAAGACATAAAAAATCCCCCCATCTCTATTGTTCTAAACCCTCCTTGTCTACCATAAATAATAGAAAGGAGGGATTCACCATGGACAACAATGAGAAAAAATGCAACGTCATCTCTATTGATGGAAAGAAGAAGAAAAGCGACACGTATTCCTATCCAAAATTAGTAGTTGAAAATAAAACATACGAATTTTCTTCATTCGTCTTATGCGGTGAAACACCAGATGGCAGACGACTCGTTCTTACTCATATGATTTCTACCGATGAATTTGCTGGATTTGTCAAATCTTTAGATACTGTACTGCAAAAGAAAATTGAACGAATCTTTTTCTCATAACGACTATATAACATAAATTTCTTTTTCAATCTCTACTAACTGCTTGTGCAATTGTTCTTTACTTTGTTCATATAGAAATACATCGATCGTTTCAGCCAATGCAAACAATATACTTTCATAATAGTTCATCACATCTTGTTGCATCAATTTTTGGAATAAGTTCCACTTCATATCCCATTCTTGCTTATAATGATGAACAAATAAATCTTTTTCATCGGCTACATAGTTTGATACAAGCGGTTCTAATACAGATTTAGCGTCTTCTTGCATAAAAGCTTTGTCATTCTTTTCAAAAAAGCTTTTCTCATTTTTAAAATGTGCCAGTGCTTTTTTGAAATCTTTTATTTCAACTGAAGGGAACGGTTCTTTATGTGTAATATCTTTATATTCATACTCCACTGTTCCATTCATAGAAATTGATTGATTTTCTACTTTACAGTTCACTACAATTTCGTCCTTTGCACGCTTCATCGCTTCGTCTATCCATTTTTCAAGACGTAATGATGTCGCACGCATTTCTTGTAATAAATCATGCTGAATAAATGCTACTAATTCCATAACACACTGTTGCAATTGTGTTTTCACATTTCCATCCGTTCGAAGTGACGCCGGATTAATAAATTCAGTAAACACATCGTTATAACGTAGGAATAGACGCTGTTGCACGTAATAAAGCAACTCTTTCACTTCATTTTGCATCGCCTGTTCTTCAGCAAGTACACTATATGATGAAATGATATGAAGTAGTTGATCACGCTCTGCTTCATATTTTTTCGTTTGCTTCTCTTTCTCTTCATTCCCCTGCTTTGCACCATTTATCATGTTTACTAAAAGCTGATCTGCCCCTTTCAACGCACCATATAGAGCATGCACAGAAACAAGCATTAAATCTCTCATCATAAAGGACGTAAATGATTCCTCAAACTTAGTAATTCCAGAGTTTTGTAAAATACCATACTTCTCTTTTTTAACATTCTTTCCTTGTTTCTCTTCAAGCGCACATAAACTTGAAATTGCAAATAAACGCGGATTTCTAATACCGTATTGCAGTAGCTGATCTGCGATATAACCTTTTACCATTTCAAGTTCTTCTTCAGACTCTGCTAAATCCGCCGCATTAATTAAGAAGAACATTTTATCAAGAGCAAAAGTATCCTTTACACGACCAAGCTGAATTAAAAATTCACGATCAGCACGAGAGAATACATGGTTATAATATGTTACAAATAAAATAGCATCTGCGTTTTTAATATACTGGAATGCAACATCAGTATGGCGAGCATTAATAGAATCCGCTCCAGGTGTGTCTACAAGCGCTACTCCCTGCCTTGTTAAAGCACAATCATAATAAAGCTCCATATACTCAACGAAGCATGATTTTTCTTCATTCGCTACATAATCAGAGAACTCTTCTAATGTGACTTGTACTTGTTCTCCTAAGTAAGTAGAAACTGCATCATACCCTTTTTGTACCGCTCGTAAAAAGCTAAATGTTGTTTTTTGCTTCCCAGTCGGTGAAGGATATTTCATAACTTTATCAATTTGTGCTAACGCCTCATCTAACGTAGTAATCTCATAATGAAACAGCTTATAAACAGCTTTCATATCTTCTAATAGAGCTTGCTTTGATTTGAATTGAACCATTACTGTTCCGTGTGGTTTTTCCTCTGTAACCGGCAAAATTTGATTAATCGTTGCCGTCGTCGGATTTGGTGATACAGGAAGTACCTTCTCACCAAGTAAGGCATTGGCAAATGATGATTTCCCAGCACTAAAAGCTCCGAATAACGCTACTGTAAATTGTTTCGTTTCCACACGACGCCTTTTTTCTATCACCTCTTGCTGTACATGTTTCAGCGCTGGCAATGGCTCTAATATCATTTCAGCTTTCTTCACTTTCTCTAATATACGCTGAATATTTAAAGCTGCCGTTCCTTTTATCTCTTCTTCATGAGCCGCTACATTATCATTTACAATTTCCTGCTCTTGTAGTGTGAATTTCTCACTAACAATTTGTTTTTCACGTTGCAATATCTCCTCTATTTGCAATCCTTCTGGTGTAGCCACACGCTCGTGCCAAACATTTTGTAAATAACTTTCATATGTCTCTAAACTGTTACTGTATTGTAATTCCGTCTCTTTTGCCGTTTGCAACATCGTATATTTTTCAATCTCTTCTTCCATACGAGCAACTGCTTCCTTCACTTTTTGCTTTAAAACGACTGCACTTTTATCAAAAATTTGCTGTGCTTTTGTAAAATAACGTTTCTTCAGTTCATTCGCTACATCCGCTGTATAAAGAAGTAAGTAATCACCTGTGAAACCTGCACCTTGTTTAATGACTTCAGCTAACATTTCTGGTCCAAAAGCAATTTCTAAAGCATATATGTCTTTCCCAATTTCCTCCGTGAACAATCCTTCTTCTTTTAAGAAGGCTACAATAAATTCTTTCACATGAAAATCAAGTTGCGTTTCAACAGTCTTTTGAAGGGCAGAATAAAACGCCTCTACACGTCTTTGTTTTTCTTGCTCCGTCTTTCCTTTCGCAAATAGCAAACCAACTTTAAACTTTGTTAATTTCGTTTCTAAATATGCATTTGCCAATTCTCTCATTTCAAATGGCATTAAATACGCGTTATCTAATATAGCTTGTAAACCTTTTATAAATTCGTTTCTCACATGAGATTCTTTACTAGCCTCGCGATGTTTAGTTTCCGTTAGCTCTTCTTTCTTTTCAACTATTTCTGAAATCGAAAGCGGTGATGCTAACTCTTCCTCATATGTCAAAAGAGCTTTTTCATTTTCAGAAACAATAAACGAGAAATGTTCTCCCATTAAATATTCTGTTTCTCGCTCCATTCCCTCTCTTACATACTGCTCTTTTTCTTTCATAATAGAAGTAATTAATGTTTCTAAACTTCCAATTTCATTATGTTGATGGTTCATCATTCGTAATGACGTATAATAAACTCCATCTACTTCAATATCCCAGTTAGAAAACGATTGTTTCACACTATCTTTATAATCCTCAAATGATAATTCATTTTCTTTATGTTTATCTATTTGATTTACAACGAGATAAACCGTTTTATTACGTTGTTTCAATTCTTTAACAAATTGCAAATTCACTTCCGATTGGACGTGATTATAATCCATCATATAAAAAATTACGTCTGCTAGATGAAGTGTCGATTCTGTCGCTAGTTGATGGGCATCATCTGTCGAATCAATTCCTGGTGTATCAACTAACATAACTCCCTCAGGAATTGGCGCATCATTTCGATAAATATGAACACCAATTACCTCATCGCCATCTTTACAAATCTGTTTTAATTCTTCTGCTGAATATGCACCGTCATATTCGTACTGTTCTCCAGATTTGACCGTTACAACAACACGATCTAATCCCTTTTCAATTTTGACGACGTTAGCGCTTGTCGGAATCGGACTTGTTGGTAACAACTGCGCTTTATATAGATGATTCATCATCGTTGATTTCCCTGCCGAAAAGTGTCCGCAGAATGCTATCATAAGCTGCTCTTGTTTATATTTTTGAATCACTTCAAACAACTTTAAGCTATTCTCTGCATCGCCGTGTTTTTGCCACTCTTCATAAAAACAAACAAGTTTTTTCATACCGTTTGTCTGTACTATGTTTGTCATCCCCTTGTTCCCCTTTATCCAAGATGTATATACTTTTTCCCGCTATTTGCGAGCTCTTAATCAGTGAGAGATGCATCTCCCCATTGATTACAGTTTCACTTTACTATCATACTAAATTTTCAGCATATTCTCATTAAAAATAAAAAATCCCTTTCATTCTTTTTACAAATGAAAGGGATTTTATGTCATTTTATTCATTTTGCTGTTCCTACTCCATTTAAAACATATTTCGCAATAACTGCATATACAGCGACTGTACCTGCTACTAATGCATATACCATACTCGCGCACCAACCTTTTTTGATAATGATTATCACTTTTGAATACATTTTATCATTAAAGAGAATCATTATCAACAAATTTCTAAAAAAGAAAGCTCCTTCGGGAAAAGGAGCTTTACTGCCTGTTTTAAAGAAGTTTAAAACTTGCTGTGCACTCTTATTATATCTCATAATACACATCTTAACAGTTTTAAAAATTGGAAATCCCCTCTATCCCCTCCCCCTTACATTTTGTATAATAAAAGGGAATTACTTATTAAGGAGGAAAATAATGACACAAAATCTCACGCAAGGCGAGAGGATACACTCAATTGATATCATTAGGGGAATAGCTGTACTAGGTATTTTTCTTGTTAACTGGCCTATTATTGCTGGAATTGACTCACGTGATCTTTCAGGAGTTTATGAGGGACTAGATAGTTATATCCGTCTAATTTACGATATGTTTATTCAAACAAAGTTTTATACTATCTTTTCGTTTTTATTCGGACTAGGCTTTTATATTTTTATGACTCGTGCTGAAGCGAAAACAGATCGACCAAAAACTTTATTTGTTCGTCGCTTACTTATTTTATTATTATTTGGTTTCTTACATTATGTGCTTTTATGGGACGGAGACATTTTACATACTTATGCAATCGCTGGATTTTTCTTATTTTTATTTTATAAGAGAGAACCTCGTACCATTTTAATATGGGCAATTGCTTTATTAAGTATTTTTCAATTTCTTATACTAATTGCTAGTATTAGTGTTGCCTTAATGTCAAAGGCTGAACTTGGATTCTCCTTACCAGTCATGCCACTTGAAGACTGGGTGTCACAAATACAAAATCGTTTCCATGCATTTTATGCTGATGGAATAGTATTAAATATTACAATGCTCCCAGAAACAGTTGGGCTATTTTTACTTGGTTTATACGCCGGTAAAAAGGATATTTTCCGCCGCACGAAAGAGTTAGATACAAAACTTAAAAAATGGCAAATTATTACGTTCATTTTAACATTACCAATGTGGTTCTTCATGGTTCGTTACTTCTTATCAAAACCATTTTATGAACCAATTTATATGCAGGCCTTTACAATGTTCAGTGGAAAAACATTATTCATCTTCTACATTTTCACGCTAATGCGTTTATTACAAAAAGAAAAATGGCAAACATTATTACGCCCATTCCAATACGTTGGACGAATGGCGTTAACAAATTACATCTCACATACAATTGTTACATTACTTGTATTCGGACTATTGTTCAAAAACGATTATCTTGCTCCATTATGGGTAGGACCTCTATTTTGCATCAGTTTTTATACGTTACAAATCTTTATTAGCCGCTGGTGGCTTTCACATTATCAATACGGGCCACTTGAGTACATTTGGCGGCTTGGTACGTATGGGAAAATGATGCCACTTAAAAAGAAAAGCAAGGTCTCATAATGAGACCTTGCTTTTCTATGCTTCTCTTACTGCATTTTGCATCGAAACTGGCTCTTCTTTTACTTTCCCTTTTCGCTGCGGCACCATATTAAATACAATATTTAAAAGTACTGCTGATGCACTTCCTAGCACAATTCCGTTATCTGTTAAAATACGAATATTTTCTGGAAGTTGTGAGAATAATGTAGGAACGACTGTAACCCCAAGCCCAATTCCCACAGAGCATGCAACAATTAATAAGTTTTCTTGCTTTCCAAAATCAACGCTACTTAACATTTTAATACCATATGCCATAACCATACCGAACATCGCTAACATCGCACCACCAAGTACTGATTTCGGAATGATTGTTGTAATAGCTGCGATTTTTGGAATGAACCCAAGAACGATTAACATACCACCACAAGTATAAATAATAACGCGATTTCTTACTCCTGTTAATTGAACAAGTCCTACGTTTTGAGAGTAAGTTGTATATGGAAATGCGTTAAAAATACCACCTAACACCATCGCTAACCCTTCTGCGCGATAGCCTTTTGTTAATTCTTTTTCACCGATCTTTTTATTACAAATATCAGATAACGCAAAGTATACACCTGTTGCTTCTACAATCCCTACACAAGCAACGAGAATCATCGTAATAATTGGCGTTAATTCAAATGTCGGTGTACCGAAGTAAAACGGCTGAATACCGTGGAACCAATCTGCTTCTCCAACAGCTTGCAAGCTTACTTTCCCCATAAACGCTGCAACGATTGTACCGAACAAAAGACCTAATAAAATAGAAATAGAACGGATAAACCCATCAAAGAAACGATACATAATGATGATAAATAATAATACGCCAAATGCTAACGCTAAGTTTTCAAGACTTCCGAAATCTTTGCTTCCTACTCCGCCAGCCATATCATTAATCGCTGCTGGAACAAGTGTAACTCCAATTACAGTAACAACAGACCCTGTTACGACAGGGGGAAATAATTTTACAAGCTTTCCAAATAGTTTCGCAAAAATAACAACAAACAAACCGGCAGCAATAATTGCTCCATAAATAGAAGACACGCCGTATTGTTTTCCAATTGCAATCATCGGCCCAACCGCTGTAAATGTACAACCTAGTACAACTGGAAGTCCAATACCGAAAAAGCGATTTGATAATGCTTGTAAAATTGTTGCAACGCCGCACATTAATAAATCAATTGAGACTAAATATGTTAACTCTTTTTGATTTAAGCCAAGTCCGCCTCCCACAATAAGTGGAACGATAATTGCACCGGCATACATAGCAAGCATATGCTGCATACCTAGCGATGCGATTTTAAATGGATGTTGCTTCATCGCTTATTTCACCTCCGCAGTTTCTTGCTGTACAAATGTAACTGTGCCGTTATCAAGTGATGCAATTTCTGCTAGTGACTCAACACGAACGCCTTGTTCACGAAGCTTCTTTCCTCCATCTTGAAATGCTTTTTCAATAACAATTCCAATTCCCGCAATGCTTGCTCCAGCTTGCTCTACTAAACTCATTAAACCCAAAGCAGCCTGACCGTTTGCTAAAAAGTCATCAATGATTAATACACGATCATTTTCATCAATATGAGTGCGAGATAGTGAAATTTCATTTGTTTCTTGTTTTGTAAATGAATATACGTTTGCAACATACATATTATCTTGTAACGTTAACGATTTACGTTTTCTTGCAAAAATTACTTTTACACCAAGCTCTAATGCAGCCATAACTGCTGGTGCAATGCCAGAAGATTCAATCGTCACGATTTTTGTAATGTTCTCTTCTTTAAAACGTTTAGCAAATTCTTTTCCAATCTCTTGCATAAGTACCGGATCAATTTGGTGATTTAAAAATGCATCTACCTTTAATACGTCACCAGATAAAACCTTTCCTTCGTTCAAAATCTTTTCTTGTAATACTTTCATGTTTGTTCCTCCTCTTATGCAATAAAAAAACTCCAAAAGCCGCCACCACTCGTTACAAGTGAGAGACGTGCTTTTGGAGTTTCGCAAAAAAGAATGCTTAACAAGCAAATATATTCGTCCTCACTCATAGTCAAAGTATTTACGGTACTTCGGTAGAAACTTGCAGGCCATATCCCCGCGATTATATGAGTGTAGCTAACTATTTATTTTATAGAAGGATTATAACGCAATTTTTATACTTTGAAAAGTATTTATTAATAAAACACGTACAAATTTTATAAAAACACTATTTTCGTTCGATTTTTGCAAACTCTTACATTCTCTATTACAACTTCGTTAAAATGACTGGCCCATCTTTTGTAATCGCAATTGTATGCTCGTATTGAGCAGATAATTTCCCATCCATCGTTCTTGCAGTCCATCCATTTAAATCAACTTTAGAATAGCGCATACCTACATTTACAATCGGCTCAATTGTAATTACCATGCCTTCTTGCAGCTTAGGTCCTTGTCCCGGTTTACCAAAATGAAAAATTGCTGGTTCTTCATGAATCTCTTTACCAATCCCATGCCCCGTAAAATCTCTTGCAACAGAAAAACCTTCAGCATTTGCATAACTTTCAATTGCAAAACCAATATCCCCTACATGATTACCGATTATCGCCTGATCAATTCCTTTATATAAAGCACTCTCAGCCACTAGCAATAACCTTTTTGTTTCGTCAGAAACATCCCCTACTATATATGTCCATGCAGAATCTGATAGCGCACCATTTAAGTTTACTACCATATCAATTGTGACAACATCTCCCTCATTTAAAGGAACATCGGCCGGAAACCCATGACACATTTCATCGTTTACAGACGCACATATCGCATATGGATACCCGTTGTAACCTTTCTGCTCAGATGTTGCACCATGCTTTTCTAAATACGCTTCAACAAACGTCTCAATTTCTTGTGTTGTTATTCCTGGTTTTATCATTTTTCCTATTTCTCTATGACATGAAGCAAGTAATTTCCCAGATTCATGCATCAAATCTATTTC
>Ga0209595_100854_pt1 | contig 9720 bp, 6 predicted proteins | sample Porto_4metaG_FD_187427 | JGI IMG/M metagenome (GOLD analysis project Ga0209595, IMG submission 187427) | Marine algal microbial communities from Porto, Portugal - Porto_4 metaG (SPAdes) (version 2) | ecosystem: Host-associated > Algae > Red algae > Unclassified | place: Portugal: Porto | collected...
GTTGATATGAGCTAATGTCTTTTAAATTAACGTCGATATCAGGGCTGAACTGTTTAAGCGTGGCAATGATTTCAGGCAACAGGCCATATAGTACTGAGGGCACAAAACCTATATTTAAAACGCTGCTGGGTGCTGATAGACGCTGAGTCATACTGGTTACAGTATCGATCTCGGTCAATATAGTGCTTATTTTATCGTAGAAGAAACTGCCCGCTTCAGTCAGATGTAGTGGCCTGTGGTAGCGGTCAATAAGCACTACGCCCATGTCAGTCTCTAACTGTTTTAGCAATCGACTCAGGCTTGGCTGTGACAGTCCTGTCTTGGTGGCGGCCGCGCTAAAGCTGCGCAAGTCGGCAACCGCAATAAACGCATTAAGCTGTTTTAAATCCATACTATTGAGCCTGTCATAGTCTATGTTGTCTTCATGATATTTGTTTTTACTTCTTATTTATCCTGCAGTTGAAGACAATTTGCACAAATATTCGTGACATTAAAAAAATTGTGCTTGAAGATAATGGTATGAGCAACTATATTGAGTGCTGATAACACTGTTACACTCTAGCAAGAAAAATCAAAACTTCATCTTAGCAGTCATTTAATGCCAGTAGAACAAACTGGTTTGGTATTATTCTATGAGCGACGAAAAAGAAGACATCGGTACTGATTTTGACGAAAAATTGGCTAAAATCGTTCACCAGAAGTCGCGTAAGCGTAACAACAATGATATCTATGAACGTTTTATTAGTCGTGTTCATAGCTCTGAAGATAGTAACAGAAAAAATTCGAAACCATTGGAAGGCGCACAAAAACTTCCTGCTTTTGAACCATTAAGTACAGAAGAGTTACAGCTGTTTGAAGATCAAAATATCGACGAAGGATCAAAAGTAAATGCAACTTTTGATTTTTCAAATAAAAATGTATCACAAACTCATATACCGAGCATAGAGGATGACGACTATAGTAGTGTTAGTGATGTCGGCTCACATACTGCAGATTCAGAATACACAGAAAATAGTAACGATACGGACTTGCCTGCTGCTACCGCCCATTACAGTGAACCTACGACAGGTATCATGTCTAACAATGACTCTATAAATATTGAAGACTTAGTAGAATCAACCTCTGTTGAGGAAGTAGTAACCAAAAGCAAGGTAAAGAGTAGCAAAAAACCTATCGTTATTGGTATAGTTGTTGGCTCAATAGTATTGGCTACTATTATAGTGATGCTTATATTTTCAGGAATATTATCAACTTCTGCTGTTGACGATAAAGGTAACAGTGCTGATACTCATGTAGAGAAAGACAGTACACCAGTTATTGACACTGAGACAATAACACCTGTCGAAAGCCAAACAGTTACTGATGACGTTGACCTTATAAGTGAGCAACCAGCATCCATCCAGCAGAGTGCTTCAGGTAATAGCAGACCAGACATGCCAGCTGCTAATGAACTAGAGTTGAATCCTGAAAACTCTACAACAGGAGACGATGTTGCTGTTTCGGAAACTGAGGAAGCTGCTATTACCTATGATGATTTTAGGCAAGAGTCACAAACCACATTGTATAGAGAGACTAACGATTAGAATGGTGATGTTTCGTTTAGTTTAACCCATTAGACAACACATAGGATACACGGTCATGTACCGTTGATAACGTGAGTTGAACTGGTACGTAGCTATGAGTAATTTAAATAACATTAGTAGCGGTAGTGCTACTAAATCAAAAAACATTAGACCACGCAGGCGTTTTTTCTTTATCGCCAGCATGGTCTTTATTGTTCTACTAGCTATGTATCTATTTGACCGTACTGCTTCTACGCTATCTCAAGCATCGTTCACCAATAACGGTTTAACGGCAAGCAATATTGCGACAAAAAGCAGTTTTAATAACATTCCATCACAATCGTATAGCCAAAGCGACTATGTAATCTCTGATATTTATCAAGAGAATGATGTCATTAGTTATGATGACTTCAAACAAGAAGCACAAAATGTACTATTTCGTGATGAAGGACAGCTTAAACAAGCTACCTATAGCACACATGGTATTACGCCTACCATTAGCATTGAAGACTTTAGAGTAGAAGCGCATAAAACCTTATATCGTGAATCCAGTTATTAGGGCTGCTATTAGCGCTATAGTATTATATTGATAGCTATAAATCAGTAAGTGAATAATATTGAGCCCCATTTTTCTATAAACCAGACGAATGGGGCTTTTTTGTGGGCTCAGTGCTCCATGCTTTGCTGTATGTCATCTGTCGCGCTCAACGCAACCGCTACGAAAGCGGCAGCCGTTGCACTGTAATTGGTCTGCTTGTATTGGATATGCACGGGTATGTGTGTGCTGACGTTGTTTAGCATCATAAAGTGACAGCCATCGCTATACAGTTTGCGTACGCAATAAGGCGCAATTGCTACTCCTAAACCGGCCGCTACCTCGGTTACCAATGTCTGCATGTGCTTGGGTTGACTGATGATATTGGGCGAAAACCCAGCTTGTCTGCATAGCATGATGGTTTCATCAAATAGACCAACTGCTTCATCACGGTTAAAAATAATAAACCTATCATCTTTTAGCTGCGCCAAATCAATGGTTTTTTGATTGGCTAATGCATGGCTCTGGTTCACAATCGCCACCAATTTGTCGATATAAATACTGTGGCTAACAAAGTCATTAGCAATAGCGCTCGGCAATGGCCTAGAAAAAGCAATATCGATGCGATCATTATTAAACGCTTCTATCTGTTCGGTCACCGTCATCTCAAACAATGACACATGTACGTTCGGGAACTGCGCTTTATAACTGCGTACCAACGTGGCCATAAAGGTCAAACATGCTGAGCTTAGATGCGCAATATTGAGCGTGCCTACTTGTCCGTCATGTGCCCGTTTAACTTGTGTCTTTGCTTGCTCTGCTAAGCTCAAAATAACAGCAGCGTCTTTCAATAGTTGCTCGCCAGCGGGTGTAATAGTCACCTCACGAGAAGTACGGTTAAACAGCACAACGCCTAACTCTGTCTCTAACGATGAGATATGGCGACTGATGGCAGGTTGTACGGTATACAGCTCACGCGCCGCTTCCGAAAAACTCTGGTGCTTGGCCACGGCCATAAAGCTTTTGAGTGTTTTTATATCCATACCATCAATCCCTTTTATTAACATCTTTCATCAAAATCTTGCTCAGTCTTATTTTTTATCTATACAGTATTTGTATGGATTCAATCACATACTATCATTTTTGTTATGGTTTGATAGGCTCTATACTTGCGGCATGATTTATTGAGCCGAGATAGCAATGGATAAGCCAGTACCCGTACTGAACCAACCGTCAAGCCAGTCGTTAAGCAGATTTATTTTACTGTTAATGACTGCCGCGATTGCCGCAACCGCCGCCAACCTTTATTACAACCAGCCGATTTTACCGCTCATCGGTCATGAGTTTGATTTAAACAACGCGCAACTGGGTAGTATTCCGGCATTGACGCAGTTTGGTTATGCGTTTGCTTTACTGTTCCTCTCACCGTTGGGCGATTCGATTGCGCGTAGACGCCTGATTGGTATTCTGTCGTACTTATTAGTAGCGGCTTGTGTTTTTGCAGCAATATCACCCAGTTTACCCGTACTGCTGCTATCGGTGTTTTTGATTGGTGTCAGCGCCAATATTACCCAGCAGCTCATTCCGTTTGCTGCATCCATGGTATCTCCTGAAAACAAGGGCGCAACCCTTGGTACTCTGATGATGGGATTGACCATTGGTATTCTATTGTCCCGAACTTTAAGTGGATTTGTAGGGGAGCAATTCGGTTGGCGCAGCGTGTTTGTGATGTCTGCAGCACTTGCCGCTGTCTTTGGGGTATTACTGCGGATATTTTTGCCAACCAACACCCCGCATACCACGCTGCGTTACTTTCCGCTTATCAAAAGTAGCTTGTCACTATTTATAAAACACAAATCCCTGCAAAAATTCACCCTTGCAGGTACATTTTGGTTTGCCTCATTCAACGTACTATGGGCAACGCTCGCGATTTATGTCAGCGATGCGCCTTTTAATTACAATGCACAGCAAGCAGGACTATTTGGTGTGATTGCGTTGGCAGGCGTGATAGGGGCTAAATCCTCTGGCAAATGGGTCAATAAGCTGGGCTCTAAAACCTTAGTGATGATGGCACTGGCTGCCATAGGCTTTGCTATTACAGGATTGTTCGCAGGTAATTTGGTGTCGCTGATTGTCGGTATTATCTTAATCGACTTTGCTGTATTTAGTGCGCAAGTGGCCAATCAGGTTCGCGTCTTTAGTATCGATCCCGCCGCCCAAAGTCGCATCAACGGTATTTATATGTTGGGTTACTACACAGGCGGGGCACTGGGGTCTATGGCGGGTGTCAAAGCTTTTGCCCTATACCAATGGCCAGGAGTGGTGGTGGTCAGCATCGTCTTTATTATAATCATTGCAATATTCAATGCATTCGCCAAAAAATAAGTGATATCAGTACAGTTATATCCGTAATAGATATCGAAACGACTAGGGACACATATGAACCAATTAAAAACCGCAGGTAGTTTTACCTTACTTTGTATTGCCAGTTTGACCATTATGGTTGGCACGTTACTGGCACCTGGCTTGGTCAGCATTTCGGCAGGCTTGGGTATTACCGGCAACAGCGTGCTATTAATCACTTTGCCGTCATTGGGTGCGGTGGTATTTGCGCCACTAGCTGGCAAGTTAATCGATAAATATGGCGCGTACAAACTCTTGATGATTGGTTTGTTTTTATACGGACTTGCAGGTGCCAGTGCTTATCTTCTACATGGACCAGCACAGGTGTTTAGCAATCGGTTTCTATTGGGTGGTATAACGGCAGTCGTCATGGCGAGCTGTACGTTACTAATCTCTACCTGGTATCAGGGGGAGGCTCGCTTAAAGATGATTGCCAAGCAAGGCATGTCCATTGAGCTGGGCGGGGTCATATTCTTATTTTTAGGTGGCTTGCTGGCCTCACAGTTTTGGGCATTACCGCTATCGATTTATTTGATTGCGTGGGTATTCTTAGCCATGCTACTACTGTTTGTACCACGGCATCATGCAACTGCTGTAAGCCATGAGCAGATTAATGAGGACGATAGTAAAACTATTATTAGTGGTCTATCTCTAAAAAATGTGTATCTTATCTCAACTTTAGCGATGACCATATTTTTCACCTCAACCGTGTTATTACCAATTACCATGCATGAGTTGAGCTATAACGAATCACAAATCGGTCAACTATTGGCATTTATCTCTTTGGTTGCTGTCGTTACCGCAGGCTTTATGCCAAAAATCATCAAATGGTTAAATGAACCCAAAGTATTAGCACTGGCATTTTTAGCGTTTGCGTTGTCGTATATTTGCTTTACGCAAACCAGTGCCTTGCTATTAGCATTAGGCGCGCTATTGATCGGCATTGGCTTTGGTTTTAGTATTCCGCTGTTGAACCACATGACCGTCGAGCTAAGTGCTGCTAAAGTACGTGGCCGTAACTTATCTTACTTTACGATGGCAGTGTTTTCGGGTCAGTTCTTCACATCATTTATGGAATACATGCCGGGCGGCGCGCACAACGTGTTTATTATGTGTAGCGTGTTCAGCGTCATTATTAGCATAGTTTTATTTGTGAAAGGTCGTAAATCTGCTTGATAGAGCGCTTGTATTTTTCATAAGGGAACATGAAGGGAAGCATCTTAGAGTCATCAATAGACACCGAGGCCAAGTACTGATGCTGTTGCTCTTGCTATTTATATTACAATCACAATCACAGCATCAGTTAGCTTGTGGGTCGTGTTAAGCCAGTTGCTTTTTAAGCGTTCGTAAACGGCTTTTAAATTCTGAGCGGTCAACATAACAGCCTTTGAGACGACGCTCACCGACGTTTTCATCAAATGCGTTACGCCCATGCAGGACTCGGCGGTTATCAAAAACCACCATTTGACCCGCTGCTAATTTTAATTCAATCTTATAGCGACTGTCTTTTAATCGAGCCATCAGCTCTCGATAAGCGAGGTAGTAGTCGTACATAACGTCACTTGGCAAATCAAAAACATCTGCAAGATGCGCGTTGTATTTGATTTCGACAATATTGCCAAAGTTGTCTAGATTGATGACAGGGTGGTGCTCACGGATATCATGGGCAGTGTCATGAAAACGAAAAGGGATAGCATATTCGGCAAGCAAGCGAAAATACTCAGGCTGCTCTTTTCGTAACCCTTCTAACACCTTTAATCCATCTACAAAAGTAGATTCGCCACCTATGCTTTCATTACTCAAAAAATGCAAAAATTGATAGCCTGGAGGTAACTCTTGATTTGGCAAGTCGGTATGCAAAGGTAATGAGAGCGACGTATACGCCAAATTGATTGGTGATTTTTCTGATATGACATCAAAAGTCATGCCAAAATTGGTCTGCCGTAGGTAATCGACTCGCATGGCGGTCTGTACACCAGCGTTAGAATCGTTCGGCATATTATCAATAATAGTAAGCCCATATTTATCCAGCGTACTCATCCACTCATATAAAGCGCTGTCACTGGTCATGATGCTCTGCTGATCATACATCGGAATGTGGTCAATAAACGTGCCATCCCAGCTTTCATAAGGACTGCTATGATCCTTGGCCAATGCACTAGAATACCCAAACTCATGTAACCAACTCTGATCAAAGTGGCTGATATGCGCTTGTTCTGACCATTCAATCGTTAGCGTTGTATCATCAAAAGAGACAGAGAGTGGATGGATATCTTTTGAGACACTCAGCAAATCAAAGCTACGCTCGCCAGTGTGCGGATGAAAAGCCGATGGGCAGTTATCACGCAGCCAGATATAGTGATACGTACTGTCGATACCATCATTCCAGCGTATTTGAATGGCGTGATCAATGAGCGCAACGGATTCTATTTGATAGTCAGTTGCTACGGCGATGTCTAGAGATGGTGTTGATTGAGGCGTTTCCATTGGAGCAGACCCTACATATACATGAAGTAAAAATATATTTTACGGTATCTTGTTCGGATCGGTTATTCAAACAATGAATTACGAATCACCTAATAGGCAATATCAATCAACGCAGTACTAAACTGCGATTGATATCTGGCGAGATATTTTCTGAAGGGTTTTGAATAATATTAAGGCTTCGCGAACGAAGCCCTAATATTTGCGACAATTGGTATAAGCTTTTTATTTATCCGAAAGCTAATTATCGAAAAGCTACCTTAACCAGTATTTCGTAACCCTGCAGCTAGCGCATTGATACTACGGATTAATGGATCTTCGACATTAAGGTCGCCATGTGCCGAATCGTTCGGGGTGTCCTGTTGTCTGGCACGCTTTAACAGCTCAATCTGGATATAGTTAATAGGATCTAGATAAGCGTCTCGCCACTGCAGGGATGAAGCAAGATTCTGCTGATTGGATAATAAAGAGTCTTGCTCAAGCAGAGAGTTTAATCCTGAATTGGTCAGCGTGTATTCATCGGTGACCGATGTCATGATTTTTTCGCGTAACGGCTCATCATCACACAGTTGGCTATAAGCCTCGGCAATATTCATATTGGCTTTGGTAAAAGCCATTTCGATATTACTGATAAACACGCTAAAGAAAGGCCAGTGCTTATTCATCTCTTTCATCAATGCTTCGTCTTTTTTGACGCTATCTAGCGCACTACCAACGCCATACCAAGCAGGTAGGGTAAAGCGTGCCAATGACCAGCCAAATACCCAAGGAATCGCTCGCAAGGTGGTCTTACTTGGTAGGCCTTTTTTGCGATGAGCAGGACGTGAGCCAATGTTTAACAGAGATATTTCTTGTACTGGGGTGACCTCGGAGTAGAATTTATAAAACCCTTCGGTATGATCGGTCAGCTCTCGATAACGTTGTTCACCTGCGTCCGCTAAGCGTGCAAACAGCGCTTCATACTCTGGCAACTCAGTCGGTTGTACCACAAACCTTGTTGAGCAGGCTTTGAGTGTACCTGTAATAGCCATGGTCAGCTCAAACACGGCAGTATCTGTATTGGCATACTTGGCATAGAGCACTTCGCCTTGCTCAGTTACCTTAATCTGCCCATGCAGCGTGCCTGCTGGCTGTGCCGCAATGGCTTTGTGCGTTGATCCACCACCACGGCTTACAGAGCCGCCACGACCATGGAACAAGCGTGTTTTTATGCCATATTGCTCAGCAATGTTATTAATGGTTTGCTGTGCACTATAAAGCTGCCAAGCAGAGGTAATAATGCCGCCGTCTTTTGATGAGTCTGAATAACCTAGCATAATCTCTTGCGTGTTATCCGTGTTCCGTAGCAGTCCACGATATAGTGGATTATCTAACACGGCAGGCAAGATTTTATCGATATTTTTGAGATCTTCGATGGTTTCGAACAACGGCGCAACTGGCAAATCAGCAGACAACTGACCTTCGTCATCAATTCTGCATAAGCCTGCAAACCGCATTAGCAGCAATACTTCTAGTAGCTGGCTAGCGTTATTGGTCATCGAGATCACATAGCTACCAAAAGTAGCCTGTCCCACCAGTTTGCGTAGAGTAGCGACCGAATTCATCAGTGACAATTGCTCACGCGTTTTGTCTGTCAGGTTGTCAGTATAAATGAGCGGCGTGCCAGGTTTTTCTAGCAAGCGTGTGAGCCACTCTTGACGTTCGGTTTCGTTTAGCGTCTGATAATCAGGCAGGTTGGAGGCACTAGCAAAAATATCTGCGATCACTTCGCCATGGTATGACGACTCTTGACGGATATCGAGCGCTGCCAAATGAAAACCGCAAGTTTTGACCAAACGAATGACATCTAGCAGTAATCCATCGCTGTGTGCCGTATCGTGTGTATTGACACTTTGACGGATAATGCGCAGATCTTCTAGTAATTCTTCTGGATTGGCATAGGCATCTTTTTCGGCCTCGATATCCGTACCTTTACTTTGGATGCGGCGATTGGTGGCTTTAACTTTAGTCAGAATGATAGAGAGCAGGCGACGATATGGCTCATTGCCATAGTCGTCGAGGTTATAGTCAAACACACGCTGATCGAGCTCATTATAATTTTTAATCTTGGCATATACGTCAGGTGAAACGGTGACAATGGTGTCACTATGAATCAGCTGTCTGCGCAGTTTTTTGAGTAGTACTTGATAGTGACGCAGCACGGTATCAGCATGCATCAATACGGCAAGCTCTGTGGTCTCAAAAGTCACAAAAGGATTGCCATCTCTATCACCACCAATCCATGAGCCAAAGCTCATAAATGCAGGCAGTGGATAGTCTGTGAGCTCTGGATAGATATCGACAATGGCTTTTTTGATATTACGATACACTTTAGGAATGGCATTGAACAAACTGGCATTAAAGTAATGCAAGCCATTGTTAATCTCGTCATATACCAATGGCTTACGGGTGCGCACTTCGTCAGACGACCATAATAGATCAATCGTTTGCGCAGTTTGTTCTTTAGCTTGCTCGTAGGCGAAGCTGTTTTCAGACACGTTGTTTAAAGCGTCGCTATGCGTGAATAGACTTTGTAAGATATTCATCGTTGTACGGCGACGCGCTTCGGTAGGATGCGCCGTAAATACAGGTGTAAACTTTAGCTGATCAATCAGCTCTTGCATTTGAGCAGGCTCGATATTGCGCTCACGACACTCAAGTAAGGTACGACGAAATGATCCTTCCCAGCTTTGCTCA
>Ga0209595_100859_pt1 | contig 9677 bp, 5 predicted proteins | sample Porto_4metaG_FD_187427 | JGI IMG/M metagenome (GOLD analysis project Ga0209595, IMG submission 187427) | Marine algal microbial communities from Porto, Portugal - Porto_4 metaG (SPAdes) (version 2) | ecosystem: Host-associated > Algae > Red algae > Unclassified | place: Portugal: Porto | collected...
ATACGATACAAATATTCATCATCAATAATCAAGGTCGCTTTTGGGTTTTTAGTAACACCCTTTTTGATGATAGCTGATTTTTCGGTAACAATAATTTGTTGGCAAACTTGCTCCGTACAACCGTTCACCGTGACCTGATATATACCTATGAATTTTTTCTCCCATTTGGATTTTGTTTTAAAGCGTTTTCGAAGCGCAGTAAAAAACGGATTAGATTTGGGTTTGGCTTTCTTCTTGACTTCTTTTTGTTTTTCTCTTTTTAAGATAATAGCTTCTAATTCATTTGCAGATTCGCGAATGTAGCGGGCAAATTGGTCGGCATCGGGCATCGTTTTGGCATCGGAAGTCGCGGTGATACTCACCTGACCATTATAACTCAATACTGCGATAATCAAACCCAAACCATCCACCACAGGTGTCAGTGCAAATATCGAAAGTATCTTATGACCATTCATGTACAAAGGAAATTGCGGTCCCGGCACATTCGTAATCGTCACATTAAATGGTGGGCGGTGATATTCGTTGAGATTATAACGGCTATACACACCTGCGGCGAGATTGGCGAGACCAAAAGGTACGGCATCGGCAAGTTTTGCAAGGGTTTTTGCACCCATCGCTTTGTGTCGCACTTTACCTATCGAAGTTTGTTCTTGTATGGCTTCGAGGCGTTCTATCGGGTCTTCGATTTGGGTGGCGATGGGAATGAGCATATTGGAAATTTTATTTTCAATTTCTCCATCTTTCTCTTTCCGTATAGAAATCGGAACATTCGCAATGAGCGACTGCGCCGGTAGTTTGTCTTTTTCTACCAAATATTTACGAATCCCACCTGCACATATCGCCAGAATGACATCGTTGACAGTAGCGTCCATCGCTTTTTTGAGGGCTTTAATTCGAGCCAATGAAAGCAATGCCGTTCCCCAAGTTCGGCGCGGCGAAATGGATTGATTAAAGATAGTTTTGGGTGCGCCTGCGGATTTCGGGATGTCGCTTTTTACCTGCATCCGACTACTCATTTGACTTTGTGCGACCTTGACGAGTGTACGCCCGGCTACTCGCGGAATCTTCAAAGGGTCTTTGAGAAAATCAACACCACTTTTGGCGAGTAAAGTCAATTCGTTGGGCAGCGGTTCGGGTTTATATACGCGCGGTTGTTCGCTCATATCGGGCTTGTCGCTGGGGTCAAAACTCAATAATACGCCCATAATACCCATACCTGACATGCCATCTATCATCACATGATGTACTTTGGAAACGAGCGCGACAGAGCCTTTTGGGACTTGTGATACATTGTCCAAGCCTTCAATAAAAGTCATGCTCCAAAGCGGGCGACGCAAATCCAAAGGCGTACTGGAAATCGAAGCGGTCAGGTTGCGAAGCGTCTCCCAATCGGCGGGGTCGGGCAGTTTGATACGTTGAATGTGCAAATCTATGTCAAAATTCGGGTCATCCGCCCAATAGGGATAACCGAGGTTCATCGGCACATTGACAAGCCGCTGACGAAATTTCGGTATCTGATGTAGTTTGGTCGCAATATTATGTCTGAAACCCTCAAAGTCAATCGAGCCCTCTACCACAACAAGCGAAGAAATGTGCATCGGACTTTTGGGTGAATCAGAATATAAAAATGCCGCATCATAACCCGAAATCGACTTTACAGATGGGTCAAGTGCAGTTTCTATTTTTGAAAGAATATCTTTGAACATACCTTTTTGAATGAGTGAATGACTGAATTGTAAATGTTGAGTAAAACGAAATCCCGTACTTGATTCGGGAAGTTAGGGAAGACGAAAAAAATAATCTACCCGTCTGAATTGTTCTTTTTCTTATATGTTTCACTAAATCTTCCTTACGTAGCTCGGCTATGCGCGTCAAATTTAGCCAAACATACAAAAAAAATAACTTCTTCATTTGGGGTAGATTATTTTCTTCCTCTTCCCTTAATTATTTAATGCGACAATGTTTTCTTTGCCGACACATTTATTCATTTACTCATTTACTCATTTACTCATTTTTTTCACAGCTCAAAGAACCGATTTTTTTTGAACTTTAATAATATTTGAACGAAAAAAAATATTATTCTATCGCACGATCAAAAGTATTTCATTGAAAAGAAGGGGAAATTAATTGAGTGCGTCACAAATCGGTAGTAACACATTTCAATGACAAGATGCGTTAGCATCAATACCGTCTGTAGAAAAAGTAAACCCAAAGCTAATCAAGGTGCGTAGTACCTTTTATAATACCACCGATTTGTGACACACTCAAATTAATTAACGTTGACTATTAGACTTTATTTAGGAATATTTTGTATGCATGGAATTTTGTATTTTTTCGATAATCGAGCCTCATTTTGAGCTGCATACCCTAAGTAGTAAGTCAATCTAATTATGATATGTTGCTTTGAGTGAAATTTTTTCGAGTACGAGGCGGAGGTTATTCAGCATAGCCGTAGCTACGCTGGATGTTCTCCAACAAAGTAATCGGACAAATTTCGCCAAATGAACTTATCATAATTAGTTTGACTTACTACTAAGGTACGGAGCGAAAAATAGGAGAAGAGTATCGGAAAAAGACAATGTTAGCTGCATACAAAATATTCCTAAATAAAGTCTATTTATTATTCGTTCATTTCACTCACCTGTACTGACGACTTTAGCCGTCAAGTGATTGCAATCGGCAACGGCTGTAATCGTTGGTACGGGGGCTTAGGGAAGACGAAAAAAATAATCTACTCGTCTGAATTGTTCTTTTTCTTATATGTTTCACTTAGTGAAAGAAAAAAAATAACTTCTTCATTTGGGGTAGATTATTTTCTTCCTCTTCCCTTACTCTTTAATCAACTGTCTTACTATACCACCATTTTCTGTATTTAAATGTAAAAAATACATACCTGATGCCAAGTCACTCGCTGCAAATCGAAGGTCATAATTTCCGGCGATTTGGCGGTCATTATGTAGTGTCTTGACCAGTTTTCCAGTGGCATCGTATAGCGCGATACGTACATTTTGTGTCTGCGCGAGTGCGTAATGTAAGGTCACAGATGCGTAGTAGGGATTCGGATAAACACTAAGCAGTAAAATATCCGCATTAGGTATCGTCGTAGAAATCGTCATATCTGCCGTAGGGTCGGGTGCAGGAATTTGTTGTGTCGCTTTTGGTGGGGCAGGGATGTCGGTCGGGTTGAGGTAGTTTTCATTTACATTCGTATAAAAACCTGTGAAAAAAGACTCGGTTGAGTTGGGTGTAGCCATACCATTATCCAAATAGTAATAATCCATTTGTGCTTTTTCATCCGTCAAATCCAAGACGATATAACCATGTTGGACGACTTCAATAAATTTGTTGTGCGGATTATATTGCGGAAAAACGCTTGCCAAAACAGAAGCCACTCCTGCGCCAAAAAGTTCGTCATAATTATCGGAACTAATACTTGGCGTTACAGCTTCGACAGCGATAGAACCCATACCACTTTCGGCATTATAAACGAGCGTATCACGCGGCGCAGTACTGACATCAAAACTCAACGAAATGTGTACATCTCCCGTTAAAAATACGATATTATCAATATCGTTATCTACGATATGATTAATGACTTCTTCGCGTTTGGTAGGATAGCCATACCAAGTGTCAAGGAAAAGATGTCTCGCGCCATCGAAGAAAGCTGCGTCTAATTCTTCGACAAATAACTGTGCAAAAACAATCTGATTGCCCACGACTTTCCAAGTGGCTGTAGAGTTGGTGAGTCCATCTTTGAACCATTGCATTTGCTCTGGTCCGAGGAGGTAACGGTCGGGGTCGGTCAATGTTGGGTCTTCGAGCGTATCGACCTGTTCGGCGCGGGCTTCGTGGCGGGTATCAAGCATGATGACATCCGCCATATTGCCGTAGGAAAAGCTGCGGTAAACGGTTTGCGTTGCATTGTCGCGGATAGGCACCCACTCGAAGAGGGCTTGCGTAGCAGCGCTTTTACGGTCTGCATAATCGCCTTCATTATCGGTGTGGTTGTTCGCGCCATTGAGCCACGCATCATTGGCAACTTCGTGGTCGTCCCAAATCAAAATAAACGGATGTTGCTGCATCGCACGACGCAAATCATCGTCCAATCTATAATAAGAATATCGAATGCGATAGTCACTCAATCCGAGTATTTCGTGGTCGGGTTGGTGTCCGCGTCCGACTTCTTCGGTGTAGCCGTAGCCGCCAGTCTGATACTCATAAATGAAATCACCGAGGTGCAAAACAGCGTCAATATCATTACGTTCTGCCAATCTTCCGAAGGCACTAAAATAACCTGATTGATAATTATTGCAAGATGCTACGGCGAATTTTAAGTGTTCGCTATTTCCCGCAGGTGCGGTGCGTGTGCGCCCTGTAATCGACGTACCACCCAAAGCCGAAAAACGGTAGTAATAAGTCGTTGCGGCATTGAGTCCTGCCACGTCGAGTTTGACGGTATAGTCGCGGTCAATATCCGTCGTGTACATGCCCGAAGCGGTGATATTTGCGAAAGCGGTGTCTGTTGCCATTTCCCAATTGACATCGATTGGCTGGTCGGCGGTCGGCGTTATGCGCGTCCATATCACGACAGCGTCGGGAAGCGGATCACCAGAAGCTACACCATGGTAGAATGGTTCTAAAGTCGAATTAAAAGGAAGGTTTTCGTCGCTTGTACGACTATTGATATTGAGTTCGATATTCTGGGCAAAACCAGTGGAGACTGCAAAGAGCAGCATGATAAGAAGGCAGGTATTTTTCATACCCAAAGATAAGAAACGACAGACGGTAGACGGTAGACGATGGACGGTTTTTTTATTTTTTTTTGCAAAAAATATATTTCTTTAATACCGTTTGTCGTCTACCGTCAAGCAAAGCGTCCGTTTACCGTTTACCGTCCACCGTCTTTTCTACCAACCGTCGCAACTCTTGTATTCGCTGAAAATGCAGCGTGATTTTTTGGCTCTTTCTATGCGACCGAGTTGTCTTTCGGCTTTGGATTGTTTAGAGTTTAAGACATATTTAAGGTTGAAAGCGGTTGAGTGTAAGTTGGTAAAATCAGTATCCGTTCCAAAATAGTGACGAAGTCCGGCGCCATACCGTGCCTCAAAACCTAACTCTACTCTTCTAAAAAATGTGATACCAAAACCTGCCTGTGCAAATACGCGAGTAGAGATGCCGTCATTTACATTGTCATAACTGCTATTGTGTTCATATTCCCAATCACCGTTATCTCTTTCGGGGCGTATACTTTTATAGGTACTTACAGATATGTAATTGCCGAATTGATACCCAAGATTAGTACCGATTCCACCATATAGATTCAAAAACTGTTTGTTGAGAAAACCAAGCACCGGGACTTTTTTCAATATAACTGCCTCCACATCTATTTCATTACCGTGTAGTGTAAGGTCTAAGTTTGAGTAGCTATTCTCATTGTTGTCATAAAAATGTACGCCATCCATTCTATCAAAGAGAAATACACCGGAAGCGTGTAATTCTACATTTTCCCATCGTTGCGGTTCAAGCACCAACGTCAAACGAAAATTTTGGTTTTCACAAAACATGGAAGACTGATAAGAATTTGCCAAATTTAGGAAAGGTTGGATGTCTTGTGCCGTTCTGCTGTCGGTTTTCCTTAGGAGCATATCTGTCGAGAGTCCAGGCAACATATCCCAGTCTTGTCCGAGTGAAATACCGAATTTTTTAACTTTCATTTGGGCGTCTGCCTGAAAACTGAAAGTAAAGGCAAATAAAGCCACGAGTAAGAGTGATTTTTTCATAAAAGACATAATTTATATTGAGAAAAAATGATTAGTGAAAGAAATTAAATAAATTGTTCCATAATGCGCCGTAATTTTTTCTTCTAAGGTCGCACTGAAATATAGCCATTTTTTAATTAATTAAAATTATCTTGTAATTTATTTATTATTAAAAATGAGTTATTTATAAATATTTTTTATAAATATTTTTTATTACAAAATAATTTAAAAATATTCTTATTTCAGCAGAACCTTCTAAAGAATTCAAAAAGTCGTTGCATAGCCATAGCTACGGAACTATTTTTTGTGTTTTTTAGAAGGGAAAAGAACAAGCATTATGGAACAATTTATTTATTTTCTTTCACTTATTAAAAATTTTAATGCTTCTTAAACGTAAGTTATGGTAAATATGTTGGCTTGTCAATGTTATATGCGCAACTTTAACTATTGTTAAAATTTCGACTAAAAGTATGTTCTTTGGTATTTTTCAGTATTTGAAAAATATTTTAACGCGTTTTTTTTTGAAGTTGAAGTTGAAGTTGAAGTTGAAGTTGAAACCTTATTTAGGCACTCTCGACGAAATACCATTATTTTGATTCCATAAAAACTTATCTGCGCCGTTGATGTCGCCATTAAGGTCGAAATCACTAGGGCGATAACGGTCAAAGCTACCATTATCATCGTTCCATAAAGATTTATCTGCGCCGTTGATGTCGTAACTCGGTATTTCGTTTTGATTGGCATCGGCGGCGTACATTGCCCATTTGCTGCCTATGTTGATTTGTCCGTAGCCGGTGTTGTCGCGGTAGCTATTATTGGTCGTAAAATCGTAGGTCAAGGAAGCGTTTACGAAGTGAACGGGCGCAGGTGACATGACGCCCATGTGGTTGCGATGTTGGACGAGGATGTAGAGTGAATCGGTTTCTGGTAAAGGCAAAGCACATCTGTCCGGAAATTCAATCTGACCATTGTTGAGTAGCAAGGCAGCGGTTCGTGCGATTTCACTACCCGAATTTATATTTGTTCTAAAACTAACTAATAACCAATCAATTGTGTTGTCAAGATAGTCGTTATTCGACCAATTTTCGCCTTCAGTTCCGCTATAATTCCAGGGGGAAATATGGTACGGTTGCCCGGCTGAAGTTGGCGGCGCATTACCATTCAGTGGAACTTGTCCGGGTAGCAGACCGCGTTGATAAAGTCCGTTGTTCATGCTATCTGTGTTGGGTTTATATGCGCCTTGCAGATACACTTTGAGGTCAATTTTGGCGCAAATCTGCGGGTCAATAGGGAAGTTAAAAAAGCTAATCATACCATGCCCTTCGCTATTAATGATGAAGGGCGAAGTAATCTCAGTGCCGCTTTTATCGAGGTAAGTGATGCCCGTAGTTGTAGTAGAATCGGCAGAAAGTTGAAGCACGATAGTATTGCTATCGGTGTATCCTGAGATGACGGTTGTGAGGCTATCGCCTTCGAGTATAAAGTCATTTTGAGAGCCGCTTTCCCAAATCAAGCTATCGGCGGCTTGCATCGTAAGGGTTATTTCGTCGGGTGCGGTGAACGCTGCTGTGCTGATATTGGGCGATTCGACAACGGCAGTCGTAGCAGCGTAAAGGTCGCGTTCGATGAGTCGATAAAAACGCCGACCGAGTTCTTTATAACCGCCTTCGTACTCAAAATGACAATCTCCGTGCTGAAGCAGTCCTTTAGTAGATAGCATACTGGTTTTGGGCAATTCCTCTACCAGTTGCCGCAAAGCATCTTGAATCAAAACTGCTTCGTGAGGCTGCGAAAAACACCCCGTTCTGATTTCGGTCAGGTAGACCTGTTCGGCCGAAGAATAATCCTCCATCCAAGCATCATAAACCTGATTGAAATATTGTTTGTAATCCGTCGGAGTCGTAACAATGACATCTTCTTCGCCCTGATACCAAAGTATTGCTCTTACTTTATCTGCCAATTTAGTACGATTGAGTCGTGCAAGCAACTGACCATAATTATTATGAGGCGTTTCAGGGTCGGGGTCATGCCTTCTAAACACCCTCATACGCCACCCGCCGCGTGCGCCATTAAAAACAGCAATCGGAATACCTTGATTGTCAACGATTTGTTTGGCAAAGTATAAACCCCACTGCCCCGTATTGCCTTGCGAAGTACGGTCGCCATCTCCCTGTCCGATGTGCCAGAGCGTGTCATTTGGGTTCGAACCGTAGCCATGCACGCGAATAAAAGGGCTGGCATCTGGCGCACTACTTCCTTCAAATTGTTGAGCTTCGGCGTTGGATTGACCATTAATAATATAGACATCGCCCGCCACCACATCGGCAGCCGAAGCCCGAAGCGTGGTGTCAGTAGCCGTTATTTCGTATAATTCAAATGTATATTGCGCCAGTTCTGCGGTGATTTCAGGATAAAATGCAAACGCGGCACTCGTATCTGGTTTCGCGCCATATTGTGCGAAAGGCAGGCTATCTCGCCAAATCACTAAACTCACGCTGTCGCCGCACGTTTCTACTTCGCCGATGACCTCCACTACTGCGCGATTTGTAGCCGTATCTCTGGCGTATAATTGCAGGTTTTGCGGAAATTCGGTGAGTGCAAATTCCTCGAATTCATCGGCGCAAGCATTCCGATAAATCACTTCGATATGTGGATGATATGCCGTAAAATTATGTCCTGATGAAAAATAAGCAATATAATTTTCTACAGAACTTGCTTCCGATATATTTAGGCTCAATATTCCATCACCATTAGCCTCTGATCTCATAGCTTCCGTCAATTCAAATTCGAGTTGACTACCTAAATTTGGCTGCACTAATACTGTGTCTATCAGTGAGTTAATGCTTGGTTTATTATTCCAAGTCAAGCTATCTTCTCGCCAGCTATCGTCATTTACGAGTCGAAGCGCATGTACGGTTGAGTCTGTACCCGAATTAAAGGTTAGGCGCAAAATCGCAGTATCAATATCATAGCCTTGTAAGGCAGAAACATCAAATTTTAGATAAGTTTGCCGATTATATTGTTCTGAAAAACTACCCTTGACAATGAGCGTAGTCAAGCTATCAAAATTCATATCAGCATATACACCGCCCCGTACAAAGCAGTCATCGCTTGGCGGCAAAAAAATCACTTGTGTGCTGTCTACAGATTGATGAAAGGAAAATGCTTGTATAACATTAATTTGTATACATGCAAAAAATACAAACGCATAAAAGGTAATACCTTTCGCTTTTGATAGAGAAATGTTGCTTAGAGGATACATAATTCTTTGAATGGGTGGAAATAAGAGCAAAAAGCATCAAGGTCAATAATTAATTGAAAGTGAATTAATGACTGAATTTGAGATTACTTATATAGGTTTTATTCCCAAGGTTTAAAGTACTAAGTAGTAGGACACAATTAGGTTTACAATTTTAATATGGTTAAGTGGAAGTGGAAGTGGAAATAAATAATTCACTTTCAGTGAATTATACCAACTTAAAGTGTCGCTTAGTTACGTCCATCCACTTATTAAGTATCAGGAACAGAATAAATGCATATTCTCGACTTGTTCTTTTTCCTTTATACTTCACCAAATTTTCCTTAAATACAGTGAGTATTCGCGTTAAATTTGGTTCGTCTAAAGAAAAAATAACGACGCGAAGAATGTACATTTATTTAATTCCTGATACTAAGTGAAAGAAATTAAATAAATTGTTCCATAATGCGCCGTAATTTTTTCTTCTAAAGAATTCAAAAAATCGTTGTATAGCCATAGCTACGGAACTATTTTTTGTGTTTTTTAACTATTTTTTGTGTTTTTTAGAAGGGAAAAGAACAAGCATAATGGGGCAAGTTATTTATTTTCTTTCACTAAGAGCATTTTTAATTTTTATTCTCAACAAATATACAAATAAAGGTTTGTTTTGTCAATAAGTG